>JAEEGI010015780.1_pt1 | contig 15680 bp, 7 predicted proteins | sample 8958751 | NCBI WGS metagenome assembly JAEEGI01 (sample SAMN16246545, study PRJNA631951) | gut metagenome | biome: gut microbiome; feature: rumen; material: KS-attached | host: Bos | place: Iran: Karaj | collected 2018-10
TATCAGTTATACTTAACGATTAAATTAAATATAGCTTTGAGACAATCTTTATTCAATGACGAAAAAAAACCATGTAAATTAAATAATTTTAATAATTTATAATTTATAAATTAATTATATTATTTTCTAAAATCGTTTATTTTTTGTATTTCATTTTTCCAATCATTTAAAAAAACAAAAAAATTTAATTTTATTTTTATATTAATTTAAATTCATAATTAAATATGTCAAATCAAGATGATATATTATCATCAAAGATAAAAGATATATTAAATAATAATAATAATTTTGACAATATCTTTATGAAAAAATTGAAAAAAATCTATTCAAAACATCAAAATTCTCAATTAACCCATTCAAATTATTTTAATAGTCATTCAAATAATAAAATTCGCTTAGAAACATCATTAAAAACAAATCAAATGATAAATAATTCTAAAAGTATATACAATTATAATAGAACTAATAATAATAGTAAAAATATTAAAAAGAGTAATAGTAGTTTAGAAGAAGAAGATATAAGAACATTAAGTAAAAATTCTAAAAAAACTAAACCTATAAGTCCAAGAGAAAATAATAGTTTGTTAAAAGAAAAAAATTCAAGTATAAGTGGAGATATGAATAGAATTAATAAATATTCTTTTATTCAAGCTGTAATATCTAATCAAGGTAATTATAATCATCAACATAATGTTAAAAGTGCTAATACTTCTAAGTCTAAAAGTAAACCTAAAAAAACAAATTTAATTAAAGGGTATTTAAATACTAATTTAATTAAAAAATCAAATCCACAAATGATGAATAAATATAATAATCGTCAAAAAATTTCTACTAAAAATTCAAATGTTAACATTTATAATCCTTATGAACCAACTAAAATAGAATATAAAAAATTAAGTAAAACAGCTTATCAAACTAAAAATAATTCTAGGAAAAATTCTACGGAAAAAAAAAGAAAAAATGAGAATTTTCATTATTATAATAATCAATTAGTGGATCAAAGTGACAATACAAGTAAAAATTATAGTAATCAAAATAATTCAGGTGGAATAACTAAATCTATAGAAATAAATAATTATATATTAACGTCTTTGAAGAACAAAAATGATTATCATAATAGTTTAGGAAATACATCTTTAAATATTATAAAACCAAAAAATACAAATAATAATCATAATCATAATCTTTCTGGAAATATATTCCATATAAAAGGATTATCTGAAATTCCTATTAATAAAATTATTTTAAATAATAATAATATAAATAATAGTAAATTAATTAAACCTGGTAATTTTATTGTCAATTCCAAAAAATATATTAATGTTAATGATGTTAAATATATCGAATACATAAATTCAAATTTAAAAAATAATAATTCAACAAAAAATACTTCTTCTTTAAGTAATATATCAAGTAAAAAAAGAGATGAAAGTGATAAAGATTATTTACAAATGAAATTTCAAAATAAATATAAAAATACTAAATTATTAACAACAGTGAATTCAAAGCAAAATTCAAAATCAAGTAGTAGAATTGAAGATTATTCAAATATTATTATAACACATAATAAACCTCTTGATTTATCAAAAAATAATTTTATTAAAAAAAATATACCATATACTGCTTGTCAATCACCTTCAAATAAAATTCAAAAACCAAAGAAAAATTCATTGAAAAATCATTTGGTTAAAAAAAGTCTTGAATTGGGTTATCAAAATATTAAAAAATCATCAATTCAAAGTATAAAAAATATAAATTTTGATATATTAAAAAGAGATAAACAAGCAAATTTACTTAATTTAAATATAAGTAATCACAAAAAAGATCATTCATATAATATAACCAGAAAAGAAATCAATAACATATTTATTGAAAGAGAAAAAAATCAAAATAATGAAACTCAATCACTTCAGTCAACAATAAGAGAACCTGCATATTATAGAAAAGAAATGGAAAAAATATCAAATTATATTAAACAATGTAAATAATATATTTATTAAATTTAATAGATCATTATACTAATGGAAAATATCCAGAATCAAAATTAGAGTTTTATAAATATGGAAGAAGATTAGGAAAAGGAGCTTTTGGAAAAGTAAATTTAGCTCTTCATATATGTTCAGGTCATTTAGTTGCAATAAAATCATTTAATAAAAAAAAATTAAAAAGAGAACATGATAGGAAAAAAGTCCAACATGAAATATCAATGTTAAGTAGACTAAATCATCCTTTTGTATCAAAGTAATAATTAAATATATAATATACTTAAATTAAATTAGAATTTTAGATTCTTTCAAAACTGATAAACTCATATTAATAGTAATGGAATATATATGTGGTGACTTATTAAACTTTATTCGAAAAAGAAGTAAACTTCCAGAACAAACATCAAAAATAATATTTAGGCAATTGATGGAAGGTTTAAAATATATACATAGTAAAAATATAGTACATAGAGACATTAAATTGGATAATATATTAATAGATTTAACAAATACAATAAAAATATGTGATTTTGGAGTAAGTAGAGAATTATTCCCAGGTGATATAATGCATGAACATTGTGGAACTCCAGCATATATAGCTCCAGAAATATTTAAAAATAATGGTTATGAAGGATTTTCATGTGATGTTTGGTCAGCTGGAGTTTCATTATATTATATGTTAGGTGGTATTCAACCTTTTAAAGGAAATAACCTTCATGAATTACAAAAAAATATTATTAGTGGAAAATATAATAAATTAGATAATGTTTCAAATGAAGTTAATGATTTAATTGATGGAATGTTACAAGTTGATGTTAAAAAAAGATTTACTGTTAATCAAGTTTTAAATCATCCTTGGTTAGCTAATGTTAATGTTAATAATAGATTTTCAGCTAATTTATTTACTAGTGCTGAAAAAGTTCTTTTAAGTAAATATAATGTTGATTATTTAAATTGTGCAAAAGATGAAATTATAGAAAATTTCACTATTAAAAATTTAAATACCTTAGAAGAAGAAAAAAAATTAGTGGGAAATACAAAAAGTTTAATTTTAGCTCCTTATAATTCTTATGCTTTACCAAGTGATTATTTAATCCAGAAAGGAGTTTGTATAGAAAATGATATATGTAAATTTGGTGGAAAAGCTCAACAAGCTAATTTAAAATATGAATTAAATAATAATAAAGATTTTGACAATGGAGTTATTAAAACTCAGAAATCTAATAATGATAAAAATGATAATTATGAAGATGATGATACTGATAATATTCATAATAATTCTTTTTCAAGAGGAATTTCTCCTAATGTTGAATTGAATGATGAATTTATTGCAGAAAAAAAAAGTAAATTTAATTCACCAAAATATAGGTCTTCAAGTTCTGATTCTAATGGAAAAATTATTATTAAAGATGATTTAATTAGAGAAATTGAAAGAAATATTGGTTATGATAGAAAATATTTAATAAATTGTTTAAAAGAAAAAAAAATAAATTATGCTACTGCTACTTATTATTTATTAGACCCTGATAATAATAATTTCAATCAATTTTGATAATAATATTTTTTTGTTGAAAAAATTTCATTTTAAAAATTTATATTTACACAATAAAAAAGTCAAAATTAAGTTATATTAAAATTATAAATATTCTTTTAATTTTTTTCTAAAAACAAAATTTAAAAAAATTGACTTATTATAATAACCATTTAACAAACTTATTCTTCAAGAAGTTATCAACAATAGAACGATAAATATTATATCCTTCCAAAACATTCCAGAATAAAATCAAGTAAACTTTCTATAAAAAAGAGACTTTTTTTTTTCTTTAGTTAGATAAGAATATATTCTACTAAATAAAATATTCATATTAGAAAAAGCCCACTACATAATCACATTATAAATATTTGTTTGAAAAAAATTTCAGGTGATATATATTTTTGTTCTACTATTAAACTTTGAAATTTTTCTGTATTTCTTTCTTGTCCTAAATCAACAAACTATTTTTCATAAAGATTTCATTACAATTGTTATTTTCTTTAATTGGGAAATTCTGACTTTTCTATAATTCTTTTTTATTCTTTAAACTAGGGTATTATTATAATTTATATAATATATGTTTACTTTGAGTAAACCTAAATAAATACCATGTTGATTTCCTTCATCTAATATTTTTTAATTTAAATTGTCCGATTAAATAATTAAGTAATAGTTTTATTCTATAATTCAATTTCTTCTAACTTATTGTTGATGTTTAATATTCATATTCTTTTTTTATATATTCATTTACTTATTCTTTTCATACGAATTATTTCTATCTGATTTAAACATTGTTCCTCTTACTTTTATTTGGGGAATAGATAAATGTATTAAATATTTTAATCTAAGAAAAGTATAATGATAATGATTGTATTTTGAGATGTTGAAAAATTTAAATATATTTTTTTCCTCTTGAGTTTTTATATATATATTAAATGATGAAGAAAAAATAATTATATTTAAATATTATTTATCTACGTCTAAATTTTACAAAAAATAGATAAATTAACAATAATTTAAATCAAAAATGGTTAATCTATCAGATTCAATTCCTTTTGATAAATCATGCCCAATATGTTTAACATTAATTAATGATCCACAAAAATGCAATAATTGCAAAAATAAATTTTGTTATAATTGTATTAAAAACATTAAGAAATGTCCTTTATGTAGAGTAGAGCCATTTACTTTTTCAAAATATATAGAAGAAAAAAAACCAAATAATGATGATAATATTAATATAAGTAATGCATTTAAACTTATATCTTTTAAATATATAATTCCTGAATTAAAAATAAAAACAAAAGAATGTTTAGAAATGTATTTAGATGAAAGAGATTATATAAAAGAAAAAATACCAAAATGGAGAGATTATGTTATAAATGATTTAAAACTCTTTTTGGAACATTATTTTCAAGACTTTAATTTTTTTATTCTTATATATATAATAAAAAAACCTTTAATGAGTCTTTGGATAAACAATAAAGACTTGGGATTTCAAACTGATGGTTCAATTCGAACCATTTTTGAAACACAATATTTAAATTCTTATTTAGAAGTTTTTGGATGTTTTAATTATCAAAATAACGAAAATTTCAAAACAATAGAAAAAAAAGTAAAATTAATATGTCAAAATTGCTGTATAGAAATTTTAAAAGAAAAACAATTTGATAATAATAAGTTAAAAGATTGGGTTCTATCAATATTAACTAATATATATAAACAATTAGAAAAAAAATATTCTCAATTCAGATTTTATATACATGTTAATATTATTGAAAAAGAAAATGCAAAATATGTTTGGGGAATGAAGTATATTTCTTCTAATATAAATGATAAATGTTTTCATTATGAATATGAAAATGATAGTCTTTACTGTAATATTCATGTTTTTGGAACTTCATAAAAATATTATTTAATTAAATTTTTTCTTATTTGATTATTTATAAATAAAGTGTTTGGAAAATTTGTTTTTTTAATGAAATTTTAATTCAATTATATAATATATTTGTTTTGTATACCATGAACATTTAATTTTATTTTTTATTGTTTGCAATTTCAGCTTTTAATATTTCTTCAAAATTATCATTTATTTCTTCATCTTCCCAATCAGCTTGCCATTGTTTTAATTCAATTGTATCTTTTCTTTGAAAATCATAATTTTGTTCAAATTCTTCAAAATAATCATCTTCTTCAAAAACACCTAATTTAATTTGTTTTCCTTCTTCTTTTGGTTTTTCTTCTTTTTTAGTTTTGTCTTTTTCATTTTTAGTCTTATCCATATTAACTTTATTTATATATTTAAATTTATTAATTTAGAGAATTTATTATTTTCTATTTTATCATATATTATTGAAAAAATTAATTATTTTAATTTGAATTTTATTTACACATCTACACTTTGAAAAGACTTAATTAAATAATTAAGTAATTGATCTAATTTATCTAAAGTTTCTAAAAAAGGAGCAAAATCTAATTTTGATTTTAAATTCCATTTTTTAGCTTTGAAAATTTCAAGAAAACCAAATTGGAAAAAATCATATAATGGATTTAATTTAAAAAAACTATATTTTTGTTTAGCATTATTATTCATAGATATAATAAAATTTTTATATTCATTACATATATTATTTTCTTCTCCTGAATCTTTCATTTGAATTAATATATCATTCATTAAATTTTTAATATATCTTATATGAGGAACACAACCTTCATCTTTTCTTTCTTTTAACATTGGATTATCTATTAATTCAATATCATTTAATTCTTTTTCTAAATTTGAATAAATATCCCTATATTTTTTTTCTATTAATTTCCACAATAAATTCTTTTTAGTTAAATTAACTAAATTAAAAGCAGATATTATTGTATTACAAGTTTGTTGATTATTAAAAATTTTTAAAGAATGTGCCAAAGAAATAAAATTTTGAACCATAATTATTTTATTTTCTAAATTATTATGCATAATAATAAAGAATAATATATAACATTGAAATTGCTTTTCTCTAACTAAAAATTGTTCAAAAGATTTAGGAGATTCTTTCTTAATTATATATTGTGTAAAATCATTATAATTTAATGAGGAAAGCATTGAATGATCAATAATACAAATTTGTCTTGCAATTTCTTCAATTTCATAACAAAAAGGTCCTTCTTTAATTAATTTTGTAAAAGAAATATATTTGTTGTTTAAAATTGGTTCATTCATTGTAAATTGAGATAATGTTCCTTCATTTTTATATTCTTTTTTTTTTATTTCTTTTGGTCCTATTATTTCTCTTATTAATATATTATTTTTATATTTTTCTGGATATTGACTACACCATTCATCAAAAAATAATTCAACTCTTTCTTTTATAAAATGAAAATATGAATTCATATATTTTTCTTCTTTTTTTTGAAAACAATATTTTGGAAATGACATTATTAATTTAAAACAAAACAATAATTCTATTGAAGAAATAAAAATATTATAACAAAGAAGTAAAGTCGAATTTTCTGGAGCTTCATTACCAAAAATATAATCTTTTATTAATTTTAATGAAATATAATCTTCATCTTTATCTAATATATATTCATCATCATAATGTGATAAATGGTCAAAACACCATTTCCAATTACTTTTCATTAATTTATTTATAGAAGCATAAGAATCTTTATTAACTGAAATATTTAAATCATCCTTATTTTTATTTTCTAAATTTGAATTAATTATTTCTTCATTATTAATAGTCATATCAAATATTATTGTATTTTCCATATTTAATTTCTGCTCAAAAGTTATTAATTGAATATTTAAATTATTTCCTAATTCCTCAAATAATTTTTTAATTGCTCTTCCAAAGTATTTTGTTCTTTTTGAAAATTCAGGATTATATATTAATTTTAAAGCATAATATATTAATGGGTTTAAATTTGGTTTTATTTTTGGATCTTTAATTAAAGTTAAAACTAATTGTGATGCATCCATAATTATTAGATTAATTTTTTAGTAAAATTTAATTATTTTTTATTTCAAATTTTTAAAACCTTGTTTTTTCATCAAAATAATTGATTTTTAATGTCAATGTCCATTAATAATAATAAAAGAAAAAATAATATTATCAATCCAATTGGATTAAAATCACAACAATTTTATGAAGTTTCTAAGCCTGATTTTCTAGTTCCTTTAAAAAAAGAAAATTTAATTAAGAATTTATCAAAAAAAATGAATCTGCCTTCTCAAATAAATAATAAAAATATAAAAGATAAGTCTATTAATAATAATGATGAAATTGAATTATGTGATTATCCTAATAATAAAAATTATAGTTCAAATGGAATTTTAGAATTTTTAAATGGTAATAGTAATAGAAATAATAAAAATTTAATTCATGTTAAAGTTAAACATCAATTTACAGGAAGAAATAAAAATAAAAAGCAAAGATTATTGTTTAATCATCTTAATAATTCAATAAAAAATGAAAATAGTTTCAATAATACTTCAAATAATTTATTAAATATAAGTAATACTAGTGTTGATAAAAATAAATTAGAGCAATCATTAATTTTGAATAATAGTAAATTAATTTCAGAAAAAAATAAATTGAATTCAATTTTAATAAAAAAACCAATTAGTGTTTTGAAAAAATATAATTTAAATCCTATTAGAAATAAAATCTTAAACGAAAATATTGGTGACAAACCACATCATTCTTTTTCTTCAAAAAAGAGAAATAATAGTCAATTAAATGAAAAAATATTATTATCATTAACTTATGATTTAAAAGATAAAAAAATTCCAAGTATCAAAGAAAAAGAAAATAAAAATTCAATTTTTCCTTATTATCACACAAAAAATAAAAGTAATTCTAATATAAATTCATCAATTCAAATAAATATAAATAAAAAAGAAGAAATAAGAAAAAAATTATTGCATTTAAATAATAAAACAAATATATCACCTTTATTAAAAGAATTATCAAAATCAATAAGAAATGCATCAAATTCAACCTCAAATAATTCTTCAAAAATAAATGGAAAATTAATGAATAGTCAAAAAATTCAAAATAAAAATAATAAAATAATAAAAGAAAATCAATTTTCAAAAACAAATAGAATAGAAAACAGAATTCAAAAAATAATAAAGGAAAAAAAAACAAAATTAGATTACGAAACAAAATCTACAAAATCAAAAAAACAAATGAATAAAACTCAAATAATAACAAATACGATAAATATAAATGAAATAAATTATAAAAATGAAAATAATATAAATGAAGAACAAGAAGAAAAAATATATTCTCCAATTAGAATAATCCAATCAACAAAAACAAAAAACCTTTATCACAAAACAATAATATATTCAAATAATATAAAAAATCATATAAATGAAAATAATCCAAATGTAGATAAAGAAAAAGAATTAATAGAAATAAATTCTAAAAGTGAAAAAGGATATGAACCAGAAAATATAAAAAAAATAAATCAAGATAATTACATTATAATTAAAAATTTCTTATCTCCAAAAAATACATTAATAATGGTATGTGATGGTCACGGAAATTTTGGTTATGAAGTATCATTATATATAACAAAAAGTCTCCCGAATAAATTATCCAATAATTTATTATCATATATTCAAAATAATGAAAATATAGAAAATATTCCATATCCTGAGAAAAAAAATATATTTCAAAAAACATTTAAACAACTGAATAATAAATTAACATTATCATCAATAGATACCAAATTTTCAGGCTCAACATGTATAACATTATTAATAACAGAATCAAAAATAATAACATCAAATTTAGGAGATAGTAGAGCAATGTTATGTAAATGTATAGATGGTTTTAATTGGACATATATACCTTTATCAAAAGATCATAAACCAAATATACCAGAAGAAAAAAATAGAATAGAAAAAAATAATGGTAGAGTATCACCATATATAGATAAATATGGGAATTTAATTGGACCAATGAGAGTATGGTATAATAATAATAATTATCCTGGTTTAGCTATGAGTAGAAGTTTTGGTGATGAAATTGCTCATTTTGTAGGTGTTAGTGATGAATGTGATGTTTGGGAAATTGAATTAAAAAATGAGGATAAATTTATTGTTGTTGGAAGTGATGGATTATGGGAATTTTTTTCTATGGAAGAAATCACTAATGTTGTTAAAGATTTTTATTTAAATAATAATTCAAAAGATGCTGTTCAGTTTTTAGTTCAGGAAAGCAGAAAAAGATGGCTTAAGGAAGAAAATATATGCGATGATATTACTGTTATAGTTGGGTTTTTTAATTAAAATTTTTTGATATATAGTCTTTTTTTTTTTTTGTTTTTTTTTTAGATGTGAATATTTTATTTAATTTTTATTTTTTTATAGATTTTAATTTTTTTGATATAAGTTTTGTTTGGATTTTATATTTAGTTTTCTTTAAGTTCTGATACTGTTTCTTCTTTATTATTATCCTTTTTATTATTGAAATCATAAAATTTTCGAAATAAAAAAAAATTTGATATATTATTCTTATTTTCTTAATACTATTACATCAAAAGAATAAATATTTAATAGTCCAATAAAATTTATATTTTATTGGTTCTTATGAAAAATCACCAAATATATGTTTCAGCAATGGAATTTGTAAGAAAAATTTACTGAATCATTTATTTTATTATATACTTGATCATTTATTTGAGAAATACCAGATCAATTTAATTCTTCAATTTTTTCCAAAATTTGTGGTCTTATCCCCATTAGTACATAATATTTATATAAGAGGAAATTATTCGATCTGCATATGGGCAGATAGCCGAATATGGGGTGAGCCTAATTTTCTAAAATAGATTTGATTTGTCTTCTATGCATTATTATTAATTTATTATTATTATATAATATAATTTTATGAAAATTACATTTTTAAAAATCAATAATAAAAAAAATTTAAAAAAACTAAACAATAATCTCCTATTAAATATCCTTTATCTAATCATCACCTAAACCTTCTTCATTTCTAACTTTTTCCAAAAAAGGATGATTAATAGCATCTTTAATAGTAATTCTTTTATCAGGATCCATTTGAAGAAACTTTTCCATTAAATCTAAGCCGTCCTTATCAAAATTAGGAAAAATATCTTTTAATTTTTTAGGTTTCCACTGAGGAAATTCCAAGCTAAAATCTTTTAATTTAGAAATTCCAGGCCAATTATCTTCATTTGGAGTTCCCATAATTTGGAATATTTTAAATAACTGTCCAATTTCACAATCACCAGGAAAAAGAGGTTTTCCAGTAATCATTTCTGCCATTATACAACCAATTGACCATGAATCTACTTTAGTAGTATAATTTTCTATTCCTAATAATACTTCTGGTGGTCTATACCATAATGTTATTATTTCATGAGTCATTTTACCCATTGGTAATGAAAACATTCTACTCAAACCAAAATCACATAATTTTAATTTCATTTCACTTGCTTTTAATAATAAATTTTGAGGCTTTAAATCACGGTGAATTATTCTATTTATATTACAATAATATAATCCATTTAATATTTGTAATGTAAATTGTTGAATTAATTTTATATCTTTTATTCCTTTTTCCTTGTCAACATACATTTTTAAATCCATATCAGCATATTCAAATATTAACACTATTTTATCAACATCTTGAATTATTTCATATAATTCAACTACGTTTTCATGGTGAAGATGCTTCAATATACACATTTCTCTTAATGCTGTTATTGGAATTCCTTCGTCTTTGTTTTCTATACGCATTTTCTTCATTGCTACTTTCCTATTGTTTGTTGTGTCTATTGCTTCATATACTTCTCCATATGTTCCTTCTCCTATTTTACGAACTTTACGAAATTCGTTTAAACGCTTTTCTACATCTGTTTTCATGTTCATTTTTATATTTTAAATTATTTTTTTTTTCTTTTTAGTTTTATTCAATTTTTAGTTGTTTTTTTAAAATTTATTTATTTAATAAAAATATTTAAAACACTTTAGAAACAAGTTTATCTTCTATTTCATTAAAATATTTGTTTTCCTTAATTTCTTCCTCATTATTATTATTTTTATTTTTACCGTTTATAGAAAAATCTCCTTTATATTGGGAAGAAGAAGCATTTAAATATGTTTTTTGATTTAATAAATCATATTGAGCTTTAATTGATATTGATGAATTAACAAAAGTTCCACTTATTGAATCAATATAAAAATTACCAATATCTTGAATAATATCTCCTTTTATTGTAAAGTTAGAATATACTTCAACATCAATATAATCTTCATTTGTTGAATTATAATAAAAACCATAAGAATATAAAACTTGAGGTAAATTAATTAATGTATTTATACAAAAACCTATTTGACATATTTGATTTTCGTCTTCTATTTGATATGTCATTATTTGATTAAAATTATCATTTGAATTTGGTCGAGCTTCTATTTTTTTTAAAATTATTTCGAAATTTTCCTCTAAAATTTTATCGACTTTTTGATTTATCTTTCTTTTAATTGGAGTATAATAACTATTCATACTTCTATTATTAAAATTCGATAAAGCGCTAATCATTGTTTTCATGTTATATAAAAAAATATTTCCTTCATTTATTCCAATTTGGGTTATCTTTGTAGAATAATCATTAATAACTTCTTCAGGAACATAATTTTTTAAAATATTTAAATAAATTGCAGGATAATTAGTAATAAAATTAATATTATTTATCATAAATTGAGATAATTGAACATTTTTATCATTAATTGATAATATTTCTTTTGATTTCAAAATATTATTTTTAAAATTATTTATTGAATTTTCAATTCTTTTTAAATTATCTTCTATTGATTCAATATTATATTTACTTAAATTTCTTTTATTATCAATTAAATTTCTTCTTATAATATAATTTTGAAGCATTTCACTGAAATTAAAAGTATTTATTGAATTTAATAGATTATTTATATTTTCTTTAATATTCAACATTTCTTCTTCCTTCTCTGTTTTATTTATTTTTTGAATTACATTCTTTTTAAAATTATCGTCCTTCAAATTATCTAATGAACGATTTTGTATATATTGTGTAATATTGAATGGATTTTCATTATTTTTCAATAAATAAATTAAAATATTATTGATTTCATTTTCAAAATTAATTAAATGTAGAATTTTATTCTCTTGTAATTCATAAATAAAAGTGTTATTATATTCATTATTTATTTTTATTAAATCAGAATATGAAGTTTTAATTCCCCACATCGAATCATCCATTTCTCTTTTTGTCATACTTGCAGTAAAATAATACATATTATATTTATAATTTTCTAATGTTTTATTTAATTGATTTATTTCATTTGTTATGTTTTCTGTATAATTTTTTTTTATTTCTCCATAAAAGTTGGTTTCAAAAATATCATCCATGGAATTATTTAATGAAACATTAAATAAGTGAGTAAATTGTTCTGGTAATAAATTTGATATTTTATCAGATAATTTAATTTTAATTGAATCAAACATTTTTAAAGTATTCTCATAAAATCCATTTATTATTAATTCTTTTAATTCTTTATTAAAAATATTTAATTTATACAATATAATTGAATCTATTTTAGGTAATATATTTTTTTTAATTCCTTCATCTAAATAAGAATAAGTATTTTCTAACGTCACTGAATAATCATCAGAAAATAAATTCATATTTTCACATTGTAATATTAATTGAATATAATCATGTGTTTGATTAATTGATAATTTTAAATAATTTAAATCATTCATAAAATTCATAATAAAATCTTCGTAAAAAATTTTTTCTAAATAATCATTACCTTTATCATTCATAAATAATTCTAGTGATTCAACAAAATTATTTAAAATAATTGTTGGAATTGTATTTTTAAATTCTCCTTCTCTTTGAATAATTAATTCCTTACATTTTTCTTTTAATTCTGAACTAATTAAATAAATATTTACTCCAAAATTATCTAAATTAAAAGTTACTTCTAAATCATTCATATTTTCATTTTGTAATATTCTAAATTGTTCTATTAATTTATCTTCATTAAAAATATCATTTAATTTTTCTTTATAATTTTCAAAACCTTTTACAATATCATCAATTGTTGATTTTTGCAATGAAATTATTTCTATTTCATCATCAAAATCATTTATATTAACTCCTTTTTCAATTTCTGTTTCTGTTGCAATGAATTTATCATTTAAAAATGAATTAATATTGTCAATTTCTTCTTTTATTATTTTATTTGAATATTTATTAAATTCATCTAAATCATCTTTATATATTTCTTCTATTTTTTCTTTTAATTGTTCTTTTAATTCATTTCCTATTTCTTCAATATAATTCAAACTTTCATCATTCAAATAAAATGTTTTATTTAATAATTCATATTTTCCCTCTGATTCTGATTCTACTTCAATTATTTTCTTTATTTCTAACATTATTTCATTTATATCCAATATAAATTTATTTTCCACTTCTTCAATTAATTTATTGTCTGATAAAATATTAATTGATATATCACTCATAATATTATTAATAGTATTATTTAATTGAATAAAGGAATCTTGATATGATTGTGGAGGAGAAGTATATTTTTTATTTTTATAATAATTTTGTTCATTAGAAAAAGCTCTCATAATTGATGATTTAATAGTTGATTTTATTGTTCTTAAATTTGCATTTAAAGTATCACTAAATATAAAAACATTTTTAGTTATATTTAGAATAATCATATTTCTTATTTTTTCAATATTAATATTTTCATTAAATTTAGTTGAAATTTCATTTTTAATTCTATCAAAATAAGGTTTAATTAAATTATCATCTCCTGAATTTATTTCATTTAAATAAGAAATAATATCAGCAATAATTGAATCTCCTTTAAAATTATTTAAATTTTTATATTCTTCATAATAATTAGAAGAATTTAAATTAGAAAGTGTTTTTTCTTTAGAAATAAAATTAGTTGATAAAGTAACTAATGTTTTCATTTCACTAATTGCAGAACGAACTTTTGCAATTTGATAATTATATTGATCAATTTCATCAGGTAATGTACTTTTTATACTTCTTGGACAATAATCATATAATTCTCCTTCACAAAATCTAAAAGCATAATCATGTTTAATTTTGTTGGTTAAATAAGTAAAATTATAATAAAATAATGTTTCATTATTTATAAACAATGATTGTAACTTAAAAGGATCTTCTTGTTTTAAAGTGATTGTAATATTTTTAATTCCCATTTGACCTTTTTCATTTTTTAGACTTTTCATCCAATTAGTAAATGTTGTTATAAAATTAAATTCTCCTTCTTTAAGTGAATTTTCATATTCTGAACGAGGATAATCAATAAATATTTTATCAAATTCATTTTCTAATATTTTAAATATTTTAGTATATGATTCATGAATTGAATATTTTATTTCATTTATAATTATTTCTGTTATATTTCCAAGAGTATAATTTTTTCTTAATTTTTCTATTTCATTTAATTGCTCCAATTTATTTAAAATTTCTTCAGGTTTTGAAATATAACTTTCTAAATGTTTTTTAAAATAATTTTCATAACATACTTCTTCATACTTTCTATTTGATACATTTAATGAATTATAAAAGTTTTCTGTTTGTTCTCTTAATAATTCAGAATAATTAAATCTTTCAATTGTGTTTGAAATCATTTCTTCACTTAAATAAGTATTTACAACTTGATTAACATAATCTACTATTAAAGTTGTATAAGCATTATACATTCCATTTGAACCTGTTTTATTTTGAATAAGTAATTTAATGTTATTTAATCTAATAGAAAATTCAGATGTAATATTATTAATAATTTGCGGAGTTAAATAATTATCTTCGAGTTGGCTTAATGGTTTTAAAAAATATTTAATATATCCTTCTTTTCTTTTCTCACTAATTTCTCTTTCTACATTAAAAAAACATTTCATATCTTCAACGTAAATTGTAAAATTAAGATTTAGATTATTTAAAAAAACTTCTAATTTTTGAAATAATTCTGTTTGGTTTTGTATAATTTCATTTAATTGACTTGTAAGATTTTGATGAATTTCATTTTCTTTTAATATATTCATATAATTATCATAAATTGAATTTCTCATTGAATTAATAATATTATAAATTATATT
>JAEEGI010015782.1_pt1 | contig 15679 bp, 13 predicted proteins | sample 8958751 | NCBI WGS metagenome assembly JAEEGI01 (sample SAMN16246545, study PRJNA631951) | gut metagenome | biome: gut microbiome; feature: rumen; material: KS-attached | host: Bos | place: Iran: Karaj | collected 2018-10
TATAAATTCACCGGCAACATCAATCTTCACTACGACAGAATGGTAACCGGTGTGAGAAAAACCAAAGAATTTGCCGTTTCCAACAATTTTCTCGTCAGTTGGAAACACCAACAAAGTGCCAAAGCACACCCTACCAATCGTTTTTCTGCATCGGTATCGTTTCAAAACAGTTCATACAACAAAAATACCGTGGCAGAAAGTATCAGTGCCGCAACAAAAGCCGCCACCACTTCTTCCATTAGCTTTAGCACCAGTTGGAAGACAAAATTCAGTTTAGGTATCAATGCTGAATTGACACAAAACTTATCACAAAAATCTTTCAACTTAAAATTGCCGTATATCAACTTTGGCATCAGTCAATTTTACCCTTTACGAAGGAAAAAAGTAGTCGGCAAACTACGTTGGTATGAAAACATTTCCATGCAATACACATTGGATATGACCAATTCATTGTCAATGACTTACGATTCTACCACCAACTTTCTGTCAAAACAGACTTTGGAGCAATTGCGATATGGTGTCCGCCACTCAATTCCCATTAAAAGCACTATCAAAATATTAAAACACATTACTTGGACCAACACCATCAATTTCACAGAATGCTGGCAATTTGTAGGCGTTCATAGAAATTGGCATGAAGAAATTGACTCCACCGGCAGACATTATGGTGTGGTGGTAAGAGATACTACAAGAGGATTTTTTGCTTCTCACGATTTAACTTACAATACAGATTTATCTACTCGTTTGTATGGAATGTATGTTTTAAAGAAAGGTCCTGTTATCGCCTTTAGGCATGAATTTGCCCCTTCTATTTCTTTCAACTACAAACCGGGCATCAACAAGGCTATTTACGATACCTATTACGACCAAATCAATCACAACGAAGTAAGATATTCTCTTTTAGAGGGGATGCTTTACGGGGTGCCGGCCTACAAGACTTCGGCATGTATCAATTTTGCACTTTCCAATAAATTAGAAATGAAGGTAAAAGACAAAAAAACAGGTGGCACAAAAAAAGTAACTATTCTTGAAAACGTAACTTTGTCAACCGGTTATGATTTTGCAGCAGACAGTTTAAGATGGAAAACATTAGACCTTACAGGAAGAACCACATTCCTTAGAACCATCTCTTTGGCATTCAGTTTTGCTTTTGACCCCTATTCTATTGACACCAACGGAAGACGTTGCAAAATAACAGAACTTAAGGCCAACCATCGTTTATTTAGAATGTCCTCCACAGTTTGGTCCTTATCGTTGGGATATACCATCAATCAAAATACCCTCAGAAACCGCAACAATAACAACAATAAGGCAGAATCACCCAGCGGATTTGGCGATTGGAACATTAACATCAGTTACAATTTAACTTATAATCTTTCCGACAATTATTATTACTATATGTATTATGGCAATGAAGAGTATCATCAATACGACCATACATTCCGTAATATTATTAATGTAAAAGGAGATTTTGCATTAACACCGAAATGGGGTTTACGATTCAGCACCGGATATGATTTTACCCAAAAAGTTTTCTCCGCCACAGAAATTGCCATAAACCGTGATTTGCACTGTTGGAAGATGGAATTAAGCTGGATTCCTTTTGGCATCTACCGCCGTATTGAGTTCACTTTTGCCGCCAAAGCAAATATTTTAAAAGATGTGAAATATCCGTATAAGAAAGATTTTAGAGATTAAAATCTGCGTCTTCTTTCCATATTCCAGCCATGACTTTTGGCTTCAATATTGACGAAGGTGAACAGCATCAAGGTAAAAGCCCACAAAGACGACCCTCCATAACTAATATAAGGCAAAGGAATGCCGATAGTTGGCATCAAGCCGATAGTCATGCCGATATTGATGACAAAATGGGCAAACAAAATACAGACAATACTATACCCATAAATACGCACAAAGGCATCTTGATTGCTTTCTGACAAAAGAATGATTCTCACAAACAACAAAACATACAAAACCACCACGACAAAGGCACCTAAAAAGCCACGCTCTTCACCAATGGTGCAAAAGATAAAGTCGGTTTGCTGTTCAGGGACAAATTTTCCTTTTGTCTGCGTTCCTTCTTGAAATCCTTTGCCGAAAAATCCGCCGGAACCGATGGCAATTTTCGCCTGATTGACATTATAGCCGACTTTCTTAGGGTCGTCAATTTTTCCAAACAATAAGTCAATTCTGTCTCTTTGGTGTTGGTCTATTTTGCTATACACAAAATCTAAAGAAAGAACATAGCCACTAATAACTATCATAGAAAGTATAAGCCAAGGTGCATATTTTTTCTTCTTTTTTGTTTTGGCAAACAGAAACACAAAAACCAATACAATCAACGTGAATATCAACCATTTTGGCATTACCATATACATAATAAACAATGCCACCGCCAACACTCCTATCATGATTATCCACCCGTTTAATCCTTCTCTGTACATGGCAAATATCAAAAATATAAATGGAATGGCAGAGCCGACATCGTGTTGCAGAACTATCAAAAATACCGGCAACAATATGATGATTGCCGCTTTGAAAACATCTTTTGGCTTGGAGAGATCACAATTCACATTAGAAGCGTATTTCGCATATAACAAACAGGTGGCATATTTTGCAAACTCCGATGGCTGAATACCAAAATTACCTACTCCCAACCATGATTTACCACCATTGACTTCTTTACCGGCAAAAATAACCACCACCAGCAACAATGCGAAAAGAACATACCAAATAGTTGCCGTATTAGAGAAAAAACGCGGATTGAGGACAAAAACAAACAAAGCAATAACCAATGACGAGGCAATCCATATTAATTGATTGCCGTATCCTTGTGCCAAAATATTAAAATTGCCGTCATAAGAAGTGGAGAAAATACTCAACCACCCTATTAAAAGGAGTAACAAATAGATGATAATAATCGTTTTGTCCGGCATTGTCTTCATCGTGCATAATAGATTTGTCGTCCTACAATAGTTGCCTCATAATCGGCACGTTCTACTTTTCCATTCAGATATTGCTCCAACATCAAACTGGCAATCGGTGCAGCCCATGTGGCACCAAATCCGCCATTTTCTACAATCACCGAAATAGCTATCTTCGGATGTTCTGCCGGAGCAAAACATACCAACAAAGAGTGGTCTTGACCATGAGGATTTTGTGCTGTACCTGTTTTGGCACATACGGTATATCCGGGCACCGACGCCCTTCGTGCCGTACCTGCCGTCACAGCTCGTTGCATACCTAAAATAACCGGAGCAAAATACTTTTGATCAATACCCGATTCAATTCTATTAGTAAATCTCGGATTAAGCGAATCCTTGTTACCTATTGCCTTCACAACATGCGGTTTATAATAATAGCCGCGATTGGCAATAATAGACACCAAATTGGCTAATTGCATAGGGGTGGCACAAATTTCTCCCTGTCCGATGGAGATAGAGATAATGGTGGTAGCTTTCCAACTTCCTTTTCCATAATACTTGTCATAATATTCTGCAGTCGGAATAAAACCTGTCAATTCATAAGGCAAGTCGCTGTCAAATTTTTTCCCGAAGCCCAACTGTGTCACCATGCGATACCAATCTCGATAGGCCTCCTCGGTGGAATGGTATTTTTTTCTGCCGTCCAACATGGCTACCAAACCATGACAATACCATGCATTGCAAGAATTTTGCACCGAACCGGTAATATCCAAAGGACTTGCATGACTGTGACAACCCAATTTTCTATTTCCGTAGGCATATCCTCTATAGCAACTATACCTCGTATTCAAATCCACTGCACCTGCCTGCTGAAACACAAGTGCATTCACCAGTTTGAAAGTTGACCCGGGTGGATATTGTGCCATCAAAGCCCTGTTAAACAAAGGCTTATTGATGGAATCGTTTTGCAGCATCATATAATTGGCACCTCGCTCACTACCGACCAACAAAGACGGATCGTAAGACGGACTTGTTACCAAGGCTAATATTTCTCCCGTTGATGGTTCTATGGCGACAATACTTCCACGTTTGCCTTCCATCAACTTTTCGCCATATTCTTGCAATTTTTTATCTATGGAACTATACAAACTCAAACCCGGAATGGCAGCCGTATCGTACATGCCGTTTTTATAGGATTCTCTTTCTCTTCCATATTGGTCCACCAACACCCAATTCACCCCTTTTTGACCACGAAGTTCCGGTTCGTAGAAACGTTCCAAACCGCTTTTGCCGATATAATCTCCCATAGCATAATAACTGTCGTTGGACATTTCCCTATCGTTCACCTCGGCAATATATCCCAATAAATGTGCTGCCGAATGAGTATGATATTTTCTGATAGTTCGCATATATACGCCAAAACCCTTAAAGTGAAACGACAACTCCGAGAAAGAAGCATACATTTCGGGGGTAATTCTTTTCATAAACACAGACGGAGCATACGGTGAAAAAACTCTTGCCTTGAGCATCCTTTGATTGAAATCTGCAGTATCAATTCCTAAAATCTGACACAATTTCAAGGTATCAATTTCCTTCACCATTCTTGGAATGACATACAAATCGTAAGAATTTTCGTTGTCAACCAATTTTTCTCCGTTTCTGTCATAAATCACGCCGCGAGGTGCAGGAGTCACTTTTCTTCTCATGGCATTGGTAATGGCTTTTTCTTTCCAAGAATCGTCAATTACCTGCATATAGAATAATCTCACAACAAAAACAAATGCCACAGAAATAATAATTCCCAGCACTATATTTTTACGATATGAGAAAATGGTATGCGTTGCCATATTAATAATTTCTACCTATCAATTTGTTGGTCCATTCAATTAAAGGCTGTTTTTTGTCTTGCGGAATATCTATTTGAGAAAGCAATTGCATGGCTTGTCGGAAAAAAGTATTTTCCACTAATGCCAAAGCATCTGCTCCCACTTGATATTTATCGTAGATAGCCTTTACCGCTTGATATTTTGCTTGTTTGTCAAAGTTGACCGATGAAAAATATTTTTCCAACAACTGTCTGTCGGCACCTTCTACTTTTTCAAAAGCCCGCAACGACATATATGTTTTCTTATTTTCTGCGATATCCCCGCCAACATTTTTTCCAAATTGACTGACATCTGCATACACATCCAACCAATCGTCTTGTATTTGAAATGCCAAACCAATTTGTAATCCATACTGATATATCAAATCTTGATATTTTTCGTTTACACCTGCCACCAATGCACCCGCCTTCAGGCATGCTGCCAGCATAACAGCCGTCTTTAAACGTATCATATTCAAATACTTATCAATAGATACATTTTTCATGGTTTCAAAGTCAATATCGAATTGCTGCCCTTCACAAATTTCTATGGTAGTGGTGGTGAGTAATTGTAACAATTGGTCCTTGTTACCACCTTGATATTTCATCATTTGCTCGAAGGCTTTTGCAAACAAGGCATCACCCGACAAAATGGCGATATTGGTATTCCATTTTTTATAAACTGTCGGTTTTCCGCGTCTTAAATCGGCTTTATCCATAATATCGTCGTGGATAAGCGTAAAATTATGCAACATTTCAAATGCGATTGCCGGCATGAGTGCTTCTTCGGCTTTTGCTCCAAACATTTCTGCCGATATCAATGCCAAATGAGGCCGAATTCTTTTGCCGCCTTGCGAAAGAATGTAAGCAATAGGCTCATACAAATTGACAGGTTCTGGCTGCCACGACAAATGGTCTATGGCTTCTTGAATAAGCTGATGGTATTTTTCTAACATATTTCACAAAAAAAGGCCATTTTAGTTAAAAACAGCCTTTTATATTTTTTTAACTTAAGTAATAATATTAATTCAATGTAAAAGTGATAGGAACTCTATAAGCAACACGAACAGCTTTACCACGTTGTTTGCCGGGTTTCCATTTTGGCATGGCTTTTACAACACGTACAGCTTCTTCGTCAAGAACTTGTGCTTTTGAACGAACAACTTCTACGTGAGTAATTCTTCCATCCGGCTCTACAACAAAGCCTACCAACACTTTACCTTCTATACCTGCTTCACGAGCACGTGCCGGGTATTGCAAATTGTCGCCTAAGAATTTATAGAATGCTTCATCTCCGCCGGGATAGGAAGGCATCTCTTCTACCACTTGGAAAATTTCTGCTTCCTTAATTTCTTCTTCTTGGGTATCTTCAATTTGATACTCAACTTCTTCTACAACTGTTTCTTCATCTGCTTCTGCATCAATGCTGAAATCTTCCACGTGCAATTCATTAGACACAATATCCAAAACAGTAGTATTTTGTTGTGGTGGTGGCGGAGGAGTTTCTTTTTGTTGTTCTGTTTGAAGAATTTGTTCTTCTTCAATGATAGCCATTGGTCCGAAATCAAAAACTTCTTCTTTATCTCTTGTTCCTATGAACTCGAAAGCCAACAATACAATGGCTAAAGCAGCCAACAAACCTATTTCTATAAACATAGGTTTACGCCACTCTAAATCTGCTTTTACTGATTTTTTAACTTCCATATCTTTTTATTTATTCAATTTGCAAAGATAACATAAATTTATTTAACTTGCAACTTTTTTTCTAATTTTTTTCTTTTTCTGCAATTATTTCTTCTTTTTCCATGTGAATGGCCTTGGTAGGACAGCCTTCGTAACATTTTCCGCAAGCGATACATTTATCGTTGATTTGTGCCAGATTGTTGGTAACGGTAACAGCTCCCTGTTCACAATTTTTAGCACATTTCATACAACCGATACATGCTGCCGAACAATTTTTCTTGGCGTCCACTCCTTTTTCTTTGTTGGCACATGCCACCCAAACCACGCCATTGTCGGTTACCGGTACTGCAACTATCAAGCCACGCGGACATGCTTTTGCACAAGAACCGCACGAAACACAAATTTCGGTATTGAATACCGGCAAATGGGTATTCGGATCGATAGTGATGCCACCAAACTGGCAGGATTTTACACAATCGCCACAGCCGATACATCCGTACATACAACCACTTTCTCCTGCGGAAACAGAATTGGCAAATGCACATGATGCAATGGAATCGTAATGTAATTTGGCAGGTGCATTTTCGCAAGTGCCATTGCAACGAAGCACCATCTTTGTTTTCACTGCCTGGCTTGCCTGACCGCCAAACAATTGTGCAATTTCATTGTTTTTACCACCGGCAGTACATATTTTGCCGTTCAAACCTTTATTTTTTACCACAAATTCAGCAAAATTTTTGCAACCGGCAAAACCACAGCCTCCACAATTGGCACCCGGCAACAATTCCAAAACTTCGTCTATCATAGGGTCTTCTTCTACTTTGAATTTTTGTGAAACAAAGTATAACAACAAAGCTGCTATTACTCCTATTGCCGCTAACACTGCTGTTGATATCCAAACAATATTCATCTTTATATCTTTTTTTATTTATTCAAAAACGGATGTGCAAAGATATAAAAAAAAATAATGCATTCCACCAAAATTTATGAGCAAATTAATAACCGATTTCAAAAGCAAACATATAAATGTTTTTTAATTTACCCGATTTGTGGCAAAACAAAATAGTATTTCATTTATTTTATGTTACTTATAATTATATATCAGGTTGCATGAAACCCACAAGCTGTAAAAAAAAATGACAACGCCAACTTGAGTAAATAACAAAACCCCATCCATCGTTATTTTTACTAACATACCCTCATTTGATGCCATTTCACACTTAAACTTATTTATATTGACAATCAAGTAATTATGCAAAATTTCGTTATTTTTTGCATTTTTTTCATATTTTTGCATCCCCTAAAATGACTATATTCCATGTTAAAAATACCTATAAATTGCTATGCGGGAATAAAAACGATATATTTACCTTTGCATCGTTAAAAATTATATTATTAATTGTATCTAAAAAAATTCAAATTTATGTTTAAAAAAGAGTTTACATGTTTACTACTCTCCTTGTTATGCGGAGTTAGTTTGAATGTCTTCGGACAAGAAGCCGAAGAACAAGAACCGCTTGTATTTTTTGATGCCTCCTATACGGGCGATGTATTTGGTAATTGTGTAGGCGGCATCAAACAAGGTGTTACCTATATGGGTTTTGCCACCATAGGTTTTGGCATCAATACAGGTAGTATAGGCAAAGGCAGATGGAAAGGCGGTCAATTTTATGTCAGCGGGGGCTGCACCCATGGCGGCGAAGCATCTGCCAATTTGATTGGAGACTTGCAAGTTGCCAGCAACATTGAAGCCGGCAACCACGCCTTTTTGCAAGAATTGTGGTTCAAGCAAAATTTCAACGACAAGTTCGACTTCACCATCGGTTTGCAGGATTTGAATGCAGACTTTGCCACTTGTGATGAAGCCGGCTTATATATTAATAGTACCTTCGGTATCAATGCCGTTTTTGCAAGCAACGTTTCCACTCCTATTTTCCCTATCACGGGCTTAGGCTTCCAAGCAGGATGGAATATCACCGAAAACATTCGTTGGCAGGCATGTGTTTTTGATGGAGAAGTTTTTGATTTCGAAGACGAAAAACACCCCAATCCTTACAATGTAAAATACAGTTTAAGCCAAGGTGCTTTGGTTGCCACCGAATTTCATTATTATTTAAATGAAAGAGGCATCTATAAATTAGGAGCCTATTATCATTCCGCCGAAAATCAATTCGGTTTGTACGCCATTGCAGAACACCGTTTTGACAAATTCAGCGTTTTCGGAGAATTGGCATGGGCACCAAAAGCAAAAAACGATATATATTTAAATGTAATAGCCGGTATGAATTTCTATCTGTTTAAAGAAAGAGACGATGTATTCGGTATCGCATTGACAAGTGCCTTGTTGAGTGATGAATCTAAAAAACACGAAACTGTAATTGAGTTGACTTACAAATGTCAAATTATTGATCAATTGTTCATCCAACCCAACCTGCAATATATTATCAACCCTGCCGGAACGGAAGAAAAACTCAATAATGCTCTTGTTGCAGGACTTCGTTTCGGCTTTGAATTTTAACACGAATAAAATTATCAAATTATATAATGGAAGAAAATAAAAGAAAAATTCAGACTTTAGCCGACCAACCGAGCGGTACCAGTTGTATCATCGTTCGGTTAATGGGTCACGGCAGTTTTATTCACCGCTTGGTAGAAATGGGTTTTGTCCGCGGTGAAAAAGTAAAGGTAATCAAAAATGCACCTCTCTCCGACCCTATTGAATATGAAATTATGGGAGGACGTGTATCTTTGCGGCGTATAGAAGCTGAACACATTGAAATTGTTCCTATTACAGAAGAAATTGCAGAACGCTACACCTTTAATGGCACGATCACCGAAGAAGTGGAACACATTATCGGAGAATCCGGCAAAACCATCACCGTTGCCTTGGTGGGCAACCCTAACTGTGGCAAAACCAGTTTCTTCAACAATGCCACCGGCATGAGAGAAAAAGTGGGCAACTATAGCGGTGTTACCGTTGACACAAAAGTCGGAACTTTCAAATACAAAGGCTACACCATACAATGTGTAGATTTGCCGGGCACCTATTCCATCACAGAATACAGCCCTGAGGAACTTTACGTTCGAAAATATATCACCGAACAACATCCTGACGTGATATTAAACATTGTAGAATCCACCAATTTGTATCGTAACTTATTCTTAACCACACAGTTGATAGACATGAACGTATTGATGGTGATGGCATTGAATATGTATGACGAATTGGAGAAAAAAGGCGACCGCTTGGACATTGACTCATTGAGTAATATGTTGGGATTCCCTATTATTCCTACTATTGCCACCAAAGGCAGAGGTGTGAACGAGACCTTGGACAGCATTATTGAAATATATGAAAATAAAGCCAAAAATACCAAACATATTCACATTAACTATGGTGAAACAATAGAGAAATGTATTGGCAAAATAAAAGAGGAAGTTCAAAAAAATCCTAGCATCAACACCACCTATCCGGCTCGTTATGTTGCCATTAAGTTGTTGGAAAACGATCAAGAAACCTTGAAGGAAATTGCTTCCTTGGAAAACGCTGAAACTATCAAAAATATTGCCGCACAAGGCAGAGCTGAAATTGAAAAAGAATATAAGGAAGATTCTGCCACCAGCATGACCAATGCAAAATACGGATTTATTCGCGGTGCCATAGGACAAACCTATACCGTAAAAACGGAAAAAGTCCGTCAAAAAGCATACGAAGTGGATACCGTTCTTACCAACAAATGGTTGGGATTCCCTATTTTGGTATTTTTCTTATGGATTATGTTCCAACTTACTTTTACATTAGGAGCCTATCCGCAAGACTGGTTGGATATGTTCTTCTGCTGGTTGGGAGATATAGTCGGCAATGCCATGCCCGAAGGTGCCCTCAATTCTTTGCTCGTTGACGGTATCATCGGCGGTGTGGGTGCAGTATTTTCATTCCTGCCGAACATTTTGATACTATTCTTCTTTATTGCCTTATTGGAAGATTCCGGCTACTTGGCACGTGCCGCCTTTATGATGGACAAATTGATGCACAAATTCGGTCTGCACGGACGTTCTTTCATTCCTTATATTATCGGTTTCGGATGCAGTGTACCGGCCATTATGGGTACTAGAACCTTACCGAACAAGAAAGACAGAATCCTCACCGCCTTCACCATTCCGTTTATGTCGTGCTCAGCGAGAATTCCTATCTATGTATTGTTTGTATCGGCATTTTTTGTCAAACATCAAGGTTTGATTATGTTGAGTGTATATTTGATAGGTATTTTGGTGGCATTGCTATCTGCATTATGGATGAAAAAGTCCTTCTTCAAAAACGAAAACGATGACTATGTAATGGAATTACCACCTTACAGAATTCCTACTTTCCGTAGTGCTATCATTCACATGTGGGACAGAAGTGTACAATACGTTAAAAAGATGGGTACCGTTATTTTAGGAGCCACTATCGTTATCTGGGCATTGCAATATTTCCCGCAACACAGCACCGCCATTGACAACTATGCCGCACAAATTGAACAAGTGGAAGCCGACGAATCCATCGCCCCTGCCGACAAAGAAGAACAATTGGATGCATTGAATTTAGCCATGACATCGGAACAAATGGAAAATTCTTATTTAGGCAGATTCGGAAAAGTGATAGCTCCTGTATTCCAACCGCTTGGCTACGACTGGAAAATGAGTGTATCAATTTTGACAGGTTTGGCAGCCAAAGAAGTGGTGGTAGCTTCCATGGGTGTTTTGTACAATGCCGACCAAGAAGCCGACGAGGAATCCGAAGCATTGAAAGAAACCTTGCACAAACAAGTCTGGACAACAGGCAAACACGCAGGCGAACCTATTTTCACACCTTTGGTCGCCTATGGATTTATGATATTTGAATTATTGTGTTTCCCATGTATTGCCACTATTGCCGCCATTAGAAAAGAAATCGGCAGAAAATGGATGTGGTTTAATATTGCCTACTCCATCGCCATTGCTTGGCTGTTGGCATTCCTTATCTATCAAATAGGTATGTTGTTTTAATTAAAAATTTGAAATCTATGTGGCAAAATATCATTGTTATCATCATCGCTGCTGCAGTTGTCATCTATGCCATTGTTTCTGTGGTGCAAATTCTGCAAGGCAAAAAAGGCTGTTCTTGCAACTGCTCCGGTTGTAAAAACGGTTGCAACTGCTCCGACAAAACATTTTCTATTGATGAGGACAAATTGAAACAAAATAACCTAGAGCCATAAGACTATTAAGCATATTTAACTTTATTTTGTTATTCATTAATGATAAAAAGGTTGCCTGATGGCAACCTTTTTTTTATGAGAAACCCCGATATTTATCAACAAAAGTTCGTAATCAGCAAACTAACACCAATGTCAAACGTACAGTATGCACGTTATTTTAATAACTCCATATAAGCGTCAGCGTAATATGGAGTAAATACATCATCCTATTCACATAGCGTGTCGAAGACACGCCACATTCATTATTGAAAATTCGCATTCTCTATAGTCAAATAGTAGCATACCTTCGGCACTCGAAACAGATGAATTAATTCTTTTTTCAACTTTCTTTTCCTGCCATGAAAAGAAAGTAGCAAAGAAAAATCACCGCCAAAGAAAAAAATCGGAAAATGAACTGATTTCACTAAAACACAAAACTCCTCCTTTTACAGCCGCTGGCTGTAACGTTCGTCAAACAACTTGTGTTTCTTAACGCTACAATCACTCCATTTTCTTTTTCGATTTTTTCCTGATGCGGTTTTATGGGTTGTAATTTCGTGTTTCGTATAAAAGATTTTACATCTCTCCTATTTATATAAATGTCAATACAATGGATTAAGCAACATTCCATTTTTGGCATTCAATGAAAAAACGTGAAGAAAAATGACGGAATAAAGCGTTAAAAAGTCTGTGCTGTTTGAGCATGCCACACAACAGACGTTTTTTTTAAGTAAAAATCCTATTTATAATTCAATACGAAATAAATAGTTTACCCTGCGAGTTTACAGACTTTAGCGGTATGCAGTTATTTTTTAGTTTTTTCATTGCTGCCTTGAACTTTTCTTTTGCTTCTTTTCTTTTGTTTCAAGACAAAAGGAAAAGAAGATGACACACAAGACCCTTAATTTTTTAGATAATTCTATCGAATAGTGTGTCTTTGGCACACTATACAATTTTTCATATCTATATTAAACTCATTTTTAGCCTAATTGTAAGCAATAGAAATATTATATCAATATGCGTGTTTGTGCCTTGTAGGCGGCATAATCTGTCTTGTTGGTCATTTGACGTTTTTCCATTAGCGGTATGCTGATAAATAAAAACAGACAAGTCATAGATATAGGTCCAACCACATACCAAACATGACTTTGAAATTGATTGACAGATACAAACATCAACCAAATTCCCCACCAGAAGGATATTTCTCCAAAGTAGTTGGGATGTCTGCCGTGTTTCCACAAGCCCACATTACACACCTCTTTTTTGGCATGTGTTTTAGCAAAACGATGCCGCTGTGTGTCGGCAATGAGCTCTATAGCGACAGCCGTCAGTGCCACAGCAAACCCTATCCATGTAAATATATTGACATCGGCAAGACCTTTGTTTTCCACTATCTCCATACCCGGCAACAAAGCTAAAAATACCACTAATGTCGGCATCATATTCAAGCCGAAGAAATTGATAATATGAAATATCCATGGCTTCTGCTCAGTACGATATTTGGTATATCGCCAGTCTTCCGAATTAAGATTTTTAAAAGTAAACGCCCAGTTACCTGTAAGACGAATCGCCCAAAGCCATACAACTATCAACAAAAGAATGGTTGCCATGCTTATAGGTTTGAAAACCAATATCATCACTGTCAGCAGAAAAGGCGGAAAGACACTCCAATACGGGTCGTAAACGGAAACATTTTTCAATATCAATCCCCATGCCCACACATCAATGGTGGCGACTACATCTGCAAAAAGCCATTGCAACACCCATGAATCCGTCCAAAGGGCTGCCAATTGATACATATCGTATGCCAACCATCCGGCCAAGATATAAACAAATGCCATGACGACAAAACTCCAAAACCGCGATTGTTTCAATGTATTCATATATTTTGATTTTAATATCTTCTTTCAATGTTTAAACATGGCAAAATTACAAAAAATAAATGAATGTCCGATCATTTATTTTACACTTTGTGATTGTTGTCAACAGACGGACGAAAGGCTTTGGCTTCTTCAAACAATGCCTTGGGCAAATGACAATATCCGGTGGGATTTTTATCCAAATAATCTTGATGATAGTCTTCTGCCACATAGAAATTCTGCAATGGCAACAATTCCACTGCCAATGGCTGTCCTAATTGTTGCTGCAGTGCATCATAAACAGGTTGTATAATTGCCTTGTCCGCCTCATCTACATAATAGATGCCGGTGCGGTATTGGCTGCCTTTGTCTTCTCCCTGCTGATTGACAGAAACCGGATCGATGGCTTTAAAATACAATTGCAGCAAACTTGCCAACGACACCTCCTGTTCGTTATAAACCACATGCACCGTCTCGGCAAATCCTGTTTGGTCGGTACAAACATCTTGATAGCTCGGCTCCAATGTATGACCGTTGGCATATCCCGCTTCGGTGGACAACACACCCCTCACCTGCTTGAAATAATGCTCTATACCCCAAAAACACCCTCCTGCAAAATAAATTTCTTTCATTTTCTATGCCTTTATAAATTATACATACCTTTATTCCAATACCACCCTGTCTTTTTTCGGCAGTTTTTTGTTCACCTCGTGCCAAGCATGCCATACCAACTCTTTCATCAACTTATCGTTCACATCTCCTTCAAAAAAGATTTGGTTCCAATATTTTTTGTTCCAATGAAAGGCTCCTTCTACGGCACTGTAATGTTCCCGCAACTCTTCCGCTTTTACAGGATCGCACTTCATAACGGCCATATCGGGTTTGTCCAAGGCAAGGCAGGCGAAGATTTTCCCCTTGAGCCGAAATACCAATACCGTGTCATCAAAAGGCATGTCCTCGGTGGCATACGGCAGACTTAAACAAAATTCTCTAAATGTTTCTACGTTCATATTATTATTTTTTTATTTGTTATCTCCATTTTTTCATCGGCTTTCCGCAAGGCTCTCCCACCTTCTGATGACATTGTTGACAACTATTTTATGAGGGATAAAGATGTAGATATATTGCGAGAATTGAATTGTGTCTGGAAAATTTTGAATTATGTTAAGAATTGTTATTATTTTACATATTTAATAATTATATAACCTGCAAGCATGAGAGTTGCTACTTTCCCTATAGTCGCCCACGAGTCAGCATTTTCCTTATTGCGTTTTGCTAATGCTGTTTCTTTTTCTCTTTGAATAAATTTATCCCTAAAAAGTTTGTATGCATTATTTAATAACGATGATACTATGTTTTCTTTTTCTTTATAGTCTTTTTTCGTTCCTGATAATACAACGTATTGTGTAATATTCGGAATTACACTACCAACATTAGTACCTTCTTTAACAAATGCAACTATAGGTTTTTCGGTTGATAATGCCATTCCTGTTTCTACATGTATCATCTCTGACAAACCATTGGTTTCATTGCCATTATATATGTCTTTTAGAGTGTACCTTGGAGTTGCACATATAACAACAATGTCTGCATTATTTATGTTCTTCTCCATTGATACAACGGGATTTTCCGGTGCGACAAAATATTTACCAACCGTACCGAAAGGTTGAATGCGATATGCCTCCAATATACTGCAAACAAATTCGACAAACGGCTTGTCTTCGTCTCTTAAACTACAACTCACGAATGCTCTGGCATAATATTCTTGTTTTGATATAGTCCCTTCCATAATTAGTCTATTTCATTATTATTTTACTTTTATATGCACTATCATAATCATATCTTTTCAGGTTTTAGCCGAAACTCATCGGCATCTACCTGCATTTTGTAAAGGTTAATGTGTGGATTTAGTTTTTCATGCACATATCTAATTATCTTTTTCTTCTCTGCATCGTCTATTTTGAAACCGAAATAAACTGACTTGAAACACTCGGGTGGCAATGATACATAATGATGTATTTCCTTCCTCTTCCATTCTTTATGCATGTTTTTCCTCGTTTCTTCTTCTTGATCAGATGTGAATGCCGCATATTCAGGAGATGGGTTTGGAATTACCAGACGAACCTCTTG
>JAEEGI010015783.1_pt1 | contig 15678 bp, 15 predicted proteins | sample 8958751 | NCBI WGS metagenome assembly JAEEGI01 (sample SAMN16246545, study PRJNA631951) | gut metagenome | biome: gut microbiome; feature: rumen; material: KS-attached | host: Bos | place: Iran: Karaj | collected 2018-10
GAAGATTCGCTTTCTTCTTCTCAGGTTCGTCTGCCTTTTTCTTCCTGCTCTTCTTCTGTTCGCCGCTTACGAAGGGGTACACTTTCTTGATGTTTTTCAGCTGTACTGATGCCATACTTCTCGGCTCCGACTGCATGGCCTCCGCCTGATGCAGCCTTGCAGACTCTTCTTAAGCCTGCTTTACGACAGGTCTCCACACTGCCGCACCCCGAGCCAGGGGATTATCCTCCTTTTTTTATGTCGTACATGGCTAAAAGTATGGAGAGCCATGCACGCATATTAATGCAGGATTATTATACAGGAAAAAAGCAGGCGCTTCAATTGTCAGTATTGTACAATTACTCCCCTTGATTTTTGTGCACTTTTCACACATGACGTTTTCTTGATTTTCCACCTGTGTTAGCATATACTGTTATTTGTATAAGCATAATTAAGGAGCTTTTCATGAAAAAGCGTGTCTGTTTTTTATGTTTTCTGACAGGAATTGCCCTTTTGCTCTGCGCCTGCGGAGTGGATGAAAGCAGCTTTACCGATTACTCCCAGTATCTGCGTCCGGCCAGCGGGAATTCTGCTCCTTCCGTACCGGCAGCCGCTCCGGGCGATGATTTTTCGAGCGCTGTCACTGTCGTGTCAACACCTGCTCCTGCAGTTCAGCAGCCTGTGAACACACCTGCTCCGACGAGCACCCCGGGGCCGTTTCAGACAGCAGCCACACCCCCGGTCAGGACGCCTGCTCCGACACCTCAGCAGAATCTTGTTCAGATAACAAAAAGCCCGACTTCCGAGACAGTGGAAGCAGGCGGATCCGCCGTCTTTATCGCGTATGCGGACAATTCAACCGGGATTGTGTGGATCACCGTCTCTCCCGATGCACGCACTGCCTATGATATCAACAATGCACCCGGTGCCTTCCCCGGCCTGCAGGTTTCCGGCCAGGGGACGTCCGTGCTAACATTAAGCAACATTCCCTTTGAAATGGACGGCTGGCGCATACAGGCCTATTTTAACGGGAACGGCGGGCCGCTCTATACTGCAGGTGCCTACCTTACCGTACTGCAGCCGGGCGGCTGGGGAGGCACTCCTTCCGGAGGAGGCAGCATTCCTTCAGGAGGAGGAAGCACCACTCCGGGAGACAGCGTGGAAGCGGCAGTCGTCCAGCTGGCAAAGCAGGCTTACAATGATATTTATTATCAGACTCAGGCCGCAGGCTTCAGCGCCGGCAGCATCTCAAACTATTCCTATCTCAACGGAAGAGCCGTTTTCAACGTCACTCTCAGCAATGCAAGATGGCGCATCGTCGGAGAATTCAGTGCATGGTATGATTCAGCCAGTGCCTACGGTTACGGCCCCGTGCATGCGGTGGTCTATGACCTCTCCGGCAACACCCAGCTGAGCGAACACCTGGAGGGTGACAGCATGAATTCATTCTATACAATCGTCCATAGTTTTCAGAATTAAAGGAGATACCCGCATGAAAGCCATACTCGACGCACTTGTCAGTTACGCAGAGGAAAAAGCCCTCATTTCCCCGGAAGACAGAATCTGGGCCTTTAACCGCCTGCTTGAGGTGCTGCAGCTGGACAGCGCAGAAAGCTGCACTGTGCCGCTTCCCCCTGCAGATGCCGAACTTCCTTCTGCACTGCTCGACCTGATGACAGATGACGCCGTCAGGCGAGGCCTGATCGACGGAGGTCCTGTTTCACGGGATTTATTCGACACAAAGCTGATGGGCGTTCTCACCCCTGCTCCGCACGAAGTACGCAGAACCTTTGCAAGCCTCTATGCACAGTCTCCGGCTCTTGCAACGGACTGGTATTATGCCTTCAGCCAGGATACAAACTATATCCGGCGCGACAGGATTGCCAAAGACGTCAAATGGCTTTATGACGGCGAATACGGGACGCTGGAAGTCACCATCAACCTGTCCAAGCCGGAGAAGGATCCGAAGGCTATCGCAGCGGCAAGGAATGCCCCGCAGACCGGCTATCCGCTGTGTCAGCTCTGCCAGGAGAATGAAGGTTACGCCGGCAGAATCAACCATCCTGCACGGCAGAACCACCGCCTGATTCCGCTTACCATCAACGGCAGCAGCTGGTTTTTCCAGTACTCCCCTTACGTATATTACAACGAACACTGCATTCTGCTCAACAGTGAGCACATTCCGATGAAAATTGATGAGGCCTGCTTCCGCAAGCTGTTCGACTTTGTTAAACAGTTCCCGCACTATAACATCGGATCCAACGCCGATCTCCCGATCGTCGGAGGATCTATCCTGAGCCATGACCACTTCCAGGGCGGACGGCATGAGTTTCCGATGGCCAAGGCAACGGTAGAAATACCCGTCAGCTTCAAAGGTTATGAAGACGTCACAGCGGGCATTGTGAAATGGCCTATGTCCGTAATCCGCCTTTCCGGGCCGGTGAGCGAGCGTCTGATTGCCCTGGCAGTGAAAATCCTTGCACGCTGGCGCAGCTATACGGACGAAGAGGCATTTATCTTTGCAGAAACGGAAGGCACGCCTCACAACACGCTCAACCCGATTGCCCGCAAGCGCGGTGAAAACTACGAGCTTGACCTTGTGCTGCGCAACAACATTACCACAGAAGAGCACCCGCTCGGTGTCTACCATCCGCATGCGAAGCTGCACCATATCAAAAAGGAAAATATCGGGCTTATTGAAGCTATGGGTCTTGCCATTCTGCCGGGCAGACTGAAAACGGAGCTGGATGAACTGCGGGAAGCCATACTTTCAGGCAAAGATCTGTATGGAGATGATGCCACCTGCAAGCATGCAGACTGGGCCTACGAACTGATGGCACGGCATGCCTTTACCCCGGAAAACAGCGTTGCGATACTCCGGCAGGAAGTCGGCAAAGTGTTTGAAGAAGTGCTGGAGGATGCCGGCGTCTACAAACATGACGAAGCAGGAAAAGCCGCTTTCCTGCGCTTTATAGATTCCGTCAACCAGTAAATTATCAGATATACACGCAGGAGGAAAGCTATGAAAACCTTCAGAATTATTCTTGCGCTTCTTCTCATCACAGTGATACTGGCAGGGTGCAGCATTCCGCTGCCCTGGGCAAAACCAACCCCGACTCCGGAGCCTACACCCGAACCCACTCCGGAACCGACCCCCGTTCCCACACCGGTTCCCACCCCCGTGCCGACGCCAAAACCGACTCCGGTTCCCACCCCCGTGCCGACGCCAAAACCGACTCCGGAGCCCACACCGACTCCTGCTCCAACTCCGACGCCGGTTCCTGACAATTATCCGAAAGTGACCAAGAACCCAACGGATGAAACCGTTCCCGATGGTGGTTACTGCGACTTCGTGGCCCATTACGAAAATGCGATCTGGGCAACCTGGCATTTCGTAAGCCCCGACGGTACGCAGGACCTGGATTACAAACAGGCTTCTCTGAATTTCCCCACGCTTGGAATCGGAGGCGGCGACACCAGCAGGCTTACTCTGAAAACCATCCCTGTTACCATGAACGGCTGGAGTGTCTACTGTGATTTCTCCAACAAGGAAGGTCATGTCCGTACCAATTCCGCCAAAATCACCGTGACGACCAAAACCGGAGAGCCCATCACCGCGCAGTACGGTTATCCTATCGTCACCAAGAACCCCACTGACGAAACAGTGAATGAAGGCGGCGCCTGCTACTTCGTAGCTAAATATGAGGATGCCATCTGGGCAACGTGGCACTTTGTCAGCCCGGACGGTACGCAGGATCTTGATTACGCACAGGCTGCAAAAGAATTCCCGACCATGGAGATCAGAGACGGCTATGCCAGCACCATGGAGCTGGTCGGTATTCCGTATGCTCTGAACGGCTGGACTGTCTACTGTGACTTCTCCAACAATGTTGGCCACACCCAGACAACGAACGCAAAAATAACCGTTAACCAGGCCGTACCACAAACTGCACAGCAGACTGCTCCTCAGGCTGCACCGCAAACAACCCCTCAGGCTACACCTGAACCGATTATTCCGGGAGAATGAGCTGCGCGCCCAGATGCGTCGGGTTGCTGGCACATGTGGATGCCGGAAAAACAACCCTGACCGAAGCCATGCTCTATCTCTCCGGAGCAATCCGGAAGCTCGGCCGCGTAGATCATCGTGACAGTTTTCTGGATCACGATGATCAGGAGCGCGCCCGCGGTATCACGATCTTCTCAAAGCAGGCACGCCTGCGCTGGAAGGACTGTGAGTTCACCATTCTTGACACCCCCGGCCATATTGATTTTTCCTCTGAAACAGAGAGAACCATACAGGTACTGGACGCCGCCGTTCTGGTTATCAGCGGAACGGACGGCGTTCAGGCGCACACAGAGACTTTATGGTCTCTGCTGGAGCGCTACGGGATCCCGACTTTCTGCTTTATCACAAAGATGGACTCCTCTTTTCTGCCAAAAGAGGAGCTGATGGAGGATCTCCATACGCATCTCTCGCCCGGTTGCATCGATATGACGCAGGACAGAGCTGCCCTGGATGAAGAGGCCGCACTGCTGGATGAGGATGCACTTGAGCTTTATACCGCTTCCGGCTGTCTTTCCGACGATCAGTTCCGGCAGATGATCGCCAAGAGGGAGATGATCCCCTGTCTTTTCGGATCCGGAATGAAACTCAGCGGTGTGGAAGCGCTGCTGGATGCTCTTGCACTGTACAGCACGCCGGCAGAAGCCACAGAAGCTTTCGGGGCAAGGGTTTTCAAGATTGCCCGGGACAGCCGCGGAAAACGGCTGACCTACCTGAAGGTAACCGGCGGCATGCTTTCCGTGCGGAACAGCATCCGTTACCTGCCACGGCACAGTTCAGAAACCCTTGAAGAAAAGATAGCCGAAATCCGTCTTTATTCCGGCCAGAAATATGAGAACACAGAAAGCGTCCCTGCCGGCAGCGTATGTGCTGTGCTTGGGTTGTCCCGCACATGGCCGGGGCAGGGCCTCGGTGCCTGTCCTGACGGTGAGGAGCCTGTGCTGGAACCGGTTATGGGTTACCGGCTTATTCTGCCGAAAGGCACGGATGCCAAAACGGTGCTCCCGAAGCTCCGTCAGCTTGAAGAAGAGGATCCGCTCCTGCGGATTGTCTATACGGAGGAAAGCGGAGATATCCAGCTGCAGCTGATGGGAAGCATTCAGCTTGAAGTGCTGAAGAAGCTGCTTTCCGAACGCTTTGATCTGGAAGCGGATTTCGGCCCCGGCAGGATTCTTTACCGGGAAACCATTGCAAACACCGTCGAAGGCGTCGGACATTTCGAGCCTCTGAGGCATTATGCGGAAGTCCACCTGCTGCTGGAACCCGGAGCACGCGGCAGCGGGCTGCGGTTCGGCAGCTGCTGCAGTACGGATGAGCTGGATCTCAACTGGCAGCGGCTGATCCTCACCCACCTTGAGGAGAAGCAGCATCTCGGGGTTCTGACAGGCTCTCCGATTACGGATATGAAAATCACGCTTGCCGCAGGAAGAGCGCATCTCAAGCACACAGAGGGCGGCGATTTCCGTCAGGCAACCTACCGGGCTGTCCGACAGGGGCTGATGCAGGCACAGAGCGTACTGCTGGAGCCCTATTACGATTATACACTTGAGGTTCCGACAGAGCAGGCAGGGCGGGCTATATCCGATATGCACGCCATGGGGGGCGAACACCAAACGCCGGAAACCCTCGGAGTAAGAACTGTACTGAACGGGACAGTCCCGGCAGCGGCAGCCGGAGACTATGCGCTGGAAGTTGCTGCCTACACCGGAGGAAGAGGGCATTTTACCTGTCGGTTTTCAGGATACAGGCCCTGTGAAAACGCCAAAAACATCACGGAAGAGCTTGGCTATTCCCCGGAAGCAGACCTGGCCAATACCCCTGACAGCGTTTTCTGCGCACACGGCGCAGGCTTTACCGTCAAATGGAACGAAGTACCGCTGTATATGCATCTTCCTTCTGTTCTGAACGGAACCGGAAAGCTGAACAGATCCCGTGCTTCTGTCCCTTCTCCTTCCGTCTCTATTGACGAACAGGAACTTGAAGCCATCATGGAACGGGAATTCGGCCCTATCCGCCGCAAACAGTACACCTCCCCCACCGTCAACGGGAAAGCCGTTCAGGATATTCGTTTTGTTCCGCGCAGGGAGAGGCTGATTGTAGACGGATACAATCTGATTTTTGCCTGGACAGAGCTGAAAGCTCTCGCAGCGGAAGATCTCTCCGCGGCAAGGGATAAACTGATTGACATGCTGCTTAGCTACAGCAGCTACACCAACCGGGAAACCGTGCTGGTATTCGACGCCTACAAGGTTCCGGGAGGGATCGGTGAACGGAGCAATTCCGAAACGCTTCACGTCCTCTATACCCGTGAAAACGAAAGCGCAGATCTTTACATCGAACGCCTGGCAGACGAAATCGGCAAAGACGAACTTGTCCGTGTTGTGACTTCCGACTCTTTGATCCGTCTTACGGCCCTGCGGGCCGGTGTTCTGCGGACCTCAGCCGCCGAGTTTATTGCCGAAGTGCAGGATGCTCTCATGCAAATGCGAAATTCACCTTACATCGAAAAACAGGAGCCGTAACGACTCCTGTTTTAATGATATTATTCTGTATCAGCTCCCGGTTTTCCAGCCGGAGCTGATTTTTATTGCCAGTTCTTCTATGCTCCTGAGACCGCTCAGTGCATCGTAGGTTGTAACGCAGCAGGCTCCTTCCGCCGCAGCGAACGCTGTACATTCCGCAGGAGCATACCCACGGAGCACCGCTGTGAGCCAGGCAGCAATGCTTGTATCTCCTGCTCCTGCGGCAGAGCGGACTACCTCCGACTCGAAACAGGGCTGTACTCCTTCTTTATCAGCCCAGAGGTCAGCGTTCAGCTGCAGCCTTTTCCCGATCTCTCCGATTGCTTCCCTGCCGGCTGTTTTAAAAACCATACCGGCAGCTCCGCACTTGATCAGCACAGCCCGGCAGCCCATCCCGAGCAGTTCCTCTGCAAGCGGCAGAGCTTCAGAGTGCAGATCAAGCCTGTCAGTAATATCTCCGCCCTGATTCAACCGATTATAACGGCTGCGATCCAGCATAAAGCAGACTTCCTCAAAGGAAGGTTCGAAGAAGTCCACATAGGGCAGCACAGATCGGAGTATTGCCTGCCAGTCCGCCCTGCCGGCACCCGAATGCGGATCAACTGCTGCCAGATCCAGGCTTGTAGCAATCTCCCGCTCCTTCATGCGGCGGAATATCTCTGTAAGTTCGGTTCCGCCGTCAGCGTACATACTCTTCATCAGCGGAGGATAGCCGAAATGAAACAGCACTGCGTCTTTCAGTGATTCTTCCGGGATATCGGCATTGGTGAAACTGTCATTGGCACCGGGATTGTGGAGAAAAATGCGGTCATGACCGGGCACAGCCAGGACAACGGTATAGGAGGTTGAGCATGCTTCATCTTCGATCAGCCCACCGGCTCCGTAAGAGGACACTATGGATTTTACCATCGTTCCGAATGCATCCTTCCCGACTTTGCCCAGCAGCTCCACCTCATTGCCCAGCAGCTTCAGCGCCAGCCCGGTATTGGCAACGCTGCCTCCTGTATGGACGTCGGCAGCACCCATATGAAGCAGTTTTCCCGGGCGAAGAAGATCCTGAATTTCCTTCCCGCCAACTGCTGCCGGAAAAACAGGCGTAATGTCCAGGCAAATATGCCCGGCAGAAATGATTTTTTGTGACATAGAATCCACCTTTATCTGTATAACCCTTTAAAAAGCCTTATACCGGTTCGATTATGACATGAATGAGGTCGCCGTCTTTTTTGTTCAGCTTTGTCCGGATTGATTTCAGCACACCGATGATGTAGCAGACTGACCCGTCCGGATTCTTCACACCCATATTGACAATACTTCCATCATAGGGAATTCCGTCAAACAGGGCATGAACCTTTACACGTCCTTTTCCGAATTCCTGACGGATATCCCACGGAAATGCCACATAAGTTCCCCCGCTGTCGGGATCTTCATGAAGAACAGCGTCGTATTCGTACTGCTTCATACTTCACAGGTTTTTCTTTGCGTGCAGCCAGTATGAATAAATACACGGGATCAGTATTGTCAGGGCAATGATCAGAATCAGCCAGCTTGCTCCGCCGACACCTGTCAGGGCAGCAATAAGAAGGAGGATTCCGGCGATCACCCAGAGAACTCCCGCAAGGCGGTGTGTGAGGTTCCAGTTTTCCTCATTGGCCAGCGTCCAGGGGATCTTAATCCCCATGGTATAGTTCTGCCTTGCTTTCGGCAGATAATTCCCTATGATAATGAACAATGTCCCGAGCAGCAATTCAGCCACGAAGGAGAAATTGACCTGATAGCCCAGATTGTAGGAATACAGGGCAGCTGCCATAACCAAAGAAACAACAGGAGCAATCCACAGGCTGAAAGAAAACATCTTCGGAGAGATATTCTGCTTTTTGGGGTCATTTGCCATGACAAAAGCACCAAACCATTCCACAGCAAGAAGGAACAGCGGAAGCCAAAAGACAGCAACTGCCTTGCTGCTGTAACCGTCGGCTTCGTTATTGATTCCGAAATGAATTGCCATCCGGTCAGGCAGACGGTTCCATAAAACTATACCGATCAGGACGGGAAGAAGCGTCACAATACTAGCGATTATCAGGGTTTTTTTATTTGCTTTCAGCATCCGAATCGCCTCCTTTTAATGTGGAAATCCATAACATGATTTCCTCAAGAACAGATGTATTAAGCTGGTAATAAATGTAATTTTTTTCCCTGGTTTCAAAAATCAGGTCCGCCTGCTTCAGAATTTTCAGATGATAGGAAATCGTCGCACCCGTCATTTCAAAGTGAGAAGCAATATCACCGGCAGAAAGAGATCCTTTTTTCAGCAATTCCAGTATCTGCCTCCGCACCGGATCAGACAAAGCTTTGAATGTCTCGGCAAATGCCACCGTGAACTTCTCTCCTCTCCTAAAACTATTTAGAATATTCTCTAAATACAATATATATCTTCTCACTGAAAAAGTCAACAGGTATTTAGATCATTTTCTAAATACCTGCTTTATTATGAATCAGCGGTCAATTACAGGGGCAGGAGATACTGCTTCAGCACTTTCAGGCCTCCGGCCGGAACACAGAAACGGTGACGGTCGGTCTGTATTTCCTCCCAGACTTCATTCAGATCAAACCATCTGATCTCATCCACTTCAGACTGCTGCAGGACGAGCTTTTCAATCTCTACGGGTTCTGAATAGACATAAACGCTTGTGACTTCGTTATCTCTGAACAGGTGCCCGTGAAATATCTTCTCATATCGGATTCTGAACATCCCGGCATAATGCAGTTCCTCCGGCTTTGCCGTAATACCCAGTTCTTCCTGCAGCTCCCGAAGAGCTGAATCCAGCGGTTCGGAGCCGGCCGGGATGTGCCCGGCAGAGGAAGTGTCATAGAGGCCCGGAAATGACTCCTTTTCCATACTGCGCTTCTGCAGGAGAATTTCACAGCCCATACTCCCCTGACGGATTATCCAGACATGTGCCGTCCTGTGCAGGATGCCTTCCCGATGCGCATATTCCCTGGAAACAATCTCACCGGTCGGCAAACCATCCTCATTTACAACATCAAGATATTCCATCTTTCACCTCATTGCTTTTTTGTCCCGTATTTTCCCCCGACAGCCATTCAGACTGAGAGATCCTGTAATACACAAACGTTTCATCTCTTTCGGTTTCCTGAAACCCGACTTTTTCCAGAGTGTGCCGGCTCCTCGTGTTCTTCAGAACCGAGCCGGCTATAACCTCATTCATTCCAAGCGTCTGAAAAGCATATTCCAGAATCAGCCGTTCTGCCTGCGTTCCGTAACCTTTGTTCTTGACAGTGTCGTTTTGCAGATGGATGGAAAGTTCACCCTGCTTAATTATTTCATTCATGTGCTTCAGGGCAATTTCTCCGACCGGTTTTCCGTCAGCCATAATCAGAAAATCGACCCTGTCATTCTGTGACAGGAGCCTGTCATAGTATGCATCAACCTTTTCAGGACTGTAAACATACTCCCGGAAGTTACTCATATCCATAAAGATATCCGCATCCATAACGAAGTGTTTATAGTATTCATGAAGCAGTGCCCTGTCGATCGGCTGAAGATATACCTTATCCATACTGTTTAATCCCTTATCTTTGAATAACCGCCTTTTATATCAATTATTTGTTTTTCTGCCAATATACAAAAGATGGCTGGAACTGCCCAGCAGTTCTCTTTTCTCACAATGATGAAGATGGTAATCTGCATAGAGTGCAAACTCCTCATCCGACATGGCAAAATCTTTTCTGTCTTCCGCCAGCTCAAGAATTCCGTTTGCAGCGGCAGTTGTAATCTTTTCAACCGGCAGGCCATCAAACAATGCTTCAAATTCATCCACATTAAACCCTGTGAAAAGCTGATCGGGAAAATGCTTTACCTGATAATCCGCCGTAAAGTTTTCCTCCAGGCCGGAGTGCAGATTCCCCTGCAGATAGTTATCATACAGGATAGCATGTACGGAGAGAAATGCCACCATGATCATCCCGCCGGGTTTTGTCACTCTGACAGCTTCCCGCAAAGCAGTGTTCTGGTCATCCGGGTCATACAGATGATAAAGCGGCCCGAAAACGAGTGTCAGATCAAAAGAGCTGTCTTCAAAGCGGCTCAGATCCAGAGCATCACCCCGGCAGATCCGAAGATTCTTAATGCCCTTCCCGTTTTTCAAAAGAAGCTCATAGTTTCTTTCTGCCAGTTCCACAGCGGTAACCGTGTAGCCTTCCCTGGCAAGGGCAACCGAATATCTGCCGGTACCTGCACCAAGTTCAATAATGCTTCCGTTGTCCGGAAGCATTTTGTGGATGTAATGCATGGTGGTAAAATACTCCAGCTGACCATGTCTGCTGCGGCTTAAACGGTCATCCTCACCGCTGCCGTCGTAAAATCTGTTGATAATGTCTAACCTGTTGCTCATTTCGTTCCTCCATGCAGACATAAAAGCCGTTATGAATCAGAGCTTGCGAAGAATATCCAATGTATGGTGAGAAGCTCCGATCAGATCCTGACGTTCGCAGACCGTAAAATGATAGTCCAGCCATTTACTGAAGGTTGCATCATCCATAGCGTCAATCAATTCCCGGTTATAATTTGTCGCTCCGTCCGAGGCTATCAGCTTCATTCTTTCTACAGGAAACTCCGCATCCAGCGAAGCGATATCTTCAGTCCGTACCAGTTCAAACAGATCCTTCGGCTCGCTGATGCAGTGCCAGTCCGGTGAAATCATATTCAGGTCTGTCACTTCCTGCAGATGATTCAGCCAGAAGACATACTGTACGACAGTCGGCTCATTCATACAGTACGCAACCAGAATATTACCGCCGGGCTTTGTCACCCGAACTGCTTCTGACAGGGCCTGAAGTTTGTCTTCCCTCGTGTAAAGATGATACATCGGCCCCAGCAGCATGGTCAGGTCATATGAATTATCCGGCAGGAAAGATAAATCCAGGGCGTTGCCCTGCATAGCTGTAATCGGTTCAGAACCGTCAAGCTTTGCTTTGAGAAGCTCAAGATTGTGAAGAATCAGTTCCACCGCAGTAACCCGAACCCCCTGCTTTGCCAGCGTCACACTGTACCGGCCTGTTCCGGCTCCAACCTCCAGGACTGACGGATCAGGAACCCCTTCAAGACTCTCCCGGATATACTTCATAGTGGTCAGATATTCAACCTGCCCGTGGCGGGAAAGAAGCCTGCCCTCTTCATTATAGCTGTTGTAGTAATCCTCAAGGTAATTCATCGCACTACCCTTCTTCCTGTTACTATTTCTCCGGCAGCAGATGCGGAGTCAGCTGCTGCAAATCATCTGCCTGACCGCAGCAGCATATTCATCAGCGTGGTTGATGGAGAACTCGCCGTGCCGGAAGCCCGGTAAAGCATGCATCACGCTGCCCGGAAGCTTTTGACAGATTGCTTCAGCAGAGCGGCGGATTTCTCCCGTTTCCTTCTCTCCGAAATAAACATGCGTCTTTGCAGAGAGATTTCTGAAGTTGTTCTTCAGGGAATATGACGTGCTGGCTTTCATAAAGGCAATCATATCTTCCCTGGTTATCCCGCAGGTATCCCGGTAATAATCCTCAAACAACTCCTGTCTGATGTGCAGGGACTGAAACTGCAGCCTGGCAAAACTTCTGTTTTTGATCAGGCCGTAACTGCTGCTCAAAGCAGGCCCTATCAGGGCATGCGTCAGCTTTGACGGAATAACTGCCGCGCTCTCTATCAGGGCATATGAGCAGATATCATTTCGCTGTGAAAGCACCTCCAGCAGGATCTGACCGCCGAGCGACAACCCGCCGATCATCAGCACGGAGCCTCCGCACCTGTCGTCGATAAAGGAAATGATCTCAGAGGCATTGTCTTCAATGGTGGTAAAAGAGTGATCGCTGCCCGCATGCCCGTCCAGAATCGGAAGAATCACATGATACTCATTCTGAAGGAGCATGGCCACCTCCCGGTAATTCCACCAGGACAGGCCCCCTCCGTGAAGCAGGAGTATCGTCTTCTCTTTGCCTGCACCATATTCCTTAAAGTTCATTGTCCGTTTCCTCCTGCCGTGTTTCGCTGTCAAACTCCTTCAAGAATGCTTCCATAAAAGCATGGCGGACATCTGCGATTTCTTTTGCCTTCTGTGTATTCATTTCTGCTTTCAGAAGAAGCAGCTTATCATAAAAATGCTGAACAGACGATTCCAGCGGTCTCCCGTGTTTCCCGCCGTATGCAAACGTGCGGGCAATTCCGACAGCGCCGATTGCATCCAGTCTGTCCGCATCCTGCACGATCATCCCTTCGAGTGTAGCCGGACGCCTGCCTCTGTTTTTGCTGAAGGACACCGAATTGATGATTTCACAAATCTGCTCCGTCTGCTCCCGGCCTATTTCGTGCTTCGTTAAAAAGGACCTTGCATTCGCATTGTTTTCCGTGTGAAACAGTTTATAATCATCCACGTCGTGCAATAACGCGGCAAGTGAAATAACCGTATGATCACTGTCAGGATATTCTGCCGCTATCAGGAGCGCGTTATGATACACGCGCACGGAATGCCCGGCATCGTGCCCGTCTGCATTGTCTTTGAAGATTTCTACTATATACTCTCCGGCGGCACTGATAACAGCAGCATCTCCATCCGTTTTCCGGGATTCATCGCCTGTCATTTTGCAAACCATAAAATAGTCTTCTTTCGTCAGGATGCAGGAATCAATTATTTTCCGGGCACTATCCCATGGCCTCGTCAGTTCATATGAATGATCATACCGGAAATGAAAAACTTCTGCCAGTTTTTTTGACCTGAAATTATCCTGAAAATAACCGTATCGGAAATCTTCAGCACCGAGTTTATCAAAAGCGAGCTCCAGCAGCAATGCAAGGATCTCTTTCCCGTATCCTTTTCCCTGATATTTCTCTCCGATGCAGATCCCGGATTCCTCAAAGTGCCCCGGTTCATCTTCCTTCATGGCACATAAACCGATGGCTTCATCCGTATCCTTGAGCGCTACGAACCAGGCAAAATTGTTTTCCTGATAAAGCATGCTTCTGCGGCATCTGTCAACAGCATCCTCTTCTGTTAATGTGGGCTGATACAGCATCCACTGATACACGGCTTCGTCACCCCAGACATTTTCCAGCATGGAACGCCAGTCGTTCTCTTTTGCCTTTCGGAGGCATATGTTTTTACTTTCCAGCTTTTCAAACATAAGTATCCCTTTTCTGATCAGTTATTCCTTTTTTATAATATTATTTTTCAGGCAGTAAAGCAAGAAAAAATGCAGGAACCAGCCGGGAACTGCCCCGGAACTGTATCCTGCATTGCTGATATAAAAGAGAATAGCCGGCTATGTTTTAAAGCATAGCCGGCTTTATGGTTATTCAGGATAAACACAAAGCTCAATATCACTGAGCGGGAAACTGACGCAGGGATGAATCCAGCCGAATTTCGCATCGGCTGCACGTCTGCCATCCGCATCCTTCGGTACATATACCTCGCCTTTTACCAGCTTCGAATGGCACCATCCGCATTCCCCGCTCCGGCAATGAGACGGAGCCCGGATACCGGCCTTTTCCATCGCCCAGAGAAGCGATTCCTCCACTTTACAAGGTACAGTTTTCTTTTCACCCCGGATATCAACGGTGAGGCTGAATTCGCAGCCTTTCAGTTCTGCAGGGAAATCGGGATTGTCGGAAGCCTTCAGATAGTCTCCGGACATTTCCATGCGGTAGCGGCGCTTCGGAAGGCCAAGCTTTTTCATCTCGCCTTCTTCAAACATGTACATTGCTTTCGGGCCGCACATAAAAACGGAATAATCGCCTTCAGGAGCGTATTTTCTGATCAGCTCCGCGGTGATAAAGCCATTTTCAAAGCCTTCCGCTTTTTCATGGGAGAGAATATGAATCACTTTTATCCGGCCGTCTGAACGCGCTGCAAGCTCCTCGATTTCATCCTTCAGGAGAATCCCGTCTGCAGTACGGCTTCCATACAGAATCGTCATGTCAAAATCTTCTATTCCGTCTACGATGGCAGCTGCCATGGAATAAAACGGTGTGATCCCGGATCCGCCCGCAATGGCGACGACATGCTTTGCATCCCGGAGCTCCTGATAGTAAAAATCTCCGAGAGGTCCGCTGATGTCGACTTTGTCCCCCTCCTTCCAGGTATTCAGGATAAAGGCGGAAGCGTAGGAAGGATTTGTCAGCTTGATCGTCAGAATATAGCTGGTATTGTCTGTGCCCAGAGCATCCTTCGGGTTGGAACGGATCGTGTAAGGCTTGCTGACAAGCGCACCGTCAATGTTCAGCTTAACCGAGACATACTGGCTGGCACGGAAGTACGCGAGCTCCTTCGTACCCTTTTCAGCATCCGGTACAAGGGTAAAGCTTTTGGCATCTCCATGGTCAACGACTTTGGAGATGATACAGTGCTGAACGGACGGATGCAGCCGGGCTGCGAGGATATTGGCATTGAATACGGAGTTGGCTATGGTGTCAGGCGCTGCTTCAATGGCAGCAGTCCTTGTTTTTACTTCGCCAAGGAACGGAAAGGGAGTCAGGCCTTTCAGGACTTTTTTATCATAATTATATTTAGCCATCTTACTTGCCCTCCTTCTTCATTTCTTCAAGCATATAGCGGGCCTGTTCGGCTCCGGACAGGTATGCCTGGGAATAGCCGTCCATCTGAGTCCCGTGACCTCCGGCAAAGCGCAGGCCATGAATGGTATAGTCCTCATGATGCCCTGACTGTACGCGGGGGAACATGCCGTCCCAGCCTGCCGGCTCATATCCGTAGACATCTCCGCGGGGAGTACCCAGATATCTTGCCCATGTCATCGGGGAAGCAACCACAATTTCTTCAATGTGGTCACGTATTCTGCATCCGGTGACTTCTTCGTAAATGTCGACGCATTCCTTTGCGATCCTGTCTTTCAGCTTAAAGTACTCTTCTTCCGTCACATCCTTAAACGGATCTCCGGTGTAGAATTTGGAAAACTGAACCGTGCAGCGCCCTTCTCCGGCAGCGCCGGGAAGTGCATTGTCAATAATTGTTATACTGAAGTCTTTATGCGTTTCAATTTTGTCGCAGGTGAGATACTGGTTATGATTGTTCGGGTCATGGCGGAGGAAGGTATCATAGC
>JAEEGI010015789.1_pt1 | contig 15673 bp, 13 predicted proteins | sample 8958751 | NCBI WGS metagenome assembly JAEEGI01 (sample SAMN16246545, study PRJNA631951) | gut metagenome | biome: gut microbiome; feature: rumen; material: KS-attached | host: Bos | place: Iran: Karaj | collected 2018-10
ATAACGATTAGGTGGCACCAGTTAATCTTGACCATATCAGTTTTCTCCCGAATTCTGTCAACATCATCTGCGGGCTTCACTGTTAGAATGAGGTGCTCTAAGTTGCCGCCATAGAATGAAAACTCATAAACTTGGTGCTTGAATCTCTCTTCCTGGCATCTCTTACGGGTCACAGTGTATTTCCAATAGTCTTTGTCTGGCAGTTCTTTGGTATATCGCAAAGACTCTACCATCGGATAATTGATGAACAATAGGCCATTACCTGTCTCATCCATGAAGAAATTCAACATAGCCTGCAATTTACTATTGTTCTCTTCCAATGTTCCACCTCTCTCTTGGAAGTCGTAGTCAAAGAACAGATAGATTTCAGAGACTTCATCTTCACGGATATTCTCGAGTGTATTATCACCCTTTTCTAACAAAATCTCTCTCAGAACAGATACCGTGTCAACTTCCAACAGTCCATTCAATGCATCGTGGGCATTTAACTTACTATACAGGGAATAGATATTACTATTATAGGTGCAAACGAACGTATCGGACTTCTCCGGAAAGAAAAGTTGCTTTATAGACTCAAAATAAGTCTTATCGTCTCTACCTTCAAATACAAAGAGTATCATACCTCAAATGCACCTCCACGGAATAGCTTCTCCATATTGTGTCCAAAACGCAGTTCCTTGTCAGTACAAGCTTGCAAGGGCTTTATTCTGTTGTTCTGCAGAATGAAGTTGCAGTCAGGTCTGAGCAAATCATTCGTTATCAGATAAGTGTTATGAGAAGACGTGAACACCTGACAATTAAGATTGAACAATCGTTTGCACACCTCAAAAGCCAACTTAAAATGATAAAAGGCATCAAACTCATCAATAAAGACAAAGGACGCATTATCTAAATTTTTCAGCCAATAATACAATAAATGCAGCGATCGGGTACCTGTTGAAATTGTATTATCAAAATTAAGAGACCCTTCTCCTACTTTCCAAAAAAGTTGCTTATCCTTAGATTTCTCCAAATCAAAATTAAACGTTTGTCCACTAACTTTTAATAAAAAGTCTGAGAAATCTGTGATTAAATTGTTTTTTATAATATACTCATCAAGTAATGTTGGCGAGCTCTCAAGCCCCATAAACTCGTTAAACCCCAAACATCTAAACCAAAGCATAGACTCAACAAAACTACGAAGTTTAATTAAATAATGATCTTTAGCCAGCGGGTATGACGTTAATAGATAGTTTATAATTGATATGTTATTCTCATTTATTTCCAGATCCCTTTTTGCATTAGGGTTGATCGGAAATTGTTTTTCATCTAATTCAAAAAAATTTTGTTTGCGATCAAACGTTTTTACACCATCAACCTTTAGAGATTCTTCAACAAGTACTCCATTTGAATTCTTCTTATATTGATATTCAATCTGCTGATTCCCCAAAAGGAAAGTATATTCAAATATCACATATAATTTCGAGCTGCCACCATAAGTGTAATTCTGAAAATATTTATCGTCCCTATACTTTTGAGTCAAGTGAAAAAGTATATCAAATAGAGCCATTCCAAAATTTGACTTTCCGGATCCATTGGGGCCATAGATGATACCGTTCTTGATGATACCATCTTTGATAGCATACGTGTTGAAAGTATAGTTACTTGGATGAGACAAATCCCATTCAATTCTTTCTGCGAAACCACGAAAGTTTTTTACGGCAAATTTTGTAAGCATAACTCTAATGTTTTGGTTTTCGGCACAAAGATAAAGCAAAAAAATGAATTACCGTAATTTTTTTACGGTAATTTGATATTAATCATCTAAATTCATCTCATCTAGTAGGTATTCATACTCTGTTCCCACAAGCTTCTCGGGCTCATAAAGCTTGTAGTATTCCATGATGTGAAAATGTATTTCATCAGGATATTTCTCCAAATATTTACGGCAGACCTGTTTGAAAAATTCTAGCATTTGGTCATTGCCAAGGAAGTCGAGCATATAATCTAATAGCCATGCTACTTCCTTTTCTGAAGCATCCCTGCTACAGACATCATCAACAATCGGTTTATATGCTGCGACAGCTTGCTTTCCGAGTTGTTGTGTCATTTTGACCAAATCATTAATAGCATCAAAATTATCTGGCATGTTGGATTTGTCTGACATTTGATTCATATCTATAGATGGATTAGCAAACCGCGAAAGTCGAGATCATGCTTGAGTGCTTCTTCCATGGCATAGATGTCTGCATCGATTTGTTTTAATCTTTCTGCAATTTCATCATCATTGTGTCTGTCATCAAGCAGTGTTCTCAACTTCATCATTGCCTTTCCGTACTCTATGCCATAGTGAAGAGTTATCTCATCAATCGACATCTGAAGGTTTACAATGCGAGACCAAGAATAACCATAGAGAACTTTTCCGCATTGTTCGTATCTTTGAATATCAAGTTGACATTCCGCAATTAGTTCTTCTCTTGTTTTATTCATTTTGTTATTTTCTACAAAGCATTAACTAATGATTTCCCAGAAGCCGCCTTTATCGGGGCCGACTCTGCGAAGGTATTTACCACGCATTGCTTCAATATTGCGATAAATTGAAGTTTCACTGATACCTAACAATTTTGCCAAATCTGCTCTTGAAATATATGGGTCTTCCATCATCAGTTCCAGTATCCTGATTCGATTTTGTGTCAACTTTTCACCTAATGAAGTAGCTTTTTCTATCAACTTTTCTGTTAACTTACCTTGGTTTTCTGCTACCTTTTCTGCTACCTCACTCTGATTTTCTGCTACCTTTTCACCGTTTACAGTTACTTTTTCTGCCACCTTTTCAGACACCTTAGGCACAGATATCTTTAGGATGAAGTCATCGGTATGGAAAGAAAGGGCAGATGTGCCGTTGGCTTCAAGTTCTCTATAGATGCGGTCAACGCCCTCACCATATTCCTTGACGTAGTGATAAGCCTTTAGGAAAGCGGCAATCTTCGGGTTACGGGAGAAATGGGTGTTGCGGATGTTGGTAGGCTTCACCATTCCAGGCAGTTTACCAGGTGATTCAAACACAAGTCGGTCGTCAAACATTTTGATTTGAATCTCGGTCCCCTTGATGCTGTAAGCCCGATGGCAAACGCTGTTCACCGTCATCTCTTGAATGACGAATTCGGGATAATCGCGGCGCGTCACGAACTGAGCATGTTGTCCCAGGAATGTGTGTTCCCTAACCTGGGTCTCTATGAACTCTATGGTTTTCTTGACTTGGTTAAGGATGGGTCCCTCAAAAGTCACATCCTTGATGACGTTCATTTCAGCACCTACCTTTTCATCGACACCCTCGTATCTGATGAAACGAGTGCGGGCGCGAGGGAAGAACTTCTGGGGGTTCTTGCCGAATAGCAAAATGCACGCCGTGCTGACATCTTCCTCGCCCTGCTTATTGGTCGTCACAAAACCATTATTCTCTCGCAAGTATTCCAATGGAGTCTTGCTATATCCAACCAGCCTGGTATATTCCGCAACAGCATCCATGTTGATGTCATCAACGGTGGCACCATAGACAGCCGTGTCCTCATAGAAGCGCTCACCCTTGTCGTACATCAGCTGCACGCGCTCATCAAACGATAGCTTCCGGCTTTTGTCTCCCACACGCATAAATGCCTCATCCGCCTGGTTGGTGTGCAGATACATGCTCGCCGGGATTTCCATCAGCAAAATATGGTTCTCATTCCCATCCTTGTCCTTGCAAGGCAAGTAGGAACATGTGACGGGAATCGACGGGTTACAGAAGTCAAACGGCACACGAAGCAGCTCATTGAGCTTTTCCGTATTCTGGTCAACCCCCTCAAGTGTCCTGGTTTTATCCGACACACCGATAGCAAGCACACCACCATCAGCGTTTGCCATTGCCACGATGGGCACAGCCAAAGCCTTCGGATCAATCTGAATGCTTTTGCAATCAAACGTCTGATCCTCCTTGCGAGTCGTTATTTCTTGTATGGTCATATATCAATTCATTATTAGGGCGTGGTGGCCACTCATAGTTTATCAATAACAGCCTGTTCTTTACAATGTTGGAAGAACTCATCGCGAGTTTTGCATACGCCACGAAATGCCCATTTCGCCATTCCGAATTTAGCAGGTTGTTCAAGTTCCTGCCAGTCGGCCACATCAAACTTTATGCGGACGGGGTATTTCTCATTTTCCACATGAGCAAGATTCGCTTTGGTCACCTTATAGTAGCCTTCGATGTAACCTCCAGGTATGATGGGTGCAATGTAACGGACTGACTGAATATCCTTTGTTTCTTCCATACCCTTACGTCCCATAATGATTGTCGATGCACATCCTTCCAGTACGGCATCCACATCCTTGTTCACTTCTACATCCAAAGTGAGAATCATGTATATGGCATCCTTAGGCTCGTCTTGGGTGTAATACAGCCCCTTCTGAGGAATACTGTCTTCGAGGATTTCTGTAGAGGCCTTGCCTATCAGCGATTCGATGAATTGAACAAGCAGCTCTCTGTTCGCTACATCTTTCGGACGCAAGGGGAATGCGCCGATATTCACTTCTTCGATGGTCTTGTAGAACTTCGACACTTCCACATCCGCCTTTTGACCATCGCCGGGGAAAAGGATGTAGCCGCCTATAACTTCTTTCTTCAGCTCGTTTGAAGTATGTTCTTTATAATAGATGGCATCCCTGTAGCGGTGCATTTGGTTGATGGCATCCTCTGGCGGTGTGTCAACGCCGTTCACTCTTCCGTCTATTCGATACTTGGCATCAAACAGATAGGTCATCTTAATGTTTTTCTGCTGGTCATGCTTTGTCAGTTGCAGGACTATATCAGGCTTTTGAGCAACGGTAGGTACAACAAGATTTGCCATGCTGATAGAATCATTTTCCCTGTCCATATGTTTCGGATTATAGACAAGTTGTGCCAGTTCCACGTTATCTTTCTTGAACAGAATGCGAGAATGTTCACCTTTACCAAGCTCCCAAGTGAAAATTCCGCTCATATCCATGCGGTTCCGATGGTCTACGTCATCATCAGTGAGTTTGAGGCATTCCTTGACAATATGGCTTACCTCAATGAAGCACCAAATTTCATATAGCGTTGCTATGTCCTTTGATTGAAGTCTATAGATGCCATCGTTTAGGGAATAGGCACGTCGCAGCAGGTTCCAAGTGCGGTACACCTGGCTATAGCCAGTAGCCTTCTGGAGAACGAGACTTTCTTGTGACATTCCCTTAAACCGTCCTACTGTGCGGAAGAAAGGATTCCTTTGAAGATGTTTCAAAGTATCGAGCATGTTCTGCATCTCTCCCTTGAATAGGTCAGATGCTCCCTTTATGGCTTCTATTCGCCTTTTCAAAGTCTCATACTTTGCCGTTATCTGCCCAAGGGCATGCTTCAGAAACCGGTTTTCTTGTGTGTCGTTGCTTTGTACCTGCTGTTCTACCCTGTAGAGGTGTGCTTGTTCCTTGCGGTGTTCGGCCAACTCATTCTCTATTGATGTGGGAATCCTTGTTAACTTATCGGCACGCAGATAGGTTTCAACGCCGTGAAGCCTGTGGCGTGGCCGCTCAATGATGCTCTTTACGGCACTCACAAACTTCTTCTGTTCTCCAGCGAAGATGCTCCACCATATGAGTTCTGGTGTGTCCCCCTTAGTGTCAGGTGAGAAGCCATGAAAGGTGCGCTTCATGTAGTCAAGCGACAACATGCGGTATTCGCTTTCTATGTCCTCTATTATCTTCCGCCAATGCTCGTGATAATTGAGTTTGGTACTGAGCACATCGAAGCCAAAGCGGAAGTGCCGCAACTCTGAACCAACATTATAATCAATGAGAATTTCACTCTTACCTACGTCGTTGCCATAATTGATGAATCCAGCAAGAATGCCCTTGCGGAAACTGAAATTGTCATTGTCATTTTGAAGGATACTACCGAAACGTGCGCTACAGACATGGTTACCGAACTCTACCCAAATTGGGTATTCGGCATTGTCAAAGAATACGGCTGGTGCTAACTCACCATGGCTGATGGGCTGTTCGTTGCCGTCTTCATCCTGCCTGACCACAGATACAACACCATCCGACCATGAGTAAGTCGAGGTCAGATTGTCTTCCCCTACGTTTCTCAATGCCTTATTCCAAATGGCATCGAACTTGCTGCATTCGATGCTCATGGTGAAGTCCTGGTGTTTTATCGTCAGAAGTTCCATGGATAATTAACTCCAGAAACTGGTGTAGCCACTATTAAGACGGTCAGTCATTTCTTTCAGCTTTGCTAATGAGACGGAATAGACCTTCTCTCCATCATCTTTCTTAGCCGAGTACTCCTTCTCTGAAATAGCTTTGAGTTGTTCGCCGATAGTTGCCGTCAATCTATCCAGTAGATTACCAATCTTTGACTCATCTCCCTCGATACGTGAGAGCACTTTCATTGAGGTGATCTCATCAAGGGCACGGGCAATTACCTCATGTTGTGGAATATCGTTTCCGTCCTTGTCTTTACTATACGGAAGATTGTTCACCACATAGAGCAGGAACTCGTTTCTGGTGCGATAAGCCACCTTAAACGGTGTGCCGTCCAGCTCTTGATTGACAGCAATTAGGTATCTCAAGGCTATATCGCAAACGTCTTTATGGTTTTGATAGACATCAACGCCTTCTACAACTGTACCAATCAGATTGCCCGCCTCCAGCTTGCCAATCTTCTCATGACGATCGTCAAGCCCGCCATACAAATCTACCTCATTCATCTCTAAGGTCATAGCGCGGTCAAGCACCTTTCGTGAGAACGAGAATGTTGTCTCGTCCATATTGACCGTGCCAACAACAATCAGGTTAGACGGGATGCTCAGACGCTTGCCACCTTTTTCTGTCAGATATTGGCCACGCAGGGTGTCATCATTAGGGAATAGTTGATCGATAAGACTTTTGTATTCATCCGTATTCGAGTAGTCCACTATGGGATCAGTCGTGATGGTGCCATCTTCCTGCCATTTTCTGCTTTCTACCACACTAAGATATTCGGCAAAGTACTGTTCTACTGGAGCCAAGTTCATTTCGTCAAGGCAGAGGAAATAAGGAGTATTTGGGTCGTTGATAGCTTTCACCATGAACTTCAGGAACGGACCGACAACGTATCGCACACCATCAATTCTGCTAACATATCCAATCAGCTCACTTGAATCATGCCAGTTTGGCTTCACCTGCACCATCTCAAAGTTCTTTGGCTTCTGAGATTTGTATTCCTCTGAGCCCTCATCCCAGCAAGCCCTAGCCAACTCACGCACAATTCGACTCTTGCCTGTACCAGAGATACCAGCAAGAAGCAAAAACGGCTTAGTTTTAATAGCTGTGATGTAGGGACGGTATTTCTCTAGTTCCATTAATTGTGTATTGATTTGAATCAAACCTGAAATCCTTTGCAGTTCATCTAAACTAATTTCTACCAATTTGTCAACTGGATGCTTCTGGGACGGAACCCAGACTAAATGCTTTATACGCCCAACTGTACATTTATAGAATTCCGAAGTGCGGGCCAAAATAGCTTCATAAACCGATCGTTTATTCCCACTACCTTTTAACACACTCTCAATACTGAAAGGGATGTTCTCAGAAATGCTATTAACCAATATGGATAATGTGTCTTTCGAAATATTTGCATTTTCATAGTTTGGTCCCGTAACACGTTGTAATGAAACAGTCTTTGAACTATGATTAACAGAAAGTAGTTTAACTTTACTTGAGCCTGGTTTTACATAATCAAACCCAACATTCTTTGTCACTTCATCAAGAAGGTTCAACAAATAATCTACTGTCAACTTCATAATTTCAGAATTTTAGTGAGTCAAATAATCGTATAAACTATTAGCAATTCCTCTTGCTGCAAGATATGGAACACCATTACCTATTGTCTTGAACGCGTCGGTTAATGTTACATTATGTGGTATTACAAATTCACGAGGCAGTGATTGCAATGCCAATGCTTCTGCAACAGAAATTCTTCTTGCTTCATATGGGTGAATATGAACTTCATTATTTCCGTATGCAACAGTTGGAGAATAACGCCAACGATGTAACCGTTTATAGCTTTTCTTTTTGTCATCACCTTCATCCGTCGTTTGAAAACGTATAAGTCCTGCTCTCGGCTGAAAATACATATCTGCATTAGGATGATGTAATACATCATTCATATCCCACCAATGCTGAACAGTAAGTTCCTCTATAATACCTAATGGCACAGGTAACTCTGAATGTTCAACATATGGACTCCTCTCAGGCCAGTTTATTGCCTTAATATCTTCAATATTGTACAATTTATGTTGATCCCATGGAAAATCAGTAAGATTTGCACCTTCAATCTGTAAGTTCAAATTATCAGCTATATCTTGCCTTACACCTATCAATATTATTCTTTCCCTATCCTGTGGTACTCCAAATTCCAGTGCATTAATTAATTGCTCTGTCAAATAATAGCCCTTCTCAACAAATTGCGTTTTCAGCTGTTCAAAGAACGCCCTATGCCTTGCAGTCCGATATAGTCCTTTCACATTCTCAAAAAGAAAGAAATCAGGTTGAGCATGACAAATAAGATCTGCAAACGTTTGTGATAGCCGACCATTTTCGCCTTCTTTTCCTTTATTCTTTCCTGCCACACTAAAATCAGGGCATGGAGGACCGCCAATAAAGCCTGTTAAAACATTTCTTTTTGATTCATTTACAAGATGCATCAAATTTTGCATCATTTCAGGATGTTCATCATCAATGTAATGAACAATATTTTCAACATGATGCCCATATATTGGTGCAGGAAGATTCATGTTTTGACGCGCATATTGATATACATCATTAAACGCTTTATAGAATTCATTTACAAAGATAATGTTATAATGGCCTTCTAGTTCAAAGCCTAAGTCCAAGAAACCAGCTCCAGAAAAGAACGAAAAAATGTTCATCTATCTAATAAATTTACTTTCAATTTATCCACTAACTCATAAGATTATTTTTTCACAGCATCATCTAATCGTCTACACAAATGTGACAACAAACTCAGCATGTCCAAACAATCATTTTCAGTAAAAAGACCACTTTCTTTTAATTCTACAATTTCTTCATGAGCAATGGGATTTCTAACTCCACTCATCATACCTGCTGACATGAACTTTTGTCCTTCATCAACATTTTCTTTTGTTGAAGAAGAAAAATCAGAACCATTCTGTTTCTTGTATTTAGAAGATACATCCAAAATAGAATTGTCTTTCCCAAAAACTCTCAGCATTAACTTTTGACCATCTTCATTACATCCTGATTTCTCTTGAACTTTCGTTTGGTAGCGTTTTATAGTTTCTTCTACCGCCCGATAAAAATCCGCATTTTTATAATCTGAAAAAGATGCATCTTTCACCATTTGGTGTAAGCGTCGCCAATGATACTGAGCATATTCTGGAATAAGAGTGTGTAATGCCTCTACAACTTCACTTTGCTTATCGTTTCCCAGTTCTGAGTTTTCGACAACTGAATCGACAATTTTCTCTACACCTTTTTGTATGTCTGGTGTTAGTGTTGGATACCACTGAGTTACATCAACTTTCGTTTTCTCCGTAATCTTACGTTGTCGATCTGTTTTCCTTTGAGCACGCCAATCACGTTCTATCGATAATAACAGTTGCCTCAGATTCTTACGCAATTCTGAAGTTAGAGGCAAATCCCAACTTAGCGATTGACGATCTGTTGATATGATATCCTCTTCTTGCTCATCTACAAAATCAACATCTAACCATCCTGTTAAGTATGAATAGAAGTGACTGGACTCTCCAACATCAAAGAACTCAGGTGCATTCACCATTCTTCCATGTGCATATAAGGTTATCCCTCGCAAACCTGGTTTTAATGGTTTTTCTGTTGCCAAAAGTTCACCAATAATATTCTTTTTGTAAAGATAATGCTTTTTATCCTCAATAAAAGCAGGTATCTCCCAGGTGAATTGCGAATCAATATTTCTATATCTTAGGGTCTTATCTATTGATATTGGCGCTTTTCCGTTTAGTGTTATATCGGCCACAAAATCATCATCAAAGAAGTCAAAAAGGCGTGCCAGACTACTGGCCAAGCCTTCTGCATCAAAAGCAGTTTTACGCTTAAGGTTTGTTAGTACAATCGTTGTTCCTTGCTCCTTAGGGTCACATGACTCTATTGTATATTGAGGCTCATAATTTGGCGTTTTGGAATGGATGATATCATCCCAATTCATAGTGAAATTTACGCAATTCCCATTTTTCTTTGTAATAATCTGAATCGTGTCACCAATTCCAAAAAATGCCAATTTGCCTAATCCCTTACGACCAGTTACTTTTCGTTTCCCATTAGGACTAAGACCTCTATCAGATTCTCTTCTTTTACGACCTATCCGCAAAAAATTCTCATTGATTTCTTCAAATGACATTCCGATTCCCTTATCAACTACCGCAATACTCTTCCCCTCTTCATTATCTGTAAGAACAATGTGTACTTCTGGAGATTCCGCATCATAACTATTAGCAATTAACTCAGCAATAGCATTAGGCAATTGCGAGTACATTTTGACACCCAAATGTTCAATAGTTTGAGGATCAAAACTCATTTGTAATTTCTTTACTTTATTATCTATCTCTGCCATAATTGTTATGAATTAGAATTTATAACTACACCTAACCTTCTTGCAAATTCGCATGGTACAGCATTTCCAATCAGTCTTGCTGTGGTTGCGATACTTCTGCATTTAAACACATAATCCTTTGGAAATGTTTGTAGTGTTGCTCCCTCTCTTAAAGAGATGGCCCTATCTTCATCAGGGTGTCCAAAACGACCATTAGAGATACTAAAGAATTTCGTAGTTATTGTTGGAGCCGGCTTATTCCACCACATCCGACCATAACTATCTTTGAAACTATCATTTTTCCCAATAAAGCAATTCAACTGCAAATCAGGATCATCAGCCCAGTCCAATCGGCTACCACCATCGTGTTTCGTCTTACGTAATCGGCGCAGACATTTGTCACTTAATCCTGCAACAGTATGATTGAAGACTGTATTGTCTATTGTTCCAGCACTTACAGTCGGAAAACCATGTTCCACTCCTATGAACTCTGATAATAAAGCTTGTTTTTTATCGGGATCAGGCAAACGAATATCATTACTTAATCTCGTTGCTATCAAAGAAAACCTTCGTCTGGATTGTGGAACACCATAGTAACTCAAGTCGATTACTTTATACTCAAGCTTATCATAGCCCAATTCTAGTAGTTTTTTATGAAATACTGGCCATATACTTCGTTTGTTTGTCAAAATGCCAGGAACATTCTCCACTAATATGTAACCAGGTCTATAATAATCAATAAATCGGGCAAAGCTCCACAGAAGATTTCTCGTCTTTATAGAATGCTCTTTATCCGTATTTATAATACTATAAAACTGACATGGGCTGCACCCTACCATGATTAGCTTATCATCATACTTCTGTATGCCAAAATTACGCTCAAAATAATCACTATGTACACGCCTTATATCCTTTTCTATAAAAACTGTGCCTTTATTGTTAAATTCATAGGTCGCTCTTGCTTCTGTATCTATATCTACGCCTGCAATCACGTCAATTCCTGCTTGACGCAATCCGTATGTCATTCCTCCACCGCCGCAAAAGAAATCTATAGCCTTGTATTTTTTTATTTGTGAAACTTTGCTCATTCGTTTTTCTCAAGATAGCGCTTCAAGAATTCCTTCAACGGCTCCAGGTACTCTGCGTCCAGATTCCAGTGTTGGGCGTTCTCGTAGTTGCGATTAGCATCCTTTATCAATTCCTTTTGGGTTCTTGTTTCCCCCAACAAGGTTTCAAGATAGGCGTAAATCTTTGTTTTCTTGGCTGGGATGGTCAGTGTGGGAGGTGTCTTTGTCGGAATCCTCACCTTTTCAAGTTCACCTTCGTATGTCTGCCAACAATCCATCACGGGCTGATTGTCTGGATTGATGATATTCTCCAACAAGTCTTCCAAAGTGCCAGCATCTTGGTTATTTGGCATAAGGAACAACTCAAATTCAACATCGAACTGCTCTTTAATGGCTAGCAATTCTTTCCGCCTTTCTTCAATATCCTTATCGGCATCAAATATAACAAGATTTATAATCCCGTATGCATTGTTCTCCTTAAGGGGGTTTATCGCCTCCTCATTAAACAATTTCTTATACCCTCCCGTTTTATCTTCCACAATTGGTAGAGTGATACTGCCTTGTGGGGCTTTCTCGTGAAACAGATGATGATAGTAGTCTTTAAAGAACTTTATGTCAGCATCCCCCTCTACTATGATTTGAAACTTTTTCATCACAGCATCTTCCCTCTAAGTTCAACATCATTTGCACAAGCACCACTCAGTCCTTCAAATGTATATTTATATGCCTGATGTCCCTTAAGCGGGGTCCTGGCTAACGTAAAGAGACGCATTTCCTGCTGATACTCCGCATGCTCTTCTAACATTTCGTTGAGATAACCCAGCGTTTCCTTGCTATGGGTAGTAACGAACACCTGCTTATTGGTTGAAGTTGCCAATGCAAACAAGGCCTGCCACAACTTCTTATAGACAGAATAATGCAGACCATTGTCAATTTCATCGATAAGAATCATATCAATCATAGGATTAGCAGAACTGGCAACAATGCTCAAGTAACGACGAAGGCCATCACCCGTCACTCTGGTAGGTAACATCTCAGCCATTCCATCAAAGCCAATATAGACATCGTCAGTCAATATCTCAATTCCGTTTATCCGCTCATCAAACAACTTCAACAGAGCCAATACAACATCCTTTTTGTTGCGACGGAACAATTCTGTCAAATCGCTCGCTAGGTTATTCGTCATTAGGTCAGATGGTATCAGCCATGCTCTGTTTTTCTCCATATAACTCTCTGCTGATTTTTTATTAACTACCAGCCCCTGAGGGTTCACACGCAACCAACTTTTGTAACTCTGTTTAGCTACACCATTGGTTAAGTCGAAGTTCATCTCCAACGTATTTACGTAAAAAACTGATCCTGTTTGCTGGACAGGCTCATTCTTTGGATCAGCCATTTCGTCAAAAACGTATGATAATCCCAACTTCAGATGACGAGAAGCACCATCTGTTTGTTCAGAAGAGACCTCTGGTGGTGTTAAGACATCCAAATTGCGGAAAAAATACTTGATATCAATGAAACTGCTGAATGATTTACGAGATCTTACTGCATTTATCATTTGAGGCACATCAGGATTCGACATGCTCATTAGCATGGCTATAGCCTCAAGAACAGTACTTTTTCCCGAGTTGTTTTGCCCCAAGAACACATTGACGCGCGAAAAGTCATCAATCTTCAAGTGGTCAATACCCCTAAAATTCTTTATCTCTATATTTTTGAATCCGTCCATTGTCATGATTAATAAAGGTTGTTAACTATGTTAACAGATACTATCAATATTGTTCTGTGAATCGAATGTCATTTCTATCAAGTCTTTGATGTCAACCTGAAGAAGTCGGGCAATTTCTACGAACTGAGCCATCGAGGGCTGTGTTTTGTTGGTTTTCCACCGGGATACAGTCATATCTGTGACACCCATCTGCTCGGCAAGCCATCGGTTCGTGATTTGCTTATCAGCTAACACCACTCTGATTCGGTTGTTGCATTCCTTCTTCATCTTTTTTATGGTCTAAATTATTCCTGTGCAAAGATATACAATAATTGATTAACCACCTAACAATAATGTTGAAAGTTATCTCATTTTTGATAATTCTTTATTCGCATGGCAGTTTGGTTTCCTCCTTTGCTATATATGCGCTATATTTCCCACAATGAGCACCTCACTTTTGACAGGGCGAGAATCATAGAAATCTGACCATTTTGATGGTTTTTGGTTCTATTGGTGATTAGGACTACCATCATTCAAGGGGGAGCTTGCTCCTCCGAATAGAGGGTTATAAAATCGAGCAAAGGGAAGGGAGTTTTATAAAACTCTTAGCCTAATAAGAGTTAACTTTCGTTAACACTTTAGGCTGCCTCTCCTGAAGGAGTTCCTACGGGGAGCAAGCTCAGGCAGAAGGGGCTATAATACTCGTCAAGGGATGCTCTTTTGGTCCTATTTTTTCTCATGAATCATCCTCGATAAGTTCAAGGTCAAAGTCATCAATGAACTGCTGAAGGGCAGGATTTCGTTCAATCATTCGGGCCAAAACCATCTGCTTGGTCTCCTGCATCAGGAGGAAATCTGAGATGTCGAGACCCGCCTCACGTTGTTCGTCGGTCGCCATCTGATCCAACACGTCAGAGATTGTGACACTCTTGCAGATGAGTTCAAGGATTTTCGATTTCTCGATCCATTTGTCTTTCGCTCCAAGATCTGGCATGAGAATCACATTCCTTCCACGAAGCACCTGCATAGCATCTTCATTGAAACATCCGTTTTTTCCTCCCGTTGCCAGCCAGAGAAAGTCTGGCATGAAGTGGGATGCTATCAAACAGGTCTTCTCGCTCTCCACCAACATGATTGTGACAGAGGATTTGGTAAGCAGATGCTCACCAAACAGGCATTGCTTCAGATTGAAATCAGGCAGTTTTAATGCTGAATGCACCCAGCTGACCTGCGGGTGTGGCTCTTTGATACGATGCCCATCCTTTGGATTGTAGCCCATCATCTTTCCTGCTCGGACATTTCCCCCTATGTCAACTTGCCAATAGACAGCAGCTCCTCCCCATTTCTTGACAGTACCGACCATGTAGCGTTCTATCTGCTTGTTGGCACCCTCCTTCCCGATAGTCCTGCACAGGAATTGGTACAAGGGATTCATGCCGTAATGGGAAAGTGTCTTTCGCATGAGGTCAGCCGGGATATAAGACGGAGCAACAGGCTCGGCCTTTGTCCTATTCTGTGCAATGGTCTTGATGCTCCTCCAGTCGTCATCATTGTTGGGTTTCATATCCGGCTTGTCCTGGAACAAATCCTTTGGCGTATAATGGTAACCACATGAGTCCTCATGGTCACATCGTCCCACATAATCGGGAAAGGTTATCTTTCCCTCCTCATCGATATATCTGACAAAGCATTGCTTCCTGCCACATTGGGGACAGGTCAGTTTGCTGTTTCTGCCTGACTTATATTTCTGAAGATGAAATCGGTAAGTGCTCATGATTATGTTCCTTTCTGGGCTATTGAATTTCGACCGTTTCCACTTTGGAACTTTACACTTTTACACTTTCGAAAGTGTAAAGTGTAAAATGTATCGGGTGTACTAGAGTATTTTTCGGTAGGTGCCATGACCTGTTTTCTGAAGGGTTCGCTCCACGCACATCTTCGCAAGATTCTTCTTGACGGCACTCTCACAGAGTCCTATATCAGCTCCAGCCTTGATAGCATCTGCTGTAGTGAAATCTGGTTGAACCCCATCCAAGAATGATTTCTTTAGCGGTGACATGGACTCTTTCTGGACTTGTGTCTTGATTTCCTGATACGAAAGTTCCAGATAGTCATACAGACGAATGGCTGCTTGAACGGAGCGCACATCAATGTGCTGCATGTGGATCTCGTCACAAGCCCATCCTAGTAGTTGAAACACCAGAGCAAGTCTGGCCACGTTGGAGTCTGCTTTCATCACCCGGCTTTCAATGAGTCTTTCGTCCTCTATCA
>JAEEGI010015790.1_pt1 | contig 15672 bp, 11 predicted proteins | sample 8958751 | NCBI WGS metagenome assembly JAEEGI01 (sample SAMN16246545, study PRJNA631951) | gut metagenome | biome: gut microbiome; feature: rumen; material: KS-attached | host: Bos | place: Iran: Karaj | collected 2018-10
GGCTGACCGAGGTTTCCGGGGAACTCTCCGTTGTAATTCCCGTAAGTATTTATGAGAGAGCAGGCACCGTGCTTTACAATACCGTTGTGATGCTGGACTGTGGTAAGAATCTTGGAATATACAGAAAGACTCATATCCCCGACGATCATTTCTATCAGGAGAAGTTTTATTTTACCCCCGGTGATACGGGATTTAAGGTATTTGAGACCACATACGGCAAAGTTGGAATGGGAATATGCTGGGATCAGTGGTTCCCGGAGACCGCAAGATTTCTGGCTCTTAAGGGTGCGGATATAATCCTGTATCCTACCGCCATCGGAAGCGAGCCAATCCTCGGAGGCGACAGTTCGGGACACTGGATGCGAACCATGCAGGGACATTCCGCAGCAAATATCATTCCTGTTGTAGCGGCAAATCGTTACGGTATTGAGGAAGTTGAACCTACCGAAGAAAACGGAGGACAGAAGAGTGCTCTTAATTTCTACGGGACCAGCTTTATGACTGATGAAACGGGAGATGTGATAAAGAAGGCGGGAAGGGATTCCGAAGAGATCCTGACTGCAAGTTATGACTTTGAACTTCTTCGTTCCAAGAGACTTGAGTGGGGTGTATTCAGGGACAGAAGACCCGAGATGTATAAATAAGTGACAATGGGGACGTACCCCTCTGTCAGGAGGATCTTCCTGACAGAGGGGTACGTCCCCATCGTCACCAAGAAAAAGAGGATGGCACTTGCCATCCTCTTTTTAAGTTCGTGTCTTACTGAATATATTTATCTATATTCAAACGGTTTATTACTTCTGGACAGTAACGTTAACTGCGCGCTCCTTGCCCTTAGCCTCGTCAACCTCGATATCGAAGGTTACGGTAGCTCCCTCGTCAAGAGTCTTGTATCCATCGGAATTGATGCCGGAGAAGTGTACGAATACGTCCTTTCCTGATGCCTCATCGGTGATGAATCCATAACCCTTAGATGCGTTAAACCACTTGACAGTTCCTTTGTTCATTTAGTGCCTCCTTGAAAGACAGGGGACTTTCCCCTCTAAAATTGGGTCTTATGACCCGTTAATGATACGAGTATGAGAGAAATAAAAAAAATCTCACATACTTTTGTAAATCATCACAGCAGAGCAGAAGTGATTTACAAAAACATGTGAGATCACACCCGGTACCAGAATCCTTAACAAATATATCACCCTTGTAGTGCAAAGTCAACGAAAATGCCGATAAATTCTAGGTTTTCATTGATAAGAATGACATATAATAAACGTTATAAACTTTACGATAGATATATTATCGAATAAAGTTCATTTCTTCAAGTGTATTACCAAAACTGTCATTAGTCAGATGCAAAGTATTGCTTCCGGCAAAGCCTGTTCCGGGGATGTTATAAGGGTTGTGAACGTAAATGGGTGAAGCGATTTCAGGGAGGAAATTTACATCATTTTCCGCAACATCGGTGATGTAGTAAATTCCGGGAAAACCGCTTGCAGAGCCGCTTCTGAGGGCTTTTATGCATTCGCCGTAATCAGCATTATCCATTACATATAAAGGTGTGGAATAAGGGACCAGACCCGATGCAACCATCTTAAGATCGGGGCCGTTATATGCATTGCCGAATGTGTAATTTCCGTTCATTGCGGAAGCATAGCAGTATGTTGTGACATTCTGGAAAGTGACTTCTATACGATTAGTGCAGTTGATGGATTTTGTAAATATAACATAGGGGTATCCGTAGTTTTCCCATACATTGTTTTTGAAGGAAAGATGCATATCGGTTCCCGCATACATGAATGAATCGGGATCGTGAACATAGAGGATTCCCGCTATTCCCACTGAACGGATGTAGCAGTTATTGAAGGATGCACTGAAGTGATCGCGCATTCCCAGGCCGATGCAGTTATTGTTTTCCGAGATTATATTGCAATTGTTAAATACTATGGAGCGTCCGTATTCGTAATCATCATCAATATGGATAACGTATCCGGGGAAGTATTCGTCAAGATTGTCGGGGCATATAAATGCACCAGTTGAATCGCTGCTTAAGGCAGCGTTTTTCGGTCTGTATCCGTAGAATGTAAGATTACAGAAAAGACCTGAGGCCCCGTTGAGAACAGGCTTTGAATATACGGAAGTATCGTATTTGATGATGCAGGAATCTTTGTCGAGCCCCATCAGGATAATGTCTTTATCCCTTATATCCAGAGTTTCGTTATATTCACCGGGGAAGATGACTATCATGTCTCCGTCTGCGGCATCGTTAACTGCAGAAACGATATTATTGTACGCTCCCGGTTTTTCATCCTTACTTACCACCAGAAGATTATTGCCTGTTGCGGCGGCCATGGATCTTAAGGGGGTCAGAAGATCAACCTCTGCGGCAAGTGATTTTATGCTGAAAATAAAAAGAGACCCCAAGAACATGGCAATCGTTACAAGGGTCAGTACTATTTTGTATGAGTTATCCTGTTTTTTCATAAGATGTATTCTAATAGAAAACCCCCACTCGGACAAGGGAATTCTTTAAGACAGCTTAATCAAGACTTAAATGATATTTCATGTATGATATCGGGATAATTTATGCTATAATACTCCACGGTTGGCAATCAGAGATGCCATATCACAGAAATTTCATTTCAGGAGGAAAACAAATGAAAACTTGTCCTAAGTGTGGAGCTCAGGTAGCAGATGATGCAGCTTTTTGCACAGTTTGCGGATTTAACTTCAACGCAGCCGGCGCAGCAGCAGGTGCAGCAGCAGGCGCTGCTCAGGGCGCACCCCAGGGAGCACCTCAGCCCCAGTACCAGCAGCCTCAGTATCAGCAGGTACCTGTAACTCCTAATTTTGATCATACCGCTGAGTTTGATCCCAAGGATGTTTCTGACAATAAGGTAGTTGCAATGATCGTTTATCTTCTCGGAACTGTTGGTGTTATCATCGCAGCAATCCTTGCAGGTGATTCAAAGTATGCCGGATTCCATGTAAGACAGAGCCTTAAGCTCACCGTTTGCAACATTCTTGTTTACATCATAGCAGCTGTCCTTTGCTGGACCATCATTGTTCCCATTGCAGCAGCTGTTTGCTTCGTAATCCTCTTTGTTGTAAGAATCATTTGCTTCTTCAACGTATGCAGCGGCAAGGCAATTGAGCCTGCTATCGTAAGAGGACTCGGATTCCTTAAATAATCTGAATTTATCATAGAAAAAGACTTTCGGCTTTATGACCGAAAGTCTTTTTTTATGTGACAGTGGGCAACTGACGGTGGGGACGTACACTCTTTGTCAGGAGATTCTTCCTGACAAAGGTGTACGTCCCCACTGTCAGCTTATTTAACGCTTGCTACGTACTTGCCGTCTTGCACATCGATCAGGATGGTCTCACCTTCCTGAACTTTGTCCTCAAGCAGGAATCTTGCCGCAAGGGTCTCCACATGCTTCTGGAGATATCTCTTAAGAGGCCTTGCGCCGTAAACAGGATCGTATGCGGCATCAATGATCTGCTGCATTGCGGCGTCCGTAAGCTCTAGGTTGATGTCACGGTCTGCAAGTCTGTTATCGATATCCTTAACAAGGAGTTTGATGATACCGCTTAAGTTATCCTTGGTAAGAGGCTTGAACATGATGATCTCATCAAGCCTGTTGAGGAATTCGGGGCGGAAGTGAGCTCTTAATTCCTCCATTACCATGTTTTCGGCATTAGATTCAATATTTCCTTCATCATCGATTCCGTCCAGCAGGAACCTTGCTCCGATATTGGAAGTCATGATGATTATGGTGTTCTTGAAGTCAACGGTCTTACCGTGGGAGTCGGTGATACGTCCGTCATCAAGTACCTGGAGCAGTACGTTGAAAACATCGGGAGCGGCCTTTTCTACTTCGTCAAAGAGAACTACGCAGTAAGGCTTTCTTCTGACCGCTTCGGTAAGCTGTCCACCTTCATCATATCCTACGTATCCGGGAGGAGCTCCGATGAGTCTTGATACGGAGTGCTTCTCCATATATTCGGACATATCGATACGTACCATGTTACTCTCGTCGTCAAAGAGGGCTGCGGCAAGAGACTTGGCAAGTTCTGTTTTACCTACGCCGGTAGGTCCGAGGAACAGGAATGAACCGATGGGCTTGTCAGGGTCCTTGATACCTGCTTTGGATCTTATTATAGCTTCGGTAACCTTTGTGACCGCTTCGTCCTGTCCGCAGACTCTCTTGTGAAGTTCTTCATCCAGATGGAGAGTCTTGGTCCTCTCACCTTCGGTAAGCTTGGCAACGGGAATGCCTGTCCACTTGGATACGATACGTGCGATCTCTTCATCGGATACTTTCTCACGTACAAGCTTGTTATCCTCTGTCTGAGTGCTTTCCGCTTCTTCCAGCTGTTTTTTGAGAGCGGGGAGAGTGCCGTATGAAAGCTCTGCGGCTTTTTCAAGGTCACCTTTTGTCTGCGCTATTACTATCTGTGAATTGACCGAATCGATCTCTTCACGCAGTTTGCTCAAACGCCCTGCGGCATTCTTTTCGTTGTCCCACTGGGCTTTCTGTGTCTCAAAGTTTTCTTTTAACTCGGCGAGTTCTTTCTGAAGATCTTCGAGACGCTCTTTGGAGAGATTGTCCTCTTCCTTCTTAAGGGCTGTTTCCTCGATCTGGAGCTGGAGGATCTTACGGTTCATCTCATCCAGTTCCGCGGGGAGAGAATCCATTTCTGTTTTGATAAGAGCACATGCTTCATCGACCAGGTCAATGGCCTTATCGGGAAGGAATCTGTCACTGATGTAACGGTTGGAGAGAACGGCAGCGGATACAAGTGCGGTATCCATGATCTTAACACCGTGATATACCTCGTAACGCTCCTTCAATCCTCTTAAAATGGAGATGGTATCTTCAACCGTAGGCTCCTCTACCATGACGGGCTGGAAACGTCTCTCGAGAGCCGCATCCGTCTCGATATACTGGCGGTATTCGTCAAGGGTGGTGGCACCTATGCAGTGAAGCTCGCCTCTTGCCAGCATGGGCTTAAGCATATTGCCGGCATCGAGAGCTCCGTCGGTCTTACCGGCACCGACTATGGTATGCAGCTCGTCTATGAAAAGAATGATCTGTCCGTCCGAAGCTTTTACCTCGTCAAGAACGGCTTTAAGTCTTTCCTCGAATTCTCCTCTGTATTTTGCACCTGCAATAAGTGCACCCATATCAAGTGCAAAGATCTTCTTATCCTTAAGGTTATCGGGGACATCGCCTCTTACGATACGCTGGGCGAGTCCTTCGACAACAGCAGTTTTACCTACACCGGGTTCACCGATGAGGACGGGGTTATTCTTTGTTTTACGGGAAAGAATACGGACAACGTTTCTTATCTCGGAGTCTCTGCCGATGACGGGATCGAGCTTTTGAGCGCGGGCTTTTTCAACAAGATCCTGTCCGTATTTTTCAAGAGTATCGTAAGTGGCTTCGGGATTGTCCGAGGTTACTCTCTGATTGCCTCTTACCTGAGAGAGTGCCATAAGGAATCGCTCCTTTGTGATGCCGTATTCTTTAAAGATCTCCTTCATAGTACGGGAAGGGTATTTGATCATGGCAAGGAAGAGGTGCTCGACCGATACGTATTCGTCACCCATAGCCTTGGCTTCGTCCTCGGCAAAAGTAAGGACTTTATTAAGATCCTGGCCTATATGCATCTGTCCCGCACCGCTTCCCGATACTTTGACGCATTTTGCCAGATAGTCCTCCGCGGTCTGAACGAAGTGCTCCGTATTGATCTCCATCTTCTCGATGAGTTTCAGTATCAGACTGTCATCGATCTGAAGCAGGCTCACTAAGAGATGCTCCTGTCCGAGCTCCTGGTTTCCGTATTCGGTACCGAGCTTCTCGATACCGTTTATCGCTTCAATGGATTTTTGAGTAAATTTTTGTATATTCATATCTGCCTCCTTTTCAGGATGGTATACAAAATTGTTTGAATTGTTCTATTAGGAATATAACACAGAAAAGAAAGAATGCAATATCCTAATTATAAAAATTCGGGAAAATTTAAGGCATTCATATATAAGTCGTTGAATGAGGGCTCTTCGGCAAGATTAATGACCGCAGGCTCCTTCAGCACTCTTTCGCCTTCGGCAAAACAAAGCGCTCCCTTAAGCGAGGTGTTTCCTCCGGGAATGCATTTTGACAGAAGCTTATCCGGAATAAGTCCGATGGAAGATGCATCCGCGGGGTTAAGGAAATATCCGAAACCTCCCGCAAGTATTACTTCATCAATGTCTTCAAAAGAAATCGAAGCACGCTTGCAGATAATGTTTATTCCCGCATATATCGCACCCTTTGCAAGTTGAAGGGCTCTTATGGAATCCTGTGTGATATGTACGCTTCCTATATCAATACCCTCGTCAAAATAGGGATCTTTTAAAAGTCCCGTGTAATCCATGTATCCGTCATTAAGAAGGCGTGCGGAAAGGCTTATCATATCCGCTCCCCATATGCCTTTGCAGGGACCGCCTTCGAATGCGGGGCCTGCAGCGGTTGCGGTAACATAGAGGTGATCTTTGTTTCCGAGTGCGATCTCACCGTTTGTTCCGAGGTCACAGAGAAGTTTGTATTTATCCGATGTGCAGAGCTTTGCTGAAAGTACACCCGCGTAGATATCACTTCCCACAAATGCGGAGAATCCGGGCAGGATTGATGCCTCGTATTCTTTTCCGCATGCGGGTATGGAAACGGTATCTTCGGAAATATGAGTTGCCTTGAACGGAGCTTTACCGAGTTCTTCAGGCGAAAGTCCGCGCAGGAGATAGGTCATGGTGGTGTTTGCCGAGATGCAGATCTTGCATGATGCGGGATCTGCGGCATTTGAAAACTTTTTGATGCCCTTTGAGATTTCATCAAGGACAAGAGAGCGCATGGATGCGAGCTTTTCGGGATCTTCCGATGCGGCGATCCTTGAGATGACATCTGCACCGTACTTTCCCTGAGGGTTTAATACGGCGTAGGAATCAAGCACTTCGCCGTTTCCCGCGATGAGCACCATGGCTATCGTTGTGGTTCCGATATCGACTAAGATGACGGAGAAGGAGACGGTTTTCTTTTCACCGACGGGGTGCTCGAAAGAGAGGATCTTTGTATCCTCTTTGACCTCGCCGAAGCATCTTCCGCAACCCGTGCAAATTGTGCATCTGTTTCCTGTTTTCATACCTGTTTATGATATCACAACAAGCCCTTTTCGTGGTATAATGTTAGGGTCTTTTTCGAACTAGTGGCGTCGGGGAAATACATATACGGCGGAGGTCTTTTTGATGTTTTGTAATAATTGCGGAACGAAGCTTGATGACGGACAAAAGTTTTGTCCCACATGCGGAGCAACACAGGGTGATGCGGTGCAGCCGCTTCAGATGCTGCAGCAGCAGGAGCCCGAGAAGAAAAAGCATGGCAAGGCAGTTCTGCTTGTTTTGGTAATACTGATAATTATCGGACTTGTTGTCTGCGGAGCGATCTTTGCGGTAAATCGCTTTTCACCCGAAGCAAGGACCGCAAGACTTATAGAAGAGGCACAGGATCATTACGGTTCCAAGGATTATGACGAAGCGATAGATGCTTACAGGGCAGCGCTTGAGATCACTCCCGATTCGGTTGAAGCATACAAAGGTCTTGTAAAGATCTATAAGAAACTTGATGATACCGATGAACTTCTGGATGTTCTTGAGGAAGCTTATAAGGCGACCAAGGATAAGTATTTTAAGAATGAGCTCGAAGATCTTGAAGAGGAACTTGAAGAGGCGGAATTAGCGGATGCCACCGACGACTCTGAACACGATTCCGATCCCTATCCGATTGCCCCTTATACAGTGGTTTATCCGCCTGATGATTTAACTCTTGAAGAAGTAAGTGATATCTCCATTATAATGTGGAGTCCCATTACCGAGAATGATTCATATCGTCATGCACTTGAATGCGCGATTGACGATATGGAAGAAAAATATCCGAATGTAATTTTCAATTGGGAAGTGTTTGATCGCGATTCATATAAGATCAAGATCAAAGCCGCTGTAGCTGCGGGTGAACTTCCGGATATTTTCTATACATCGACGGGAGCGGTATTCAGTAACTTTGTGGATGCGGGCGCTGTTTATTGCCTCGATGATGTTTATGAAGAGTACAGGGATGAACTTCCCGAGGTGATGCTTGACAGTTCAACATTTTACGGACATCATTACGGCGTTCCCATGAACATGAACGTAGTCCTTCTCTACGCGAACATGGACCTTCTTGAGAAGGTCGGATATGATAAGATCCCCGATAACTATAACGATCTGATAATGTGTTGCGAAGCACTTAAAAATGACGGGATCACTCCTTTCGGAATCGCCGCACGCGAAACCTGGTGTGTATCGGAATATGTCGACACTTTCCTGCTTCAGGATGTGGGCAGAGATACGCTTTACGATCTTTTCCTGGGAAAAGAAACCTGGGAAAATGACGGCGTGGCTCAGGCTGTAAACATATTAATGAACATGATAAGTGCGGGATATTTTGATCCCGATGCACTTAATAAAACCTATGATGAGGTTCTTACCGATTTTGGAAACGGAGAGTGTGCATTCTTTGTGAACGGATCGTGGAATTGTTCTCAGTTTGCCGTGGCTTGTGATTTCGAAGTCGGAATGAGCAGCTTCCCCGTTCTTGATTCAAGATATGCGGATTCGGATTGCTTTATCGGAGGACCTACCGAGGTGCTTGCCGTAGCTGAGGATACAGCTTATCCTGTGGCTACCGCGCAGTATTGTTTTGAACTCGGAAAACTTGTATGTCATTACGGATATCTTGACTGGTGCGGTCTTCCCACATGGGAGGTTTACGGAGATGCTTCTGGTGTCAACGTGCTCACGCAGGAAGCGGCTGATATGGTCATGAATGCCGGTGGGTTGGTTCCCTACAGTGATACCGCTATGTCGGAGGATGATCTATATATTTATATTGACTATTTGGCACTTGTCTATGAATGTGAAATAGACGGACAGGAATTCTCGGAAGGACTTGCATTAGATATTAGATGATCGAGAGGCAGATATATGTCACAGAAACAATTTGATGATCTCAGAAAATTATATGATACGTTCGAATACAGAAAATTCGAGACCAGGATTGAGGACGGAGAGCTGCTTGTAAGATACAGATTCTCCATTCCCGGACTTCGCGATTTCATGCCCGAGTGGAGATTTCCCCTCGGTGAGAGAAAGGTGGATCTCGAAGATCCCATTTTAAGAACTCTTATTTTCTCACTCGGAATGGTTGAGACCATAAGCTATTACAAGACCGTATGTCCCGAGAAGGTCGTTATTAAGTGCGGAACTCTTTCCGCAGCCCAGAAGGACTGGTGGAGAAAGTTGTATTTTAACGGACTCGGAGAGTTCTTATACCGTAACGGAATTACGGTATCAGCGGACAGGCTCGTAAGATTCGAGTGCAATACCACAACGGACGATGAGCCTGCGGTTCTTCACGATGATAAGATTTATTCGGGATGCCTTGTTCCCGTGGGTGGAGGTAAGGACTCGGTGGTAAGCCTTGAGCTTCTTAAAGGTGAAGACATCACGACTTACGTCGTAAATGAGAACGCTACGGCTACCAATGTTATTGAGAAGTGTTCTCATAAAAAGGGAGTATATACCGCTAAACGTACGCTTGATCCTCAGGTTATCAAGATGAACGAAGAGGGATATATGAACGGTCATATCCCCATCTCTGCGGTGTTTGCTTTCTCCGCGGTTATCACGGCTTACCTGTGCGGATTTAAGTACATCGCGCTTTCCAACGAGACCAGTGCAAATGAGAGCACGGTTCCCGGAACAAAAGTAAATCATCAGTATTCCAAGAGCTATGAATTCGAAGAGGATTTCGATGAATACATTGAAGGACTTATCGATTCCGATATTCATTACTTCTCACTCTTAAGACCTTTTACGGAAGTTCAGATCGCAAGGATATTTGCGGAGAAGGGCAGTGATTATTTTAAGGTATTCAGATCCTGCAACAGAGGAAGCAAGAAGGGTGTATGGTGCTGTGCGTGTCCCAAGTGTCTCTTTGTATATATCATCCTTTCTTCTTTCTTAAGTGAGGAGGAGGTTGTTTCCATCTTCGGAGAAAAGCTTCTTGATAAGGAGTCTCTTGATGAGGATTTCAGGGAACTTGTGGGCTTGAATGAAAATAAACCCTTCGAGTGCGTAGGTACCAGAAGTGAAGTTGCAAGCTGCCTTACCGATTTCATCAAAAAGGGCGGAAAGAGCAAGCTTACGGACAGATATGAGAAGGAGATCCTTGCTATGCAGGCAGCTCCTCTCGAGGAACTTTTAAAAGAGTGGTGTGATGAGAATTCCGTACCCGAGGAATTTATCGATAGATTGAAGCAGGCGATTTAATTAATTTAAGCCGGCAGGCTTTAACGTCCCTATTGTCATAAAAAAAGATCGCAGGTTTTAAACCTGCGATCTTTTTATTTTCAATCTTAGTTGAAAGAAAGTGAGTTCCAGCCGTCCTGGGGAACAAGAGCGATATAGGTCTTGCCGGGGTTGATCTGGATCTCGTCACCGTTCTCGTCGTAGAACTTGGTGATCTCGTAGTCGAGCTTTTCGTTGCTGACTGCCTTTGTCCAGGTGACTTTGATCGCCTGTCCGTTGGTGATGTAGTAGCCCTGAGTATCGGTCTGATTGTAGTAGAGATAGATCAGGTAGCCGTGCTCATCATATACATAGTAGTCAGCACACTGAAGGATTACGTTCTCGAAAGATACTACTTCGTCATCCTCAGCGTCCTTCTGAAGCATTCCGTAGAGATAGAAGTCATAAGTTCCGGTTGACTCGTTGTACTTAAGAGATGACTGGGTGTGCTTGAAAGTAGGGATGGAGACATTGGTTGCATTGGTAGCGTTTGAATATCCCATCTCGGTAAGGGTCATGTCGGTACCGTAATCTCTGAAGAGGAAGTGGGTATCTCTCATGGGAGCATAGGTGTTGTAAGTGGAAGAAAAGCCTGCGGCCTTAATTCTGCTTTCGAGCTCGCCTGCTCCGATAAACTCTTCATAGAAATCAGCTCTTCCGAGTTCTACTCTTGAGAATCCGGCTGAGAGGTGATTACAGTAAGGCTTAGCAATGAAATCATTGATGTATACGGGGCCGCCGTCGTGAACGAGGATCGCATTGTACTCACCGGCAAGAGAGATGTTGGTGGGACGGGTTGAACGGATGTTACCCATCTGCTGGATGTTTCCCCAATCCTTACGTACGCACATAAGTCTGGTTACGCGGTCATTAAGGGTTGAATTCATCAGCTCATATACGATATCGCACTCGGCAATCTCATAATTGGGAAGAGATTCTTTCTCGCAGTCTACCATAACTGCAATGGGACGCTGATCTTTAAGATCGTTTGAAATAGGAAGTCCGGTAAGCTCTGAAAGGTAGCATCCTTCGGGAATCTCAACTTCGGAAGTCTCCTGAGCATCGGGAGTGGGAGTGGTGGTATCACCTTCTTCATCTACAACAACGATGGGTGAACCTTCGAAGTCACTTCCGGAAGGGTTCTCATTTCCGGTATTGTTGCCGCATCCTGCGATGAGAGATACGCTCATTGCAGCGATGGCAAGCATTGATATCAGTTTCTTATTTTTCATAAATATTATCCTCCAATGTGTGTTTTACGCACATGGCATATTATAGTGGGAATGGTTTTTTTAATCAAGTTGGATAAAAAAAGCTTAATCAATCTTAAGGGAATCTTAAAAAACACCTTCAAACCCTTGAAAATACTGAAAAAACAGGCATTTTAAGCCCCCTATTTCAACTGTGCATATATTGTCAATAATTATTCAAATATGATACAAAATGATTGACGAAAACATTAGGAAAAGATTGGCCTGCGCGCATGCAGGTTCATGACAGAAAGAGTAGTACTTATGAAAAAATTAAAAATGCTTATTCTTACCGCACTGGTTGCAATTCTTGCGGTAATTACCCCGGCGGTGAAGGCAGATGCTGCAAATGTCTCACTTCCCGATAAAACTCCTCTCTGGTTCGATGCAGAGTTTTATGCAACAGCGTATCCCGATGTTGCGGCTGCGTACGGAGGAGCAAATGCAGCAAACTACGGCGGATTCGATTCCGCAATGTGGTTTCATTATAAGAACTACGGTGTAAATGAAAACAGAGTTCCCGCAGCAAGTGCTAACTGGTTCGATGCTACATATTACGCAACAACTTATCCCGATGTTGCGGCTGTATACGGAACCAATGCGGAAAGCCTCTTCCAGCATTACATCTTATTAGGAAGAAGCGAACTCAGACGTCCCAATGCATCATATGTACATACGATGACAAAGGACGGCACCATTACCGGAAACGTAACTCCCGCTCAGAGTGTAACACCTGCGGCGCCCACCCCTTCTCAGGCGACTGCACCGGTTGCACCACAGACAACGAGCGATGCACTTTATATCCCCACCGGAATCCCTTCCAACGGATCTCCTTATTACATCGTGGTGGACCGCGAACTCAATGTCTGCTCAGTTCTTACAGTGGGAGCTGACGGAACCTATTCACAGCTGGTTAAGAGCATGCTCTGTTCGACCGGAAGAGCCGGACACGGAACTCCTTCCGGAACCTTCTCGATATATGAGCATACTGCAGGCGGCGGATGGGTATACATGGCAGACGGAACCTGGGCAGTTTGGGGAATGAGGTTCAGGACCGGCGGATATATGTTCCACTCCGTTTGCTTCACACACAAAGGCGATCTTCTTCCCATCCCCGAAGAAGTAGCAGCTCTCGGAAGCAAGGCATCACTCGGATGCGTAAGACTTTCCGTAGAGGACGCGATGTGGCTTTACAATCTTGTTCCCGACGGAACGCTTGTAACCATCGCATAACCGTTGTCAATAATCTAACTAATAATCTTTTCCTTAAAAAAGGGCAGCCTCATGCAGGCTGTTCTTTTTTTTCTACCAAATGTAAGGTAAATAAGGTATAATATATTGGCTTATGGGCTTTTTGCCCGGATTGGAATTTACTTATGACGACAGATCATCTGTTTAACGATAAAAAAATACTTATATGGGGCTACGGAAGAGAAGGAAAATCCACCGAAAAATGGCTTGCATCCCACGTTTCTCCAAAGGCCGTAGACATATCCTCGGCAACTCCCGAAGAAATGCTGGAAGGCGCAGGCGAAGGATACGATGTGATAATCAAAAGCCCGGGGATCGTATGGCCTCCCAAGGCGGATTCTTTCTCAGAAGAAGAGTGTAAAAAGATTGGCGATATCTCGGAGAAGATCACTTCCCAGACCGAAATCTTTATCAGTACTTATAAGGACAAGACCATAGGAGTTACCGGTACCAAGGGAAAATCCACTACGGTGTCCATGCTTGCCCATGTGCTTTCGGAAACCTCCGGAAAAAAAGTGATCCTTGCCGGAAACATCGGTCTTCCCTGTCTGGATTACTTCGACGATGCGGAAGGGGATTCCATCGTTGTCTTAGAGCTCAGCTGTCATCAGCTTAAGAACGCCAAGACCGCACCGCACATATCCGTGTTCCTGGATCTCTATGAAGAGCATCTGGATTATTACGGAAGCATGGATGCGTACTTTGAAGCCAAGAGTCATATCGTAAGCAGGCAGGTTCGCGGTGATAAGGCATATATCGGTGAAAACGTGCCCGGGATAAAGTCGGATTCCGAGCAGATAAGAGTCGTTCCTTCCGAGGATGATCTTAAAGGAATAGAGCTCAGTCTTTACGGAGAACATAATCGTATCAATGCATTCTTTGTTAAGAAGATATGCATGGATAATTTCGGTATTTCCGAAGGGGAAGTGCTTAAGAGTCTTAATTCTTTTGAGGCCTTGCCTCACAGAATGAAAAAGATCGGAACATTTGAAGGAATAGATTTCTACGACGATTCCATCTCTACCATTCCCGAAGCTGCAATAAGCGCGGCTACCAGCATCCCCGGAGCGCAGGTGATACTTGTGGGCGGAATGGACAGGGGAATTTCATATTCGGTATTGGAAGATTTTATGAAAGAACATGCGGAGTTTAAATTCATCTGCATGTATGCAACCGGCAAAAGGATTGTAGAAGAGCTGGGAGCAGGCATTTCAAACGTTTATTATGAAGAGGATCTTGAAGGCGCCGTCAGGAAGGCATTTGAGATCACGGATACCGGCAGAGGATGTCTGCTTTCACCCGCTGCGGCATCATACGGATATTTTAAAAATTTCGAAGAGCGCGGAGATGTATTTGCGCAATTGGTAGTAAAGCATGGATCAGATAAATCTCTTTGAATACATGTCTGATAAAAATAAAGAGACCGAAAGTCCGCTTGCTGCAAGAATGAGACCCAGAACCCCGGAAGAAATCGTGGGGCAGGAAGAGATCATCGCACCGGGCAAGCTCCTTTACCGTGCGATAAAAGCGGACAAAATAAGCTCGCTTATCCTCTATGGTCCTCCCGGAACCGGTAAGACCACCATAGCAAAGGTCATAGCGGGTGCAACAAGGTCCAGATTCATATCCATCAACGCAACGACTGCGGGAAAGAAGGATATGGAGGATGCGGTTAACGAAGCTAAGAGCATCCTCGGAATGAATTCGCAGAAGACGATCCTTTTTATCGACGAGATACATCGTTTCAATAAAGGACAGCAGGATTTCTTACTTCCTTTTGTTGAGGACGGAACCGTAACGCTTATAGGCGCTACCACCGAGAATCCGTATTTTGAGGTAAACGGCGCTCTTATCAGCAGGTCCATGATATTTGAGCTTAAGCCTTTGTCCATGGACAATGTAAAGACTCTTCTGAAGATAGCCGTAACGGACGCAGAAAGAGGAATGGCTGCATATAATCCCTACATAGATGATGAAGCGTTGGAATTCATCGCAGATGTAGCGGGAGGAGATGCAAGACATGCGCTTAATGCACTTGAACTTGCGATCCTTACTACAGATCCCGATGAGCAGGCTTTAAGCGATTATCCCGATTCGGTAACGGGTCCTTCGGATAAAACAAAACCCGGAATACATGTTACTCTTGATGTCGCTCAGGAATGTATTCAGAGGAAAGCAGTAAGATACGATAAGACCGGAGACAATCATTACGATACCATCTCCGCTTTTATAAAAAGCATGAGAGGCTCTGATCCGGACGCTGCCGTTTATTATCTTGCAAGAATGCTGGATGCGGGAGAGGAAGTAAGCTTCATCGCCAGGCGTATAGTTATATGTGCTGCCGAAGATGTAGGTATGGCTGATCCCAATGCACTTGTTGTCGCAAATGCTGCATTCGAAGCGGTGATAAAGGTAGGAATGCCGGAAGCACGTATTATTTTGTCGGAAGCGGCGATTTACGTAGCTACCGCGCCCAAGTCAAATGCCGCCATATGTGCGGTTGACGAGGCACTTGAGGAGGTTAGGACATCGGGAAGTCTTCCCATCCCTGTTCACCTTCAGGATGCACATTACAAGGGAGCCGCTAAATTGGGACACGGAGTCGGATATCAGTATTCACACGACTTCCCGAATCACTATTGCAATCAGCAGTATCTGCCCTATGAACTGGACGGTAAGGAATTTTTCAGACCGGACGGACAGGGGTATGAAATAAAGATCAAAGAGCATTTTAAAAAGATAAAAGGTAAG
>JAEEGI010015794.1_pt1 | contig 15669 bp, 9 predicted proteins | sample 8958751 | NCBI WGS metagenome assembly JAEEGI01 (sample SAMN16246545, study PRJNA631951) | gut metagenome | biome: gut microbiome; feature: rumen; material: KS-attached | host: Bos | place: Iran: Karaj | collected 2018-10
AAATCGATAAGTTAAATTAAGAAATGACTACTACCGAAAATTTTAACGAAATGAATAAAAAAACAAATAATATAGAAAACAATGAAAATATAGATGAAACGGATGAAAAATACTTAAAAGAAAAAGACGAAAAAGAAGCTGAATCAAATCTAAAAAAAGATTTAAAAAAGATTCACGATTCGGATGAAAATGATGCAAAAAATGATGATTATGATGAAATTTATGAAAAAGAAGAAAATGACGAAAATGAGGATAATACTGGTGATTCAAATGAAGAATCCCCTGTCGAGATGAATGTTGAATCAAATATAGATGAGAATGAGGAAACGAAATCAGATGAGAACAATACAAAATTCTTTGATCCTTTTGAATTAGATGTAGATGATCAAAATAATGATGAAGATAACTCAGAATGAAGTCATGAAATATTCAATCCGTTCGAACAAAACGAAACGGAAGATAATGATGAAACTATTGAAGAAAGAAATGATATTGAAGAAGATAGCGAAAATAATGATGAAGTCGAAGATGAAAATGAAGAAGAAGTAGTAGATGACGAGGAGATTAGTAATGAGGAAGAAAATGAAGAAACCGTTATTGATGAGGAAGATAACGGAAATGAAAGTGAAGTTGAAAATGAGGAAGAAAATGACGATGAAGAGGATGAAGAACTAGAAACTGAAGACGAGAACGAAGAAAATAGCGAGGAAAATAATGAAAATGAAGTTGAAAGTGTGGATGAGGATGAAAGTGATGAATTAGAAAATGAAGTTGAAAGTGAGAATGAGGAGGAAAATGACGATGAAGAGGATGATGAAGAAGACGATGAAGAAAACGATGAAGAAAACGATGAAGAAGTTATCGATACTCCTGTATACATAAATCCAAATCAGGAAGATAAAAAGGAAGAATGAATTAAAAATAAAAAAACGAAAAAGAATTCAGCAACATGAGAATTAGTTACTAATGAAGAAATTCAACTCGAACAATGACAGGATATGCCTGATACTGAGGATGATGAAGAATATCAACCATCTGATGAAGAAATATTTGAACAAGAACCAGAATTCTTTGCTGATGATGAAATTAGTCAACAATTCATGCACTTGGTACAAAATGTTCGTGGAATTTTCAAGCTTGAACGTAAGGATGAAGAACAAAACCCTTATTTCAAAATTCTATGATGAAAAACTAAGGATTCCACTCTCGAATATCTATTCTACTTAATTGAAGAAGAAAATGAGCCTATTGATTTATATATCAAAAAAGTAGAAACAGACAATGAAAACGAACATCTTGTTCAATTCTCATACAATGAAGATCAAGAACTAACCATATTTGTAGACGAAATAATTTTATATGAAAAAATAAATAAATCTGATTCTGATTTGCCAGAATATAACGACACAAGAGCAATACTCGAAAAATTTATATTCTTAACTGAAAATCATTACAATAAGACAAAATCAGAACTAGAAAAACAACGTCAAGAAAAACAGAAAAAAAAGCAATTACAACAAATTTTTAAAGGGTTTTAGTCCAAAACATAAACATTATTTTAATTACTTATTATTACAATCATGACAGATTTAGAAAACAACATCAACCCAACCCTAGACAATGCTGAAAATACAAATTCAGACATTGTTCAAAACTCATTCAATTCCTGAGAACCAATGGAAGTGACAGGGAACGATAATTTGCCTGAAAACACTATTCAAGGTAACCCACAGTTAAACATTTCAGAAATGAATATGTGAAATAATATTCAAAAATCTGAAAGTTTAGGCTCTAGTGAAGAAAACGGATCAACTAATAACGAAATTATTCTATGAAAATTTGAAAATGCAATGACGAGCCAGACAGAAGAACCCCAAAATTATTCAGAACCAAGTAAAACTTTACTAGAGAATCCTGCCATTTTAGAAAACGATCCAACAGAAAATTCAAACTCTGAAGAAGAACAACAAAAAGCTAAATTAGCACAAAAGGAAAAGCTATTACAACTTATAAAAATTCATGAATCAAAAGCCCAGAAGAACTGATTCACAAAATGAATTCTATCATGAATCGCACTAACTACAGTAGTAATACTTGCTTCATTCTTCTTTGCTAAAGATCAAATCATTGATTTACTCAACAATATGTGATGATATCAACCATCACTATCTGCAAATATAGTAAATCTAAGCGAGAACTTAACTGATGAAACTGAAAACACTGAACTTGATGAAGACTTAATTGATGAAACTGAAAATACTGAACTTGATGAAGACTTAATTGATGAAACTGAAAATACTGAACTTGATGAAGACTTAATTGATGAAACTGAAAATACTGAACTTGATGAAAACTTAATTGATGAAACTGAAAACACTGAACTTGATGAAAACTTAATTGATGAAGCTGAAAACACTGAACTTGACGAAGACTTAACTGATGAAACTGAAAATACTGAACTTGATGAAAATTTAATTGATGAAACTGAAAATACTGAACTTGATGAAAACTTAATTGATGAAGCTGAAAACACTGAACTTGATGAAGACTTAATTGATGAAACTGAAAATACTGAACTTGATGAAAACTTAATTGATGAAACTGAAAACACTGAACTTGATGAAGACTTAATTAATGAAACTGAAGAAAGAAAATGATATAACATTAAACGTGTATTATCTGAACAAGAGGCCAACTGGGTACTTCCTGCCCACTGTTCAGATTTAACATGTTATGGTGAAGATAAAGAATTTACACCTTGTACAACATTCAGATTATCAGAAAATCTTGATGAAAATTCTAACCGTATCGGAAAAAACTGAGTATGTAAATATAAAGATCCTTCAGAATTAGTTTATGTTGAATTTGAATAATCTAAAACTTTAAGGACTTCCAAAAAAGTCTCCAAATTGGAGACTTTTTTCATATTAAAATATTTGATTATAATACTATATTCAAAATCTTTCCTGGAATATAAATTATTTTCTTAGGTTCTCATGATGTCAAATATCCATTCAATTTTCAGTCAGATTTAACTGCATTCATTACGTCATCTTGAGTTGCACCTCTTGAAACTTCGATAGTTCACCTAACCTTTCCATTAAATTGAACTGCCATTTTTACCAAATCTGAGCTAAGTTTACTCTCGTCATATTTAGGCCACTTAGCATTCTTGAATATTGAGAATTCATGTCATAATAAAGACCAAAATTCTTCAGCTAAATGTGGAGCAAATGGAGCTAACAAAATAACGAATTTCTCGAATACTTCAGTTGGAATAGCTTCACATTCAATGAATGAATTAACCAATATCATAAACTGAGCTATTGAAGTATTGAAACGGAATGCATCAATATCCTCTGTGGTCTTTTTGATAGTCTGATTAAATAATATTTCTACATCAGCTGGAAGTTTTGCATCAGGACTAACTTTATCCCACAATGCAACTACTTTATCCAAGAATTTTTTAGTTCATCTAAGTCCATTTGTATTCCAAGAAATATATTGATCAAATGGTCACATAAACATTTCATATGTACGGAAAGCATCTGCTCAGAATTCTGCAATTACATCATCAGGATTCACTACATTTCATCGTCTCTTAGACATTTTACGACCATCTTCTGCCATAATAAGTCAGACTTTTTCATATCTATGGAATGGTTCAGTTTGAGTCACTACTCACAAATCATACAAGAACTTCTGCCAAAATCTTGCATAAATCATATGTCTAGTAACATGTTCTGCTCATCATACATAAACATCTACATTCTTCCAATATTGTTCTTTCTCTGGAGCCACAAACTCTTTATCATTATGAGCATCCATATATCTAAGCCAATACCAACTACTTCAAGCCCATCCAGGCATAGTATTTGATTCTCTTTTCGCATCTTTTCAGCAATGAGGACATTTTACATTAATCCATTCATCAATATTTGCCAATGGTCATTCCTCTGTTCCTGTTGGTTCATAATTCTCAACATCAGGCAAAAGAAGAGGTAATTCTGATTCTTTTAATGGAACTACTCCACAATCAGGACAAAGTATTACTGGGAACGGTTCTCCCCAATATCTTTGACGAGAGAATACCCAATCCTGAATTTTATAATTTCTCTTCACTCATCATAAATTTCTCTCTGATAACCAAGCCTGCATTTTTTTAATTGCTTCTTCTGAAGTTAATCCACTAAATTCTCATGAATTAACCACCACTCATTTATCTGGATAACATACTTCACATCTTACAATAGCATCATAGTCTGGATGATTTTTATCTGCAGGAGCAATACTCTGAATAATAGGAATATTATGAACATGAGCAAAATCAAAGTCTCTTTCATCATGTGCAGGAACTGCCATAACTACTCCAGTTCCATAATTTGCCAATACATAATCTCAAATATATACAGGGATCTTATCTCAATTAAATGGATTAATAGCATAAGCTCAAGTAAACTGTCCTGTCTTTTCTTTTTGAAGTTCCGTTCTTTCTAATTGAGTTTTAAATTTGGCTTGTTCTTTATATTTTTCAACTAATTCTTTATATTCGCCAGTTGTAATTTTATCTACTAATGGATGTTCTGGAGCCATTACAACAAAAGTCATTCAGAAAACTGTATCTATTCTTGTTGTAAATACTTCAAAATAATCTTCAGAATTTTCTAAGAACATCTTAAATTGAGTTCCTTCAGATCTTCAAATCCAATTTCTTTCTAGTTCTTTCATACTCTCATCCCAATCAAGACTATCCAAATCATTGATCAATCTTTCTGCATATTTAGTAATACGTAAAACCCGTTGACGCATAGGTTTTTGCTCAACTGAAGATCCACATCTTTCACATTTTCAATCTGCTAAATCTTCATTTGCCAATCAAGTTTGACAATGAGGACATCGATTAATCGGTTTATAATCCACATAAGCCAATCTCTGATTATCTAATTCTTTTTTTAATTCTTCACCATCTAATCACTTTTCTCTTAATTTCTTTTCAAGATTTTCAATAGGCATAGCCTTATCTAATTCTTCATCATAATAGTGAGTAAAGAATTTAAGGAATATCCATTGTGTCCACTTAAAATACTCTGGTTGAGCTGTTGAAAAAGATCTATCCCAATCATATGAGAATCAGATTTTTTCTAATTGTTGTTTATAATAAGAAATATTTTTTTCAGCTACAACTTGTGGTTTCATCTTATTATCTATAGCATACTGTTCAGTTCAAAGTCAAAAAGTATCAAATCCCATCGGATGCAAAACAGAATACCCTTCAAGCATTTTCTTACGAGCTAGTGTATCAGAAGCCACATATCACTTAGGATGTCATACATGAAGTCCTGCTCCACTAGGATATGGAAACATATCTAGAATATAGAATTTTTCTTTATTTGGATCTTCATGAGTAGAATAAACTCATTCATCTTTCCATCTTTTCTGCCATTTCTTTTCCATTTCAGACCAATTAATTTGCATCAATTTTAATAAGAATTTAAAACATCAACAAAAGAATAGATTTTCAAAATTCAAATGCAAGAAAAAAGAAAATTTTACTACTCCCCTTCTTCCAATTCTTTAATCTGATCACGAATGACAGCTGCATCCTCAAATCTCCATTCTTTAATAGCTTCATCCATTTGAGATTTCAAATCTTTCATAATCAGATTTTTTTCTGCTTTTGTCATTCTTTTTAGACGCTTAACTTTTCCGCGTGTAAATGTAGAATTTTGCTGTTGAACCAGTTCTTCATCGGTCTTCACTGATTCCAAATTTTTCACGTTAGAATGTGCTGCCTTTGGAGTAATATGATGTTTAATATTAAAATTATTCTGAATAGTGCGACGACGATATGTTTCCCACAATGATTTCACCATAGACTCAGTGAAACTATCTGCATATAATATCACTTCACTATTTGGGTTTCTAGCTGCACGTCAGATTATCTGAGTAAGAGATGTTGTAGAACGCAAAAATCATTCTTTATCTGCATCTAATACTGCGATTAAAGTAACCTCTGGAAGATCTATTCCTTCACGTAAAAGATTAACTCACACTATTATATCGATTACTCATGTTTTCAATTTTTTAATAATTTCCCATCTATCCATAGTCTGAACTTCAGAATGAAGATAGAATGCCTTATATCATTTCGATACCAAAAAATTTGTAATTTCCTCTGATGATTTTTTGGTCAAAGTTATAAGTAATATTTTTCATCATTTTGAAATATGTTCATCAAATTTTTTGAGCATATGATCCAAAAAAGCATCACCAGTTTGTGTTTGAGATAACTCCTCAAGTTCTTCTGGTGATTTCTGCATAAATTGAGAAAGCTGACTTGAATATTTAGTTTTGCTCATTATTCACGATTTTTTCAAAAATAAGAATTTTCTACAAAAATTAAGTATAGAAAATTTATAATTCGTTGCAAGAGATATAAATTTCACTTGAAAAAGCCTATTCATTTTATATATTTTCATTTGTCAGGTAAATGCTGGCATGGCTCAGTCGGTAGAGCGCACCCCTCGTAAGGGTGAGGTCACGAGTTCGATCCTCGTTGCCAGCTGACCATTCAGATTTTATTACAACTAATATTAAAAATGGCATCAAGAACAAATAAACAAGGAATTGCCAAAAAAAAAGCTCAGCTTCAAAAACAAGCTAGTAGAACTAAATGAGCAAAAAGATTTGAATATCCAAAGAGAAGACTCGACTTAAATGATGGAAAAGATTGGGGAGCTATCGGAGTAATGACTAACCCAAAATGAAATACTTATCACTGGTTTCTTAGAGGTAGAAAAGTTTGCTGGGAAACTAGACTTAGAGTAGATCCTGATGGATACAGATTTATCAAAACTCCTTCATGAGGTTCAGAAATGGTTTATGTTCCCGCAAATGGATGGACTAGAGGTAGACTAAGAAAGATGCTTACTATGAAAAAATAATTAATATATTTATTAAAATCTTAAATAGCATAATTTATAAAAGTGGGAGAAAAGAGTTCCCCCACTTTTTAAAACAAAAAATCTTAACTCTTTTTTGTATACAACTTCTGAGAATAATTAATATAATCCAAGACACCTTCATATATATTTTTTCGTAATTCTGCTTGTTGATCCATCCATTCTTCAATAGATTCTTCATCCATACCATAACGATAAGCCTTTGAATCTTCAATTAAGTCAACTAATGGTTTCAATCATCATTCGCTTCATTCTTGATCAATGCGATAAGCATTTTTTGCTGATGGATCATTTAATGGATTAGATATTCCATAAACCATTAAAGCTTTTTCATTAAAATTTTCCAGCTCTTTCTCTTTATATTGATCAGAATGTTTTGCTCCTTTATTTGTTATATCCACAAAATCTACATCAATAGAAAATGCAAATGTATTTGCTATATTTATTTTTTTTGTTGATGAATCTAAAAACTCATATTGTTGAGTCCATTTTCATAATTTTCACTCCCTAGAAAGCTTATCTACTACCCCATATATTTCATTCAATCATTCTTCTATAGAATAAATCCTCTTTCACCCCACAGAAAAATTCGTATTAACTGCTGGCACTGCACAATATCTGATCAAAAATATTGGTCACAATCATGGCGTTTTTTCAGGATTAAATAGGTTAATTTTGGCAGATGATCGCTCTCAACAAGCACATTTAAGCATACACGAAGCTTTTTGATCTATACGTAGTCCTTCACATGATTTCCAGCAGTTCTTTATTTTCTCCGCAGCCTCTTCGAGTTCCGATGCTGTTGTCGCATCAACAGCATTATTTATATCTCACATATTTTTCCGTATTTCTTCCTCCTTATCCGCAGGAATTTTCGAATAATCATCCACCGCATCAAGCATATAATCAACAATTTCTTGATATTCTCTATCAGATAAATTTGAAAAATCTTGTATATTTCTCTCCACTAATCACTTATTTTCCTTTATTTCATGCTTCAATTCAGAATCTTCTTCCTCATTCTTACATAAACTAGTATAAAAATTTGAATTATTACTTCCAAGTCTTAATGAGTTTAATCAGTCCACTAAATCATCATATCAATCTTCTTCTTTATATGTTAAAGGTAATCATTTAATTTCACTAAAAGTTCATCAATTCAAAATCTGATTTTGTTTCATATCTCATCATAACAAAGATACTCAATCTCATCAATCATCTGTATCATCATATCATCTATCTCCCATCACCAAATCTAAATCTGGACTCTCTCCAGCATTTCATCAATGCAAAGGTACACCGATAGGAGAAGAATCCGAATTTTTCTTTTTTAGTAATTTTTCAACAGAATTAGAAAACATTGGTATATTATAAACAACTGGTGTTATTGGCTCTTCTATACCATAATACAATAATTTTGCAAAAACTCACATATCTGACATTATATCATAAGGAGAATCATCTGTAGTACTATTCCAATATTTATCTGCTCATATTTGTGCAACCTCTACTTGTTGTGTGACTTCTTTATTATCAAGGCCATTCGCATAATATCCTTTAAAATCATCTTTACAGTACGATTCAACATCTGATGGACTACTAGCAGTTATTTCACTATTACGCACACATGTTTCATAATTACTTTTTTCGGACTTACAGCAAGAAGCTTTTGACTGTTTACACACTGACAAACATGCAGCATATTCCTTTCTTTTATCTTGACACTTTGTGCTAATATTCGTATCTAAAGATTTTTTCTTTTTACAAAGATAATATTTTAAACAAGATTGTTCGACTGTTCCGCTACTAACCACATACTTTTTATTATCATAATCTCACATCTCTTGCTTCATGCTCCTTACAAACTCTGTTCTAAACTCTGGCACATAATAATACAGAATTCACAGTATTTCCTTTTGAGACAAATCACATCATTCTTTTCATAAAAGATTCTCAACATACTGAACTCACGCTATTTTCAATTGCATCGATCTATTCTCAATATTTGACATTGATTCACTAAATGGATCTTTTGAAAACTTTGAAGAATACACACTCGAAAAATTTTCATCAGAAAGATTTTTATTAGAATAGTTTTGAAATTTTGAAGCAATTTGCTCCAATAAATCAAATCACAAAACATGATTTGAGACACCAAAAAATGCCAAAAATCAAAATATCAATACTATAATTATCTTATGATGTTGGCTCTTGCACATTTTGTAATTTTTCAGATAAAGAATAAAACAATGTAATAACCTTGGATAATTTATTATTTCTAAACTTTTCCACCTTCTCTGTATATAATAACACCCAAATATGCAAAGGATATGTCCTATTAAAATCTTCAAGATCATGTTCTGTCCGATTAAAAGCTTCTATTTGCATATCTGAATATTTTTTTAGAATAGCTACATCATCTTTCCCCTCATTTCTACGAGCATTTACAAAATATGAAATAAAATAACGATAATTTAACAATTCATTATAAAGTAATGTCACAAAAGCCGGAGTTAGAGATGGTCATTTTCACTGAGATTCATGTAATGCACATGCCACAAAATCCAATCATTTTATATTTTTTTCAATTCAACATCAAGATTTTTTTGATTCATTAGACAATCTTATATTGTCTATAATTTTTAACGAATTCAAAACATCCTTATAATATTTTTGATCTGATTCCAAAATAGAAACAGTTTTACTATAATTTTTTTTAAGTTTATCATATCATTCACTAATCAAAAAATACCCACTCATAAATTCTTCAACTTTTTTCTTTCCATCAAAATTTTCGTTTGTATCCACATGTAATACCTGAGAATACTTTATCTTAAACAGATCTGACATAATTCACCCAAAAATTTTAGTAACATAAATAGAAAAATCACAACCATTCAAACTAGGATTATCTTCCAATGAACATAAATCTTTTCACTTTGATTTTTGCTGTAATTTTAATAATTTCGTAAGATCTCATTTATAAACTCCCGAAAGCAAAACATTTCAAGGCACAAACGGCATCTTTCCATCTTTCTCTTTAAAAGATGAACATAGTGCATACAAAAATAAAGATTGATGAGAATCAAAAGTTTGTTGCCAATCAAAATCATTTATTTCATTATTAAATTTTGCGAAATATATTCTTCATCCATCCGACTTTCAAAACAAAGAATGACAATAGTTCTTAACTAAATCTCTCATTGAAACATTTGAATTATCAATAGAAAGACTATTCGTAAGAGCAGGCAAAATACAACTACTTGCATTATCTACATCATTTGCACCATTACGATAAAAATTTGTAACACAAAATGGTTGTTCAAAATTATCAGAAACTCCAACACAAGTATACTCTCCTGCAATGTTATTACATGATGAGTCCTTTCATGAAACCATGGGAAAAGCAGGGAAAGCTACAACAATACCCACAAATAAATATCCTATATACTTTTTTCAAATTTTCATAATAAAAATCATCAAATAAAATAGTATTCTAGACCATTAACTAGAACATTGTTTGTCCACAATTTTTTGTAAAACTTCTTCTAACTTACCATTACTCTCCATTATTGTATCCATTTGATCCAAAATTCACTTCCCTTTTGATGGAAGTAAACCTGAGGGGTTCGAATTGTTTGCATTATCCAAAGATTGTCAATATTTTACCATTGTTTCTTCATACACATCCTTAAAATCAGAATATAATGTCACTGAAAATTCAGGACTATACCTTGTTCCACTTCAATAATTTTTATACCATTCAGATACTTTTTCCGAAGTAGTTTTTGACTGAATATCATTAATAAAGCCTTCAATTTTTCCATTTTTTTTCTTTTCTTTTTGTTTTTCTTTCACTTCTCTCTGAGCTTTTCTTTCTCTAATGTATTCCTTCGCTTTTAATAAGAAGGAAGACACTCCAGATATTGCAGAAGATAAATTGATTCACTCTCAACACGTCCAATTTGGTCACCGGTAAGCTCTTAATTGTGCCATTTCATAGTCACTAATCCCATCACAAGGATCTTTAACAAGATTCCAAGTCCCATTTTTACCTATAAGAGCGTTTCCTAATCTATTCATTGAATCTTTCACATCTTGAACTGATACCTTCACTGAATCTTTACCATTATCTACTGCTCTACCAATACTATTTTTAAAAAAGTTAGAATATGGATTACATGCTGAAAAAGCTCTCACCTCTTCATAATCCTTATCTAATTGTTCAATAGCTGATTGATTAAATTTCAAAATTGAATTATTTTTATCACATTTATCCCTATTAGTAGATCACATACATCAATTATAACTGTCCAATTCTCATATAGTTCCAGCTGCTATAAAACTCTTCATTACCGCATTCATGGACAACAAATCGAACAAAACATCAGCCATACTAATATTTCCTTTTGGTTCTACTCCAATATCCAATAATCATATTTCTTGGTATTTTTTAATTACTTTCTTTATTTCTGTTAACATATTTCATTCAACTGGACGCAACAAATTTATTTGTTTTGAACGAAAATATGCTACATCAAATATTTGGGTTTCTATATCTAACATTTCTTTATAATCCCTGACTACTGGTCTATCATTAAATAATATTGCAAATCATTCTACATTAGATTCTACAACAGAAGCTGTAACTAAAAGGACTAACACCGTAGAGGTAAGTAAATTTGAGGTTGAAGATATAACATCTGAAATAACACTTGAAGCAACAAGATCTATCGCAGACAAATCGAACAAACCTAATACTTTTTTTGAAAACAAACTCCTATTTCTAAATGAAACTTCTAAAGTCCTTTCATTTACTTTAGATCCTATAAGGACATTTATAACTTCATATTGAAAATTAAAATAATTAGACATCATTTCTGTTGGTCATGAACACGCTTTAGGTTGACTTGTAGTAGTACCACTTGCCTCCACATAAAGAAAAGATGGGGCGAAAGCCCGAAATAACATAATCGATACAACAATTAACAAATATTTTCTTCTCATAAAACGAAGTACTCAAATAAACACTCACAATTATACTCACTATCTTCAAAAAAAGCAAAAAAGATAGCATTAATTTAAAGATTTCAATTTGACTTTAATTCAATTTTATATGGGACATTTAACATAGCAAAATAATAAAAATCAGATTGTTTTATTCTCTGGGATTTATATAATCAAAAAACTTGTTAAAGTTTAGCAAGATAAGTACTTTATATTCAATTTATTCGCAAAATTATGTTTGATCGATTAACTAATTTAATTTGATGAGATTACAATCAAAAACAAATTAATACTTTACGACCTATAGTAAATAAAATTAATGAACGATATGATAGGTTCGAACCATTAACTGATGATGAAATTAAAGCAAAAACTCCAGAATTTAAAGAAAGATTAAATAAATGAGAAACTCTTGACAATATCCTTCCTGAGGCTTTTGCTGTAGTAAAACAGGCTTGTAAAAGAATGGTTGGAGATACATACGATGTAAAATGAGAGCAACAAACTTGGAATATGATTCCTTACGATGTTCAGCTCCTTTGAGGAATTATTCTCCATCAATGAAAGATTGCAGAAATGAAAACATGAGAATGAAAAACTCTTGTTGCTGCAGCTCCTGTATATTTAAACGCATTATCTGGAAACTGAGTACACGTAGTAACTGTTAATGATTACCTAGCATCTCGTGATGCTCAATGGATTGGATATCTATATCAATGGTTAGGACTGACTGTTGGAAGCGTAGTAAAATGAACTCCCCTACAAAAAAGAAGAGAAGAATACTCTAAAGATATTACATATGTTGAAAATTCTGAATTATGATTTGATTACTTGAGAGATAATCTAGTTCAGACAATGGAAAGAAGAAATTTGATTTGGAGACCTTTGAATTTCGCCATTGTCGATGAAATAGATTCCATCTTAATTGATGAAGCTAGAACTCCATTAATTATTTCTGAAGCTAGAGAAGAACCAACAGAAAAATACACTTACTATGCTAATATCGTAAATGCTCTTACTCCATGTAGCTGAAAGAAAAAAGTTTCAAAAGGACTTTTAAATGAATTAATTAACGATCAACCAAAAGATCAAGAAGAAGATGGAGATTATTATATCGATGAAAAGACTAAAACAGCTTCATTAAGTGGAAAATGAATTGCAAAACTTGAACAACTTTTGAATGTAGAAAACCTTTATAAAGATTTCTGATTTGAAGAGATCCACCATATTGAAAATGCTCTCAGAGCAAAGGCAGTTTATATCAGAGATGTGGATTACATAGTTTCGAATTGAGAAGTTCTTATTGTAGATGAACATACTGGTAGAACAATGCCATGAAGAAGATTTAGTGAATGACTACATCAAGCTATTGAAGCCAAAGAAAATGTACAAATCCAGCGTGAATCCCAAACTATGGCAACCATCACTTATCAAAATTTTTTCAAACAATATAAAAAATTGGCAGGTATGACTGGTACTGCCGCCACTGAAGCTGAGGAATTCCAAAAGATTTATGAACTCGAAGTAGTAATTGTACCTACAAATAAACCAATTCTCAGAGTAGATAAACATGATAAAGTTTATTTTAATCAACAGATTAAATGGAAATTTGTAAAAGATTATATCAAATTTTACCACGAAATCTGACAACCAATCCTAATCTGAACAGCAGATATTGCTACATCTGAATATGTTTCTCGTATCCTCGAAAAAGATGCAATTACTCACTACGTTTTGAATGCTAAATTTCACGAACAGGAAGCTCATATTGTAGCAAATGCTGGTAAATATCAGTCAGTAGTTGTGGCTACAAACATGGCATGACGTGGAACCGATATTAAATTGGAAGACTGATTAAATGAAAAAATGGCAGCAAATTATGCCAAATGGTGTGGGAAACAATTGAAAAATCAAACTTCCGTAAAAGTAAATATTTATTCAAGAAAAGAATACGAATTAACTATTGATGCTCTAAAAGATCAATTTGAATTAAATGATGAAGATATCACAAAAGCAGAAAAATCTAGCTTTTCTAAAAATGGAATAAAAATCAACATTCAAACAAACAATAAAAAGAAAGAGCAAACTGACGTTTTTGCAAGAATTACAATAGAATCCACCGAACGAAACAAGGAAAGTATCGAAAAAGATTTTCATTATGGATTATTCATTCTTTGAACTGAAAAACATGAATCTAGAAGAATCGATAATCAGCTCCGTGGACGTGCCGGTAGACAATGAGATCCTGGAGTTTCAGTTTTCTTTGTAGCTTTGGATGATACATTGATGAGAAAAATGTGATGAGAAAGAATTCAGGCTATGGCGTGAATGTTACTTTCAAAGGAAGATTTAGCTGAACTCGAACTAACTCAAAGACAATTTACATCAGCCATAACTAGATCTCAAAAAGAAATAGAAGCTCGACATTTTAGTACCAGAAAACATTTATTCGATTATGACTCCGTAATCGATAAACAAAGGAAAAGAATTTATTTCACGAGAGATAGCATTATCGAAGCAAATGAAGATGAAGAGAAAAAGTCTGAATGGCTAAAAACAGCTAAACAACAGTTTATGCTCGACTCTCAAGAGATTTTAAATACTCAAATTTCAACTGCAGAAGCCACATGACAAAGTACTTCAGATTTATTGTTAGTTCTAAACAAAGAGTTTTGACTAGAAATCGATGAAAAACAAAAATCTGAATATGAGCAAATGGATTTCAAAACTTTAGCAAATAGTTTAGACCGTAGATTAGTAGAATATTTCACAGAAACTCGAGAAAAATATGATCAAAATCTACTTTTCAATATTTTGAGAGATGTAAATTTACAGGTAATCGATAAACTTCGAGTAGCTCACATCGATGATATGCAATATCTCAAAGATAAGGTATGATTTATGGGATATGCTCAAATGGATCCACTTATCGTCTATAAACAGGAATCTTTTGAAAAATTTGAATTACTACAACAAAATATAAAGGCTGACACAACAACAAAATTAATGAGAATCGATTATCGTGCAGTAGCTGAGCAACAAGAGATGCAAAATCAATTATTTGAAATGGTGCAGGATAACCCAGAACTTATGGAAAAACTAAAACAAGCAAGTAAACAATTTTGATGAAGAGTTCCTGTTCAAATTTCTAAAAAAAATGGTAAAGTAATTATTCAAACATGAAATAAAGCTCCAACACAAGCAAAAAGTGATCCTAGAAAAATGATATTTGAAGACGAAGATTGAGTGGAAGTTTTCGATGCTGATGATATTGGAAAGGGATCTCCTAGTGAATGAGTAATATTACCAACAAGAAAAAAAGTTAGGCCAAATGATCCATGTCCTTGTGGAAGCTGAAAAAAATACAAAAAATGTCACGGTGCAAACGATTGAAAATAAATATTTTGTAGAATATTATTAAATATGCTAAAAGATATTGTCAAAGACACAGTTAAATTACTTATAAACAAACCTAGGATTGTTAGGCTTGCTCTTTTGACATCGTATTCTTATACATTCTACCAAATTTACTGAATTATCTATTTCATAAATTGACTAGCGAATATGAAATACAATTCTGGAATAGATATTTCAAATGCCTTAATATATTTCGTAAATGCCGTACAAAGATTTAATATACTATGGTTAATTATAACCATCGCTATAATATTTCTTATATGAATATCCATATTCTGACCAA
>JAEEGI010015796.1_pt1 | contig 15669 bp, 12 predicted proteins | sample 8958751 | NCBI WGS metagenome assembly JAEEGI01 (sample SAMN16246545, study PRJNA631951) | gut metagenome | biome: gut microbiome; feature: rumen; material: KS-attached | host: Bos | place: Iran: Karaj | collected 2018-10
GTACTAGCCGGGTCGGAATATGTAGCGACGGAGAAGGTTTTGCTTGCTGCTGGGTATCACTCACCAATTGACCTAGACGTGGCTGGCAAGAAGCAGCTTGCGATTGTAAAGAATGTGCAGATTGATTCGGTCTCGAGAAAGATTGTAAACGTAGAATTCCAGGCGATTTCTACAAACGAGGTAGTGGAAGCGACGACGCCAATCGTGATTGTGAATTTTGAAGCAAGTGACGCGTCGAAGCTATATCATTTTGCTTTGAATCAGGCGATGGAAGAAATTGACGTGAAGGCAAAGCCAGCAGATTTGCCAAAAGAGCTTGAGATTAGCGCCGAGAAGTTGACAAATGTCGATGACAAATTGACAATTGCTGATATCGTACTGCCTAAGGGTGTAGAGTTTGCCGATAAAGAGCTTGATGCTGAGCAGGTAGTGGCTTCGGTTTATGACCCAGCGGCAGAGGCGGCAGCGCGTGAGGCTGAGGCGGCCGAGCCTGCAGTTGAAGCGGCAGATGTACCATCTGAAAATGGTGAAAAGCCAGCGGAAACTACCGAAGAATAATTTAAATAGATTGCTCTATCTCTGTGGGGGACAGAGTGGAGTCGAGATTGGAATTTTCGACATTAATTTTGGCGTAATGTAAGGATTTTGCGACGGTGTAATCCTTGATAAAGCAAGCGACGATAGTGGCGGAGATGATGGAATAGAAAGAGAGGCGCGTGAGCTTGTCGACGCGGTGGGCAGTGACAAGCTCTGAATCATCTCCAAAAGTAATGTGGCGGTCTGATAAATAGATGGTTTTGTCGTGGGGGAGATTTTGACTCCTGTCTTCGGAGAAGATGAGAGTACTTTTTTCGATTAGGTTTTGGTAAGGACCGGAAGGATTTTTGAAGTAGAGGATTAGCTCGGTCTTTGGATGCTCGTCTAGGTAGGCGGAGATTTTGGCCGAGGCGGACGCGTCTAGATTTGCAGAGCGATCGACAAAAATATAATCCGGCTGGGCATCGGGCACTGCGAAATGGGTGATAGTCGGGCGAGACGGAGTGAGATATGTGACATCATCTTCTGAGATGAGAATATATCGATAGGCTGAGGCGGGGGCGGTCTTTTCGTCGTAAAAATTGAAATCAGCACATGAAATACTAGCTGGAATTTTGAAATTTTGGAAGATTTCTAGTGATACGGCGGCGCCGCCAAAGATGCTAACACGGTGAAAAAAATGGTGGCTAGATGCGTCAAAGCTAAAATCTAGCCATCTAGTGCCATTTTTGTCGGTTTCAAAATTTTCGGTGCGGGAATCGAGATTTAAATAAACGTCTTTTAAGATATTGCCCACGATTAAAATCATAAGTATATTATAGCACACCTAAGATACCACGCAAGGCGTAGGCGGTGTCTTCGTGGCTTCGCACGGTGATAGTGTCGATACCCATCTGGACCACTGGGTAATCGTTGCCACCAGGCTGAGTCATGTCGCCAAAGTAGAGAATATCTTCTTTTTTGACATTCAATTCTTCGAGCATATGATTCATACCGAACTCCTTGTTCATACCTGGAGTGATAGCGTTGATTGAAGTGGTGCCGCCGATTTCGTAATCAAATTCTGGCGCGAGTTCTTTAGCGCGGGCGCAGATTTTTTCGCGCTTTTTGCAGTCTGGGTCCCAGGCGTACTTGGCCTCGGTACCGGCTTTTTGGCCAAGGGCAGAGAAGGTAACCTGCGAGAGGCGGTTTTCGATTATTTCATCGCCCGGAGCGAGTTTGTCTTCTTCCCAGTAGCCGAGTTCCTTTGCGGCGGTTTCGATGGCATTGGTGATTTTTGCAACTTGGTCATCGGTGAGAGGGAAGTTATAGACCTGTTCCCAATCCTTTTTCTCGATATTGTAGCGATAGTATTGGGTGCCTTGGGCTACGAAAAGATGCAAGTGCGAAAGCTGTTCTGGGGTAGCATTTTCGAGACGATTTACGATTTGAATTAAAAACTGATCGAATTTTTGGCCAGAAATTGGGCAGATTTCGAAATGATTGAGGCAGCGGGTAAGAAGGTCCGCTATTTCGTCTGGAATTGGAGTTTTAGCGATGTTTAAGGTTTGATCAATATCGAATGCTAAAACTTTTTTCATTTAATTTCCTTTTACTACGGCAAATTTATTTTTGCCTTTTTTAATGATTGCGATTTGGTTTAGATCAATTTCGTCTTGGACTTTGGTGCCGTTAATCGAGATGGCGCCACCGGCGATAAACTCGCGGGCCTTTTTCTTGGAATCGGCGAGACCGGTCATAACAAGAGCATCAACGAGGTTAGTGCCAAGTTTCACGACAGGAAGGAAATCGGCGAACTCGACAATTTCGTCGGCAGTGAGCTCGGCAAAATTGGCGTCGCGGCTAAAGAGAACATCATTCAAGCTAATAATAGCTTCGGCGGCGGACTTACCATGGACAACTTCGGTAGCACCTTTCGCCAAGGCCTTTTGGGCAATGCGAAGCTCTGGCTGAGCCTGGTGGCGAGCCATGATGTCGTCGATTTCTGGCTTTTCGAGCAAGGTGTAGATCTTGAGCAAGTTTTCCACAGCCTCATCTGGTTGATTCATCCAGAATTGGTAGAAATCAAAGATCGAGGTGTAGTTGCCGGAGCCATTGTCTTTGCTGGCGAGCCAGACGGCGTTGCCTTCGGACTTGCCGAACTTGCGGCCGGTGACTGGGTCAATCACGAGTGGGGTAGACCAAACGTCGGCGTCAGCATCCTCGAGGCGCTTAATCAAATGAATACCAGAGGTACAGTTGCCGTATTGGTCGGCACCGCAGAGCTGCAGGCTCACGCCATATTTGCGATAAAGATGTAGGAAATCATAACCCTGAATCAAAGTGTAAGAGAATTCGGCGTAAGAAATACCAGAGCCGCCTTCACCGATACGGTTTTGGACGAACTGGCGGTCAAGCAACTGCGTCATCGAGAAGTTTTTACCAACTTCGCGCAGGAAAGAGAGGTAATTGATATCTTTGAACCAATCATAATTATCGAGCAGGGTAACGTTTTCGACGTTCATAATGCGCTCGATTTGGGCCTTGATGCAGGCTTTGTTGTGCTCGATTTCTTCGATAGATTTAAGGTCGCGTTCGCCGTTATCCTTTGGGTCGCCAATCTGGCCGGTGGCACCGCCCACGAGCATATATGGCTCGTAGCCGTGGCGGGCAAAACAGGCGCACATCATGAGCGCCGCCAAATTACCAATCGTGAGGGAATCAGCGGATGGATCGGCCCCAAAATAGAATTTTTTGGAGGCACGAGTATCAAGCTCGGCAGGATCCTTAATGGTAGTTTTGGCGTTAAAGCCGCGATAAATTAGTTCTTCAGATAGATTCATAACCTTATTTTATCACAAAGTCTCGCCTTTGCGAGCCCTGTTAGCCCATTCGTCAGCCAGTTCGTTCATTTCGGTGCCAGCGTGGCCGCGCACCCAGATAAGTTTGACGTCGTGCGTAGTGTATAAATTATAGAGTTCTTTGACGATGTCGAGGTTTTGGATTTCCCCTTTTGACTTGGTCCAACCGCGAGCTTGCCAGCCTGGCGCCCATTTGGTGAGCACGTTAATCCAAAATTCGGAGTCGGAGTGGATTTCTAGAGGTTCTTCGCCGGCATATTTAATAGCGGCAATCATGGCGAGGCCTTCCATGCGGATGTTGGTGGATTGTGGTTCTCTGCCGAGCGCCACCGGCTGAAAGTCGCCGTTTTTTTCTTCGAGTACGGCAAAACCGCCCGGGCCCGGGTTCGGGGAAGCGCTGCCATCGGTCCATAAGATTTTCATATCTTTATCATAGCACAAAAAATCCCCCGGACTCTAAAAGTCCAGGGGATCGGAGTTAAGCAACAATAGAATCGATAGCTTCTCTTCCTAGCCGTACAAGACGGTTGAACCACTTTTTAGTAATCGTAGGTTTGGTTTTGAGAACTTTCCCCTTGTCAGGAGAATATTCTTGCCTAAAAAGTTTATATCCCTCGCTGGTAACTTCGATAACACCGCTGTCGGCCTTAATAAGTGTCTCGCAGTATTTGGTGTTCATCCTATTAATCTTGTTACCAAGCTCACCAAGATAAGCGTGGTATTTCGCCTTTTGAACCGGGTCTTGTTGTTTGACGATGTCGTGACCATAAATTGCCGCGACAATAGCCTTCCGCTCCTCTTCGGAGAAGAGGTTGAGTTTGTTCAACCAATGCCAAGCAATATATGCTGACAATTGGGCATGACCATAAAACGACAGGCCATTTTGAGAGATGTGGGCAGTATACTTCTTGCCTACGTCATGGAGTGCGCCAATCGCAGCGGCTATCTTCGTGTCGATAACTCCCTTCTTCTTATTTTTGCCAATCCTAATCATTTCTCCGGTAGTAAACCCAGTGTGACGCCCAATTTTGTCGTCGCCATCGTGCCAGATTGACTTTTGATCTCCCAGATAAATATATTTTGGCAATCCGTCGAAGCCAGGGACTGGTTGTACCATAACGTATTTTCCATTACTCCCATATACGGCCCTCGTCAGTGCATCGACCTTATAAAAAAAGTCTTTGGAAAGGTCAGGTCCCTCGAGGATCTTTTTCACGGCATAATAAACTCTGCTGCGAACAATTCCTTTCAGGCTTTTTCCTTCGAAGATATCTAAGAGGGTGTATTCCTTCATATCTCCAAATGCGGTTGACAGGCTCAAATTCTTGCTTTTCTGTGACATCTTGTGTCACCTCCTTAATTTTTTTGGTACCTATCCGCGTGGTGCGGATACTGACTGTGGCCTAAAAAAATATAAGCCATCTATTTATTATACACCAAAACCGCAAAAAAGTCAAGAAAGCAAAACCGCCATCCGGTAAGATGGCGGTCGTTTTTCCCTGTTTTATTTGATAATTTTGTCGATAATGCCGTATTTTTTGGCTTCTTCGGCAGACATCCAGTGGTCGCGATCCATGTCTTTTTCGACCTGTTCTAGAGATTTGCCGGTGTTTTTGGCGAAGATTTCGGCCAAGCGTTTCTTGAGGAAAATTCCCTCTTTAAGCATGATTTCTTGGTCGGTAATCTTCCCTTCGGTGCCGGAGGATGGCTGGTGGATCATGATGCGGGAGTTCTCGAGGCAGAAACGTTTGCCTTTGGCGCCGCAAGAGAGCAACATTGCGCCCATCGAGGCTTGCAAGCCGATGCCGATGGTCTCGACCTCTGGCTCGATGTAGTTCATCGTATCGATGATGGCGAGGCCGTCATAGACCGAGCCGCCAGGAGAGTTGATGTAAAGTTTGATAGGTTTCTTTGGGTCCTCGTGCGCGAGGTAAAGCAGCTGCGCAATCACGAGGTTGGCGGTGTGGGCATTCACGTCTTCGCCGAGGAAAATAATGCGGTCTTTCAAAAGTCGCGAGTAAATATCAAACGCGCGCTCGCCGCGGTTTGATTCCTCGATAATAGTTGGTACTAGATAATCTTTCATATCGTCTCCTTATTTTTGTAACGTTAGCTTATTTTTAACGAGTTTAAGAGTTGGAATGTCGCCTTTTTTGAGGCGTTCGCCGATGATGGCTTCGGAAAGCAGGGATTCAACTTCGTCTTCGATAACGCGGCGAAGCGGGCGGGCGCCGTTCTTCGGATCGTAACCTTTCTTAATCAGGTGTTCCTTGGCAGCGGCATCCACTTTAAGGCCGATGCCTTTCTTGGCCAGGCGGACTTTGAGGTCATCGATCAGGTTGTCAAAGATTTTTTCAACGTCTTTTTTGGTGAGAGCGTGGAAGACCACGATGTTATCTAAGCGGTTAATTAGCTCTGGGCGCATGGTCTTTTTGAGGGCCTTCATGGCATAGGCTTTGTTTTCTTCGTATTCTTCTTTCAAGGCCTTCTTATCTTTTGGCGTTTTAGCGGTAAAGCCAAGCTCGGATTCGCGGTACATGTCGGCGGAGCCGAGATTGGAAGTTAGGATCACGATAGTGTTATTAAATTTGACCTTGTTACCCTGACCATCGGTAAGGACGCCGTCCTCGAGAATCTGGAGGAGCATATTAAAGACGTCTGGGTGGGCCTTTTCGATTTCGTCAAAAAGCACCACGGAATATGGTTTGCGGCGCACGGCTTCGGTGAGCTTGCCGCCGTCATCGTAACCGACGTAGCCGGCCGGGGCGCCAACTAGGCGCGAAACGTTGTGTTTTTCGCCAAATTCAGACATATCAATCTTGATGAGGGCGTTTTCGCCACCAAAGACTTCGCGCGCAATCACGCGGGCGAGCTCGGCTGTGCCATCCCCGGTCGGACCCATGGAGATGAACGCGACAATTGGGCGGCGTGGGTCGGCGATGCCGGAACGGCCGCGGCGCACGGCCTTGGCTACCGCTTCTACGGCCTCGTCTTGGCCAATGATGGATTCTTTCAAATGATCTTCTAGGTTGAGCAACATCTTGAGCTCTGAGCCGTGTACTTTGGACACCGGAATGCCGGTTTTAAGAGATACAGCCGTAGCCAAATTCTCTTCGGTAAGGGTTGGGGTTTCGGTCTTTTTGATGCCCTTTTTCTCAAGTTTTTTGATTTCCTCTTCGATTCTAATCAGCTCAGTCTTGTAGTTGGCGGCCGCCTCGTAGTTTTCCTTTTCGGCCTCCGCAGCAACCTTATCCTCCAATGTGGCTTTTTCGATTTTAAGCTTTTTGTAGATGCCACCACCTTTTTTATCGGCCGCAACCTTAGCGATAGCGCTGGCTTCGTCGATAATATCGATGACTTTATCCGGCATAAAGCGGTCGTTGATGTAGCGCGAGGCCATATTGATGGCGGTATCGAGGATTTTATCTGGGATCACCACGCCGTGGTGCTTTTCGTAAGCACCTTTTACGCCCTTCAAAATGCGAAGAGTCACAGCGGCGCTCGGCTCTTCCACCATCACGGTTTGGAATCGGCGCGAGAGAGCCTTATCTTTTTCAATAGTTTTGCGGTATTCATCAAGCGTGGTAGCACCAATCAAATTAAGGGAGTTACGGGCTAGGGCTGGCTTCAAAATGTTTGCAGCATCCATCGAGCCTTCGGAAGAACCAGCGCCGCAGAGCAAATGAATCTCGTCAATAAAGAGCAAAATCGAATCGTCGCCGGTGGCTTCGTCGATAATTCCCTTAATACGCTCCTCAAATTCGCCGCGGAATTTGGTGCCGGCCACCACCGAGCTCAAATCTACTTGGTAAATATGCTTGCCAATCAAAGCGCCCGGCACGTCGTTTTTGACGATGCGGGTGGCCAGGCCTTCGACGATGGCGGTTTTGCCAACACCGGCTTCGCCGATCAAAACTGGATTAGATTTGGTGCGGCGGCAAAGTACGGTCACTACGCGTTCGATTTCGTTGTCGCGGCCGATCACGGCGTCGAGCTTGCCGGCGCGCGCCTCTTCGGTTAAATCCTTGCCGTAGCGGCCGAGGAATTTGAGCGGCGCCTTGCGCAAATATTTGGCTTTTTCGTTTTTAAGTTTTTCTTCTTTGGTCTGCTTTTCGGTTAAATCTTCAATGTCGTTCAAGATTTTTTCGATATCAACGTTTAGATCTTCCAAGATCAGCGCCGCGCGGGAGTTGGTTTGCGAAAGCAGTGAATAAAGCAAATGCTCGGTGCCGATTACGGAGAGGCCTTGCTCTTTGGTGAAGTTGCGCGCCATGCGCATAGTTAAAATTACAGATTCGGAAAGCGACATCATTGCCATGTCAGAACCTGGCACGTCGGCGGCTGGCTTGCCGAGCGCTTTTTCGACGTCATCTAATGTAACGTTTTGCTCGCGCAACATCCTGGCGCCAGTTGAAATATCCATTGCTAAAATGCCCATTAAAAGATGCTCAGTGCCCATAAAGCCGCGGTTATATTTTTTGCTAAAGAAGTCGGCTTTTTGGAGTGCAAAACGAGCATTCTCAGAGAGTTTGTTCATTATTTCACTAAATTCTTCTTGCATACCCCCATTATTGCACATTAGCACTCATTATGCAAGAGTGCTAATGTGAAAGACTTGTTAGATGCCAATGGTCGCCGTACTCGCACTTATAAACCCCAAATTTGCCGCCGTGGTCATGCTCGGCAACTTTAGCCGCCACCTCGGCTTCTTCACGGGTGTCGTAGACAATCTTCTCGGTTTCGCCGACCCAGCATTTTTTGAGACTAAGCTCCATGATTTTTTTCATACTAATTATTATATAATAGAACAAAGGAGTAATATGAATTTACAAGGTACCAAAACTGAACAAAATTTAAAGGCTGCGTTTGCCGGCGAGTCCGAAGCGCGCAATAAATATTCTTACTTTGCGTCTAAGGCCAAAAAAGATGGTTACGAACAAATCGCTGCCATCTTTGAAGAAACTGCCAACAACGAAAAAGAACATGCCAAGATGTGGTTTAAGCTACTCGAGGGCGGTGAGGTAAAATCCACCCCAGAAAACTTGGCCGCTGCCGCTGCCGGCGAAAATTACGAGTGGACCAACATGTACGCCGAATTCGCCAAAACCGCCCGCGAAGAGGGTTTTGATGAAATCGCCGACAAATTTGAAGGCGTTGCCGCAATCGAAAAATCTCACGAAGAACGCTACCGCAAATTGCTCAAAAACATCAACGACAAAGTTGTATTTTCAGGTGATGGCGACACGATTTGGGTCTGCCGTAACTGTGGTCACATTGTAATCGGCAAGGAAGCCCCAGAGGTTTGCCCAGTTTGTGCGCACCCTAAGTCTTACTTTGAGCGCCGCGCTACTAACTATTAGAGCGCGTAAGGTTCCGCCGAAAATCGAAACAAAAAAGAGGCCCCGCGGGCCTCTTTTTTAAGATTATTTCTTGCCGCAAACGACGTTATTTGCGTGAACCCAACCATCTACGGTGCCACCATCAAGGTATTCACCGCTGGTGCGGGCTGCGCGGAAGACGCCGCCATTCTCAATATAAGTCGCAAATGGATCAGTAATCATATATTCTTGATCGAGTGGACCAAAATCGTGTTCTTTGACATATTTCACGATTTCTTGAAGCATCGATGGAGACAAGATATATTTACTGACGCTAGCAAGCCCCGTGACTTGCTCTGGTTTTGGTTTCTCGGTAATTTTAACAATCTTTTCGTCTTCAATCGTAAGCGCACCACCATTTAATAGGGCTTCTTCTGGGTGGTCGATAGCGATCAAAGCAGATTCTTCGTCGCTTTTTACAGCTTCAAGCAAAGATTCAGCGGCAGATGGGCCATCTGGATTCCAGATGAAATCGTCGCCCATAAACACGAAGACCGGCTCATTAATTTTAAATTCTTCTACTACCATCGCCACTGGTACAGCGGTACCATAACGGCTGGATGGATCCTGAACGGTGTAGTGAATTGTTACATCGTCTGGTAAAGTTTTGGCGAGTTTCAAGCGATCCTCTTTGCCGCGATCGATCAAATATTGGTTGAGCGCGAGGTTATCTTGATAAAACTCGCGGACCTGGCATGGCTCTACGTTTGAAATCACCATATAGATGTCTTTCACGCCAGCTTTGATTAGTTCTTGCACTGAATAATCTACCAATGGGCGATTACCGACCGGAAGCATAGACTTCTCGATAATCTTGGTGATTGGTAGGCGTCGCGTCCCCCATCCCGCAACTGGAATAATTGCTTTCGTAATCATAATAGACATATTGTAGCACAAAAAACTTAAATTAGGCACGCACAAGTGGCGGTTGCCAAGAGTCTGGATAATCGGTCTCGCCGAGCAAAACTGCAACAGTGGCGGCAAGGTTGGCTAGGCCTGGTTTTTCAACCTGGTTGATCTGGACTTTGTCGCTGCAGACAATAAATGGTACCACGTTGGTAGTGTGTGCGGTCTTAGCTTCCCCGTTTTCATCCAATAATTCCTCGGCATTGCCGTGGTCTGCCACCACGATCAATACACCGCCGAGTTTCTCGACTTCTTTATACAGGCGGTTCAGCTCAAAATCCACTGCTTCCACCGCGATAGTGGCAGCCTCAAGGTCGGCAGAGTGGCCTACCATGTCGCCGTTTGGATAATTCAAGCGAATAAACTTATAGTTCCTAAGCTTTTCAATAACAGTATCAGTAATTTCGGCCGCTTTCATCCATGGGCGGGTGACAGGTTCTTCGGTGCCAGATGGAATTTCGACACTATCTTCCCCTTCGGCCGTTTCCCTGCTGTTGCCGTTAAAGTAAAAAGTAACGTGACCAAATTTAAGAGTTTCTGATACCGCCAGCTGGCTAATGCCGCGGCCGCCCAAGAACTGATTCAAAGTATCTTTTATTTTGAATGGTGACACCAAGCAGTTTTCTGGTAGATGCTTGGTTTGGTCGTATTCGGTTAGGGCGGCAAAATAAATGTTTTCTGGTTTAAAATTACCCCTGTTAAACGGCGCAAAATCTGGCTCGGTAAGGGCGCGTGTAATCTCGATGGCGCGATCGGCGCGAAAATCAAAGTTAATCACCGAGTCGCCTTCCTTAACGGTGCCAACTGGGCGATCCGCGTCGTCTACTACCACAAAGGTTGGCAGATTTTGATCTTGGATCTCAGAGTCATCGCGACGGAAACGTTCAATTGCCTCTATGGCGCTAAAAACATAATTATCGGCTAAACCCTTGACCATCATATTAAAGCCGCGCTCTACCACTTGCCAATCGTTTTCGTAGCGATCCGCAACCGTAATCATACGACCACCACCAGAGGCGATTCTAAAATCGGCGTAATCGAACTTATTAAAGAATTCCTCAATTTCTTCGATGTATTTTTCTGCGGACTGCGGCGGTACATCGCGGCCGTCTAATACTGCGTGCAAGCGGATTTTACGAACACCCTCTATATAGGCTCTCGCGATCATTTTCTCGAGGTGTTTAATATGGCTGTGTACGCCGCCATCTGACAAAATCCCCACAAAATGCAGCGTAGATTCTTTAGAAACAACGTTTTTAACCGCGTTCATCCACGCTTCAGAATTCCAAATTGAGCCATCTTCAAAAGCCGCTTCAATATGCGCCAAACCTTGTTTATAAATCTGGCCACAACCCATCGTTTGGTGGCCAACTTCGGAATTTCCCATTTGGCCTGACATCAAACCAACTGCTTCGCCGGACGCATTGATGGCAACATGCGGAAAAACTGACGCAGCCCAACCAAGAAACGGAGTACGGGCGCGCGCCAAAGCGTTGCCTTCCCGTTTACTTGAAAGCCCGATGCCATCCATGATGGCAAGAACTACAGGCCCATCAAACTGTAGCGTATCCATACAGGTATTATACCATAATATATGGTATAATTTGGCTATGCCCGGATGGCGGAATTGGCAGACGCGCTAGCTTCAGGTGCTAGTGGCCGCAAGGCTGTGCAGGTTCAACCCCTGTTCCGGGCACCAAACGAAACGAGCAATCAAAAAAGCTCGCTTTTTTGTTTGCTCGTGAGTGCAGGTGCCCTAGCTTTTGCGAAGCAAAAGCGTCGCACCAGAGGTTCGTTTTGCTCGTGAACGCAGGTGCCGTAGCCGGCGAAGCCGGCTTAGGCGCAACTTTTCAGCTTTTCAATCACATCCTTCTGGTCGGAAGTGATCAGCGCCAGGCGAGCGTTAATTTCCTTGTGGGCGATTTTGAGCGTGCGCGCCATCACTGGTTGGTCTTTGAACTGATCAAAGAATTCAAAGAAGGCTTCGGCTTCCGCGGTGGTACGAATTACGCCGGCCATGTAGCGCGGGTAGCTGTCGATAGTTTTGTCGCCAGACATTTCTTCGACATATTTCCAGTTGGCCTTGAGCCATTCAAAAGCTTTGGCGCGGGCTTTGGAATTGCGGAAAAGATATAAGTATAAATGTAAGTGATCTTGCGGCTTCACGATTTCTGGCTCGCCAAGCAGCGACACCAACTTATCAATATTCTTTTCGTCTTTAGTTAACGTAGTTGCATATAGCAAATCATATTTAATTTCTGGGTCGGCTATGGCTTGATATTTTTTGAGATAGTCATTTAGCATCGCTGGCTCAAGGTAAAGTTTGGCATCCAAAATGTCGCTCCTGGTTTCAACATCAAGCGCAGTTAAATCGTCACTATAAAGCTTGGCGAGCTTGGTCAAATTAGTACGGTCTTCAGCGTAAAAGTCGAGCGCGAGCAGGTCGCTACGCAGGCGCACCGTGTTTTCGTCGTCGTCTTTGCGAGTTTTTAATCCCACTTCTTTTAGTTTGTCGGAAATTAAACCGAGCACATATTTTTTGAACATTTTTTCTTCGTCGGAATCCGGGTCGAAGAAAATTTTGAGATTTGAAATAATACTAATAATAATTTTCCAAATCGCAGCGGAATCTTCGTTTTTAAATTTGGCGATTAAATCAAGTAGTGATGCCGAAGCGCAAAGTGGCGTACGAGCGAGCAAGCTGCGATCGATTAAGAGTCGCAATTTTTGTTCGAGACTTAGATTGTCAAAGTCGGCAAGTTTTTCGGTGAATTCTTTTTCGCTGAGATTTAGAACATAGTGGCCAGACATGTCGTCTAGAACTTGTGGGATTGGCCAGTTGGACGGTTTCATTTCGCCATCCAAAAGAAAACGTTGTTGCTCGCCGTCCGTCAAAACCGGATAGCCAGGTTGATCAATCCAAGCGTGCATAAATTCTTTTGGATTGAAATCGGTATACGGCGCGAGCGCTTCCCAAAGGTTGTCGCCAATCGTATTTTGGTAGGCGTAACGCTTGAAGTAATCGTAAATTCCCTTTTTGAAATTATCCCAACCCATAGCGCGAATCAGCATGAGCATCAGGCGCGCGCCTTTTGAATACACAATGGCGCCATCAAAGAGTGTGGCAATTTCGGCCGGGCTCGAGACGTCTTGGTGCACGGATTGCACATCAAAGTAGGCGTCGCGATAGAGCGCGGACAAACAGTCGCCTGTAAAGAAGCCTTGCCAAATTTTGAATTCTGGATAAATCGCGTCCACAGCCATGTATTCCATAATCGAAGCAAAAGATTCGTTGAGCCAAAGGTCATCCCACCAACGCATCGTCACGAGGTCACCAAACCATTGGTGTGAAAGTTCGTGGGCCACGGTAAGGGCGATAGATTTTTTAGTACCAAAAGTGGCGGTTTTATCAGCTAGGAGCATCGACTCGCGATAAGTCACTAGGCCCCAGTTTTCCATGGCACCGGCGTCAAAATCTGGAATTGCAACTTGGTCGAGTTTTTCAAGCGGATACGGCACGCCAAATTCGTTGTCATAGAATTCGAGTGAACGCGCGGCAACTTCGTTCGCAAAATCCACTGAGTCTGGCGATTGATTGAGTGGCGCGTAAGTTGTAATCAAAGTACCGTGTGCGTTTTTAAGTGATTTGGCATGGAACTTACCAATCACGAACGCGAGTAAATATGTAGACATGCGTGGAGTCGGTTCGAAAATTGTGGTCGTGTCATCTTTTTTAGCAACAATATTATTAGAAAGCACGATATCGTCCGAACCTTCCGGTAGTTTAATCGTGAGTTCAAAAACCGCTTTGGCGGCTGGCTCGTCTACACATGGAAAAGCCTCGCGCGCATAATGCGATTCAAATTGAGTGGAAACAATTTTCTCGATTTTTTTGCCGTGTTTATACGTGGAAAGATAAATACCTTCCATGTTTTTGTTGAGCTTGTTTTGAAACTTGACTTCGATTTTGACATTATCACTAAACGGCGCGTTCAAGCTAATCACTTCCCCGTCGTGAGTAAATTCGGCTTTGGTATCATTTACTTTGACGCTTTTGATTTTCATATCCACGGCGTGCAAAAAGATTTTGTCGGCTTTTGCAGCACCAGTAATAACAACGTCACCATCAACGAGGTCGTTTTCTTTATCAATAAATAATTCAAGTTGGTATCTTTTTGGTTTAAAAAATTCGAGCAATTGTTCCATGTATCTATTTTAATACAGTTTCGCAGCCGGTGGAAGCTTCGCGTCTTTTAGTAATGGCTCTAAATCTTTTTCTTCCAAAGTCTCTTGCTTAAGCAATGCTTCTGCAAGTTTATCGAGTACAACTTTGTTGGTTTTAAGTACGAGCTCGGCGCGCTTAGCGGCTTCGTCGGTAAGTTTTTTGATTTCAGCGTCGATCGCTTCGGCGGTTTTTTCGGAATATGGTTTTTCGGTGGTGATGGTGTAGTAACCGGTGGCCTCATTTGGGAAAACGAGGTTGCGAAGATTTGCGCTGCCCATGCCTTCGCCGATAATCATTGATTTGGAAAGTTCGGCAACGTGTTGCAAGTCGGAAGAAGCGCCGGTAGTGATAGCGTCTTCGCCAAAGATGATTTTTTCAGCGACGCGGCCGCCCATAGCGCGAGCCAAAATGTCTTTGAGATCATAGACACTTTTGTAGCTGCGATCTTCTGGTGGCAAGAACCAAGTGACGCCGCCAGTGCTACCGCGTGGAATAATTGTAACTTTGTGAACTGGGTCAGAGTTTGGCAAAACGTGACCAACGATGGCGTGGCCAGCTTCGTGATAGGCGGTAAGTTTTTTCTCGTAATCGTTCATCACTTTGGATTTGCGTTCTGGGCCAATCGCAACGCGTTCAAAAGCTTCGGTCAAATCTTTGTTCGAGATAGCTTTGTGACCTTCACGAGCAGCAGTGATGGCAGCTTCGTTGGCAATGTTGGCAAGGTCGGCACCAGAAGAACCGGCAGTTTTCTTAGCCATCGCTTCGAGATCTACATCGCTTTCGACTGGTTTGTTTTTGAAGTGAACCTTGAGGATTTCAAGACGATCTTTAAGTTCTGGCAAAGTTACGTTAACGTGGCGGTCAAAACGACCTGGGCGAAGCAAAGCTTTATCAAGCATGTCGACACGGTTGGTGGCAGCCATCACGATAACGCCAGAATCATTATCAAAACCATCCATTTCAACGAGGATTTGGTTTAAGGTTTGCTCATCTTCACGTCCAGCGCCACCTTTGGCGTCACGTTTGTGAGCCACGGCATCGATTTCATCGATGAAGATAATCGATGGAGCATTTTTCTTGGCTTTAGCGAAGAGATCACGCACGCGGGAGGCACCCACACCTACGAACATTTCGGCAAATTCAGAACCGGAGATTGAGAAGAATGGCACGTTGGCTTCGCCGGCCACTGCGCGGGCCATCAAAGTTTTACCAGTACCAGGATCACCAGCGAGCAAAACGCCGCGTGGAATTTTTGCACCGAGTTTTTCGTATTTCTTTGGATTTTTCAAGAAGTCGACGATTTCGGCAAGATCTTGCTTGGCAGCTTCGTTGCCAGCTACGTCGTTAAAGGTAACTTTCTTTTTGTCTGGACCATAAAGGCGAGCGCGCGATTTACCAAAGCTCATACTTTGGCTGTTGGCAGACTGCGCCTGGCGCATCATGTAGGAGAGGAAGAAGAAAATTGCGAGAATTGGCAAGACCGTAAGACCTACGTTTAGCACGATCCCCATCACGTCGACATCTTCTTTGTATTCGATGGTTGGGTAAAGCTTTTTACATTCGGTGAGTTCGTCGCCGTCGAGATCGGCACAGCGGTTAACTAAGCCTTGGTCGTAAAGCGTGCCCGAAGCATCTTTTCTGGAAGTTTCGGTTGGCTCTTCCTTGTCTTTCAAAGTAATTTCAAGATTGTCGCCAGTGACGGTGATTTTTTTGATGTTACCTTCTGGGTCATTGGCACGTGCGATGACTTCCGAAATCGGTACTTCGATTTTTTCGACGCTAG
>JAEEGI010015799.1_pt1 | contig 15667 bp, 12 predicted proteins | sample 8958751 | NCBI WGS metagenome assembly JAEEGI01 (sample SAMN16246545, study PRJNA631951) | gut metagenome | biome: gut microbiome; feature: rumen; material: KS-attached | host: Bos | place: Iran: Karaj | collected 2018-10
TGACAAAAGTGCCATACAAGAACTTTTAATAACGTTATATTTGTATTTTTTATACCACGCGCTAAGAATTATATTCAAAGTATTAACTGAACTGAAGCTACTTTGAACTATTGCGAAATAATCTAAATCACCATATACTTTTATATTCGTTCCATCACATTGCAACAACGTAGTCGTAAAAAATGCTGCAACCATAATCAGTTCTTCTTTTACTTCCTCAAACTCTTTTCCTCTAAGAGATGCTACCTTATCATTTATGTGATTGATTTTTTCAACAAAAACCATGTCAGAATCAATATTGTTTTCCTTACAATACTTCTCTGACAGTTGCTTATAGTTTTTTAATAAGTATCCGTGTTCCGCCATTGAATATCGAGGTTCTTTTAATGCCTTATCACAATTCTTATAACCTTCTTTGTGCATGATATCAGCAAATTCTGATATTGTTCTTCTAAACTCCTCTTCACTACCATCAAACGACCTAGTCTCTGTTATTCCAACCGTTTTCAATTCCAATTTCTTAACCACAAAATCATAATCTATCGAAAAACGCTGCACAAATATTTCATCAATTCTTCTTTCGTATTCAGCTAACATAGTTTTGCTATATCCTGTGGATGTTTTTTTTGCAATCTTGAAACCATTTTTTTTAGCTTCCAATCCCATTATTTCTTTGATTATTTTTTTGTATTGTTTTACATCCGGTGCCATTATTTCTTTAATTATTTTTTGCATTACCATATTAACCTCCACAATCTATTTTTGAGCGCATAAATCCCAAACTTGTCAAACATGGATTTAATAAACTATATAGATACGTTATACCCTCTACTACTCCAGCTGCTACACCTGATACAGCTCCTCCCATAGCAACAAAACCTCCAGCTATAATAAGACCTAGGGTTGCAACAGCAGTGCCTATTCCCTTTAATGTTTGTCCACATGCCTTTTTAATATGTTCTTCAAAAAGTTCTTTAATATGGTCTTTTGCATCAGCAGGGACTTCCGATATTTTACGCCGTGGTTTTTCCTTTATATATTCATAAAAAATCAAACCCTGATTTTCTCCAGTTCCTGTGTAATAGTGAATATACTGTCCAGGATGAATAGTAGATTCAAAATAAACATCCTTAAACTCTTTGTCATGACTCTTTCCTTTAATTGCAACTGAGCAATTAGTGTTTTGTTCATTTTCAGGTTTTGATGGCCATATATCCACATATTCTTGTAATTGACTTCTTGCCCATTTATTTTTGATTTTTCCTAATTCTTTTAACTCTTCATGCTCTTTGTAATAGTTACTATTTGGATCATACGTTGAAGGCTTTATTTCATATATCTCTGCAATACCTGTTTCTTCATCTACAAATACTATATCTGCTCGTTTTTTTATATCTTCCCAACCATTAGTATCTTCTTTATGCACATAGCCGTATATTGTAAACTCTGTTTCTACATTTTCATTATTCACCTTTGTATATGCCTGCATAAACTGATGCGCCTCAAAACCTCTTCCAAAAACCCAGAAAAACCATTCAGGCACATTTCCACTTGGATCATAAAAATCTATGGGACTATTAAAACAATACTCATAAAGATTTAATGATTCTGGATTACCTATATCAGTAAACATATAGTTATCCCTTGATATAAATCTACCCACTCTAGCATCGTAATATCTCGCCTGCGCATAATAACTATCTGTCATTTCATCATGCTGATAGCCCGTGAATGCAAGCGGCTGAATTATATTGTCCTTTTTTGTATAACTTGGCTTTTTTCTCTTTCCTGTGAATGGATTGAGACTTCTTCCAAACTCATCGTAAGCATAAGAAGATACAGTCATTCCATCTGTACCGGTAAGATACATTCCTGTTCCAAGCTCATCATGCATGTAAAAATATTCCTGACCTTCTTTTGACATAGAAACAACATTACTATCATAAGTATAGGTCTCTACTTTGCCATTCACAGAGCGCTCAAGCATGTTATGGTAGTCTTTCGTTAGATCTAGCAAGTAATCTATCTTTTCAGTCGGATTTACAGCAGATACCCGCTTACCTAAGCCATTGTAATTATATGATGCCTTTCCCTTAGACACATCATCTACTTGTGTAAGCATATTCGTAGCATCATAAGTAAATGTCTTTTCCAAGGCATCGTTTATTCTCTTCTCCGCTATATTGCCGCGTTTATCATAGCTATAAGTTCTCTTTTCAAAGATATTATTTTCTTCCAAAAGCCTGTCAAGCACATCATAGCTATACATTGTTGTGTTACCGTCTTCCAACATACTGCTTCTGTTTCCAAATGCATCATAGCTATAAGACCTTAAAATCTCCCCGTTAAAACTTACGCTTGTAAGTCTCTTTTCTAAGTCATATCTGTAACTGTATCTTCCGGAAATTTCATCAAGATTTCTGCGTAATCTGTCAATCTCTGTCCTGTTTCCCTGAGTATCATAACTATAAGCATACTTGTCCAAAAGACCATTGTTATCATACAACTCAAGACTCTTTAATGAGCCTCCGGGAAGATAATCCATAACTTCCCTATTTGCATTAGGAAGACGCTTTTCAATAAGCCTATCAAGCTCATCATAAGTATATCTTGTCTTTTTATTTCCGTTAATAAGTTCAGTCAAATTAAGCTTATCATCATAAATATAATCTACTCTCTTACCGTTCGGATACGTGATAGATGTTCTCTCATTTGTTTTTCCATAAGTATATGATACTTTCTTGCCTTTATAATCTGTTACAGAAATTGCCCTTCCAAGTATATCTCTTTCAATCTCTGTTACACCTAGCCAGTCAATAAACTTCGCAAGCCTACCCAGAGCATCATATGAAAGCTCTACACTTCTACCATCTGCATATTTTATTGAACTCAACTGATTATCCAAAGCGTATGAATACGCCGTCTTGTAATCATCTTTATCAGTCTTGGAAATCAACCTTCCATACTGATCATATTCAAATTTTTCTTTCTGCCCAAGAGCATCAACAACCTCTGTTAGTTGACCGGAAAGATTATAATCATAAACAGTTACATGACCATCTTTTCCAACTGTAGGAAAAATCTCGCCCGTACTTTCTTCAAGACCTACAAGTCCCTCCGCCCTGTGTATGCTCTTTAGGTTATCAAGAGAATCGTATGTATAAGCTGTCTCATTTCCAAGCGCATCAACAACACTCTTAAGACGACCTGTACGTGTATATGTATAAAAAGTTACACTTTCGCCATCTGTTACTTTTACCACTCTTCCCATAGCATCATAGCCATAAGAAACTGTACGTCCATCAGAACCTTCTACTTTCTCTATTCTGTTAAGAGGATCGTACATATAGCTGATTTTATATCCATCAGCGAAATTTATTATTATAATTCTTCCAAGCTCATCATAATCAAGTTTTTGTTCAAGTTTTTCACAGAAGTATACAGCAGATAACCTGCCATTTTCATACTCAAACTTTTTAACTCTTCCGGCCGCATCAGTTACACTCGCGATATCTCCAAGTTTTGTATATGTATAGCTTGTACTGTTTCCAAGAGCATCTGTCTCCTTTGTAACATTTCCTAAAAGATCATATTCTCTTGTATATTTATTTCCAAGCGTATCTGTAACCGCAATAAGATTTCCATTTGCATCATACTCATAGGTCTTAGTATGTCCCAGCGCATCTGTTTCAGATGAAATATTTCCGACAGCATCATAAGTAAAGCTCCGTACCTTTATATCTCCGTTGTACTGAGCTATAACATTATCATTTTCATCATAGTCGTATGAAACTTCTCTATGCTCGGGATCAGTTATCTTGATAAGCCTCTTAAGAAGATCATATTCATAGCAGATCTTACCACCGTTTGGAAGAGTCACCTCTTTTTCATCCCAAACCTTGTTATACTTAATACGCGTCTTTCTGCCTGCTTCATCTGTGTATTCACATGGTTTTCCTATATTGTTATAATCCCATGTTTTTGCAGTTCTGTCAGGATTAACCATTCTGATCAGCTTACCTGAGCTGTTATAGAAATACTTTGTTTCGTTTCCGACAGCATCTGTAACTTTACTGATTCTGTCCATAACATCGTATTCATAAGACGTAACAGCTCCAAGGGCATTCTTTGTAGAGATGACTCTTCCAAGCTCATCTCTTTCATAGAACGTCTCAACGCCCTTACTGTCTTTTACATAACAGATATCATTGTTGATATCATATCTTAAATATGTAATTGCACCCTCAGCGTCAATTATCTTTTCAACCTGACCGAACCTGTTATAACAGAGCTTACACTCGTCGAACAACGGATTCACAGCACTTATAAGCTGTCCATTATCATCATAAGAATACTTATAAGTCGCTCCATCAGGTCCTTTTACAACGCTAGGCTTTCCAAGTGCATTATAAGTGATATTAGTTATGTTGCCGTTTGCATCGATTACTTTTGTAAGATGTCCCCTGTTATCATAGCTAAATCTTGTTGTATATCCTCTTCTATCAGTTACAGAGATCTTCTGATTGTGCTTATTGTAGGTATATTCCTCTTTAAGTCCCTGTTCTGGATAGCTTGTTCCTACATGACGTCCATACTCATCCGAATAATAATCAACCTTAAGTCCATTCTGCTCTGTAGCTGTCGTTATACGCTTTTCTTCATCATAATCATAAGTGATAACGCCGCCGTCAGGAAAACTTTGCTTAGTGATACGTTTCTTTTCATCATACTCATTCTTAAGGAATGTAGTTCCTACGGGATTTGTCACTTCATTCATGATGCCATCTGCATCATAGTCATATCTTCTTGTGCTTCCGTCAGGGTACAGTACACCTGTAAGGAAATACTCACCGCCTCTTTCAGAGTATTCATACTTAACGCTTCTTCCGGCGTTATCTTTTACTTCGCCTATATGACCTGCTTCATCATAGAAAAGCTCAATATACTTTAATCCGGACGCGATGTTAAAAGGCGTATCTTCACGATAAGCTATTTTTGCAAGGACTTCCTTAGTGTTTCCAAAGTACCTTACCTTGCCTTCTTTATCAAACTCTGTATAATACCCGTCATCTCTGATAAGTCTGTAATAGTCTCTATATTCAATAAGCTTTCCGCTCTCGCCGTGTTCCTCAAGATACTCTTTTTCCTCGTTCTCATAATCATCTTTTACAAGAACTCTGCCATCCCCAGTCATGACAATCTCAATCTCATTCATGTCGGGATCATACTTACTATCATTCGGAACATCTTCCTCGACTTCCGCTTTCAATTCTTCGAGTTTTTCAGCGTTTTTAGCTGTCTTATCAATAAATCTTTTATATGTGCCTTCATGGCCGTCAGAAAAGAGAATGGTTATCGTACTGTCATCATATTCACCCTCTTTAGATAAATGCATATCAAATAGACTCGTCCAGCCTTTGCCAAAAAGTCCCGATCTGTCACTTAATGCATTATAAAAGCGCCTTACAGTCAAAGGGAATATTCCCGAGATATTAAGGTCTTCCCTGTCATTTAGGTAATTTCCGTTATTAAGATTTACAGGATCATAGCCAATTGCCTGACACCCTACATTCATGCCATACAAAAAGAGCTTACTATTCTTAAGATTCTCAAGAATGGTACTAAGATCAAGCTTCTTGGTATCCATCGAACCTTTAGTTCCAAGCTTTATAAGATTTAACAGCTGTTTATCCATACTTGCCTGATAAGGCTTCATATCCTCAAGCGCACCGGCTGTAGCTTTGATATCAGTCTGAAGATCATATGAGCAGTCTTTAAGTCTCGAACTTACAAGATGACGTTTGGCATCATCATCAAAATCAACAAGCTTTTCCGTACATTTATCAATAAATCCTCTGCTTCCGCTAAACTCATCATATCCATCAAAAGCATAGCGATAATTGGGAATAGTTACATCCCCATATTTTCCATATAAATTCCGTATCTCCTTAGCTATGCTTTCAAGATTATAGCCATTTTCCTCAACTATGCTGCCAATCCGATGATGGTCTTTTTTTATCTCTCCAAGCGTTTCAGTATCTATCTTGGCATCAGCCGCGGCATCAACCCGTAATTTGAACATCTCCTTTATGTCCATACATCTTTTAAACAGTTCCTTCTGAATCTCTCTATTCTCAAGATGAAATCTGTCCATCTGAACCTTATTTATGAAAATCTTTGATGCATCAGCGGCTTTTCCAATATATGTATCGTTGTTGTGATACTCCGCGTATCCCGCCTCAACGTAACTGCCCTCGGAAGTATATCCATCAACGGCGTGAGCATAGCTCTCTATAAAATCATTTACCTTTTGGGCATCATATTTTTTGTAATCGTAATCCATTATCTTTATTCCTCATTATTGTGCGAATTATTCTCTGCAAGAGCACCAAGCTCATCTTCAAGGTCTGATATTCTACTCCAGCACTCTTCTATACGTTCACGTATTGTCTCTATTATTCTTCTTATATCTGAAAGAAGCTGCGAGGTACCATTCTGACCGTGCTCTATATTCTGGCAGAGCTGCGTCCGGTATTCTTCTGCTTTGATTTCAAGCTCTCCGGCAAAATTTCCGCCATAGGTCATGTCATAAGCTTTTTCAGGCTCATAAGCACCTTCCTGTATATTTCTCTGCCATCCTTCTATAAGCCTTGATTTGTTCTCAAGGTCGCTTATCTCATTCTCATATTCCCTGATCTTATCTTTAAGATGGTGTATTTCTGAATGTATATCACTTTCACGGCTCATCTTTTATTTCCTCCGATTCCACCTTCTACGTTAATGCTTTCGCTTGCTGCCTTATCAACATTTATCATGCTGTCACGAAGCGTAAGTAGCCCTTTTGGAAGTGCCTGTGATGCCTCATATCTGTAAACATCTGAATTCTTGTAGACTTCTTCCAAAGTCTCGATTATCTCTCTTCCTGCAGCAAAAGTTTCAAGCGCACTTGTCTTACTAAGCGGCTCCTCAGAAAGAACCAAGCTGTCTGCCGCGTTTCTTATATCATTAACTATCCCCGTGAACACGTTTGTGTCCATAAAAACCTTATCTTCTGCCATATAATTCTTTTCCTTATATTTAATCTTTTGTAACATTTCGGTAATATTTTATCACGCACAAATATACGGCAGCAAGCACGGGAAATCATAAAGAAATAGCGATACAGCCGTACAGACCGTATCGCCACATTTTTAATCATCAAAAAACATTTTAAACACCGCTAATTCAGCTGTGTCATATATTATTCTTCAGAATAGATATTATATTTTTCCATAAGAGCTTCAATGACATCGTCTTCAGCAGTCAGGGCAAGCATAAAATCATCAGACTCTTTTGGAATAGCCCTAAGAAGTAGCTGATATTCTTTTCGTCCTTCTTTTTTTCCTTCTTCAATTTTCTCTCTATCTCTCATCAGAAGTGTCATGTACTCCACCTCCCATTTCTCATTGCGTTTAACAACATTAACTTCGTTTTGTAGATTATCTGTAAATTCATCCATCGGCTCACCGGTACGAACAAACCTCAGGAAATTTCCAAGCTCTGTGTCCTGGAGTTCAGTACAAGCTGCGTTAAGAATAACCTTGTATGAATCATCTCCAAACGGAAGCTCATACTCTCTGCAGTAATTCTCAAATCTGTAAACCGGTTTATCTAATTCGTAAATATCCTCAGTACAGATAAAAATGACGTAACTCTTTGCCAGTTTATGATAATCTTCGCCTTTTTCTATCAAATTAAGATCTATCATCCCCTGGTAATAACGCGCACGCCTCGGAATATTACCCGGATTTGTTGTCTGCATCTCAATGTTATAAACTGTTCCTTTTTCATCATCCACATACACATCAAGCCTTACACTCTTGCTATCATATGAAGGATTGATAGTTTTTTGTTCTTCCGGATAGCTTAATTTCTTGATTTTCACCTCAAGAATAATCTCAAGCAGCTGCTTGCACAACTTTTCATTAAGCATTACTTTTGCAAACATAAAATCATCCGCAAAAGTTAGGTCTTTAAATTCCTTATGTCTCATGAATTAGCTCCCTTCCACCATGTACTCTTTGTTATGCAGAACAGAAGATAACCCATTCATAAAACAAATTATACTCACTTACATTATAGCAAATCCGCTAAAGTACGCAACTTTCTAAAGAAAAAATGAAATTTATAACCCGATTCCTCAAAACAGAAAACCGAAACAGCGGACATAGAGGGATTTGAACCCACAGCCTTCCGGTTAACAGCCGGATGCTCTGCCGATTGAGCTATATGTCCGAAACTACGGTAACAGGAATCGAACCTGTAACATCTTGAATCAGAATCAAGCGCTCTACCATTTGAGCTATACCGCATCAATGCTGCTGGTGGGTGTCGAACCCACGACCTTCAGATTAAGAGTCTGCTGCTCTTCCAACTGAGCTACAACAACTTAGTGCTCCCCATGGGGTCGCAGGCATCCGGGGGATGCCACGCTTGCGACTCCGAGTTCCGCGAGGGAACCCGCATCTCTCGGCTTAAAAGGCCGGTGCATATCCGCTCTGCCAAGGAAGCTTAATGGATTCGGACGGTATCGAACCGCCTACGCGGAGATCTTCAATCTCCCGCTCTACCATTTGAGCTACGAATCCATATAGAGGCATAGGTGAGATTCGAACTCACGATCCCGGAGTTGCAATCCGGAGCCTTTCCATCTTGGCTACTACGCCTAAACTACGGTACTTGGAATCGAACCAAGATTACCGGAACCAAAATCCTGTGGGCTACCATTACACCCCATACCGCGTAAGCGTCAAATAATCCGCCTATGATTTAATCCGCTACTATGGTTTACTTTAAAAAACCGAAAAAACTAACTAGTTTTTTAAAGGAGGCTAATCTCCTTTTTCGCATTAAAAAACCACTTAACCTTTGCAAGCTAAGTGGCATACAGACTAACCTATACATTTAATGCTTTGGAGATTCCTTTTATTTTTGAGAACCTTGATTACATTCCACCAACTTGCAATTTGCATAGCAAACAAAACATTTCTGATTATTGCAGAACTGCTTAAACTGTTTATTATTAAATTGCTTGTTGATAGTTACGTAATACATTCTAAAAATCTTCCTCTTAACTTTCTGCTGCTCACTCACAGCTCCATATCTTTGTTGTAGTTATATTATCACCCTAGTGGGACATTTTGTATAGTGTCATCGGATGACACCTGCGTGATCAGAGCACCCCCGCCTTCATTTACGGATATTTTACTTCTTTAATGCCCTTCTATATTATCTCGAAAAGGTGCGTCACCATGTACAGTTATGACATAGCTACCATCTTCCTTTTCCAGAACATGATACTTATATTTCTTTTCAAATATCTGACTCACCTCATCCTCAGACAAGCCAGAATTGAAATCCCAATGCGAATCCGTCTGAAGGATGAAGAAGGCGAATACCAGACTTATACCATAAAAGAATATAGAGATGTCTCCCGTCGTGGAACCAGAACCATGCCGGATGGAGTTTACATAACCAATAACACTTTTGCCTTTGAATGCAAGATACTAGTTTTCAGTGTGAAGAAATTGATCCGGCTCTGCTATCAGCCGAATAATACCATCTGGCTGTTGAATGTCAAGGAAAATTGACCTAAATTTAAATTAGCACATACACCTATTCGCAGCTTCAGGAGTATACACAGCAATTAATCCATTACATCTATTATTTTCCCTATCCTCAAGCGAATACCTAATTTCATCGTACATCCAATCATCGTACCCACCCAAAAAATCTTTTTTATGAATCAACGCATTAGGTGTTAATAACACAATTGTTACACTTGTATAACGCAGTTTACTGTACAAATAATTTTGAATAGTATAATCTGATTTTCCCGAACAATTGACATCTTCAGAGCGATTAATAATTTCTGTTGATGAATCAAACAATCGTTCTAATCTTTCTTTGTACAAATGTCCGTCACTATATCTAAAAGAAACAAATACTCTTCTCGCCATAATAAAAACCTCCTGTTATTTCAATTATTTTTACTCCCGGTAACACTTAAATCGAATTTATGAATACACTTTTTTCTATATCGATTCCTTCACACGCTTATTTCTCTTCCCATTAAACATCCACCAGTTATACCTGAAAATATTTTGACTCCATGTAACTGAATATTATAATCGCTTTTAAAATCATCAACAGAATAAAGATTAATCATATATTTTTCATCATTCTTTTTCCTATAAAAATTTCCCAACTCCCATGCACACCACGAACGTAACATATGCTTTCCTTGTATATCCAACTCACTATTAATCGTTCTCAAAAACAATAATTGCCCAGATTCATCTAATTCTTTTTGCAAATTCTTTTTTAGTTCAATTCCATCTTTCATTTTTCCATGATGCATCCAATCAACATATAAATAGATTTCATTATCATAGAAGAACTCAAACAATGCTAATGCATAAAGTTTATCATCGTATGCGTGCGACAAAAAAACTTGTGGGCGTTCTCCCTTTTCCCTACCAGAAAGAGGCACCTGACCAGCCAATAATATTTTTGAATTATACGTTCCCAACTCATTTAAAATTTTATTAAATAAATTCCGCGAATTCTGCGCTTCATCTTCCTTTTTATTAGAGTATGCTTGCACTAGTTTATCTAGTTTCCGAAGCAACCTATTGATCTCCACGTCCTTTGATTCACGTTCTCTTACATGTGCAATATTATATTGTAATATATTCAAAATAGCAGGATCTTTTACTTCTTTTAACTCCGGGCTTTCATCCTGCGACAAAAACAATTCTTCAATTCCAGATAAAATTGCAATGTTTATCTCTATTGCAATTTTTATCCCTATTGCATTTTCTTGATTGTTAGAATGCTCAATTGATTCCAATATTGTTCTATATAATTGTAGTCTCGATAATGATTCCATTGCTTTCTCCAGTATTATAATTCTAGCAGTACAGCATTACACTTATTTATACATACTATACATTTTATATTCACAAATTAATTAACATTCCTACTACAGCCCACAATAATAATGCCGCTATAATTAATAAATATGGGATTTCTGTTTTAGATACCAAGCACTTGAAATAAGAATACCTTCCTCCTTGATATAATCCCAGTGGCATATCGTATTTTTCTACTCTAGATTCTTTTCCCTTCCTCACATCATTATATAAGCCCCTGAACTTTCGTTCCTGCTGTAAATAATATGAATCTAAACACCACAAAATCAAAACAGGAATTATTGCAATAAACATATACATCTCATTTTGAGTTCCATCCTTGCTAGGAACAGCCGCATATACCCCTAGTAACGCTGTCAAAATAGCAACTCCCATCTCCTTTATTTGAAACGATAATTGGTTCATTCGAATAATATTATTCTGAATAAACTCAATATGCTGACGTCGATTTTCACCCATTTATTAGCCTCCTACATTCTTCTTATAATATCCAGAACATGTATAGCACATTTTATGCTACTATCATCATGTTATAAACAATCCTACAAAATCAGATTCTCAAAAATATCTTCTTTAAAACTCCATACAGGAGCTCTACTATTAATATTCATAATTCCGTTGTTGATTTATACTTAAATCTGACCATTCAACATCGTGTATGTTAATCAGTTCCATTTAGTAGTTTCTGATTATACATTACACGACGAGGTGTACGTTAAAAATACTAGCTTATGCAAAGTTTTTTACAACAGATTCTCAAGTTTGCCTGTGCAGAAAAAATAGTAGCTTCATTTAACTCATTTGTCCGATTAAAACTTTTTAAAACGCGAGTTTGAGACTCGTGGCTCCAAAAAATCTTAAGTTTATCCTTGGCTCTTGTTATTGCAGTATAAAAAATGTTATGTGTTATCAGTTCATCAATATCTTCTGTAATAACAATTTTAACAGAATCATATTCTAAACCTTGTGCTTTATGAATCGACACCGCGTATGCAATTTGAAATGGTACAACAGAATTAAAATCATCTTCACCATCTTCATCATCGTTTGCATAAATCCAAAAACCTATTACAGATTTTTCAGATGTATTATTTACAAGGTCTAAATCAACATCTTCAATATCCCATTCGTTCAGACATTTTTCAATTTCAATTTCAAATCTTATTCTATCTTCTTCTTTATAAATACCTACTATCTTACCCTTTAGATTATTATAAATTATAGGAGCAAAGCGTTCTGTTTCATTAAATAGAACGGGATCTCCTACTTTATATTTCCATACGCCCCAAGTTTCTCCTCTATTAGGATTACTGTTTTGGAGAAACCTATTAATATTGTTAATACCATACAGACCGTTATAATTAAGGCATAATATAATTTCATCATCTGAAGCTCTATCGAAAATACTTTCATTTAAAACCGATGAATACTTATAGTTTACTAAATGTTCTGTTATATCATCATCTAAGTTTCTTACTTTTCCCCATAAATCTAATAGTTCTTGATTCTTAGCGCGATACGGATGCTTTAATTCATGCCATGTATTCTTGTTTAAGAAGAATCTTGCGAGTCCAAACCAATTTCCAAAAGTAATAGATTCTATCTGATATGTGTCACCAACCAAAACCAAAAGCTTAAAATTCGCTTTTTCCAAAACGCGTCTCATATCAGAATTACTAACCATTGAGCACTCATCAATAATTACAATATCGTACTCCGATGCAATTGATGTATTTTTTACGAAACGAGTCACCGTATAAAAAGAACAGTTCTGAGCTTTTACTTTTCTCTTCAAATTATCAACTGCTGGATTAGTATTTGCTAAATATAATTTGTTTTTTTCATCAAAAAACTGTGAAATATGATTCAACAGATATGTTTTTCCCGTGCCTGCGGCTCCGTAAATTAAAGAGACTCTTGACGTTTCAAACATATCCAATAGTATTTCTTTCTTCTCTTCACAATTAACAACTTCGGGATTCTGTTCCATCCAATATTGAATTGAATTTCTATATCCACCAATACCATTCTGAGATAAATCGATTAATTTACTTATAATTGCTTTTGTATCTTCAAAATATTCATTAATATAGTAGTTTTTTCCAAAATGATTAACTGATCTAGCCGCAACATGCTTATAATACAAGCTATCATTGTACCTTTTCACTAAAGTATCCAAATCTCCAAAGTCTTTCAAATCATCGCTCTTGGTATATAACTCACCATTAACTGTTGTATTAATCTGCAAACGTTTAGCTAGTAATTCATGTTGCCTATTTTCATCACTAATACAAGAATAAATATCTTTCAACTCAGCGTTATGACCTATTGGTGAAGTTGCAAATGGCATTTGGTCAAACGGAATGCATCCATACTTTAAATACAATGAAGATAATCTAGGATTTGCAGTATCATTATACTGATCTTTTATCACCTGATTTCTCATTATGCAACTTAAATACCTAATCATATTTGCGCCTGGCATGTTATTATTGACAATTTTCCGAGCTTCATCAAAAACATCACATATCATTATGGTTTTTGCATTATTAAGTATCTGTCCTCTTATATATGCATATGTTCTATCATCACTAGTAAGAATATCAGTAATAGTTCCACCCGTAATGGTCAGATATTTCATAATTCCTTTATATTCAGCGTATGATGCATTTATCTTTGTCCTATAACCAAAAATCTTAGAAAAATTGTTCAATTCACACGGTCTTAAAGACACAGTAAAATCGGTCAATATAATAATTGGCATTTTTTGTTTATCAACAGTTATTTCGTCTGAAAAAATAGAGGCCTGTATAGCATAATGGTCCGCAATCATATTTCGTGAAAATGCAATAAATCTATCAAATTTACTTACATAATCACCTGCAGGAATCAATGTATTTTCATAAATCATTTCTCCATCGACATAAATTGGTTTTGAACGCATTACATACATTCGAGCCCTACTAAAATCAGTAGTAGGCCAGTTTTTCTTTAATGACTTTGTCACCTGCTGATAATATCCTTTTACAGTCATATCTAAGTCAAGCGGAAACACTTCTAAATTATGAAGTATTTCTAAACCATATTCCTGTTTAACGAAGTCTCTAAGCAAAATATAATACTCATGATATTTTAGAGCCAATCGTTCAGCACCATCGTTATCAGGAGTATAATGTGATTTCGATTCCTGAAGCAAATAATGAAATTTTCTCAGAAACAAAAATTTATATTCGCTGCGTATATAAGTAATCGCCGCCTTATTCGTTTCCTTATCATGCCTTATCTCATGATTAATGCTATACGCTTTTATTGCTATATACTCTAACAGATTTCTTGTTTGCGCTAAAATATTTTGAGAAGCTAACCCCCTTCCAAGAACGTCTATTTTATCAATGTTGTCACATATTACCTCATCTACATCTTTTATTTTTTCATCAATATCAAACACGTTGTCCCACCCCTTCTGCAAATTAATCTAGTTCTTACCTTCAAATTACTTTGAATATATTATACCGGGTATTATGGTTACTTATATTTCTTTTCAAATATCTGACTCACCTCATCCTCAGACAAGCCAGAATTGAAAGTAACTTTAGACTCACACTCAACATGATTACCTGTTCCGGTAGTATTTCCTGTAAATGAATATACTTCCACAATACTGACATCTTCTATAGATTTCTCTATATATTCCGTTAGCCCTTTTGTCTGCATATATGTTGTTGCTTGATTGGCTACACATCCTACCATCTCTATTACTATATATAGTGCTATCAGAAGAAGCGGAAAAGCAAGTATCGCTCCAATCCCTACCTCAACCTTGTCTATTGACTTTTTCATTTATTGAAAATATACTCCTCACGGCTATAATCCGAAACATTTCACTTTTTTCGACAAATCCATGTTAGGATACTTATTATTCCCCCTACAAAAGCAAAAACTGCTCCTGCTATATGAGTTTTGTCTTGCTGTTCACCTGTTGGATACATTTCCAATGATCCATTTATCATCATAGAAACTCCAACAACAATCATTATAGAAGCCATAACAAATAAAGCTATTCGAACAATTCTCATTTATCAAACCTTTTTTAATTTGCCCCACCATATAAACAGTAAAAATTACTGCTATTAATTTTTGCTTGGTAAGTTATTTTTTTATTTTATATGTTTTTTAATCTGCATCCATACGCCTGACAAAAGATATATTAAAATCAATATAATTAAAGCTTGCGATATTATCGATGTATCATATACCACTTCTAATCCATAATTACCCGAAGCTAAAAAAGAAAATATAAAGTTAAATATATAGTTGAGTAATATTATCCCTATTACATATAATACTTTTCTAATTATAGTATAACTACGAAAACTTTTTCTCAATAATATATAATCAACTGTAACAACAGCCAAAACCACGATATACTCATAAGCCATTGAAACCCACTGATTATTTATTGAAAGCAGCCATAATGGTAATACAATAAATCGATTTAAAATAGCCATTATGACTATTCCACCTTTTTTAATAATGTATTCATTTTTTATCCCTTTTTATGTGCTGCATTATACCTCCGATAATTTATGGACACAGGAATATACCACAATATAATTACTCGTTCAATTGATTGCAAATAGCTAACGCCTGATCATAATGTTCCTTCAAATTATCTATTGTAGTAAAACGCATTA
>JAEEGI010015804.1_pt1 | contig 15665 bp, 16 predicted proteins | sample 8958751 | NCBI WGS metagenome assembly JAEEGI01 (sample SAMN16246545, study PRJNA631951) | gut metagenome | biome: gut microbiome; feature: rumen; material: KS-attached | host: Bos | place: Iran: Karaj | collected 2018-10
AGTTCTACTCTTTCTTTAACAGAGGCCTCACCAGATTCCACCTTTTTTGATAGCGCTTCAATCTTACCGTCAAGTTCTACAGCTTTCTTCAAGTTTTCACCGGTTTGTGTATGGCTCGACCTACGCAAATCAAGTGTTAGTCCGCGGTTTTCTTTGATAAAGTCTTCACCGGCAACAACTCCCACTTGATTTATAAACTGTTCCCAAACAACATTCATTACAGTATGACCTATCGTGTCAGGATTTCCAATCTTTTCTCTGTCGGTCTCCAATCCCTCCAAATCGGCCATTTGTTCTTCTAATTCTGAGTCAAGTTTACTTTCTAAATCATCAAAGTCAATAGAATCAGTGTCAAGCTCAGCCCATTCTTCAAGTTGTTTCTTATTGTCGTTCATATTATTTCTTCCTTAAAGTTTAATTCGTTGTTGTTGAAGAGTGAAATGCATCATGAGGCTAATATTCGGCGTTTTTACAACGCTGGTGAGTGGTTGCCTTTGTTGGCTCCGTCGGGATGACGGAAGCAGCGGAGGCCAGTCATCTGCATGATGGTAGAGAACTGCGTGCCGCAGTAGCGGCAGGTGTAGCGTGGTTTCTCACTGCCTTCATAGAGTTTGTGCTTGCCACGGTTGGCACCGTTGGGATGGCGGTGACAGTTCAGACCTGTAAGCTGACGGACGTCGTTGAATGACTGTCCACAATATTCGCAATAGTATTTTGGCATTGTTTTTCGTGGTTTTTGTGACGATGATGCCATCGTCAGGGTTAGTAATAATATTATGGTGGCGAGTAGTTTCATAGTGTTAGTCATCTTAATCTTCCAACACTTAGTTCCCGTCCATGGAAAGGTAAGATCGAAGCTTATTTAGTATGCCTGGCGGCGAACATAGCTTGCCGCATTGTGGGCAGGGACATTTGAGACTGCCTCGTACATCGCCTTGTAGTCCGATGAAGTCTTTGTTGCAGTGTTTGCAGTGATATATTTTAGGTTGTACTATCATAGTGGTAAAAGTATTAGAAGGTTTTACGTTATTTTTATGTAAACAAAAAAGGCGTAGATGCATCGTTTCCTGGGTTCAAATAACTCAGGCATCGCCAAACGCCTTAACAGAATGAACAACAGGTTGAAATGTCTCCACGCCTGTCAAGGTTATGGCTCGTTTCCGCATCTCTGCGAAACAGACATATACACCTAAACAGGATAAGAGCATCAGTTGCCGTAGGTCTTCTGTTACTTCAGGTGGGGTCTATAAAATCCCACCGTAATGTTTAACTCTATTGTGGGTTTGACGTTTTGGCATCTTGTAGAACCCACCTTAAATTTGGCGAATTTGAGTTATTGACCTTTGAACAATGTGCTAATCCACAAAGTCATGGAATGTTACTTCCACGTTGCAAATATAGCAATTATTCTTGACAACTGATGCTTAATAAAGCCTTTTTAACATTTGTTTAACACTTGAATGTCGTGTGTGTGCGTACACGGCGTTTCAGACTTCTTCGTAATCGTCGTATTCGTCGTCATCACCGTCGTCGTCATTATCGTCTTCGTAGTGATAACTTTTGTTACGCTTGCCGTCGTCGAGTATATCGCCTACGGCTTCAATGACCTTAATTATTGCAGGTCCATTTTTGATGAGTGTTCCAAGTAATCCCATAGCTTAGAAAGTTTAAAAGGTTAATGACTAAAAGTAGATTTGCATGCATCATAGTTAGTGAGTTTCCATCCGGCATCCGTCAGTCTGACGTTTACTATGTCGAGCATCTCCTGATCGTCGATGCCGTCGATAGAGGCGGTCTGATTGTCATAGTCCACCTCGATGGCTTCCACGTACCTTGGCAGGTCGAGTAGGAAAGCGATGTCGAACAAGCTCAGGAGCATCTCGTCACGGCAGTCATACTCGGGGATGAAACCGAAGGCATCGGTGTCTATATTCTCTAACGAGGGGAGTTTTTTGACGATCTCATTAAACTCCTCCTCGGTAGGAATATTGATGCTTTTCAGGAAATCATGGTAGATGCCCATGCTCGTTTACTTCTTCTGGTTTGAATTGTTGCGCTTGCCGTCATCAGATAAATCCTTGATGATGTCGATAATTACTGGCGCAGCCTTGATTGCGATGTCTAAAAGTCCCATAGTTTTAATGTTTTAAATGGTTGATAATATGGCCGATGCAGAAACGCCTTGCAGGGTTGTCTGCGTAAGCCGTTAATTAATTTTCTTGTTGCAAAGATATACAGAAAAACCGCATTCTCCAAGAGGAAAATGCGGTTGTAGCATGAATGTGTAGCATTTTTGACAAAAAGGCTTATCGGTTGTTATTCAACAGCCATTTCCAGCACGGGATGACGTTGATTTCGCCAAAATTGTCTGTAAGGGTTATTTCTTCGTCATGTGTAATGATTAGGCGTTTGTCGCACGGATGAACATTGGGGAACTTTGACAAGGCGCCGACTTCTCGCTCACGTGTCTGAAGGTCGGCTATGCTGTATGACACTTGAATAGCGAGTTTTTCCTCGGGAACGTAAAAGTCAATCTCTACTGCGTCATTATAGAAAAATACGCGTTCGTTGTCCTCATCGTGTCCATATTTGCGAAAGAGTGATAATGCCACAAGGTTTTCCAACAGGAGAGTCTCTGCATCCAACAACAGCAATGACAGTATGCCATTGTCTATGAAATAGTATTTGCAGATACTTTCCCTGGTGGCAAAAGCAGACGAGATGTTTCTCAGACGCAGAATCAGCCAAGCGTCTTCGGCATATCTTACGTAATTGGAAATTGTCGGCACGGTTACTTTTCCTGCTACACTGGATAGAATCTTTGCAATCCTGTTATATGATATAGGTTGCATAACGCTTTCCGCAATCTTCTTTATCATCAGCTGCAACAGTTTTATATTGCCTATTCTATTGCGTTGTATAATGTCGCCGAGATATATTTTTTGGAACACGCTTGTAAGGTAGTGTCGTTTCACCGGCATGTTCACTGTTTCGGGCAGTCCCCCCCACGTCATGTATTCATTAAAGGCTTTGACTATATTTATCCTTGAGTCTGTTGCCAACTGCGCCTTCGTATCGTGCTGCACGCCCTTCACTTCAAGGTATTCCACGAAACTAAGGGGATAGACTTCAGTGGTAAGATAACGGCCTCCAAGTGTTGACATTATTTCCTTTGACAGCATCTTGGCATTACTACCGGTAATGTATGCACTGTATTTCCTGTCTGCAAGGTTGCGCGCAAACTTCTCCCATCCGCTGATATTCTGTATCTCATCGAGGAACAATGTGGGGCGCGTGCCATACAATTCATTATGACACTCTAAAATCAGGTTGAAGTCTTCTGCCTCAAATCCATCCAGCCTTGCGTCCTCAAAGTCCAAATACAGCAAGTCTTTCCATTCGCTTCCAGCTGCGATTTTCTCACGCATACGCTGGAAAAGAAGGTATGACTTACCAGAACGTCTTACCCCGACAAACACCTGCATAGGGAAATCGTTGGCTTCGGTATGACGGGGATATATCTTATATCCCTCAATGTCACGCTGGTTGTCAAGCATAACCTGCTTCAAAAGATTTCTTGATATAGCCATGTCGCTTGTTTTTGATAGTGCTTAACTATTTGGTTTGTAAAGTGCCATTTTATAAAAAGCGGTATTTTTATAAAATGCCATTTAATAAAATACCATTGCAAAGGTATGAAAAAATATTTAACGCGCCAAATGAATTAATTTTTTTTTACAATTCATTTCAGACCTTCTTCGTAAAAGCCGGGAAATGTCTTTTCAGCAGTTCCGATATCTGAAGTTCTATTTCGCTGGAAACCTTGTCATAGTGTCCGCCACGCAGGTTAGGATGATTGAACAGAGTGTCGAAATGTTTCCAGTTCAGAGACTTGTCAACAGTCTTTATGCGCATTCCCAGATATGACATTGCTATGACGTTAGATATGCTCAGGTTGCTGCCGTCGAAGCGCAGGAAACCCTTCTCAAGGCAGCGCTTTGTTACATACGCCAGTTTCTCCTGCGTGGCAGGCGGTATGCTGTCGCCGAGCTTCTGCCTGATAATGTCTTCCAGTTGCTCGTTGGTAATCTTGACACCTGGTATGGTATTGTAGAAGAACAGGTGCACGCGCTTAGCCTGCATGTCGGTGGCACCGTAATAGTCAAGTCCCTTGATACTATGATTATTCAAACACTCACACAACTCATCGCTCCACACATACAAGCGCTGCGGATTCAGTTCGCGCAATATGGCCTTGAAGGCAGGCAGGCAGTTATCGTAAAGCTCCTGATTGCCGCTATACGACGGAGTGTTGCTGTCAGGCCGGAAGCTCTGCAGATAATTGCAGAAGGCGAGGCGATCCCACAGTTCCTTCTTGCGTTCAGGCGACACATAGCCCGGTTCCTTCAGCAGATACTTAGTGAAGGCAGAGAAACTTGGCGACTTACCATCATTATATATATAGGTCTCCAGTTCAATGGCGTTACAGTTGCTCAGTCGGTAGTAGTCGGCGAGCGGTCCCTTGCGGTGCTGCTCGTAGCATGGGCAGCGGTTGTCCATGCCTGCTATGAACAAGGGTGATTGGCACAGCACACGGTAAAGGCACTCATCTTCCTCGCACATCAGGTGTACGCCCACCACGAGAGTGCGGTAGCCGTCAAAGCCTTCAGCATAGTGTTCGCCTATGCGCGGCTTGAAGAAATATCGTTCTTTTTGTGTCATGGACTATTTCGTGACTTAAGTATTTTCACCATGATGCTGGCAGCATTGTCAGGTGCGCAGGTATCGCCAAGGCGTGTGTGTATGGTCTCGTATTTTTTCAGCATGTCAGCCCTTGCGTCAGTGCCGGGGAGTATGCGTGACAGTTCGGTGCGAATATCGTTGACGGAGAAGCGGTCGGCAAACAGTTCCTGCACCACCTCGCTGTCGGCTATCAGGTTGACTAGCGATATGTATCGGCACTTTATGATATGGTTGAAAGCCCATCGTGTGATGCACGGCATTGGTGTCTTGTAGCACACCACCTGCGGTACGTTGAACAGTGCCGTCTCCAGTGTGGCAGTGCCGCTGGTTACGAGTGCCGCGGTGGCACTTGCCAGCAGGTCGTAGGTTCTGCCGAAGACAAACTCGATGTTTTCCCTGCCCTTCGTGAACGTAGCATAGAAATCAGGCTCTATGCCCGGTGCGCCTGCAATGACTATGCGGTAGTCATGTAGGTCCTCCACAGCCCGTAGCATAGATGGCAGGTTGTCTGTTATCTCCTGTCGGCGACTGCCAGCGAGCAGTGCTATGATAGGTTTCTCGCCCTCAATCTTCACTGCCTGGTGCTTCCTCACCTCGTCGGCGGTAGGGTTGCCTACGTAGTGTATGGGGTAATGGTGCTTGCCTTCGAAGAACGCCTTTTCAAACGGCAGTATGCAGAACATCTCATCTACATAGCGCTTGAAGTCCTTGATGCGATGTTCCTTCCATGCCCATATCTTAGGTGCTATGTAATAGAAAGTGCGTATGTGGGGTAGGTGAGTCTTTACGAACTTCGCAATCTTCAGGTTGAAACCGGCATAGTCCACCAGTATCACCACGTCTGGTTGCCAAGCCTCAATGTCCTTCTTGCACTGGCTCATGCCTTTCAGAATGGTAGGCAGATGCAGCAATACTGGTATGAACCCCATGTAAGCCAATTCGCGGTAATGGCGCAGCATGGAGCCACGATTGCCAGCGGCAGCAGCCATGTTGTCGCCTCCGATGAAGCGAAACTCAGCTTCATTGTCTTCCTTCGTTATGGATGTCATGAGGTGAGAGGCGTGAAGGTCGCCAGAAGCCTCACCGGCAATGAGATAGTATTTCATTTAAGTGAAAAGTGAAAAGTGAAGAGTGAAGAGTGAAGAGTGAAAAGTGAAAAGTGAAAAATACTGCTTCGCCCCTGCATTATGCATTATGAGACCCTCCCCAGCTTCAATTGTCTTTTTACTCCCTCCGACTCCCTCGTTTCCCGAGGGAGAGCAACCCTGTGAGGGAGGGAGATTGGGCGGTGAATTATGAATTAAATTATGCATTATGAATTATGCATTGCCAAATACTTGTAGTCAGTCTGGTCGGCTGTCAGCGGCGTTATAGCGGCATAGCCATGACTGATGGCCCATGCGTCAGTGTCCTCAGCATCTGGCTCGTCGTTCTGATAGTAACCCACCATCCAGTAGTAAGGCTTGCCTTTAGGATGCTTGCGCTCCTCCACCTCGTTGCGCCAGTGGCCATGCGCCATGCGGCAAAGGCGAGTCTCACCGTTCCAGTCAACGGGTACGTTCACGTTCAGACACGTATATGTAGGCAATCCCTCCTTCATGACCTTCTCTACCAACTCCTGCACCAGTGGACGCATAGGTTCGAAGTCGGCATCATCGTCATAGTCGCAGAGCGAGAAGGCAATGCTTGGTATGCGCTTCAACGCGCCCTCCATCACCACGCCCACCGTGCCGCTGTAATGCAGGTTGGTACTTGCGTTGTCGCCGTGGTTAATGCCGCCGATTACTATGTCAGCCTTCTTAGGGCATAGCTTGTGGTAAGCCATCTTGATACAGTCGGCAGGTGTTCCGCTGCAACTCCATACGTCAATGGTAGTATCCTCATAGTCGTAATGGCGGCGGTGCTTCATCGACAGCGTAGTAGTGCTGAAAGCCCTTGAGAAGCCGGAGCGCGCACTCTCAGGTGCGCAGACAATGATATTGCCCATTCCCTTGAGCATGTCAATGAGCGAGTTTATTCCCTTGGCATGATAGCCGTCATCGTTAGATATCAGTATAAGTGGTTTCTGTGTCGTCATAGAGTGCAAAAGTAATAAAAAAAAGGCATAATGACAAATTTTCAATAGTTTTTTTCGTTAGTGTCATAATTTATTATTACTTTTGCAGATAAGAAGACAACAAAGACACAAGACATTATAAATGGTAAAGAGCAAGATACTCATCATTAGCGATATGTGCGGATATGGCAAGGTGGCAGCCGCGGTGCAGATGCCCATATTGTCGTATATGGGGCATGACGTGTTCAACCTTCCTACGCTGCTTATCAGCAATACCTTTCCTTACGGCAAGTATGCCATGCTTGAAAGCACTGACTACATAGCCGACGCCCTGCAGAAGTGGAACGAACTGGGTTTCCGCTTCGATGCCATCACTACGGGCTTCATGGCCTCAGAGAGGCAGGCAGAGTTGCTGGCGCACTACTGTCGTGAGCAGGCGGCACTGGGCACCAAGGTGTTTGTTGACCCTGTGATGGGTGACTATGGAAAGCTCTATGGCGGTGCCGACGAGGGCACCATACGCTGCATGCGTGAGATGCTCAGCGTGGCTCACCTGTGCTTCCCTAACTATACGGAGGCATGCCTGCTTGCCGACGTGTCATACAAGGAAGAGGGCATAACGGTGGCAGAGGCTCATGAACTGATAAACAAGTTGCGCCGCATAGGTGCCATGTCGGTTATCATTACCAGTTGTATAATAGACGGTCGTCATGCCGTGATTGGCTACAACCATTTCTCGGCAGAATACTTTGTGTTGCCATACGAAGAGATACCGGTGCAGTTTCCTGGTACCGGCGATATCTTCTCGTCTGTCATCGTGGGTAGGTTGCAGGATGGCGACAACCTGCTCCATGCCACCCAGACGGCAATGGACATCCTCTTCCGCTGGATAGATGCCAACAAGGACAATGCCGACAAGAACCGTGGCATACCGATAGAACGCCATCTGACTGAACTTTAAAACTTTACTTCGCTCAGAGTTAAGAGTTAAGAATTAAGAGTTAAGAGTGAAAAGTGAAAAGTGAAAAATACTGCTTCGCCCCTGAATTATGCATTATGAATTATGCATTATACATTATACATTATGCATTATGCATTGAATTGAATTATGACTAGTGTTTCACAAAACATATTGACATTATCCATGCTCAACAGCCTCGTGAGGGAGGTTGTTGAGATTTCCATGCCCAACAGCTACTGGGTGCAGGCAGAATTGGCAAGCGTGAGAGAGTCGCGAGGCCACTGCTACATGGAACTGATAGAGACGCAGGGAGATGCATTCGGATTTCAAGCCGCACGCACTCCGGTGGCTCAGGCACGCGCCTGCTGCTGGAAAAACACCTGGATGCGCGTTGCTCCTAAGTTCATTAAGGTTACCGGCGAACCTCTGCGTGCCGGCATGAAGGTGCTGCTATGCGTAAGGGCAAGTTTCCATGAGGCATTCGGCTTTGCATGGGTGGTGGAAGACATTGACCCTACCTTCACCATGGGCGATATGGCACGACGCCGTCAGGAGATAATACAGACACTGAAGGCACAGGGGGTGTTCGACCTTAACAAGGAACTGCCCATTCCACGCTTCGCAAAAAAGATTGCCGTCATATCAAGTGCTACGGCAGCTGGCTACGGTGACTTCTGCAATCAGCTGAGCGACAACGAATATGGCTTTGCCTTTCATACACAACTGTTTCCTGCCATAATGCAGGGCGAGAAGGTGGAGCCGTCGATAATCTGCGCGCTAAATGACATCAATGATGCCCTGACGAAAGATGCTGACGCCTTCGACGTAGTGGTGATAATACGTGGTGGCGGAAGCACGTCAGACTTGTCTGGCTTCGATACACTTGCGCTTGCCGAAAACGTGGCAAACTTCCCCTTGCCGATAGTCACCGGCATAGGTCACGACCGCGACCAGTCGGTAATAGACCTCGTGGCATGTCGCAGCATGAAGACACCTACGGCAGTGGCGGCTTTCCTTATAGACAACCTCGCTGACACACTGGAAACCTTAGACAATGCCTCACTGCGAATAACGAGGGCTGTCAGCGGAATTATGGAGAGGGAACGACTGCGCATCAATGGCATAGAGCAGTATCTGGCAAATGCTTTCGCCGTGAGGAAGGTGCGCATAGAGGGAAGGCTTGCCGATTATGCCATGCGCATGAATAATGCCATAGGGCGCAGAATGCTTGTGGAAAACAACAGAATCAATAACATAGTGACGCGTATGCCGTATGCCATCAACGCTCTGACACAGCGTGAACGCCATACGCTACAGATGTTTGAGCAGCGCACAAAGGCTCTCGACCCTATAAATATATTAAGGAGGGGCTACAGCATAACGCTGCATAACGGCAAGGCAGTTACGGATGGCTCTATACTTAATGAGAACGATGACGTAACCGTTGTATTTGCCAATGGCAAACGTAAGATGAAGGTTCTGAAGAGTGAAAAGTGAAAAGTGAAAAGTGAAAAATACCATGCGGAGGAAATCTTAACACTTCGCTTCGCTCAGAGTGAAAAGTGAAAAGTGAAAAGTGAATAATCCCGTGCGGTGGAAATCTTAATTCTTAACTCTTCGCTCTTAATTCTTAATTCATAATTCATAATTCGCCGCCCAATCTCCCTCCCTCACAGGGTAGCTCTCCCTCCCTCACAGGGAGGGCCGGGGAGGGTCTCTTCACTCTCTGTATCAGAATTCGAAGTATTCAAATGACTCACCATTACCGCTGCCATCATCGAGAATGAAGCCATCTTCTTCATTCTCACTTTCAGTCTCCTTAGGCTTGCGCGGTGCCGGAGGATTCTTCAGGTTACCGTCTTTGTCAAACATATTGTATGTAGTGCGCAGCACGGTAAACTCGGTACGACGGTTCAGCGCATTGGCTGTCTCCTGCTCTGCCGGCTTCAGTTTGCCGATAAACTCCTCTGTCAGCACGTCGCCTTCGTTAAGCCACTCATAGCGCTCAGCCACCTTGCGACGTATCTTCTTCGGTTTCTCCTTACCATAGCCAACCGGAGAAAGACGGTCTGGGGCTATACCTTTCTTAATAAGATATTTCACAACCTCCTCGGCACGCAACTGCGACAGGTATTTGTTATACTCTGCAGAGCCCTTATAGTCGGTGTGTGCTCCCAGTTCTATAGTAATGTTAGGATTCTCGTTGAGCAACATCACGAGCGAGTCAAGTGCCTGTGTACTTGATGGCAGCAACGTGGCTTTGTTGAACTCATAGAAGATATTGTCTATAAGCACCGGAGCGGTGATGCTGGCAAGTGGGAACTGCAGCGTATATGTCTCCGACACCTTCGACTGCGGTATCGTAAGTTCCTCCTTGTGGTTCAGGAATCCGGCGCATGTGCCTAACACTATGTATTCTACACCGGGATGTACCACCAGTTCAAACGAACCGTCGCTCTTTACACTCAGACGCTCATTGGTACCGTCGGTACCTACTATGCGTGCCTCACCGGCATTAAGTTCATAACCTTCCTGTTCGTATATCCATCCCTTTATGGTCTGCACCACCTCCGGATTCTCAAACCAGTATATATGGTCGTAGCCACGTCCGTCGCCACGACTTGACGAGAAGTAGCCACGGTTGTGGTTACCCTCAAACGTCATACCGAAATCGTCTGCCTGTGAGTTAAGCGGATATCCCGGATGCGTAATATGATACTGCAGGTCGTCGCCTATGCGTGCTATGAAGATGTCAAGTCCGCCCATGCCAGGATGACCGTCTGAAGAAAAGTAGAGGTCGCCGTTTGGTCGGAAGGTAGGAAACATCTCGTTGCCCGGAGTGTTTATCGGTTCGCCGAGATTCTCCACTCCCATAGCCACGCCATCACTGATACGTGTGCGCCATATATCAAGTCCGCCTTTACCGCCTGGCATATCGCTTACGAAGTACAGCCAACCGCCATCAGGCGATACGGCAGGATGCGCAAAGCAAGACAATGTGTCTTTGGTAATCTCGAAATCAACAGGTTTTGACCATGCCGCATCGGTACGCTTTGACACTACTATCTTGGCATAGCGTGGATAGTTGGCATCGTAGGTACACTGCGTCAGGAACATCTGCTGACCGTCAGGTGCTATGCAGCATGCTCCCTCGTCATATTCGCCGTTGAGCCCTGTGCTTATAGGCTCCGGCTTGCTCCACCTGCCTTTGTCATCTTTCTCCGTATAGAATATGTCTGCCGACTTCATTCCTGTCACTCCGTTCAGTTCATCGCCAGCAGCATCGTTGCGTGTCGATGTAAAGTACAGGCGCTCGTAGTCATCACCGTCAAGTACCGGCGAATAGTCATCGCGACGCGAGTTGAACACGTCGATTTTCTTAATCTTGTATTGCGAGCCTTCCTTCTTCCACCCAGGTGCATTTATCGCAGACTCCAATCCGTTCTTCACAAGGATATTGTCGGGCAGGGAGTCCTGCAATGCCTCAAATTCCGTCTGCGCCACCTTATAGTCTCCGTTCTCCAGCAGCAGACGTGCGTATATCAGACGGTCGTCAGTGGTGGCGGTATTGTATCTTATAGCGTTGCGGAATCCGCCTATAGCCTTCTGTATGCTGTTTATGCGATAGTAGCAATGCGCCATCTTCAGCGCACGTTCTCCTCGTTGCTGCTTATCCTTCGTCGGGGTCTTGGCATACGCCCTACGGTAGTGGTCGGCTGCGGTGAAGTATTCGCCTATGGCATAAGCCTTGTCGCCTTTCTTCACGAGTGTCTCTGCGCTGCAAGCACACATCAGCACTATGGTGAGTGCTATATATAATATGTGATTATATCTATACATTAAAATGCAAGTGGGAATATGCGTCTTACGTTGTCGGTGGTGATGTCAGCCACCTCGTCGGCTGTCACGCCGTATGCCTCTGCCATCTTTTCTATGATGTGAGGTATCATGCTGCTCTCGTTTCTCTCACCTCTGTGTGGCACTGGTGCCATATATGGCGAATCGGTCTCAAGCACTATGCGACTTAGCGGCACTACTGCCGGCAGAGTCTGTGGCAGGTTGCTCTTCTTGAATGTCAGCACTCCGCCTATGCCGAGCACGAATCCTTCAAAGGCGAGCAGTTCTTCTGCCTCATGCTCATTACCAGTAAAGCAGTGGAACACGCCACCGTGCAACCTGCCTTCATAGCGGCGCATTATCCTGACCATCTCATTCTGAGCCTTACGACAGTGTATCATCAGCGGCAAACCAGACTCCACAGACCATTCCACCTGCATCTCGAAGGCTGCCAACTGTTCTTTTTCATATTCGCGAGACCAATAGAAGTCAAGTCCTACCTCACCGATAGCTATGTATGGGTAACTGACGGAGCGCATCTTCTCTATCACCTCCTTGTAGTCTGCCTTCACGTCTTCCGGATGCAGACCAGTCATGCCATAGCAATAGCCTGGATATTTATCGCACACAGCCCTTACGGTGTCAACCGAACCAAGGTTTATGCCTGGCACGAAAAGTTTGGTGGCACCGCTTTCCTTTGCACGTTGCACCACCATGTCGAGGTCGTCCTTAAACTCCTCACCGTCAATATGTGTATGAGTGTCTATGTAGTTCATTATTTAAGTGAAAAGTGAAAAGTGAAAAGTGAAAAACGAAGAGTGAAGAGTGAAGAGTGAAGAGTGAAAAATCCCCCGTGCTGCGGAAACCTTAACACTTCGCTTCGCTCAGAGTGAAAAGTGAAAAGTGAAAAATCCCGTGCTGCGGAAATCTTAATTCTTAATTCTTAACTCTTAACTCTTCGCTCTTAATTCATAATTCATAATTCGCCGCCCAATCTCCCTCCCTCACAGGGTTGCTCTCCCTCCCTCACAGGGAGGGCCGGGGAGGGTCTCTCAACTCACTTCTTCCTCTTCATCATCTTTGCGGCATAGTCACGCAAAGGTTTCTTCTTCTCTTCTGCCACGTTTACTGCGTCAAGCGCCTTGATGGCTTGCTGATAGTATTCCTCCATCTTCGCCTTTGCCATGCTGTCTATACCCAGTTTGTTGTATATGGCAGTGACTGCCGCAACCTTCTCTGCGCGGTCAAAGTCCTTTGCTGCAATCCATCTTTCCAACTCTGCCTTGTCATTACCCTCTGCCTTCTGCAGGGCATTGATAAGCATGTATGTCTTCTTATTGCTCGTAATGTCACCGCCTATCGCCTTGCCGAACACAGCAGGGTCGCCATATACGTCCAGATAGTCATCCTGCAACTGGAATGCCAGTCCCATAGCCTCGCCAAACCTATACAGGTTGTCGGTATCCTCCTTAGGTGCATCGGCAAGCAATGCGCCTATCTTCACCGCACAGGCAAGCAAGACGCTGGTCTTCAGACGTATCATCTCTATGTATTCCGCCTCTGCAACGTCGTTGCGTGATTCAAAATCCACGTCATACTGCTGACCATGGTTTATCTCTATCGCCGTCTGTGTAAACGTGGCGAGCACCTCGGCACTGTTCACCTTGGCTCCCTGCATCCACTTGAATGCCAATACCAGCATATTGTCGCCTGACAGTATGGCGGTGTTCTCGTTCCATTTCTTATGCACCGTAGGTTTTCCGCGGCGCACGTCGGCATTATCCATCACGTCGTCGTGAAGCAACGTGAAATTGTGGTAGGTCTCCAGCGCCACTGCCTGTGGCAGTATCTCCTCGCTGCCATCCTTCCACAGTTCGTATGCCATCATCATCAATGCCGGGCGTATGCGCTTGCCGCCAAGCGACAGCACATAGCGTATCGGTTCATACAGTCCTTTTGGCTCTACCTCCAAAGGCAGGCTTTCTATGTATTTGTTTATTTTCTCAAGCATAGTACGTTTTTATTATCTTTGGTTATAGTTCTATCGCTGCGTTTATCATCAAACTTGATGAATTAACGTGATACTTGCCATACGACAGGTTCAGCTTGAAGCGGTCGAGCAGCAGTCCGCAACCTACCGACAGACCAGCGCCGTGCGCACTCTCCGAATTGTCGGTAAGGTCGGTGGTCTTCATCGAATAAGAGCGGCGTGCATTATAGCCGCCGGCTATGTAGAACTGCTCTGAGAGCATGAGGTCTATACCCACGCAGGCATGGCGCAGCAAGGCATAGTCCCAGTGGTTTAGATCGCTGAATGTGAGTGACACACGCAGCGGCGAGTTCTTGAAGCGATATGAAGCGCCCACAAGTACATCGACAGGCACGCTCTCAAACTCGTCGTTATATGCCGACAACTGTCCGCCAAGGTTCTTCACCGCAATGGATGCAGAGAAGTCGAGGTCCGGATGATAGTAATTGAGTCCGAGGTCAATGGCAGCCGCCGTACTGGTATAGCTTCCCATCTTCGAGTATATGAACTTTGCTCCTATACCGCCTACGAGGTTCTTGGCAAGACTGTACGACAGCAAGCCTTCAAAGGCTATGTCTGACGGTGAGAACGTACCCATCTGCACGTCGTTGGCATCCACCTCCGTCATCTTGCCGTAGTTGATGTAGTGGATGGCAGCGCCCACGGTGGCTTTCTCGTTCACTATGTCGGTATAGTTTGCCGTGTACATACCCACGCCGTCCATGTAGTTCATGTAGCCGAGGGTGACGGTCCTGCCTCCCACCGAACTGAGCAACGCCGGATTTGACAATGCCAGCGTGGCATCATCCTCTATTATGGATATGTTGTCGCCTCCCAATGCCGCGGCATGCGCACTCTCCGGCATACGCAGGAAATTGTATGCCGTCTGGCTCTCCTGAGCCACAGCCGTAAGCGACAGCATGGTAGCGATTAATGCTGAAAAATATCTTGTCATCTATATAATAACGTATGGCATGCTTTTTTATTGCCTTTGCACTCATAGGCATACAGTATGCAAAGGTAAGGATTTTTTCTCAGAAAGCAAAAGAAATCATAAAATATTTGTAAGTGTCAAGAATTATTGATAACTTTGCACCGTTTTCCGTATCATGGAGATTAAGAAGTCACATAAGGCAGACCTTGAACGTCTGCGTCCGCGTATTTTCGCAGCTGCGTTTGTTGGCGTGGCTCTGTTGTTCGTCGGTGTGCTGTTCATACCGTTCCGCAACCTTGCCGACCTTGCCGACGAGTATTTCGACGACTACTCCATGGACCTTGACCTGAAGGCTAACGAGCAGGATGACATGATATCTGCCGCACTGCCACAGGAGGAGGTGCAGGAGGAGAAGAGCGCTGAGCAGCTCAACAAGGTGGACGACATGACCGAGATTGCACCGGAGCAATTGGAGCCTGCACCGCAGGAGTCGGAAAACGACAGCCTGGAGCAGAAGAAGGACGAGCAACCGCCTATCAACCAGAACGGCGACGATGAGGAGGCGCTGCGCATGGTGGAGCAGTTGCCGGAATATCCAGGCGGCATGGTGGAGTTCATGAAGTGGCTCACCAAGACGTTGAAGTACCCCGAGGAGGCTCTTAAACGCAAGATCGAGGGCAAGGTTATGATAAGCTTTATTGTTGACAAGGACGGTTCGCTGTCTGACATCAAGGTAGTGAAGCCTGCCAATCCGCTACTCGACGCGGAGGCTCTGCGCGTAGCCCGCATGATGCCTAAATGGAAACCTGGCACCGACAATGGCAAGGTTTGCCGCACCATGATAGCAATTCCTATCGTTTTCGAGATATAAGTAGGTGTGCTTAGTTCTTTACGGTAACGAAGACTAAGACTGTAACGAAACAACTTGTATTTTCACTTTTTACTTTTCGTGTTTTTCACTTAACCCCTGTCTCTTTTCGTATTTAACTCGCGATTTTTGCCCTTCAAAATCACGAAACCCGTTTTTCCTCCAAAAAACGGCAAAAACGCCTTTGTTCTGTATAACCCTGTCTTACAGAGCCTTATCCTCCCCTACCCTTTCACC
>JAEEGI010015809.1_pt1 | contig 15662 bp, 14 predicted proteins | sample 8958751 | NCBI WGS metagenome assembly JAEEGI01 (sample SAMN16246545, study PRJNA631951) | gut metagenome | biome: gut microbiome; feature: rumen; material: KS-attached | host: Bos | place: Iran: Karaj | collected 2018-10
TTGAGTGTCCAGAGCGCCAAACAGGAGCTGCCCTCCCTGGATGATGAACAACAATCGGCTCTCCCACAGACGGGGGACGGCAATCACCACCGCCGACATCAAAAGCGCCGAAGCCAGGGTCATCAGGCACTGCAAGCAGAGCAGTTCCCTGGCCGTCTGCCGAAGGGCAGCCGGATCATCACGCACCCGGGCGCACTCCCGGATCCCGTAGGTGGAGACTCCCATGCTGGAAAGGAGCAGGAAAAAACTGCCGATTGAGGATGCAAAGGCGACTTTTCCCATTCCAGCCTCCCCGATCATACGGAAGGCAAAGGGATAACTCACCGCAGAGCAGATCGTTCCCGAGAGCCTCAGGAGGAAATTCATTGTAAAGTTGAAGGAAACGGAGGCCTGTTTTTCTTTCGCCATATTTCTCTTATTCCTTCACCAGCCTGCTTTTCAGTCGAAGATAGGTGGGAAGCGAGATCCCAAAACGGTTCGCCATTCCCAGGATCAAGGCTTTCCTGCGGACGTCTTTCCAGAGCTCCGGTGCATTCTCCCGCAAGTAATCACACCAGGCGGAAGCCTGTGTGCGGGCGCTCTTTCGGTCCTCCACATAGATATTCAACGTGGTAAAATGGTCTCCGACGCCTCGAAGAAGCCGATTTCTGCAATAAGGCAGTGCGGTATTATCCGGTTCTTCCCGGCAGCACTGCTCATAAGCCGCCAGGATATCCTTCAGGTTTTTTTCCCTGTGTGACAGGTACCTTGCCCGGTTTTTGGGTGAGGTACTCTGCTCCGGGTTTGCCACCAGGTAGCGATACACGTCATAGGGATAGTAGATGATGCTGTTTGCCCGCAGATAGGGGAGGATCACATACTGCTCGTCCACGAAGAAGCGCTGATCCGGCATCTCAAAGCCGCTTTCCCGCAGCAAGCCTGTCCGGTAAGTGGTATTGTGGATGCTGGGAAGTGTTATGCCGGGCCAGCGGCAATCCATGAGCAGCTCGCCGTAAGGGGCCCCTTTATCCCCCGCCCTCACCGGCGTTTCTTTGTGGCTGCTCATATCCACGATCCGGTAATCCGTCAGCACCACATCCGCTTCGCAGGTTTCCAGTGCGCCGGTCAGCTTGGCAAGCTCCTCCGTATTCACCCAATCGTCTGCATCTATGATACGGAAATATCTGCCTTCCGCTGCAGCTAAAGCCGTGTTGATAGCGGAACCATAACCTCGGCTGGGGCGATCAATGAGCCGGAAGATCTCCGGGCGGGCATCAACATACTTTTCAATGATTGACTTGGATCCATCTTCCGAAGCATTATTCAGGCAGATGACCTCCAAGCGGCCGATCAGCCGCGAATCGTCATAGGTGGCCAGGTTCTTCTTGAGGCACCATTCCATATTGAAGATCGGCACTGCGATCGTCAAAGTACACATACTCGGTTCCTTTCAGCGATCCCGGTAGTATGCCCACTTCATGTGCTCCAGGACCGCCTTTGGCATCAATCCCACGACAAGTGGCTTCAGGGCATAGGGGATCCCCCGCGGCATCAGACACATGTTGGAAAACCCCCTCCATTTCACCAAACATTCGTTAAGACGGTAACGGTATTTCCGTCTCAGAAACAAAGCGTCGTCCTTCCGGAAATAATATAGGGGTTCATCCAGGTTCTCACCCCGATGTCCCGCCGCATATAGCCGCATCAGCAGTTCATAATCTTCCGAACGGAGTGACGAAGGGCTACTGTCATATCCCCCCGCCGACTCCAGCACTTCCCGTCTCAGCATCAGCGAGGGGTGAACGAAGGGAAGCGTCATGAGGAAATTCTCCGGTTTGGGCTGCCGAACAAACCAATAGTCTTCCTGTAAATCACCCGGCTCTCGGTTGAAAAACCTCCCGCGAGTGCCTGCGAATGCCAGATCTTGGCGGCAATCCAGAAAATCCCGCTGCGTCTTCAACCGATCCGGGTGGGAATAATCATCCGCATCCATCAGGGCGATATACTTGCCTCCTGCCGCCGCCAGACAGCAGTTCCGCGCGCCGCCTGCATGCAGATTCTTCTCATTATGACAGATCACAACCCGCGGATCCCGCTGCGCCCACGCCCGGAGCCGTTCCGGCGTGGAATCCGTGGATGCGTCGTCGCAGATATACAGGCGCAGATCCACATCCCGCTGCTCCAAGATGGAGCGGATCGCCAGATCTATGGTAGCTTCCCCGTTATATACCGGCAGGATGACCGAGATTTCTTCCATTGTTTGCTCCGTACCGGCCTTTCTATAGAATTCAAATACCCCGTCTTCCAAAGTGCTTGCGCGGATCGGTAAACTTAATTATGCCACAGAGCACGTCCGAACTCAACAGATAATCGTCGCCAGTCCGGTAAGCGCTTCGAAAACCCGCAAATAGCTCAGGATCGGTTGTGTTTTTCCGGCATTTCCGTTACAATGGTCATCAAATATGCAAAGAGCAATTCCCACGTGGACTTACTTTCAATGCAGCCAAACCCTTCCAGATAATATGATGATACAGAAAACCTTGTCGCCACTCTGAGAGGATCATAGGAACCATTATGAAGTACAGTATTATCATTCCGGTTTTCAAAACCGAATTATACCTTCGTCAATGTGTGGAAAGCGTCTTGCGCCAGACATACTCGGATTTTGAGTTAATACTTGTTGACGACGGATCGCCGGACGCCTGCCCGATGATCTGCGAAGAACTGCGCGAACTGGACGACAGGATAAGAGTAATCCATCAGGAAAACTCCGGTATCGGCATCGCCCGCAATGCCGGGATTAGGGTGGCGCAGGGAGAGTACCTTCTCTTTCTCGACAGTGATGACTTTTGGCTGAAGGATACTGTTTTGGAAATCATCAACAACAGTGTCTCTTCTTGTGATTTGGCAGTCTTTGATTTACAACGGTTGACGAATGAGGTGCTGGATCCGCCGGATCTGAATTGTTTTCGATCCTTTCAGGATCGTTATATGTCCGGGGAAGACTTTCTGAGTGCCGCGCTGGAACAGTACCCGTTTTATCTTTGGTTCTTCTGGAGGTATGTTTTTAAGGCAGACTTGTTTGCTGATCGGAGGTTTCTTTTTTCTGACCACAGGAGCCGTGAAGACGTCGCTCTGTGTTACAGGGTCATACTGAACGCAGGCGAAGTACTGATAATCAAGGACTCCCTCTATGCATACCGACAGAATCGCCAGGAGTCAGTGACCCAAACCGTGACTTATGATACAGTACACGCAATGCTATCAGTTGCAGCACAAGAGATCTCGAGAGTACGGGATATGAACGGGATTCCGGAAAACGTTCGCAAGCTGCTTTGCAGCAATCTCAGCAAAGAGTATTTTGACGCCCTTACGCTCTCTTCCCGACTGTCTGAACCCGAGCGGTCCAGAATCCTGTGCGAATTGGAGCAGTGTAAATGGGTCGCAAAGTATCGGGCGAGAAAAGACCGTATAAAAGCAGCTCTGATCCATTTCTTCGGCGTCAGCATGCTGTCAGGACTTATGGGATTCAAGTGGAAGCTCCAACGGTCGAAAAAGCGAATCTAACTATACCTGATTCTTTTCATTAAGAGGAAAAATGATGATACCAAAAGTGATCCATTTTTGCTGGTTTGGCGGGAAGCCATATCCTAAGATCGTGAAAAACTGCATCAGCAGTTGGAAGAAATACTGCCCGGAATATGAAATCAAATTGTGGAATGAGCAGAATTATGATCTGAGGAAAAGCCCGTGGCTGGAATCCGCCAGCAATAGCAGGCATTGGGCCTTCGTTTCGGATTATGCAAGATTGGATATCATTTACCGAGAGGGCGGTATCTATCTGGACACAGACGTGGAACTGGTCCGGAATCTGGATGACCTGCTGCAGTATGCGTGTTTCCTGGGAATAGAAAATGAGCCCGAAGGTCTGATCAACACTGGAATCGGCTTCGGGGCGGTGCGGGAGCATCCTGTCGTCGGAGAAATGCTCCGGGAATACGATTCGGTCCAGTTCTCCGAAAACGGCATGAGGGATCTGCTGTGTCCAGTTATAAATACAAAGCCTTTTCTCCAGTCCGGTTACCAACCCCGGGCAAAGACAATCCAAATCATCAAAGGTGCGACGATTCTGCCGTCGGAGTATTTCGACCCCATGGATGGAAACCTTTCGGAGCTGCATATTACGGAGAACACCCACGGAATCCACAGGCGTAGCCGTCTATGGGAAACCGGCGCAACACGATGGAAAGCAAAGGTCAGGACGCTGATCGGTCAGGAGAATTGCCGCAGGATCAAGCGGTTGTATAAAAGGAAATAAAGGATGTTCGGTTGAACAACTCCAATAGTTTCCGCTTCACGGTGCACATTTCCCATTTATACAATTCCATGCATTACACATCAAGCCTTTTGAATGTTCCGATTTCTACTGCTGCGCTCGGCAAGAATGAGTATTGTTTATGCGGCATGGTCTGCTTTTTAGCTTACATCAGTATTCTGGAAGCTGTTTATAGGCCGGAACACCGTAGTTCTCTGTCAGGCACACAAAGGCAACAAAGCGGGAGAGGAACACGTCCTGTAGATCTGCAAACGGGTCTATCAGTCTGCCGGTGTTGTTTCTGGGTATGTGCGCCACTGCAATTGTCGTGTTCCACGCTTTTTATGCCGGTACTCTGATGCCGCCGGAATCTACCGAGGATTCAGGGATATTTGCAGTTCTGTGTGCAGGATTGTTCGTTACGATGATGAATGCCAAATATCTCATGGGCTTATTACGGGCTTCTGCAAGAACACCAGCCTAATTCTTCCCCTGTTATTACGGAACAGGGATATATTGCCGTATTCAATGCGGATGAGAAAAGATGGCGGATTCTCTCTGATCAAGCTAAAAAACTGCGCTGTTGCTGTCTTCCGCAGCAAGCGATAATCCGATCTTATTTTCTGAATAGATAAGGAACGACCCTGGTCCACTCCGGGCGGAAAACAAGGACTATCAGCATATACGCGGCGGAAAACAGCAGGATGCAGCCTTTAATTACTCCGCGGTTCTTTTGATTGCGGATTTCAGAAACGAATTCCGGCGCCCAAAGGAGATAGATATATGGGCTGAAAAATCCAGACAACCGCCCCCATATCTCCATCCGCATGGAAAGTGTGTTGAATATGACGGAAGCCCCCAGCATCATAATGGCCACGCTTTGGTTGCGGTTCAGTCTTTTATTCCTGAACACAGCGGTTCCGGCTGCCATAAAAGCCACGGAAATCAGCGTCTTAAACAGGGAAGCATTGTAATTTGAATCGCTCCAGGTTCCCCGGAAATAAGATGCAAATCCGGGAACCAGCTTTGACACGCCATTCATGATGAGCGGATATACAGCGAAGCAGACCACCGCCGCAGAAAAGGAAATCGCAAGGATTTCCCAAGCATAGTACCGCGTTTCCCGTCTTTTCTCACTCCCGATCACGATAAGGAGGAAGGGCAGGAATACAATCCATGCCGCTGTATGAAACAATGTCGCCAGCAAAACCAGAAATCCAGCCGCTGCAATTATTGAAACCCTCTGCCGGCCCCAAAGCAGCAGCCCGACTGCTGCCATGGTCAGTGATTCAGCCAAAACCTGCCGCATCGCGGTCATTTGCCAGAAGTAACCACCCAGCAGGATATAAAGCGCCAAGCTCAATACAACGTCTTTGGAGTGCTTCTTTAAAAAGAGTACAACGGAACCGATGCTGAAGACTGACGAAACGATCAGGAGGATTCCCGGATCATCCGATAACCGATGCAGCAGTCTGACATAGTAGTTGAAGCCCAACTCGTAGCGGGAGTTTTGAGCACTCCCATTTTGCACTAGTTCAAAGAATCCCACATACACTTTTGTGTCCGAGCCAACGCTGAAAGCTCTGAACCCGGATACTGAGGCAAGCAGCAAAAAAAAGAAAAACAAATAATATCGTTTGCGTTTCTCTGAACGGTCCGGTTTGCATAGCAACCCCATAATCAGGATCAGCAGCACCTGAACAATATAGATCGTCATTGCCTGAAACCATCCTGTTATGTTCTGTCCAGCGCCTTGCTGTAGTACTCCCACAGATGCTGTCCCGCATTCCGATCGGAAAACATACTATTTTCCAGTTCCTCGGAATAGGACCGACGTTCTGATCTGCGCTCAGTCTGCCGAAGAAGAGTTCCGACCCATGTTTCCAAAGGTTCACATAGGTTCACCCGATAAACGAGGTCAGAATATGCGAATTCTTGTGGAACGATCGAGGAAACCACACAGGGCAGCCCCATAGCCTGAGCCTCGATTCCGGCAATCATCAGCCCTTCGAACAGCGATGGTTGGAAGAAAACATCCATTGCCTGATACAGGTCCGGCACGTCTTCCCTGCTTCCCAGTAGCCGGATATGGTCCCTGAACGCGCTTAGCTCTATCCGCGCTTTCAGTTCTGCATCCATGGGGCCGCTGCCGATCCACCAATATTCTACCCTGGGATTCTCGGCAATCAGCTTTTCAATTACCTTTAACGCAAACAATGGATTCTTTGGGGGTGCCGTTCTTGCTACCGTCCCAACGACTATACGATCTCCCAGGCCCATTTCCGCCCGGATTCTCTGCCTTTCAGCAGGGGAAAAGGCATACCGTGACGCATTGATTACGTTAGGGATGAGAGAATACTCTGCCTTTCCAAACATTGCTTTAGCTGCCAGGCTTGAACAGGCGGCATAATCCGTCGCTGTCTTTTTCAACAGCGGAAGAAACAGTCGATTCCTTCGCTCCGTAGCCATCGTTTCCCCTAACCGGGAGCTGTGGCAATGCAGGATCCTAACGGGTACCTTACGCTGCACTGCGGCCAGCATCATCGGATAAGAAATCAGGAGCGTATTGTCATGGACGATATCGTAACAGCCTTCCGAAAGGATCCTGTGACAGGCTCGAAAATGCCCCACTGGCCTTTTCAAGGAAGGAAGGAACCAGACTCTGCAGCCTTTTGATCTGATTTCGTCGTAATATGGCGTAGGCTCATTGGTCCACACGGCAAAATCCAGGTGGATCTTTTCAGGATCAATCGCGCGGAAGTAGTTCATAGCATAATTGGCAGTGCCGGTTGCCACTCGCAGGCTGGGTATAAGCATCAACACCCGGATCGCCATAGGATTTTTCCTCCCATCCCGGAATCCTCAGATGGTAGCGCTCTTGCCGTCATCTTAAATTTCGGTATTTCATCAGGCCCCTCAAGATATACCAGCCCATGTAATAGGCCGCCTCAAAAGGATCGAGACCTATATATCGGTAGGTGTTCCAGTTCATTCTTGCAGCCCTTGCTTTATTATGCGACTTTGAAGACTCGGACAGTCGGTAGATTAACAATGGTTCGTCGATTCCATAGGCCATTCTTCCGGTTTTCGTTATTCCCAGCCAAACGGCAAAATCCTCATGCATTTCGTCCCCAAGCGCATAGAACTGACGGTACAGTTCTTTTCTTACGAGCACCGAGGAGTTGGAAATCAGGTTTTGTTTCAGCAGTTCGCGGTAGGTCAGGGTCGCAGGGACGTGCAGCTGCCAATCGAGCTTCTTACCCTTCCCGTCTATAAATGCAGAACCAGTAAACAGCAGTTCTCCTGCCGACCTTTCTGCCAGTGCTAATTGCTTTTCCAATTTTTCCGGTGCCCATAAGTCGTCACTGTCCAGCACGGCGATCCAGGCTCCATCCGCTACATCCAGGCCTCGTTCACGGGTACGGGAAACCCCGCGATTCGTCTCGTTTCGGAAAGAGCGAATTCGTGGATCGGCAGCTGCAAAGGCCGCTATGATCTCCCCGGTCCGGTCAGTTGAACAATCGTCGATCACGATCAGTTCCCAGTGAGGATAACTCTGATCCATCACTGATCGGATTGCCTCCTCTATGGTCTTTTCCGCATTATATGCTGCCATAAGGATACTGATATATCCTTCCGTTTCAGTCATTGCTCACGCTCTCCGTCTGTTGAATACATCGTTGTATGGTCATGGGCCGTATAAGCGTCAGGTGCTGTTCAATCATCCATATGGTCCAGCCGTCGGGATTTGCTCAGTGCTCCCTGGCGATCCCTCGGTCATAGGGATCATATCCGGTTCTCCATCGAGCGTGGCGGAGAAGTTGAAGATGATGCTTTTGCGGACGTGCTTCGTCATCACATTCAGCAGGACAAAGATCCCGTTCAGGTTGTCCTCATAGTACGCAGAGGGTCTGGCAACCAGCTTGCCCACGGTTTGAGTCCTTCAAATTGGATGCAACGGTCAAACGCATGCCCGTCAAACTCGAACACCTGATTCAATGCCTTCCCCGTCCCGGAGCTCCTCGGGATACAGGGGAATGGACGAATAATTCCAACGATTACCGCACAATGGCCCGCTCCAAGCCATTCAAAAGTCCTCTGTGAACGATATATCCAGTCCCACCTGTGACACAAGGATATTCTTGTGTCATTGTTTGTCTGTATCCTTGTTCCAAGATCGATCTCGCGAGTCCGGCTCATGCTCCATCGCCGTCACCGTACCCGGGGCAACGCCCTCGGTGCTTTCGCGGCTGAACAGAACAGGGAATGTTGCCAGCAGGAGTTGGATGTCGTTCAGAATACTCATGCGGTTGATGTAGAGCAGATCGAAGGCTAGCTTTTCATAGGGATCTGTATTGTATTTACCATAGACTTGGGCATAACCTGTGAGGCCGGCCCTGACCTGAAGCCTCAGGGCGAAATCCGGCATCGTCTGATAATACCGCTGTGCAATTTCCGGCCGTTCCGGGCGAGGGCCGACAAAGCTCATATCTCCCCGGAGGATATTGACCAACTGTGGCAACTCATCCAGCCGAAATTTGCGAAGGACTCTCCCCACCGAGGTGATGCGGTCGTCCCCCTCTCCGGTGCTTAGGCGCGCCACGCCGTCTTTTTCTGCGTCCACACGCATGGTGCGGAATTTCAGGATGCGAAACTCACGGCTATCCTTTGTGAGACGCATCTGGGAGTAAATCACCGGGCCGCCGTCGTCCGCTTTGATCGCAATCGCGGCGATCAGCATGACAGGACTGAACAGGATCACTCCCAAAAGGGAGGCGGCAATATCGAAAGCTCGCTTGACAAACGCATACTCCGGATTCAGTATTTTCCGTTCTACGTAAAGGACCGGCGAATTAAAAGATCGGATATGCCGCGCATCCTGCATGATCGTGTCGCCGATATGGGGCAGGAAAAAGCCGGGGATGTTCTCTTCCTTACAGTATTTCAGGATCCCGTTTCTGCATGCGGAGTTCACCCCGGCAACGAAGATCGCATCGTATCCCTCAAGCCGGTCGCGGATCTCATCGAAGTTGCCGTTATACATGATCTCATCGGTGATCCTGTACTGGCGTTCGGTAGGCTTCCCCCGAATGCTTCCAAAGCGGAGTTTATCCAGCGGTGCCCGATAGATTAGGACCGTCTTTTTCTGTGGATTGAGGCGGAAATAATACGCATTAGCCAGGTAAGACCAAATCATATCCAACAGCAGTTGTGCGGGAAGAACCAAGAGAAATGCCAATGGGCGGTCGAATCGGTTCCAAGCTAAGGAAACGGCAAAATACAGGATCGCAGCACTGAAGAGCTGGGAGATGAACTGCGCGAAAACCATGCTTCGGATCCGACTGTAGCCCAGGAGATAAGCGCTGTAAGTACGCAGGAAAAACAGCAGACACACACCGTAGGCCAGGATCACATAGTAATTGTAGCGGAAGCCCACCTCTTTAAGCGGGAGAGCGCCGTGATATCGAAACCGAAACCAGGCAAAGGCAAAAAACGCAAGGGATAAGGTCAAGTGCACTCCCTTCATTGCCTGGAGCTTGCTTTTTTTTCTGAAAGCGGCGTCAGCGGTCTGATTTTTCGTCTTCAATCCCTCATTTCAACCCTTTCAACGCCTCATATACCCGCTCAGAATTACGTCGATCAAAGTACCTAAATTCTTTTGTGTGTCCTTCCGCAAAAAGTTCGGGAACTCTGTAATCTGTCAAAATGTACCGTTCCAGTTCCTCCAACACAGAAAAACAGTCTGGATAGGAATTAGCGAATGGAGTGTGATGATAATCAAACCAGCCTTGCTCGTAGTGACGTTTTCGGTATTCTTCTTCATCAAATTGATAGAAAATCACCGGTTTTTTCATATAAAACATATCGAAGCAGACAGAAGAATAATCGGTAATCATCATCTGTGCGCTCTTCATCAGCTCTTGAATCCCACAATCATTGAACGACAGGATCGTGATGCATTCGCTTGCTTCCCGGAACATGTCGGTGTATTCCTGCATCTGTCTGTGCAAGCAGAAAACCACGTCAAGTTCATACTTCCTAATCAGTGCAGTCAATTTGCTGCTGGTAAGCAGTTCCAACCATTTTCTCAAGAACTCCGATCCCCGGAAGTCCATTTCCTCACGGTTCGTGCTTTCCGAATGTAGCCGAAGCCATTTTCGCCACGTTGGAACCAGAATAATGCGGTTTTTCTTTGCTTTCCAGTCATGCAGATTATCGAAGCGCGGAAACCCGGTCAGATGGACGATGTCGGGATCATAACCGAAAGCCGTTTCCACAAAAGCTTGCTCGGAAGTCGTGGCCGCCACAAAGAAATCAAATCGGCAGTGATCCGCCATCAGCCAATCGAGCTTGCTGATCGTAACGCCATGTTGCAGGAAAATATTCTGGGGTTGGAATAGCCCATTCAACTCCAGAAACGCGCACATCGCCGCATTCGGCTTTCCTCCCTTTTGAGAACTGATGTTGTATTTTGCGGTAAAATACAGGATCCAGTGCTTCAGGCTGCCGTGATGTACCGTTTTCCCCAGAGAGGCCACTTTTTTATGATCTTTGCACCGTTTGTCAATTGCATAGACGCAGTCCAGCTGAGGTTGATGCTCACAGAGGTACTTGAAAAAATGATAGCCATTGTCCCTGGCCTCTCTCTTCTCTTCACAGATCAGCCAGATATCCCGGTATTTCCTCCGGAATAATGGGCGAAGCAGGAACGCAGTTGCCATAGGAAATACCGACAGAATGTCACTTACTTTTACGTCTTTGATTCTCTTCTTGAAGTATCGAATATCCATCTTCACATTTCTCATGTCTTGGGTTTTAATACTTCGGATTTCATCTGTCCCGTACTGCTGGTTCTGCGGACGGTAATCGCGGCAAATGGAAGGAGGAGCCACACATTGCAGGACAGCTCTTTCATGTGCCCTTCCGCTGCGAAATCCACTGCCAGGACTGCCAGCAGAAGCACCCGGTATAGCTCTCCACGATGGGCGTATCGAACGGAAACCCAGGTCATCGCGCCAAGAATCATGGCAAAAACCAGATAGCCGTGATTGATGAGGATTTGGGGATAGGAGCTGTCGATATAAGTCAGCCCGTACTCCAGGTATCGTTCCCAGGAATTGATTCCGGGTTCATAACCCCACCCGACCTGTATGAATTCGGTCCCCCAAAGCCGCGGGGGATAGAGGAGGACCATTTTATGCGGCGTACTGAGCCGCAGATGCAGGAACTGGTTGATAGCGTTCCATTCTGCGTTGTCTGGGTCAAAGCAGAAGGACAGCCCGATCATGATGGCTGCACATGCGAGGAAAGAGGCAGACAGCGCATACCCCAGAACCTTCTGCGAATGCTCTCCGACTTTTCCTCCGAGCAGCGCTGCAGTTTTCCACACTGCCGCGATCACCAGGCATATAACGGAGCAATACATACTGATTTCAGCATGGGTATAGTGCCAGAACCACAGTACGATCCCCGCCATTGCCGCCAAGGCAATGTAGGGGATCCGTTCTTCATAAAGGAAAAGACAAACTGCCAAGAGAAACAAGATCAAGTTTTGGCAGTCCGTGGTATTGATGCTGCCGAAATGGCGGAACCGTTCTGCTTCCCAGCCGGGGGTGGTCAGGAAATAATGGATCAGCATTACGGCAAAGAACGTGGCTGTGATCATCATAAAGACAGAAAGGATTTTCCGGTCTTCCATATGTAAAGCTCCCGCCATCAACACGGACAGGACAAAGAAATAGAAGGAATGCCGGACGAAGCAGTAACCCAGACCGATCAGGACCATAAGTGCTGCCATCCCGACCGTATACTTGTTCTCGTTCCGGACATTGAGGAACCGGATACATAGGACAATCCCTGCTAAAGCCGCTCCGATTACATACGGTACGCGGAAGGGGCCCCGTTCAAAGCGGGTCAAGTAGGCGTAATCATAGATAAGGACCAAAGAAAACGCCGCATAATATAGTGCGTCCGTCAGTTTCTTCGGTATTCTGTTGTATAATGACTCCATGTTCTTCAACAGACGCAGCCCCATCTCTGAACGCTCCTCCATTCAATTGTTTAATATATCATAAATCATATAGATTGCAAGGAGAACCGCTTCCAATACACCCGGCTAATCCCTGCACTTGCTGATTCATCAATTAGGTTCCACATTTGCGATTCAGCACAATTCGGCGTTCTCCGGCAGCGCACATACCCACCGGAGCACCGCAGATTATATTTTGCGGGATCCACTCCGTTTCCACCATCTCCCTGTTCAGGAGCCCCGTCGACGCTTTTTCGGGCCAGTGTGCGCTAGGGTTTTGGCATTCCTACGTATGATCCGGTCTCCCTGAGGATTGACGCAGCAGAATAATGATAAAATGGTTTTGTGCCGTTGCCGAACGGAAGTAAATTAAATGGATAAGAATCTGCTCAATGTTTTCGATATGATCTAAAGACGATTTAGCCGGTAATCTCGTATTCCATGAAAATGGTATGGCTGCTCTGCTCTCCGCCGATGCGATTGCCGGTCTGCGCCATGTTCTATACGGAGTCCACGATCCCACCGATATTTCCCTGTCAGCCACCGGGATTCTCGGACAGCGATGATCATGTCCTTGGAAAGCGCGGACTTCTTCCTTCCCACGGAACGCTGATCACGCCAAATCGTTTTTCTTTATCCAAAGCGTTTTCCTTTGACAGCAATTCTGAAAACTGCCTATTTCCAAGCACACCTTCAAAATATTAACTAATAGCAAATATAATTCACTCTATCGTCAATTTCTTTTCTTCTGGACAGCTTATATAATTTAGCTGATAGAATATGCGGCATGGTTAAGATGGCGCGTTGGAGAACAGAAATTGACGAAAACGATATTTTGCAAAGAAGTTGGCCGGAGGATCGCGGCGGTCCGCGGGCAGAAACACATGACGCAGCAGCAGGTGGCTGATGCTGTCGGAATCAGCACGCCCTATTTTTCTCAGATCGAGAACGGGAACAAAACCGCCAGCGGTTATGTCCTGGCCCGGATCATCGAGACGCTGGAAATCACCGGCGACTATATCCTTTTTGGTCAGTATCCTGCTGTGGACGACTCCCTGAAGCAACTGTTTGACCGATCGACGGATGAGGAACTCGCTGCCATCCGCCGATTTTTGGATTCCTGCAGTCAGAAATTGGATGCTGAGGAGATGAATCGGGAAGCAACCGCCTGCAGGAGTGAGACAGAATCCGCGACGCCTGCGTACCCCATCCCCTGATTACAGGAAGGAGTGGTCCTCTTGCGGAGAGAAGATACGGCGGTTGCTTCCGGATTCGGGGACATGGAAGAGCTGTTGAGTTCGCTCTTTTTGAAGCATTATGACTACCTGCGGGATCTGGCCCGCTATTTCGGCTGTTCTCGGGATTTAGCGGAAGATATGGTTCAGGAAACCTTTGAAATCGTGCTGCGCCAGCCGGACAAGCTGCTGAACAGCGAGAACAAGCTGGCCTGGCTGGTGGGCATTCTGAAGAACCGAATCGGCTATGCAAAGCGGAGTACCCTGTATGCAGAACAGCTCCTGCGCCGTTTGCAGCAGGTCTATGTTGGAGAATACTCCGATGAATTAAAACTGACCACTCTGTATGGAAACGGCATTGATCCGGGGGATCTGGAACTACTGATCCGCTTTTACGCAGAGGGCTGGAGCCACGCGGAATTGGCGAAGGAAAAGGGAATCAGCCCTGCAAGCTGCCGGAAGCGAATCCAGCGAACAAAGGAAAAGCTGCGGCAATTGCTGGAAGAAAACGCATCGGAAAAAAGAGATCGGAAAAAATGAAAAACCCTGTCACATTTTGCCTTGTTCATGTGACTATGCTATTGAGGGGGTGAAGCACTTGTCCCAGGCGAAGGATGCCGAAATCGGGAAGGAATATGACGACCTCTCCCCGGAAGATCTGAAAGAGGCGCTGAAAACCGTCCTTTTATACACTGACGAAATCAATGACGATACGACGGCGGATCTGGATCGCATCATGGCAGCGCTGCGGGAAAAGGAGCCTCTGGAGCATGAGCGCAGCGCCGAGGAGCAGTGGGCGGTTTTCCAGGCCGAGCATCGGGAAGAATTGTCACAGCTCGGTATCCGAACAGACGATAAGAAAGAAGAGGTGAGGCCGGGCCGGGCGGGATCAGGTCAGGTCGGACGGCGCAGGAATGTGCGGGTACTGACGCGCATAGCTCTGGTGGCAACGCTCATCGTCGTGCTGCTGATTGGCGCAGCGGTCACCGCCAGCGCTATGGGCTTTGAGCTTTGGGGCTGGGCGCCGAAGTGGAACCGGGAGGACCTGCGGTTTGTGACGGAGGAACCGGGCGCAGAGGACATGCAGGACATTCCCACTGCGCTGGCCGCGTTGGGAATCGACGAACCACTGTACCCCCATTGGCTGCCGGAGGACATGAAGTGGGAAACCGCAAGGATTCAACTGGATCCTGTTTTTCTCTATGAAGCATACCAAGGACATGATCGTGTTCTATTCATCACCATCGTTCCCTCTTCAATCTCTGATACAGCTGTATACCAGAGGAGCGAATCCGATCCCGAAGAATATATCGCCGGAAACACGATTCATTACATATTTTCGGATGTAAACCACCTGACTGCTACCTGGTACATCAAAGACTACACCGCCTCCATTGTCGGCAACGTTTCCGTTGCTGAATTGGAGCAGATCATAGATTCTATTTACGAGGTGCGGAATTGAACAAGAAAGCTTTTCGAGTATTCATCGCTGCAATTATCCTGACGTTGCTTCTCTCCACGGTTTCCTATGCATCGCAGACTTCCAGCGAATACATAGCAATCACCAACGCTTATATCACCCGCTCCGGCGACGACGTCAACGTGTATTTTTACATCGTTGGCTGTAATTTCATGGATAAGATCGGCGCAACAGAGATCCGTATTATTGAACAAAACGGAACGACATGGAGCCGAGTGAAAACCTTCGATTCGAATGACAGTCAATACACATCAGCAATGATAGATACCAATTCAGGTGTCTTTAGCAGTCACGTCACCTATACGGAAGGCTCCGCGTCGAAAAACTACTATGCGATCGTATACTTCTATGCGGAGAAGGACGGCGACAGCGACACCATTCCGCAAAACACCCCCACCTCTTACGGTTCTTAGGTAGTCCCGAAAATACCCAACCAACGAGTTAGTACCCTGGCCGGGCAAAGCCCCGGCCAGGGTACTTTTCTTTATGGGCATTTCGCCGTCGCCCCTCCCGCGGTTTCCTACACAGGCTAGCGGAGCGCAAGCCCGGCGCTTCAAATCTGTATGAACAGCGGGAGAACGGCAAAGGGCAGCCGGCAAAGGGGGATAGAAAGAGGAGCGCTCC
>JAEEGI010015810.1_pt1 | contig 15661 bp, 13 predicted proteins | sample 8958751 | NCBI WGS metagenome assembly JAEEGI01 (sample SAMN16246545, study PRJNA631951) | gut metagenome | biome: gut microbiome; feature: rumen; material: KS-attached | host: Bos | place: Iran: Karaj | collected 2018-10
CAACTTTTGAAGACGCGTCTGAATATGCTATATTCGGAACACATGCAAGTAGATATGAAGCAGAACCTGTAGGTCAATTAAAGCCTAATGGATTTGGCTTATACGACATGTTCGGTTTGGTTTGGGAACATGTTCTTTTTGAAAACAGTAATCCATTTCAAATTCTTAAAGAACGACCTTCTTGTTTGAAAGGAGGGAGTAACCATGTCAGAAAAAACCACATATGGTACAAAGCTTATAGAGAACCCTATTGGAAATGGATAAATTATGGTTACTCATATCCTAATTATAGCAGTGGAGCAGCAAAGGGTTTCCGCCTAATCCGCAACATCGGCAACAACGCCAAATGGAGCGAAGTAAAGTCCGACAAGGAATAACATTCACAAAACGTCATTATCAAAAAAGAGGCCTGCAAGCCTCTTTTTTTTGCGTATGCACGGTCGCAGCAACACCATGTTCTCGCAGAGTTTACCAAGCAGGTCCAAAAAGCACCCCTCCCCACCCTGCTATAAAAAATTATATATTGTCGGTATGGCTCGCAAATTTCCCATAGGCATTCAGACATTTTCGGAGATCCGCAATTTCAACGCTATTTACGTTGATAAGACGAACTTGGTTTACAAGCTTGCTCAAGAAGGCAAGGTTTATTTCCTCGCTCGTCCGCGACGTTTCGGGAAATCGCTTTTGATAAGCACGCTCGACGACTACTTTTCAGGCCGCAAGGAACTGTTTACGGGACTTGCCATCGAAGGCCTCGAAACCGAATGGAAAAAGCATCCAGTGCTTAGATTCGATTTTAGCCGAATGAAATTCCAAAGACCCGGCGATTTAGACGAACTCTTGGATTTGCAGCTAAAAGAATACGAGTCGCTTTATGGCATCGATTTGCAGCCAAGGTCGCTTGGAGAAGAAACTCTAAAAAAAAGCAGCCGTCTGCAAAATGTAATTCTTGCAGCAGAAAAAAAGACCGGTGAAAAAGTCGTTTTCCTCGTCGATGAATACGACGCCCCTCTGCTTGATACTCTAGTCGATCATAAAGCGTTTGAAGCCATGCGGCAGACGCTCCGCGACTTTTACAGCCCACTCAAGAGCCTTGATGCTCACTTGAGATTCATATTCATTACAGGCATCACCAAGTTCAGCCAGCTTTCGATATTCAGCGAACTGAACAATTTGAAAATCATTTCGATGCTTGACGGATACGCGACTCTCTGCGGAATTTCCGAAGAGGAACTGCGTACGCAAATGAAGCCCGAAATCGAGGCTATGGCGGCAACCACAGGAAAAACTTTCGAGCAGGTTTGCGACGGACTCAAGCAAAAATACGACGGCTACCATTTCTCGGCTAAATCGCCCGATATCTACAATCCGTTCAGCCTGATGAACGCCTTGCAAGATAAGCAATTCACCAACTACTGGTTCGAAACAGGAACGCCGACGTACATTATAGAGCAAATTAACAAATTCAATATAGACCCCGAAGAACTTGCAAAAGGCATCGAGGCGACTGCGGACATGTTCAACATTCCGACAGAAACATCTGCAAACCCGATGCCTGTGCTCTACCAAAGCGGCTACCTGACCATCAAGGGGTTCCGCCCTCGCGGCAACGTCTATAAGCTCGCGATCCCGAATGAAGAAGTCCGCGAAGGAATTTTCAAAAGCCTGCTTCCGCATTATGCCGGCATCGACAAAAGCAGGAGCGATACCTTCATCATTCGCTTTACGGACGCAATTTACGACGGAAAAATAAACGATTCGATGGAAATGCTACGGGCGTTCTTGAGTTCAATCCCTTACGACGCGGAGCGGCAGGACGAAGACCACTACAAGACCATTTTCTATCTGCTGTTCCGCATGTGCTCGCCGTTCGTTACCGAAACGGAGGCACGCTGTGCCGCAGGTCGTGCCGATGCGGTCGTGGAGACTGACGACGCGGTTTATGTATTCGAGTTTAAGCTGGACAAGAACGCGACCGCTGAAGACGCGTTAAAGCAGATTGACGACAGGGGTTACTTAATTCCATACACCGTTAAAAAAACGGATGACGGAACGCCCAAGAAACTCTTTAAAATCGGGGCTGTCATCGACTCCGCAAAACGCACCCTCGGCGAATGGAAAATGGTGGAAACGTAAGCCATTTCCTCGAAGCCGTCATCCTGACGACCTGTCATCCTGGAGCCGAAGGCGATAGGAACCATTATTTCTTGTATCTACGTTTGGGAGGTAGGATCCAGTTACATTCTTTATAACAATTGATTTTTGTATATTCAATTGTATGAAAATTTTTTTGTTGTTCTTAACGATATGCTTTGCGTTTGCGAATGCCCAATTTTATTATGACAAGCATGGAGAATGTCGCGGTGCGTATAAGGATAGTTTGGAACACGCGACGCTTGTCGGGCTTGCAAAAAGATTTCATGGTCCGATTCTGGTGAAAAAGCCGATTAAAGGTGTTAAGCCAAGAAAGAATTTGAAAAAGATTCCAGAAAATAAAATTCAAAGAACTTTTGATGTGAACCGTGATTCGTTGCGCAAGGAGCTTTGGCTTGAAGTAGAGAAAAATGAATTCGTTAGAATTTGTGTTGACGTGCCTGTTGTCGCATGGGAAACTTCATTGAAATCAAGTATCCTCAACGATTCCTGCCTAGCATTCCAAGTGCCAATGTTTGTTGGTGTTGAATCGATAAATGTTTATTTACCAGAATCAGATAGTCCGCATAAGATTAATTTGGCCATCGACATGAAGTATCTGGATTTCAAAAATGAAGAAGCTCTTTTAGGTTTCAGCAAGGAAACAATAAACAATGATTTATACCCCCAAGAAGATCCTGAAAGATTAATATCAGTTACTGGCACATATCTAGTAGATAAATACCCCATAACCAATTGCGAATTCACTCAACTAATGTTAAACAGGATTCCATCAAAACCATCCTTTACAAATTTAGACAGACAGGAAATGGCTGAAAAATGGGCTTACAGGAAAAAGATTTTCACACAAAAAAATAATTGCATAACACATGATTCCGCTGCATGTACAATTTTTTTATCACAGGCGATGGAATATGCTAATGCTCGCAGTATTCAAGAAGGTTTAAAGCCGTACTACATTTTCACATCAACGGATTATCAAGCCCCTCGTATATTATCAAATAAACAGTATATTATTGCTTTTTTTGATTTTTCAATAGATGACGACAAATATGTTCTGGTTTCTGTAGATCCGTCATCGGATGGCTATAGACTACCTTTTTATAATGAATGGATGATGTTCGCACGTGGTGGAGATAAAAAGAAAACCGCACCATGGGGTGATACAACAGCAACTTTTGAAGACGCGTCTGAATATGCTATATTCGGAACACATGCAAGTAGATATGAAGCAGAACCTGTAGGTCAATTAAAGCTTAATGGATTTGGCTTATACGACATGTTCGGTTTGGTTTGGGAACATGTTCTTTTTGAAAACAGTAATCCATTTCAAATTCTTAAAGAACGACCTTCTTGTTTGAAAGGAGGGAGTAACCATGTCAGAAAAAACCACATATGGTACAAAGCTTATAGAGAACCCTATTGGAAATGGATAAATTATGGTTACTCATATCCTAATTATAGCAGTGGAGCTGCAAAGGGTTTCCGCCTAATCCGCAACATTGGCAACAACGCCAAATGGGAAAGAAAAGATTCGATTGTCAATGATAAATCTGTTGATGATTTAAAAAATAAAGAGTTGCATACAAACGATAGCTTGGTGAACTCGGAACCGGACAAAGACTCAGTCTCGGACAATGAAAAGTTGAAAGAGCGAAAAGTCCTTGATGTGAAAGTTAGTGATGTATTTATAGGCCGCCGTCAATTGGGTGGGTATGTTGGGACTGTAACACCGATTTTCCCGATTATGGATTCGATTCCTGTGCCTTGGTTCAGGCATTATTTATCGGGTAGTAAGCTTGCTAGGGCGATTAAATTTAAAGTTGAAAAAAATTCCCTGACAAGAAATCGAACGATGTGGGTGCGTATCTCGCTTGTGAAAGAAGATGGTTCACTTTACGATTTTAATACATCGGTTGATGTTGAATTTTATAGAATTGGAGAAGAACGTGATAAATACATATTCCAAAGTACGAAAATGTTCAAAGACAAAGCTATTCTTTTTACCCGGAACGAAAAAGATATTGGAAACTTTAAGGAAGCAGTTGTTTTGTGTATTAAGAAAAATTCAGATAAATTTGCATTTCAATTACTGGAATGATGATTTTGGGCGGCAAGTTCCTATTGCTCCGGCGGTTAAATAAATTCCAGAACAACTTGGTGGTTCTGGCCTGCCATTTTACGGTTGTCACCCTGGAGGGAGTGCAACGACCGATAGGGCCCATGCATTACACAACCTTTTGAAACTTAGATTGATGCTTCTGCATCCGAGGCAGTAGAATTTTTGGACTAGAAATAAGTAACTATGAACTAGTAACTAAACAATAAAATTCTATCTTATCTCTCGTGAATAAGAAATACATTATCCCTGTCGTTATTTTTTCGATTTTGTTGTTGCTCCCGTTTGGCGTGCAAGCGGTTGCCGATTTGCGTGGCGAAAAGCGCTTCCAGCCGTTTGACATTTTCAAGGATGTGGTTTACACTCCGATTGTGCGCGAGAAAAATGTCGCTGCGGCTGCTGACTCGCTCGATGTGAAGTGGCGTGCGGCGCGTGAATCTATTGCTGCAGGTGTAGAAGTGACAGATGCTTTGGAACCTGTAATTTCGTCGCTTTCGGACTTGGAAGCGGCGGTGCTTTCGGTGAATACGTATGCGGAACTCGATACATCTGAAGCTCGTTACAAGAGTCTCAAGTTGGCGGATACGCTCATCTCGAAGTTGGAGGACGAACCGGAATCGTTCCCGCAGGCGGATTCTTGCATCAAGTCGCTCGTGGCTGACCTTGGTCATGTGTCGCTATGGCGTGCGTTCTTGGACGTGAAGCATTACGGTGTGTGGACGAGCCGCTATTTGCGTGCTTTTGAAAATAAGATTGATGACGAGAGCGCAATTGTGTTGGCGTTGCGTCCGAAGTACCAGCTTGCGGTTTGGAATCTCTTTAGTGATCCGGGCGAGAAGGTGGTGCTTGGCGCTGCTGGCGATTGCATCGGTGCTGGCTGTGGACGCGATACCGCCGCGGCTTCCGACCGTTGGCTATTCTACCGCCAGGATGTGGAATTCCTGGTGCAGCCGTCTCCGCTGGATGTGCGCAGTGCTAAGCTAGACAATCCGGTGAAGGCGATTGAAAGGTTCCGCGACCAGCTCAAGGCGAAGGGCGTGGAACTCTTGGTGGTGGTGACTCCGGGCAAGCCGAGCATTTACCCGGAACGATTGACGGGCAAGAATTCGGATGCTGCGGAAAATGGGAATGCCGCCGGAACTGCCGCGGGGGAAAATGCCGCCGCGGTTGGAAATGCTGCCGCCGTCGGGAATGCCGCGAGTCTCTCAAATGCCGTCGGGCTCCAATCGCATGGCAAAAAAATTCTTGATTCCCTCACGCGTGCTGGCTTTAATACTGTAGATTTATATACGCCGCTTTTGGCCGCAAAGTCCCGCGATGCTGCCGAAGGTCCGCTTTACCTGAACGACGACACGCACTGGACCCCGCGCGGTGCTGAACTTGCCGCTGCAGAAATCGCCGCTGCCGTGAACCGCTTGGAATCCGAGGGTAAAATTAAGTTGAAAAAACTCCAGAAGCATGAGGATGGTAGTTTTCCTTTGAGCTTTGTAGCGAAGGATTCCGTTGCAGATCGCATGGGTGACGTGGGTGAAATGAGCGGCCTCAATAAGTTCGGAGCTTTCAAAGTTCAGCAGGTGACGGGGCATGTGGTTTCGCAACAGAATATCAAGGAACGCACCGAAAAGCTCCCGGTGGATTCGACTTGTGTCGAAGCGGCAAAGAACGCTTGCAAAAAGAACGATTCTTGTTTCACGGTTCAGTCCGCACTTTGCGAGCGAGACACTGTCCTTTATGACACGACTGTTACTCCGTTCAAAGACGATTTCCGTAAGTCCGAAATCTTGATTCTCGGTGACAGCTTCAGCCGTATTTACCAGACCGATTCGCCGGTGAATGCCGGATGGATTGCGCACTTCGCGAAGAATATGAACCGCCCGGTTGCATCCATCGTAAGCGATGGCGGTGCCTCGACGCTCGTGCGTGAAAAGCTTGCCCGCAAGGCGAGCGTGCTCAAGGGCAAAAAGCTCCTCATCTGGGAATTTGTCGAACGCGACCTCCGCTTTGGCGCCGAAGGCTGGAAGAATGTGGAGTTTTAGAGGTGGGGGGGGGCTACAATTTACATAACTTTAACAAACTTAGTCTTGCCAAAATAGGGGCTTATTCTACATTTCCTCTTGCGGTTTCGAAAAGTGCACCGAGACATCCATGAATTTGGATGTTTTTCTTTTTTCTGGAGAAAAGTGCATGGAGAGCGAACAAATTATAATTCCTGATGTTTTGAAGGGGAAGACGTTTCTGGATCCCGGCTACGGTCCTGCATTCCGCAAGATGTTGGAGCCCAAAGAAGTGATGGCGGATTTCATCAACAGCATTTTGCATTTGAATGGCTGCGAAGAAGTTGTTGATTTGGCTAGCCAATTCGAACGCCCGATTGACACGTTCTATCCAGAAAATAAAACGCTTTACTTCGATGCCCACGTTACCACGCGAGGCTGCCAGTATCTGAACATTGAACTTCAGAATGCTCATCATGCGTTTTTCGTTGACAGGTCGTTGATCTATAACGCCCATCACGTTATTCATAGCAAACGGGATTTTGAAATAGCCCGCAAAAACGAAAAGATTGTGAAAAATGAAATCATGGCTCGCCGCTACGAGTTGCCTCAAATCATTTCCGTGTGGATTTGTAAATTCTCTCCTCGCCCAGAAGTGGAGCACGATGATTTTCGTGATTACTGGGGCATCTATAGCGGCAACGACCTCGCAAAAGGACGAACCCTACCCGTTTCCGAAAAAATAAAGTATCTTATTATAGACTTGCCCAAGTTCATCAAGACGCACCCGGCGATTGATACTCGAGAATCGTTCTGGTTGCATCTGATAGCGTGCGGCGTGGAGGCTATGCCCCCGACAAACGACCCGATTTTTCGACAAGCAATCGAAAATCTTCGAATCGTCAACGCAAGTCAAGAACTTTTGAACAGGCAGGAAAAGGCTATGACATACAATTATGAACATGAAGTCGATGATTATGAAGCTATAATAAAGGACCTTGTAAGTGAGGCCTCGCAAGCGGCGGCTGAAAAAAGAGAGGATGAAATTGCTCGTGAAATGCTAGCTGATAACGAACCGTTGGAAAAAATTGTACGATATTTGCATCTTTCTAAAGAACGGATTATGGAACTCAAGGCAGAACTTGAGTCTGTCGGTGTGTAAAGAATTACAGCGAATAACTCCTACAACCTAACCCTTAACCCCTAATCCCTAACACATACAACCTAACCACTAACCACTGCTTACCAACCACTAACCACTGCTTATGCCAAGACATGGAACCCCGACGCCGGGACAGGCGATTCTCGAAGGAATTGAATGGCTTAAAATCGACAAACCCGAATTTGCTCGTAGGGTGGGCGTTTCTGTAGAAATGCTCGACCAGCTCATTGCGGGTGAAATCAGCATCTCGACCGAGATGGCGAACGCTCTCGAATCCGTGACGGGCAGCCCCGCCGCCTATTGGAAAATGCTCGAACGTAAAAGTCGCGCTTCTCGTTAAAGCGTTGCTTTTCGTTAAAGCGTTGCTTTTCGATAAAGCCGCGCATCTCGGTAAGCCGCGCTTCTCAAAACCGTGCATTAATGTCATGCCGCACTTGTTGCGGCATCGGTTATTTTTGCGGTAATGTCCAACAGCCCCCGGAACTAAGTCCAGGGTGACTTTTCGTGCTGTCATTCCCAGTTTGACCGGGAATCTCCATTCTCTATTTTTTTATACTTGACTTGTAAATATTTAAAAGCTTGATTTTACGATATGAATATTAAAGACGCTGTTTCTTTCATGTGTGACCTCGCCAAGGGCGAAGCCGAACAGTTTGATGTAATCGCTTCCAACTCGCATTCTGAAGGGCTTTCGGTTTTTCAGGGGCAGGTGCAGAACATGGAAATTTCTGATTCCGTGGGGCTTGGTGTCCGCGTAATCAAGGATGGCCGTCCGGGGTATGCTCATACGGAACGCCTCACTGACGAAGCTCTCCGCCAGACGCTCAAGGATGCTCTTTGCCATACGCAGTGGACCGAAAAAATAGACATTACGCTCCCCAAGGCGGTAGAACTCCCGAAGGGAGAGCCGAACTACAATCCCGCTCTTGAATCGCTTGACCTCTCGATGTTGAAGGATTTTTGCATCGAACTCGAAAAGGCGACGTTCGCAAAATCGAAGGAAATTGAGAATATCCCGTACCTCGGCGGCGACATTGAGCGCGATTTTTCCATCGTTGCGAACAATACGGGCCTTTTTTACGAAACTCGCTCAAATTGTGCGTCCGTGGGGGCTGGTGCGGTTGCGAGCCGTGATGGCATTAAGAAACTTGGAAATTTTGTGAAAAATGGCCGCAACTGGAACGAGTTTTCGGTCGAAGAAATTGCAGGTCGTACCGCAGAATACGCTACGGAACTCTTTGGCGCAAAAAAAATCGAAGGCGGCAAGATTCCGGTCATCCTTTCGGAACGTATTACGGCTCGGTTCCTCGGCATGTACAGCTTGCCGTTTATGGCAGAAACGATGCAGAAGGGCCAGTCCCGCCTCGACGGCAAAGAGGGCGAAAAGATTGCAAGTGACGCGTTCTCGCTTTGGAACGATCCGCAGGGCGAATTGTTCGAGCACAAGTTTTACTTTGATTCCGAAGGCTGCACGACGAAGCGCGTGAAGGTTGTCGAAAACGGCGTGTTCAACTCCGCTCTTTACAATCTCGAAACAGCTTCGAAGGCCCACCGCGAAACGACCGGCAACGGCGAACGCGGTTTTGGCAGCAAAATGTCCACGAGTTTCTACAATTTGCTTGTCCCGCCAGGATCAATGACGACAGCGGAACTCCTCAAGCTGTTCCCGAAATGCTTGCTGGTCGTACGCTTGGAAGGCAATTCCGGTTGCAATCCTGTGAGCGGTGAACTTAGCATCGGGGCGCATGGTTTCTGGTGCGAAAACGGCGTGGTGCAGCACCCGGTCGATGGCGTGACGCTTAGCGGCAACTTCTTCGATATCATCAAGAACATCGTGGCGGTAGGCAACGAATATCGCGACCCGTTCTCGACGTACAAAGTGCCGGCACTCGCCGTAAGCGAACTTAGCGTGAGCGCTTAATTTTTTTCGCGTGCGGTTTTTGCTGCCGTCGCAGTTCTTGTTGCGACCGAGCGGTCCCTTTTGCCGCGCAGTACTCATCGCGACGTGCTGTTCCCATTACCGCCGCGCGGTACTCATTGCCGTGCGGTTCTCGTTACAGCGCGGTTCCCGTTGCGACGCAGTTCTCATTGCCGTGCTGTTCCCATTACCGCCGTGCGGTACTCATGGCCGCGCAGCACTCATCGCGACGTGCGGTTCCCATTACCGCCGCGCAGTACTCATTGCCGTGCGGTTCTCGTTGCGACCGAGCGGTTCCTTTTGCCGTGCAGTACTCATCGCGACGTGCTGTTACCATTACCGCCGTGCGGTACTCATGGCCACGCGGTTCCCGTTGCGACGTAGTGCCCATTGCAGTACGGCTTGCCGTCGCGGTACCCGTTACAATAGCTGAACCGCGTTTTTTGGCGTGTGCCTCAAAACGAAAATGCTGCAAGAACTTCCGGTCTAAACCTTTGGTACTTGCAGCATTACTTGGATGTTTGAGGTGTTTTTGAGTTATTGAGTATTTTAAATTCTGCTACGGGTTGTAAATATCCCCGTTTCTATCGAGCGGAACCTTGCCTACGCTGACCGTATTTGTGGTGTGGCAGTACAAGTCGTTCGGCGTGACGAACAAGGCCTGCTGCATTTTTGCGTTTTCAATTAATTCTTCGACGCTGTTGACCACGATTCCAGCCGCTTTCTGGATTACCTTCAAAAATTCTTCGATAGCGCTGCTCAAAGCGTTGCTCTTAATCAAGTTGACGTGATTCTTGTTTTCTTTATCGACCAAATTCTTTAAAATTTCTTCGATGGATTCCTTGACCGGCTCGGTTTTCGCTTCGGCAAAACTTTTGGTGTTGTAGTTGTATTCGGCGGCATGTTCTGCGTACAGGTCGAACAGAGTCGCAGAACGTTTCGCTTTTTGCGGAGCCTGCGCATCGCCATTTTCGATATGGAGCTTCAGGTCCGGATTGTCCTTGGACGCATCGAGGAAGCACTGGTAAACGAACGAAGAGCAGACCATCGTATGCTTGCCGTCGTGGATTTTTTCGTCGATGAGCGTCTTGAGTTCTGCCGCGACCACTTGCAAAAGCTTGATGACGTTGGGGTAGGTGAGCGCTATGTTGGAAACGTCCTTGAAAATGATAATCATTGCAAGCAGTACGAGGTCGGAATAAGGGTAGGGGAGTCCCTGTCTGGCATAATCGCGGGCTATTTCAACAACCGGTGCCACGATTTTGTCGTAATCGTCGCCAAATCCTCCTTCTTTGGTTAGGCGGCGGACATGGACTCCGCGTGCCTCGGGAACGCTAGTGACCAAATGCATGTTGATTCCACACTCTCCAGAATCTGCAAGTGCCGCTTCGTCCCCGTTCTGCACGAAAAGTGCTCCATGGGTAACTTTGGAGTGGGTAAAGAGCATAATCAAGTCTGATATGATGCTGCCTTCCTCTCCGTCAAAAATGAGAATATCCCCAGGTTTCAAATCCTTGAGTTCAATGTTCTTTTCTTCTTCTTGAAAAATTTGGTTGTTTTGTTCTGTCATAGGTTATCCTTCTCCTGATGTATAAACAAAGATAACTTGAACAGAACACATTTACAATAGCCCATTTGGGTTATTTTTATGTGAAAAAGGTATTAGAGACAAATTAATTTTCGGAAAAAATGTTCTGGAGGCAGTTCCAGAGGAATGCTTTTTTCTGTTCGTCAACGCCTTTCAGCATCCATTCTACGTCTTTTTTGGTGATGTTGGGGTTGTATGTGTAGAGTTGCTTGCGGTGTTCTTCGCTTTCGGCGGTTTCGCCCTTGAGGTTACAGCAGGCGATGATGCATAGGCGGATAGCCATGGCCTTGGGGTTGAACAGTAATATTTGGTTTGCGAATTTTTTGCATTCGTCAAACTTGCCCTGCAACAGCAAAATGAACGTCTTTGCCTGGAATGTAGGCTGTAGGGCCGATTCCGGTATGCATCGCATGTTGTCGTCGATCAGTTCCATCGCGAGCTTGTCTTGACCGGTCAGCATATAAATTTGCGTGAGGATGGTGCGCGCTATGACAAATTGCGGGTTCGCCTCGATGACTTGCTTCAAGTACGCGATGGCTTCGTTCTTGTTGCCGATGGCTATGTTGTACATCGCCATAATCATCTGCGAATAGAAGGAATAGGGGGCGTTGTACATGGCCTTGCGTGCAAATTCACCTAATTCCTTTACATTTTCTTGAACGTTCCCCCAATTCTCAAAAATGGCGATGTAGTACGATGTGGCGAGCGTGTAAAATGCAAATTCGTTATATGTGTTGTCCTCGGTAAGCGGAGTAAGCATCTCTTTGCTGATTTCGAACGATTCCTCGCTGCGATTTTCAAGTTTGGCGTAGGAATATGCCGAAGCGTACCACCAGTAGGGAACAGGACTCCTTGAACTGAAATCCAGCTTGGCGGAGGCGAGGAGCATGTTTCTAAACAAGAGAATGGCGGACTTCCGTGCCAAGATGTTGATTTCGTCGGAGTCTATTTTTAACGATGTCGTCCAAAGAAATTCATGCGAACTGCCAATCTTGATTGAAATGTGCAACGTGTCGTTGTTGTTTTCTGCTGTGGATGCCTCTATTTGAAAACTTGCCTTGTTGTATTTATCGGATGCGTCCGTGATGCGGAATATGTGGTATTGGTGGAGGGCTTCGATAATGGAGAGGTAAAGGCTGTGCGCTTGGGTATGTTCAGGAACGTTGGACTGGAATACCAGGTTTACGTCTTTGACGCTCCTCTTTACTCTGGACGTTGTTTTTGATTCTGTTTCGTTTTCCGGCGAATCTTCGTTGGAAACTGCTTCGGTCCTATTTGAAACTTCTAGAATCTTGTAAATGTTGGTAAGGTGGACTTTGACCGTGTTCGAGGATATGTTCAATGCCTTGCATATCTCGATATTCGTAAGTCCTTTGCGCAGTAAAGAGAGTATTTCTTGTTGGCGCGATGTCAGTTCCTGTATTTTTTTTTGCTCAAGCATATGCGGGAAATTTAATAAAAATGGGCCGTTTTCTGTCATTTTTGAACAAATCCCCTTTGATTTCTTGCAATCTTTTACTAAATTTGGGACTCCAATAGCAACCTAAAAAGGATTACAAAAATGTATTCTATTGTTGAAACAGGTGGTTTCCAGTATAAAGTCGAACTCGGCAAGGCCTACAAGCTCCCGACAATCGACGCCGCTGTTGGTTCTGAACTGGAGCTCAAGTCCGTTCTTCTTTTCGCAGGAAAAGAAGTGCAAGTCGGCACCCCTGTCCTGAATGACGCCTCTGTCAAGGTCGAAGTTCTCGCCCATGGCAAGTATGACACGATCATCGTGTTCAAGAAGAAGCGTCGTACCCGTTACGAACGTCGTAACGGCCATCGTCAGGGCTATACCGAGGTGCTCGTCACGGAACTCCGCTCCGGCGCTGAATCTGCAGTCGTTGACCCTCAAGTTATTACCCGCAACCGCGCTCGCGTGGCTGCCCTTGCTAAGCAGAAGGTTCAGAACAAGCCGCTCACTCGCAAGGAAAAGATCGCTCAGGGCCTTCCGAAGCCAGCCAAGGTCAAGAAGAACTCTCTGCGTAAGGCTAAGGAGGCTTAATCCATGGCACATAAGAAAGGTCAAGGTTCAGTACGTAACGGCCGCGACAGTAACGCCAAGTACCTTGGTGTTAAGAAGTACGCAGGCGAAGTCGTCAAGGCTGGCAACATCATCGTTCGTCAGCGCGGCTCTCACTTCCACAAAGGCAACAATGTCGGTATGGGCAGGGACTTTACCTTGTTCTCCCTTGTTGACGGCAAGGTGAAGTTTGAACGCCTCGATGCAAAGCGCCAGAAGGTCTCCGTTTATCCGGAAGAAGCCAACTAATTTCGCTTTGGACGAATTTAAAAGCCGGACGTTTTTACGTCCGGTTTTTTTTGTTAGATATTTAGCCTATTCCGACTCTGTGGCGGTTCCGTAGCCCGTTCGCGGCGTACGGATTGATAGGACAAAGCCGTGGCTATTTTTTGCAATATTTTAGGTGAATCGCTCGGAAAAAATGGTTTGACTTGACAAAATCTGACGAAATAGTATATTTTTGTGCAGTGTGAACAATAATTACGGAATTATGCTGTATTATCAAACAGAATACGGGAAAAGCAATTGGGCAACCAAGGGCTTGCTCGAAAATCTCATAAAAGTTCGCTCTAAACGACTTTTTTTTAAAGTTTTCGGTCAAGGCTCTACCGAACCATGCAGGCGGGATATCCAACGAGGTTGCCAAGACGAACGCCAACAGCGCATACACAAAATTCAGCAAGCGAACGGTAATGAGACTTTCTCCTGTAGAAAAAAAACAGAAAGTCGCCGCTTCGGCTATTTTCGATAGTTCACTCCATTGACGGGCCTGCTGCAAGACGCTGGCGGTACACCCCGAAAGACAAATTGCTCTGTCGGGCCATTCTGTACGCCCACCCTCAGCCAGCAAACTTTTGAGATCCCATAAGCTTTTTTCTGGCTGTTTTATCTGCTGCACAACCGCGGCTTTCTGTTTTTGCCAGTTCTGACTCCACTGTGTTTCCGTAGCTTGTTCGCAGCAGTACGGATTAGTTGGGGTAGAACAACAGAAAATTCGGACTTTGGCCGCAGACAATGCGACAGGAATGGACAACATTCAAGGAACTTGTTTTGATAGGATTTGAATGAAAAGTTGTTTTGAAGCAAGCTATACGTCATCTCTTAAATTTTTCAAAAAATGTTTTTTCTAAAAAAAGGAAACTATTGTTTGCACTAAATTTTAAACAATCTTCATAAAATTAAAAAATGCGTTATGATATGGAAGTCCTTCAGAAAGCCGAAATAGAACTGTTGGCTCAAATGCTTGGAGATACGCAGACGACCAAGAAAAAGCTCGCTTTAGAAAGCGGGATTAGTCGCCAGCATATCGGTCTTGTAGCAAAGGGCAAACGAAGCCTATCTCTCAAATCATTTTGCGACCTCGCAGATGCATTCGGATGCAGTGCTACAGAACTCATGGAAAAACTCGAAACGTTGATGAAAGATGAGTTGCAGAGGCGACAAATGCAGGTGGCTGCTGAGAAATCAAAAGGCCTAAACTACGTCCACAAATCGTATCTTGGAAGGAGCGTCCGGAAAAATCCTAATCAGAAATAAACGCCTGTAAACCCGCCGTATTTGAAGAGCCGTGCTGTCATCCCCGCTTCCGTGGGGGATGGTTTTTCGAGATCGCCGGGTATAAAGGGTCCGTGTGATTTTTTTATTAAAGTTCAATTTTGGTCCATTTTCCGCAAAAAACAGTCAAATATACCGAGCTTTCTGAAGCTGATGCTCTCGCTATCAAGGCGACTCTCAGCAAATTGTAAATGACTGAATTCTTTGATTATTGATTGGAACAAGTACAAAGCTCTTCGGCACAGAGACACGAACTCATACCAACTAAACCCCTATAACCAACAATCCGAAATCCGTAGGTTGTGGTAATTGCTTCAAAAATGGGTCCCATTATACGTAGTTTGCAAACATTCCTTTTTACATGTGATGCAAGTCAAAAAGGACCGAGAAATACCTTTTTTTTACAAATCCCCCTACAATGTGATGCTTTTATTACTATATTTCCGTGTGCAAGTTAAACATTTCCGGCTTATTTTTTTATGTCAGAATCCGCAAACGGCGGCTGATTGCATACAGAAAATGCCCGGAGTAACACCGAGGTTGCGGTAAGCCACCTAGATGGGGGACTGCACCTCACGGCAGGGTATGACGCGTTTCGATAATAAAGTTTGGCTCTCTAGCCCCACGATGCATGGCGATGAAATCAAGTACGTGACAGAGGCCTACGAGACCAACTGGATGAGCACCGTGGGTGCGAACATCAATGAACTGGAACGTCTAGTTGCTGAAAAGGTCGGCTGTAAGTACGCTGTAGCTCTCTCCGCTGGAACTGCCGCCTTGCACCTCTGCGCCAAGCTTGCAGGCGAGGCCTTGTACGGCATGCCCAAGGTTGGCGAAGGCTCGCTTCGGGGACACAAGGTGTTCTGCAGCGACATGACGTTCGACGCTACGGTGAATCCGATTGCTTACGAGAACGGCGAAGCCGTATTCATTGACACTGAATACAAAACGTGGAACATGGATCCCGAAGCCCTTGAAAAGGCCTTCGAAATTTACCCCGACGTACGTCTAGTTGTGCTTGTGCATCTCTACGGAACACCGGCTAGAGTTGACGAAATCCGTGCCGTGTGCAAAAAACACAATGCGCTGCTTATCGAAGATGCCGCC
>JAEEGI010015814.1_pt1 | contig 15659 bp, 11 predicted proteins | sample 8958751 | NCBI WGS metagenome assembly JAEEGI01 (sample SAMN16246545, study PRJNA631951) | gut metagenome | biome: gut microbiome; feature: rumen; material: KS-attached | host: Bos | place: Iran: Karaj | collected 2018-10
AATGTGTAATTAGTAGTTAGTAATTAGTTTTGAGTTTGCAGTTGGGAGTTGTAGGGACACACTGCGGGGGTTCGAATCTGAATATCTGAGTATCCGAAAATCTGACAATCTTTTGCCAAATTTTACGCTCAGTAGTAATTTTGAGCTAAAAAATTTTACGCTCAGTAGTAATTTTAAGAAAATAAATTTTACGCTCAGAAAATAAAATTTGCATAATTCAATTATTTTCAGTAATTTAGACGTTGCAAAATAAACATTCCAAGAGTATGTGAAAAATAGATTGCTATTATTCCCGTTTATCTTACCCCGCTTGTTTGATAATGGGTAATTAGTATTCAGTATTCAGGGGTCAGTATTTAGTATTCAGTATTCAGTTGTAGGGACACACTGCGTGTGTCCGACACTACTACAGAACAGTTATTCTTTAGGGCAGACTTAGGGCTTGCCTGTTTCGCAAAAAAATCGTACCTTTGCAGAACTAATTAAACAAAAATAATTGACAGCAAAATATAATACAAATAACACAATTATAAGCATTTAGAAAAAAATATAAAACAATAACATACTGAGCTATACGCTCTTGTTCTCCTATCGGAAAAGCTGGTAACTTTCATGGAGTGGGAATGAGACGCGGAGGGTTCACGCAATGGCGTGAATCATTTCGCAACTTATTTACTCCTAGGTATCACCAGCGCCTCCGATAGAAATAAGCAAAACTGACGGGATGGTTCGCGTCTTTTCTTTTGCCATTTTTGAACATCGGCTAACGGCTCAATTAATGGAAATCAAAAACTAAGGACGGACTATATTACAAGAGAATAAAACTATGTTCCTCAGCAAATTATTCAAAAAGAAAGAGCCGGATAACACAATTGTGTTGTCAACCATGGATGACATGTTCCGTTGGCTGGACACAATGAAGGCTGAAATGGACCCCATCATCACCCCTGTACTACAATCGCAGTTGCAACTGCTGCAAACCATGCAAAATCCTATAGTACAAAGCATGTCCATCGACACTCTGATGATGAGCTTGTACAAAACATTGCAAGTGGTTGACAACGAAGACATAAAAGTCAAGGTGCGAGATTGCTATACAGTTATGCTGCAAACACTTATGATGTTCAACGAAACTGTTTTCCGCTACCAGATAAGTAAAAACAAACAGCAATCAGACCAATTGCTTATTTCTGCCGGCGACAACCTTGCCGACTCTATCTCAAACTTGGGTGCACTTATCTTTTCGATAAAAGGATTGTTTATCATTAAGGCGAGAAATGTTTACAAAATGACGAAAGAGTGCAGCAATTTCTACAAATCGACACGAGCCCGTGAGGTTTGCAAAAACAACATTGCTGAACTAAAGCAGGAATATCAACAAATGCTTGAGCACCTGTTTGAAATGCTAGAAAAATATGGAAGTCTTTTGGGAGAGTCCATTGTTTTGTACGGCATGTCTCACCGTTACTACAGCCAGCTGACAGCGGAATATAAGACTCGCAAATGCGAGCCATTGCTCAGTAAAATGAAAAAAGCCAACTTGGGCAAAACGGTTTCCATTGTTTCAAAAATCAAAGAGTCGGGAATCGGCTCTGTTTTAAGTTCTCTTTTCTCCAACACAACAACGTCTGTTGAAAAAGACAATTTGGACGTTGACGAGGTAATAAAAATGTGGGGCAATTTGGATGAGTTGATTGATAAATCAAAAAATAAAATACAAGGATTGCAAACCGAAATCGAAGGTATTAACTCGGAAATAAAACAGCAGAGCATTTTTGCTTTCGGCAAACGTAAAAAGTTGCGTCTTGAGATTGAACAAAAACAAAACGAAATCTCCACCGTAGAGCAACAGATAGCTTTGTACAACGACAACAAACGCTCCATCGAAGCTGTCTATCAAGAAGCAATTGACATTTTCAAAGACATAGAACAGTACGACAAAAAGTATCTACAGATTGTAAACCAATTTGCAATTTCCACAAGCATATAATAATCCAAAAATAAGTAAACTAAAACAAAAAAAAATGAAAGAAATAATTCTTATTGCAATATTGCTTGCAGGTATTGTGGCAATATTTCTGTTGGGTAAACCCAAAAAGAAAAAGGAAGAGGATATTCAACCAGTCACAAGACAAAAACTCACAACCAAGAATCAGTTGGATATTGTTGAAGCCACGGTAAAATCGCTAGTTATCTGCAAAGATGACGATGAAAAACAAGGTGGCGCTCTCATCGGTTGGATGTTCAAAGACCGTTATTACATTGAATCCATTGTAGCCACAATAAGGGCTTCGGTTGATATGGAAGACTTTACTGAAGATGATATCAAACAAAACAATTTAAATAAAACCATCACGATTAAAGTACCCTGTCCAACGTTGGGAGAAGCAAATTTTCCGCAAGAAAAAAACGAAATTATATGGAAAAAAGGCGGCAAATTCGAACCCGAAGAAGTAGAGGAACTTAGGAAACAGAAACAAAAGGAAATCAACCAAGACAAAAAAATCCGAGATATAGTTTTGATGCAGGCTAAACAAAATGCGGAAAATTTCTTTAAGTCAAGACTCATTTATTTAGGATTTAATGATGCCAATATTAATTTCAAAAAGGGAGAAAAAACAGAACAATAACTTATAATATATACAATTATGACAGGAGTAGTTCTTTCGCTAATGGACAGCGCTTTCGATTCAATTCTTGAGATTCTTTGTTTAATAGTTCTCATCGGCGTCGTGATAATGGTCATAGACCGCTTTGTACTCAAATCGCGTTTCTCAATGAAATTGTTTCACCGAGAAAAACCGACAATTGAAAAAACGCCAAACGTCATCACAGAAATAACGGATATCGCTCAGCTAGTTTGTATGACATATTATGAGGAACAGCTCGGGATAATGGAAAGAAGAGACGATGGCAAAATTTACTTTGTAGATTACAAAGAAGGAGCCGATAACGACAATGACTGTATGGTGGTACAATATAATGGTATGGTCAATGTAGGTATTGATTTGAAAAAAATAAAACAAAACGACATCGAAAGGTCTGGCGATAACATAAAACAAGTTAGGATTCCAAAATCCGAGATAATTGGCGACATAGTGATAAACCCAGATGACAAGATTTATATCTACAAAAAAGGAGACTGGGACACCGAAATGGAACGCAAGTTATATTGTCACATGAAAGAAGAGCTTTATAAACACGCTCTTGCCGAAGATATAATAAAACGTTCCGACGAGATTGCAATTAAATCTCTTTCAAATTGGTTCAATGCATTTGGATTTAAAGACGTAAATGTGTATATGGAGGAAACCACGGAAGTGAAAAACTCATAACACATAACGATTTAATATTCGTTAAAAAACGGGCGGCCGCAGGCCGCCCGTTTTTTATACCGCAACTTCATACCTAAAAATACTATAATACATTACGCAAGCTCCCATACAATCCCAACAAATTATTAAACTGAAAACTGCTCAAACGGGAAAATTTTTCCCTGTTTGAGCAGTTTTCGGCATAAATATACAATTGCAAATTAATGGAAGATGTGGTAAGAATCGCACTCTAAACCATTAATTTTCAATTTCCAATTATCAATTCTCAACTGAGAACACCAGTCGTTTGTAGTTTTCGTCGGACCATTTGAGCAGCATGGCCTTGAAATCGTTGTATTGCGCAACTGGGATCTCCGACTCTGTGAGGGAGAGGCTGCGCACCACCTCCAGTTTGTTGTCCTTCTGCACCATTTTTATCTGCATATAGCCGAAGGGTTTGTTCACGGTTACGTCGATGGGCTTGCCCACCCAACGTACGTTTTTGGGCAACATAACGGTGTATCGGTACACCTCTTTGGCGGTGCCGCATACCAGAGGCGCGGTGCGTTTGCCTACAAGAAGTCCGGGCATCATGCCGAAGACTCCCAGAGGCCGCTCGAGGGTGAGCGAGTAGTAACCCTCGGCAAGCTGATGGAGTTCCACATCGCCTTTCTTGCCGCTGCATTTCAGCGTCTTACCTTCGGCGGTGAGGATGTAGTTGTCATCTACAGACACCAACTTGGTGTTGAGGCTCTTGCCCACGGGTTCCAACTTACCAGAGTGTGTGGCAGTAAGTTCGTATTTTTGGTCGAGCCAATCGAAGGTAACATATTCCGACTGCGGAAAATAGAAATCCTTGCCGTTGCATTTGAGGGTGTCGTAGCGGAAAGCCACCTTTGACTGGAATCCCGCCAGTTGCAGCAGACCGTTGAGCAAAAGCGTCTTTTCAAAGGCGTTGCCGCAGTTGGCGTTCCACACCTCGCCGGCATTGCGGAAACGCAGACCCGTTTGGGCAAGGCTGATGTTGTTCAGACGGAGGTTGCGGACCACATGTTCGTTGATTTTCTTGGCTTTGTCCAGCTCATCGCCGCTAAGGCCGGCCACGAAATTGCCTGCCGTTGTGGGCAACGAGAAATCGGTGGGCAACATGTTGTCCATTTCGTCCATTGTGGAGAGAAACAGCACGGGGTACAGCTTGTCGGCTGCAGGTGCGTAAGGCTCGGCTGTTGTCTGCGGCAGGCTGGTGCCGGTCCAAGTGAACTGGCTGCCGACTTGTTTCAGAGCCACCTTCGACGACGGGTTTTTCACAGCATAATTCAAATCGCGTGCCGACGGAACTTTCACCGACACCACATATTTCGTCACGGGAGCGTCCTCGGCAAAGACAATCTTGTCGAGAAGAACACCCGGTTTCGAGGTAATGGTGTAGTCCAGCACTATGGTTGCGCCTTTTTCGAGGGCAGTGTGCACCACCACCATTTCGCGGAAAGCGTTGTAATAACCGCAGTCGGCGCAGGCCGAGGGCAGCTGCTCCACAAAGGCGTTTTTCGGGGCGTCGACCCGTGAGCCGTCGGCACGGAGGGTGTAGGCCTCGTTTATCTTAAGTGTTTGAAATTCGGGGCTATACACTATAAAACTTTCGCCATAGACGCTGAAAAAAGCGCGTTGAGAGTTAAGTTTCAGCTCCTTGCGAAAATTATAGACCATATTGCCGTCGGATTTAATCTCGTATTTACGGCTGAGGAGTTTGTATTCGGCGTCGGGCTGCTGGGCCATCACCAAAGCCTCGGCGGCGAACATCAGTATTGCAAGAAAAGTCGTTATTTTTTTCATCGTCATATCCTCCTTTATTTAGCGTTTTTAACGAAAATCAGTTCATATAAGGAAAAATTCTGCTGGGCCATCACCGCGTTGCGGAAGTCGCTCCAGTCGGAGACTTCGTAAACACGTTTGCCATACGAGGCTTTCTGCTCGAAAGTGAGGCTGTTGCCCTGCAGGGTGTAGCCGCCATCGTAGGTCACCGATTTGCCATTGACTTTCTGCCTTTCGGGCAACGGCGACTGCGAGGCAAATCCGGCAGGCAGTTTCACCGTCTCTTTCACCTCCAACAGCCGCGAGCAGCGGTCCTTGAAGGGATACAGACGTTTCTCCTCCTTGACGTTGACACCCATGTGTCCCATGGCGCGGCTGAACACGCCTTTGGCAAGCAACGGAGTGAAAATCAATTCTTTGTCGGAGACAAGTGCGTAGCCCGGGATGCGGTATTTGTAAGTCATCTTAACGGGCTGTTTCAGGTAAGTGTCGTTGTCGGTGTAGGTTACCGAAGTAATCTGCGCTTGCGGTGCCACGCGTGTTAGCTCCATCTCCACGTTGCGTCGCCACTCGGTTTTACGTGCCGAGAAAACGGAACGCACTGCGGCGTCGCTCTGTCCCTCGGCGGTGATGGTGAATTCGCCCACCAGAGTGCCGTCGGCCATCAGTTCCGACTTGCCGGTGATACGCACGTAGTGGTTCTCTGGTGCCGACACGGGAGTCTCGGCCAGATCGGCGCCCTTGGGCAATCCCATCAGGTAGCCCTGCTGCTGCTCGGCGCTCGACCACAGCTCCCTGACGTTGGGTACCCATGTGGGGTCGAGCAGCTGGTAACGGCCGTTGCGACGTTGCACCACGGTGACGCTGTGGTTGAACTGGTCGGCGGGGATGCGGTCGATGCGCTCGCCGGCCATCGTCATAGCGGCGTAGGCGTTGAACCCAGCGGTGCGCAGCATAGCTATCAGTAGGCTGGCTTTGTCCTTGCACACCCCGCAGCGGTCGGTGAAATTCATGGTGGCGTTGTGGAGGGTGTAGCCCTCGCCTTCGCCCATGCTTATGCCCGAGTAGCGCATATTGTCGGCCACCCAGTGGGTGAGGATGGCGATGGAGTCCTCCTCGCTTTTGGCGCCCACCAGCAGCTCACGCACTTTCTTCTTCAGCTCGGGGGTGGTGTTGAAACTGCCGTAGTCCTCGTTTACGCCGTAGAACCACATCGATTTGGCCTCCCAGTTGGGACTGGTGGAGAGCAACAGCTTGGTTTCCACGTCGTTGCTGGCAAGCATGGCAGGCTCGCGTTTTATGGGCATTATGTCGTTTTTGGTGAAAGTGTAGATAACACGGTCGCCGTCGAACGACTGTGCCGACGAGAGTTCGCCGTTATACACTTTGTATTGCAAGTTTTTGTTTTTCAAAACATTGACACGATACACTTTCTCTTTCACCGGCTGGCCACTCCAGAAAGGCACTATGTCGTAGAAATGGCCTTTCATAGGGGGGATGTAGCGGCTGTCGTCGTCGGCCTGCAGCAGTGCGTAGGTGAAACCTTTGCGGAATGTCCACACCTCCACGGCGTCGCCCGGGTCGAGATGTCCCACTTCGAGCATTTTCTGACTTGCGCCCCAGTAGATCATGCGGGCGGGTGCCACGTAGTCCATCACAGGGCCGGAGATTTCCGTGGCTTCGCCGTTGGCGCGGTACACCACCACTTTTTTAATCTCCACGTAAGCCGACTGCGGGTCGTAGTCGATTTTCACCACGCTGTTGGCCTTGGCGCCGGAGTAGTTGATGATTTTCACCAGCCGGTGGCTGTTTACGTAACTCAGTCCCGACTCCTCCATAAACACGTCGGTGCTGTCGAAGAGCGTAACCTGATTGTACGACTTGTACTTCTCGACATCGGTGTTTCGCACCAGATCGAAGTTGTCCTGTGCTTTGGCAAAAAGGCAAGAGCCGACCAAAGCCGCCATCAAAAACAATTTTGTCGCTTTCATATAATAATTTATTGATTTACAACGCTTTTAAAACAACAGAGTTGTTGATTATCATTTCACAAAAATACGTTTTTTTTGGCAAAAAAGGAAATCGGATTGGCTTTTTCGGGACAAAAAACCATTGCCGATGCCAAAATCATTTGGCGGTATGCATTTTTTTTTGTAACTTTACAGCATCATTTCACACTACTGAAATATGGACTTAAGCACTTATTTTGAGCCTGTTAGCCTCGAAGACCTCGGGCTGGAGCACAGCGATTTCTTTCCGCATATCAGCGACCGCATTGTAACTTACACTGTTGAAAACGGTTTCCCTGAGACAAAAAAACAGCATCTGGCCCTTCTAGGTGTCAACGACGACCGCCGGGCCGTGAACAACGCCGGCTGCAAGGATGCCCCCAACGAGATTCGCAAGAAATTCTACAACCTGTCGCTGCCCAGCTACGACATGAAAATTGTGGATTTGGGCAACATCGCCGCAGGCAGCACCGTGGAAGACACCTATTACGCTGTTACCGAAGTGGTTGCCGCCCTTCTGCACCGCAACGTAGTGCCGATAGTGCTTGGAGGAGGCCAGGACCTTTCGTTCGCCATCTACAAAGCCTACGAAAAGATGGGACAGATTATCAACATCTGCGCCATAGACCCGCGTTTCGACCTCGGTCCCGAAGACGAGGAACTCAACTCCACCTCGTACCTCAGCAAGATAATAGTGCAGCAACCCAACTTCCTTTTCAATTTCACCAACATCGGCTACCAGAGCTATCTCGTTGACAAGCAGTATGTGAAACTGATGAACGACCTCCATTTCGACGCTTTCCGTCTGGGAGTGGTGCAGAGCGAGCTCAACGAGACCGAGCCGCTTATCCGCAATGCCGATTTTCTGAGCATCGACATGGCATCGGTGCGTCAGGGCGACGCCCCCGCCAACGGCAACCCCACCCCGCACGGCTTCTACGGCGAACAGATGTGCACGATGACACGCTTTGCCGGCATAAGCGACAAACTGTCGTGCATAGGATTTTTCGAGGTGAACCCCAAATACGACATCAACGGGCAGACCGCCCACCTCGTTTCGCACGCCATCTGGTATTTCATCGAAGGATTTTACAGCCGCAAGTCCGATTTCCCGTACAAGGACAAGCACAACTACCGCCGTTACATAGTGCCCATGATTGGCGATGATTCGATGGAAATCGTTTTCTACAAAAGCAAAAAAAGCGACCGCTGGTGGATGGAGATACCCTGTCCGCAGGAACAGCAGGACAAATACGCACGACATCTGTTGCTGCCCTGCTCCATACGCGACTACCAGCAGGCATTGAACAACGAAATTCCCGAACGCTGGTGGACTTTCTACAACCGCATTGTGGAATAGACGGCTGTCGGGACATCGCAAAAACACTCTTTTTTTCACTTATTGTAAAAAGTGTGGGGGAACCACCTTGTGGTTTCTAATAATTTGTGTTATCCGTAATCATGATCACATGATAAATCACAAAACCATCCGTTAAATCCGCGAAATCTGTGGTCCAAAGAAATAATTAGAAGTCCCTACAAAATAAAAATCCCCTACTTTCGTTATTGTTTTCCAAAACCGACAAAAAATGAGAAAAACCCTGATTTTAGCTACAGCTCTGTTTGTGAGCCTCATGGCAAAGGCACAGCAGCCGCAGATAAACAACGACAAGGCTTTTGAAATATCCAAAAACCTCGAGATTTTTTCGGATGTATATAAAAATTTGCACCTCAACTATGTTGACGACCTCGAAAGCGGCAAGCTGATGAAAACCGCCATCGACGCCATGCTCGGCTCCCTCGACCCCTACACCAACTACATCCCCGAATCGGACATCGAAGATGTGAAACTGCAGATTTTCGGACAGTACGGCGGCATAGGCTCCGTGGTGTCGCAGCGCAGCGACTATGTGATAATCTCCGAACCCTACGAAGGCCTTCCCGCCGCAAAAGCGGGACTCAAAGCCGGAGACAAGATTCTGGAAATCAACGGCGAATCGGCCAAAGGCAAAACGGTGTCGGACGTTAGCAGCATACTGCGCGGACAGGCAGGCACCTCGCTTACGATGAAGGTGGAACGTCAGGGCAAGACCCACGACATTAAGATAACCCGTGAGGAGATAAAGCTGAAGCCCGTGCCATACTACGGAATGGTGAAAGACGGTTTCGGATATATCAAACTCAACGAATTCACCCAGAAATCCAGCGACGATGTGATAGCCGCTTTCAACAGCCTGAAAAACAGTAATAAAAACCTGAAAGGCGTAATCCTCGACCTGCGCGGCAACGGCGGCGGACTGCTCACCGAAGCTGTTGACATAGTGAATATTTTTGTGAACAACGGAGAGCTGGTGGTGCAGACCAAAGGCAAGGTGCAGGAGAAGAACACCAAACACTACACCCGCAAGATACCCCTCGACAAGGACATCCCCGTGGCAGTGCTGATCGACGGCTACAGCGCATCGGCATCGGAGATAGTGGCCGGCAGCCTGCAGGATTTCGACCGTGCCGTGATAATAGGCTCGCGCTCGTACGGCAAAGGGCTGGTGCAAAACATCGTGGAACTTTCGTACAATTCGCAGATGAAAGTCACCGTCTCCAAATACTTCATCCCCAGCGGCCGCTGCATCCAGGCCCTCGACTACAGTCATCGCGACGAGAACGGACGTGCCGTGAAAGTGCCCGACTCGCTCAAGACCGCTTTCAAAACCCGCAACGGACGCACCGTGTACGACGGCTTCGGCATCGAGCCCGACGTGGAGGTGGAACCCGACTACATATCCAACATCTCGGTGGCACTGCTTCAGAAAAACCTTGTGTTCGACTACGTTACCGATTTCTACTACAAGCACAAAACCATCCCCTCCGCCTCCGAGTTCCGTGTTACCGACGAGATCTACAACGATTTCAAACAATACATCTCCACCAAGGAATACGAATACTCCACCGCCACCGAGAAGACGCTGAAAATACTGCGCGAAACGGCAAAAGAGGAGAAGTACCTCGATGCAATAGAAAAGGAACTTGCAGAGCTGGAGAAGAAACTGCAAAGCGACAAACTCGCCGACTTGGAGAAAAACAAGGATGAAATAAAGCAGCTGATTGAAGCCGAGATACTTACCCGTTACTACTACGAAAAAGGCCGCACCGAGGGAATGCTGAAATACGACAAAACCCTCGCCAAAGCCATCGAAGTGTTGTCGGACAAAGCACAGTACAACAAAATTTTGAACAAATAACCCCAAAGCATGCTGCGCAAGGTACAGATGTCGTTCACACGCAAGTCGGTACACCAAAACATATTCTATCTGTTGTTGGGGGTGCTGGTGTGTGCCATGCCCACATCCAAGTTCCTGATGAGCGCGATGATGATTTTCCTTGCCGCCAACTGGGTGATAGAGTGTCGTTTCCGCGAAAAATGGGAGATGGCCAAATCCAACAAGGTGCTATGGGCTTTTGTGGTGTTATACGTGATACATGCCGTTTGGTGCCTGTTTTCGAGCAACTGGGACTACGCCCTCGACGACCTTCGTAAAAAGCTGCCGTTGCTCGTCATCCCTCTCGTGGTGCTCACCTCCGATTTCCTCAACCGTCGCAAGATAGCCTTGCTGTTGCACTTCTTCTGTCTCACCGTGGCTGTGGCGTCTGTGGTGGGGATAATACGCCATTTCGGCAATCCCGACATGGATTACCGCAACATGTTCCCACATTTCTCGCATATACGCTTCGCCCTCAACGTATGTCTGGCAATGGTGGTGCTTTTTTACGTCCTGCACAAGTTATTCTGTAGTAAAAACTTGAAATACAGATGGCTGCGAGCACTGATAATTCTGTTGCTGATGGCAATTTACTGCATAGTGCTACTACTTTTGCAGTCGTACACGGCGTTTGTGATACTTGCCGTAGTTTTCGTAGTGCTTTTGGGCTGGATGGCCATCAGAAGAAGGTCGCGGCCCCTCTACCCTATCGCTTTCTTTGCCGTGCTTACAATGGTTGTATTAGCCGCTTGGTTCTGCTTTTCGCATTACCGTTCCAACTACTACACTCTGAGCGACTTATCCACCAAGCCCCTTACCACGCACACCGCGCAGGGCAACGCCTACACCCACGCCAACGACGGACTAATAGAGATGGGCAACTACATCAACAACTATGTGTGCGACACCGAGTTGCGTAGCCAGTGGGGCAAACGCAGCTCGCTGGACATCGACTCGCTGACGCCCAACACCTTTGCCGTCTATCCCACCCTTGTGCGTTACCTCAACGCCAAAGGCCTAACCAAGGACAGCGTTGGCATTTCGCAACTCTCCGACAAGGACATTGCCCTAATAGAGCAGGGTGTGGCCAACCCGCACTACGCCAGCAATTTCGCTGTGGGAAAGATGTTCTATAGGATATTTTTCGACTACGAGTGCTACAAAAAGACCGGACGTGTGAAAAACTCGTCTTTTTTCCAACGGTTGACGCTTTGGCAGAACGGCTGGGAGATTTTCGTGAGCCATCCCGTTCTGGGAGTCGGCACTGGCGATGTGGCCGACGAGGTGGAGAAAAACCTGTCGGAACGGCATTCCGAGCTTGCAGGCACGGGCATGCGCACCCACAATCAGCTTATCACCTTTTTGTTCACCTTCGGAATTGTGGGATTCGCAATAATAACGCTTGTGTTCGTGTGGGCTGTAAAAAAACACCGTCTGCTGTCATCGGCGGTGTTTGTGGCCTATCTGTGCATAGCGCTGGTGTCGTTTTTGGGCGAGGACACCCTTGAGACGGAAGCCGGTGTGGTGTTCTTTGCGCTGATGTTCTCGCTGCTTTCACAGTGGGCACAGGCCTCAGCGGATGGTGGAGAAAGCTCCCTCGATATGATTGATTGATTGTTCTTTCGAGTTCAACACGATTGAAACGATGTCGAACCGTACCTCTTCGGTGCGGTTGTTTTTTGTCACATACGCGTCGGCGACGGTGATGTAGGCTTTCTGCTGAGTGCGCGACACAAAAATCTCCGGCTCGCCGAGGAAACGGCTGTTGCGGGTCTTCACCTCCACAAAAGCCAGTATATCGCCCTTTTTGGCAATGATGTCCACCTCGTGCGAGAGGTGCCGCCAGTTGGTTTCGAGGATGGTGTATCCCTCTTTGGCAAGGTAATCGCGTGCCATCTGCTCGCCCGCAGCTCCGAAATCGTTGTGTTCTGCCATATCTTTAAAAAAATGGAACGGGAGGCTCCGCGTCAACGGTACACCCCCCGCATTATAAACTCTTAACTATAAAACTCTCAACTATAAATTATAAACTATATACTATAAACTGTTATCTTGCCAAGCTGCCGATGTCGCGCGGGTGCGAGCTGAGCACCGGAATCAGCGAGTGGTGGATAATCTGCTGTGCGTGGGTGCCGATAAACAGTGTGGAGAGAAGGTTTTCCTGCTCGGTGGTGATAATGATAAGGTCGGCGGAGATGGCCGAGGCGTACTCCAATATCTCGGCGGAGAGGTTTTTGGTGAGTATGCGTTCCGACTGGTAGGGCACACCGGCGTCGCGGAGGTAGTTCTCGGCCTGACGCAAGTAGATGTCGATGGTTGAGGCTTCGGACTGCTGTTCCACCAAGCCTACCAGATGCACCGTGGAGCCGAAGAGTTTGGCCATATTAGCTACCACAGGTATTTTCTGACGCGAGTTCTCGGTCATATTGAGCGGAGCCACAATGCGTTCCAAGTTCTTGTGATAGTTGAAACCCTCGCGGATGGAGAGCGTGGGGCAGTTGGCCTCCTGCACAATACGCACTGCAGTACTTCCCATCCAGTATTTCTCAAAACCGGAAGCACCGTTGGTACCAATCACTATCATCGAGGCGTTGACACGCTCGGCTTCCTTTGCTATCACCGACGCCACCTTGCCGTCCATTATCTTGGGTTCGATGGCGGTGCGGAGCATTTTTTTGCCGTACTGTTCGGCAAGACTCTGCAGTTTTTCCATTGCCAAGCCGCGCAGGGCTTTGGTCTGTTCGTCGGAAAAGAGGTTCTTCTCCTTGCACACCCATATCAGTTCGATATTGGCGTTGAGTTTGTTGGCGATGTCGGTAGCCACGTCGAGAGCCACGTATGACCCTTGCGAAAAGTCGGTACCTACTATTATGGTTTTCTCGTTCATAATTATGTTGTTATTGTATCAAAAATATAATAACTACGAAAAGTCTGTATTATTGTATTATATATGCAAAATTTAGAACTGCAAATAGATAAATAACTGTAATTCAATGATAATAAATTGGTACACAGGGGGTTGGTTTATAGAGGTGTTGTTTCTAGAATTACACGCACCAACATTTTTGATAATCTTCGACAAAAATCATTTAATCGCAGGTGTAAATATTTGAAATATAGCGGATTGAAATTGATATCGATTGCAATTACAATAATTGTCAAATTTTGACTATATTTTATATTCAATACTTGAGCATTATAACCCAAATTATACCAAACAATTTATTGTTCTATTCAAGATGTTGATAATCAATATTTAGTAATAATGTGCTGGGGGTTAATCAATTACAATCTCACCACAAAAATTCCAAATGAAAAATCAACACCGTTTCCCGCTAAAAATGAGAGGGGTTGAGTGTAATTAAATATACCGTGTTGAAAACTTGAAAACAAGGGGCGTCAGAAGAGGGGTTTTAATTTTGTATCTTTGCAGTAACACAGAATTTACGGGTATTCGACGTAATTAGTTGATACATAAACAGCAGTCGTTTTTCGGATCGACACAACTATGTTTCACTTTATTCAATGCGTTGAAAATCTGTAAATTAGCACACAAAGACACACAAAAATATTTATAGAACACACATTTTATGGCAACAACGGAATTATTCATCAGGAAGAGAGACGGCCGTCGCGAGGCTTTCTCCATCGAAAAGATTAAAACGGCTATCCGCAAGGCCTTCCTCGCCGCTGGCGGTTTCGCCACCGAAGAGGAGCTGGCAGCCATCCTCGGACGCGTGCGCGTGAACAACGACATGACCGTGGAGGAAATCCAGGACCAAGTGGAAGTCGCCCTCATGGCCGAACGCTATTTCGTCGTTGCCAAGAACTACATCCTCTACCGTCAGCGTCACACCGAGGACCGCGAGACCCGCGAGAAGATAGAGTTCCTCACCAACTACTGCGACGCCTCCAACGCCGCCACCGGCTCCAAGTACGACGCCAACGCCAACGTGGAACGCAAGAACATCGCCACCCTCATCGGCGAGCTGCCCAAGTCGAGTTTCATCCGCATCAACCGCCGTCTGCTCACCGACCGCATCAAAGAGATGTACGGCAAAGAGCTGAGCGACAAATATATGTACTACCTGCTCAACCATTTCATCTACAAAAACGACGAAACCTCGCTTGCCAACTACTGTGCTTCCATCACCATGTACCCGTGGCTGCTCGAGGGCACCAAGCCCATCGGTGGCAACTCTATCGCTCCCACCAACCTGCGCTCGTTCTGCGGCGGGTTCATCAACCTTGTGTTCATTGTGTCGTCGATGCTTTCCGGTGCCTGCGCCACCCCCGAGTTCCTTATGTATATGAACTACTTTGTGGGCAAGGAATACGGCAAGGACTACTACAAACGTGCCGACGAGATTGTGGACCTCTCCATCAAGAAACGCTCCATCGACAAGGTTATCACCGACTGTTTCGAACAGATAGTGTATTCCATAAACCAGCCCACCGGCGCACGCAACTTCCAGTCGGTGTTCTGGAACGTGTCGTACTACGACAAATACTATTTCGAGTCGATTTTCGGCGAATTCTATTTCCCCGACGGGGAGAAACCCGACTGGGAAGGCCTCTCGTGGTTGCAGAAACGTTTCATGAAATGGTTCAACGCCGAACGCAAACGCTGCGTGCTCACCTTCCCCGTGGAGACCATGGCTCTGCTCTCGAAGGACGGCGACGTGATGGACAAGGAATGGGGCGATTTCACCGCCGAGATGTACGCCGAAGGACACTCGTTCTTCACCTACCTCAGCGACAACGCCGACTCCCTCGCCTCCTGCTGCCGCTTGCGCAACGAGATACAGAACAACGGTTTCAGTTACACCCTCGGCGCCGGCGGCGTGTCCACAGGCTCCAAGAGCGTGCTTACCATCAACATCAACCGTTGCGTGCAGTACGCTGTTAAGAACAACATGCACTACCTCACTTTCCTCGAGGAGATGGTGGACCTCTGCCACAAAGTGCAGACCGCCTACAACGAAAACCTCAAGGAGCTGCAGAAGAAAGGCATGCTCCCGCTGTTCGACGCCGGTTTCATCAACATCGGCCGCCAGTACCTCACTATCGGTGTGAACGGCATTGTGGAAGCTGCCGAGTTCCTGAAAATCAAGATCAACGACAATCCCGAATACGCCGCCTTTGTGCAGGACGTGCTGGGACTGATAGAGCGTTACAACCAGAAATACCGCACCGACGAGCTGATGTTCAACTGCGAGATGATTCCCGCCGAAAACGTGGGTGTGAAACACGCCAAATGGGACCGC
>JAEEGI010015815.1_pt1 | contig 15659 bp, 9 predicted proteins | sample 8958751 | NCBI WGS metagenome assembly JAEEGI01 (sample SAMN16246545, study PRJNA631951) | gut metagenome | biome: gut microbiome; feature: rumen; material: KS-attached | host: Bos | place: Iran: Karaj | collected 2018-10
AGATTGCCATTTCAACTAATTTTGTATTTTTGCACTTTAATTTTTATCACTTAAATAGTATTATTCAAATGAAAAAACTATCCGTATTATTGGTAACAGCCGCATTGCTTGCTTGCAATGTCTCTTTCGCCCAAGACAAGGAGAAAACGGAAGAGGAAGGCTACATCTTCAAAATCACGAAAGAGTTGCCCGTCACTTCTGTCAAGGACCAGAACCGTGCCGGCACATGCTGGTGCTACTCCGGTCTGGCATTCCTCGAATCCGAACTTCTCCGTATGGGAAAAGGCGAGTATGACCTTTCGGAAATGTACATTGTGGCAAACACTTACAATGACAGAGCCAAAGCAGCCGTCCGTATGCACGGCGACGTTTCTTTCTCACAAGGCGGTTCTTTCTACGATGTGATTTACGGTATGAAGGCGTTCGGTTTGGTGCCTGAGGCTGAAATGCGTCCGGGTGCCGCATACGGTGACACACTTTCTGACCACGGCGAGCTTTCCGACATCACCGATGCTATCGTGGATGCTATCGCCAAGAAAGAGCACAAAAAACTGCAATGCGATGCCAACGGCAATCCCCTTTGGCTGAAGGCCATCTCCGCTGTCCATGAGATTTACCTCGGCCAATGTCCGAAGGAATTCTCCTACAAAGGCGTGACCTACACCCCGCAATCCTTCTACAATTCACTGGGTCTCAATCCTGATGACTATGTTTCCATCACTTCCTACACGCATCATCCTTTCTATGAGAAATTCGTGCTGGAAATCCAAGACAACTGGCGTTGGGGTCAATCCTACAATGTGCCGTTGGATGAGATGATGGAGATTTTTGACTATGCTATCGACAATGGTTACACCATCGCTTGGGGTTCCGACGTTTCCGAACCCGGTTTCCGCAACAACATCAAGAATGGTTTCTGTGTGCTTCCCGACCTCGAGGCTAAAGCTCAGGTTGGCAGTGACATGGCTCACTGGACTGGTTTGACTACCACCGAGCGTAACAAAGAGTCTCAGACCAAGCCAACGCCGCAACGCTGGGTCACTCAAGCCGAGCGTCAAGCCGCTTACGACAACTGGGAGACCACCGATGACCATGGTATGTTAATTTACGGTAAAGCCACCGACCAAATGGGCAACGAGTACTACATGGTGAAGAATTCTTGGGGCAAATACGGAAAGTATGACGGTATGTTCTATGTCTCTAAAGCATTCGCCCGCTACAAAACTATGAACATCCTCGTCCACAAGGATGGTATCCCGAAAGACATCAAGAAGAAATTAGGTATTAAATAAATCTGATTTTTCTTGTTAACCATTGTAGGGGCGAATAATTATTCGCCCCTGCGTTTTTTTAATCGGTGTCTATTCCGAAAAAACTGTATTTTTGCCGCTGCAAAGTGGTGAAGGATTTTCGTTGTAAAATCCTGAGAGGGAAACAGGTGCGAATCCTGTACAGTACCCGCTGCTGTGAGTTTCATCCAACGGAACCGTAACAATGCCACTGTCGGAAGATGGGAAGGCACGGCTTCGGAAACGAGTCAGAAAACCTGCCACGGTGCGTTGTTATCGCTTCGGGAAGTAGGCGGATGCAAAAGTAATCACCATCCTTTCCCAATGTCCCGAGGCATATTGTCAAACCTAAATGCCGAGGATTATGCGTTTATGGAATTTTTTGAAAATTAATGTTTTATGGGTACTTTTGTTACCCTTGTTTGCTGCATCCTGTAATCGTCCGGGACCCGAACCGGAGCCAGAACCCCAGCCCGATGCTTACGCCAAAGGGATGTATATCCTGAACGAGGGGCTTTTCCAGCTGAACAACAGCACCTTGTCGTATTATGATTTCACGACGGGAAAACTCACCGAGAACATTTTCTTGGATGTCAATCACCGAGGATTGGGTGATGTAGGCAACGATTTGCAACGTTATGGCTCGAAGCTGTACTGCGTGGTCAACAACTCCAACATCGTGGAGGTGATGGACTTCAGTACCGCAAAGTCGCTGAAGACCATCAATCTGAATGGCAAGCAACCGCGCCGTCTCGCCTTTTTGGACGGCAAGGCATATATTTCCTGCTTCGATGGCGATGTAGTGCGTGTCGATACGGCCAGTCTGGAAATAGAGGCCTCCGTTCATGCTGGCCGCAACCCCGACGGCATCTGTGTCTGTAACGGCAAACTCTATGTCTGCAACTCCGGTGGTCTTGACTACCCGAATTACGGCAACACCGTTTCAGTCATCGATCCTGTCTCTTTCACTGTTACAAAGGACATCACAGTAGTTCTCAACCCAACCCGCGTGAAGGCCTACAACGATCGTTTCGTCTATGTGGTCTCTAACGGCAACTACGGTGATGTGCCATATTCTTTCCAAAAGATTGATTGTCAGACCGATGAAATAGTGAAAAGCTACGATCTTGAAGTTTACAATTTTGACATTTACCAGAATTTGGCATACATCTATTCCTACAATTTTTCCGCCATGACCTCTTGGATCAAGGTGCTGAATCTGGAAACGGACGAAGTGGTGAAAGAGCAGTTCATCAGCGACGGCACGCAGCTGCAGACACCTTACAACATCAAGGTAAACCCCTTGAACGGAGATGTTTATATCACCGATGCGGGTTCCTATACGGCCAACGGCGATGTCTATTGCTTTGACAGTAAGGGTAAAAAGAAATTCTCATTCGAGGCGGGACTGTGTCCGGCATCGATGGTGTTCGACTTCGGCGAGCAGGATATCGCGAAAAAGTGACCCTTTTATATTAATGAGCAGCCGGCTATGGAATGAGTGGCCGGCTGAAACAGAAAAGGCGTCGCGATTGCGGCGCCTTTTCTGAATTGCTATTACCGATGGTGAAGTTCTTCCTCCAACTGCTTGCGCTTTTTGCCGCTGAACCAAAGTCCATAAACCTCACTCACATTGCTGGCGGTGGTGAAGGCGTTAATGCTTTCTTGTTTCATCCAAGCCAGCAGTTCACTGAATTCTTCGTTGCCGAGCAGAACTTCGAGTTCGATGCTCTTTTCTCCGCTATAGCCGCCAATAACCTCGTAGAGTGTACATCCGCGGTGAAGATGGTTGACGATGAACTCACGAACCCGTTCGTAATCCTTCGACACGATGCAGACCCGTTTGCGTTTGCCTAAAGCGGCGGTAAAATAATCGACAACGAGCCCGTTGATCCAGGTGCCGATAAGACCGATGATGACCATACGGAAAGGATTGATGAAGAAGGCGGTACAACAGATTATGGCACCGGCGATACTCACTGAAGTTCCGATGTCGAAGTGCAGATACTTGTTCACGATCTTCGCAAGAATGTCCAGGCCGCCGGTGGAAGCGTTGATGCTGAACATCAGGGCTTGCGATGCGGAAAGCAGCAACACGAAGCAGCAAAGGTCAAACCAGGGGTCGCCCATCACGGAAGGCGTGCCGGTGACGGGGTTGGCACTGGCGAGGTTCTGCCACGGATAAACCCAGTTCCAGAAGTCCGTCAACGGACCGAGAATCAATGCGGTGTAAACGGTCTTTGCGCCAAATTCATTACCTATCAGTATGAACGCTAAAATCAGCAGAAAGATGTTGATTCCCATAATCCACGTGCCTAAACTGCCGCCAAAAATATTGCTCAGCACGATACTCAAACCGGAAATGGTTCCGATAATCAGCTTACTCGGAACGAGGAAATAATAGACGGCAGCGGCGGTAACCATCATACCCAACGTCATGATTACAAGCTCTTTCCAAAATTTAAATGTCCCCAAATAATGGATAAAATCGATGATTGATTCTTTGATTTTTATATTCATATATTTTACTGTTGAAAATTTTATATAACTGAGTTTTATTTGTGGCAAAAGTACAAAAAACTATTATGCTAAACGCACTCCCGTCATATTTGAAAAAATCTTATCTTTGCCGCTGCAAAGTGGTGAGGGATTTTAGTCGCTAAAATCCTGAGAGGGAAACAGGTGCGAATCCTGTACAGTACCCGCTGCTGTGAGTTCCACAAAGAAGAACGGCAAGAAGTCACTGTCGAAAGATGGGAAGACGCTGTTCCGGAACGAGTCAGAAAACCTGCCATTTGCGTGTTGTTGTCGCTTCGGGAGGTAGGCGGATGCAAAAGAGACCCTAATCGCGCTCTTCGTTCCAATTATTGACCGAAGCATTTAGTCAAACCTGAATGCCGAGGATATGCGTTTATGGTACTTTTCTGAAAAACAACAAACATATACCGATTTTCTTCGGTCCATTCCTCTATTCACTATTCACCAATCACTGATCACTGATCACAATTAAACAAACAGTATAAATTATGAAGAAACTTTTATTTTTTTTCGGTTTATTGTGCATGATAAACCTGGCGTTTGCCCAGCAGACGGTGACGATTCACCAGAACGGGCATGATTTCCAAGTGAGTGCGGTGCGTTCCGTTACCGACTATCCAGCTGAGAACATCCAGTTCTGGGTGGGCAGCGGAAGCAACAGCATTGTGGCTGTGTTCCAATGGTGCCAGAATGAAACGATGGGCATCGCTTACGGCTACCGCTGGGATGGTTCAGCCACTGTTTACGATATGCTCACGGCTATTGATGCTGCTGACAGTCGTTTTACAATGGTGTTTGCCGGCACAACTTCCATCAACACCTATACATATCAAGATGATATGTATAATGAATATTTGGAAGATGCCGGTTGGCTGATGTACACGATAAACGGAAACTACTGTTCCGGTTTGTCAGATGCGCTGGTTAACAATGGTTATTTTGAAATGAATGAGTTTGGCGACTGCACCTTGCCCACCACGAATATCATTCCCGCCACTGATCCGAATGGCGGTACTCCCACCGATCCCGTTGACGCTTCCCTTCCTTTCAACCAAATTCTCTACTGGGTGGGCTCCGGTTCCAACAGTGCCGAATTCATTGTCAACTTCGCGCAACCTGACACGGCTTTCGCTTGGGGTTACCGCTTCGATGGAACCACTACTGCACAAGCTATGGTGGATGCTATTGCCGCCGCAGATCCGCGTTTCTGGACGGAAGGTTCCCCTTCTCTTGGTGGCGACATCCATTTTGTTCTCGACAATGGCGACACGCTGGGGCTTTCCCCCGTTGACCCGAATGTCGGTTACAACTTCTGGTGGACCAACCTCAACGGTGTCAGTGCGGATGCTGGTGCAAGCAGCACGCTCCATAACGGAGATGTGTTCAAGTATGGTGATATGAACTCCGCCATCGGTTGGGATTTCCAATATGGTTATTATATGCAGGAGGCCTGGGTGAAAATGCCCACTCCTGTTACGCCTCCCGCAACTCCTGTTGAGCCCGACACCCTCTGCACGACCATCCATCCGCTGACCTATAGCGAGAATTTTGCCAGCTACACTTCCGATCAAAGTATGCGTCCTTACTTTGCTGGTGCCCCGATTCCCGAGTGCTGGACCGTCTATAGTAATGGAACCGTCCATCATAGTGGTAATGGCACATCGACTGACGCGGATTATTTCGGTGGTGTGGGCTATTCCACCAGCACCAATAGTTTCGGTGCCATTGCGGCCAACGATGCCTTCTTCGCATTCATCGCCAGCCAGATTTATACTGGCAACAACACAAATCATATCAATGATATGCTTACCACGGGAACCCGCCGTTACGCTGTGCTTCCCGCCTTCGACGCTCCTCTTTCCCAGACAGTGCTCTCCTTCGATCATCGCACCAACATCGCGGATGCCAATGCGCATCTTATGGTGGGCTATATCGTGAATGACACCGCTGACTTTGTGGCTCTTGAAACTTATACCGCCGATAACAAAGTCCTGCATCACGACACGATCCACTTCAACCAATTCGCCAATGTTCCTGCCGAAGCACGCCTCACGCTTGTGTGGGATGTTGCCAGCACTACTGCCAGCACCACCGGTCCCGGCAACCGCTACTGCGGCATCGACAACCTGACGGTTGCGTTGGATGACACCACACCCGTCATTCCTGGTGACGCCACCATCGCTGCTAACGACATCCTCTATTGGGTGGGCGAGGGTAGCGAAAGTGCCATTTTTGTACTCAACATTGACAATACTTCCGTGGCTTGGGGTTATCATTTCGACGCGAATGACGAGCCGACAGTAGGTGACATGTTGGTGGATATTGACGCCGCCGACCCCCGCTTGGCATACACCATCAGCTGGGAAACTTACGAATACACATTCTTCTATGTCAATCACCCGCTTAAATTGATGACCGACAACTTCCGTTTCAAAGTGGACGGGGTTTTAGCAGACGAATATGAAGATTTCGAGGACTATGATCTTACTGACAACACGATTGTTGTGGTGAGCAACCGGACGGACAATGTATGGGATACGCCTATTTCTCCTGCAACAGTGGCTACTATGCCTGTGGATGCCACCATCTCCGCAGAGGAGATTCTTTACTGGGTGGGTGAAGGCAACAATGAGGCCATTATCGCTATCAACTGGGGTGTTCCTGACACTGCACTTGCTTGGGGCTTGCGTTTCAGCGGTGATTTGACCGTGACCACGGCTCTGCAGGCTCTTGTGGCCGCCGAGGACCGCCTTACAACCAATGCCGCCATGTCCACGTTTGACTATAACGATGGCACTACAAGCCTCACTTTCCAAAATGTTTCAGGTAACTACATGCAGTTTATCCTTAATGGCAATCCGCAGGCCGGTCTTACCAGTGCTGTTACCGACGGTGCTTTCCTCAAGGTGGGCGAATCCGCATACGGTGTTGGCTATGACTCTACGGCGTTTTACGGTACTTGGTATCCGATGGGGGTGGCTTGGCCTACTGAAATTCATCCTGTCACGGCTCCTGACACCACTCCTGTTATCCCTGTTCCCGAAGAGGCCACCATCGCTTTCAGCGATATTCTCTTCTGGGTGGGTGAAGGTACGAACGAGGCCGTCATGGCTGTGAACTGGGCTGACACCGCGTTGGCTTGGGGTTACCGCTGGGACGGCACCGCTACCGTGGCCGACATGATGAACCATATCGCCGCCGCTGACCCGCGCTTCAGCTTTACGGGCACGGGCATGGTCAGCGACATCAACTACATTGACACTGCTGCCGGCATGACCACTCCGCTCGGCATCACCCCGGGTTATTATTGGAGTAGCACCAATAACGGTGTGATGGACTGGGGTATGGGCCAAACGCTCGCCAACGGTGATTTCGAGAAATGGGCGGATGGCAGCACGGGTATCCTCGTTGACAGTGTATGGGTTGACGAATACGGCGGATACTGGAACTACATCTACGTCTATCCGATGACGATTTATCCTGTCACCGTTCCTGACACTACGGGAGGTTCCGGTCCTGACACGATTCCCGAACACGGTCCTTTCTGCGGTGGTGTGGGTACGGACGGTTGCAACGCTATTGCCGCTAACGACAACCAATTCGTGGCCTGGGCAACGGGAGCCGTTATCACTCGCGGTCCGCAAATGATTACCAATCCGACAGGTCTTCTTGCCTCTCATGGTACTGAAGCAGATGCCATCGGACCCGCCACATTGAATAACAGCATGGAGGCTGTCAGCCTGGGCGACGGCGGTTCCGCATTGCTTACGTTCGATCGTCCTATCCGCAATGGTGAAGGTCCCGACTTCGTGGTGTTCGAAAACGATAATATCGGTACTTTCCTTGAATTGGCTTTTGTGGAAGTGAGTTCCGACGGCGAGCATTTCGTTCGCTTCCCGGCCACCTCTCTCACTCCGACCGACGAGCAGGTGGGCAGCTTCGGCAGTGTGGATCCTACCTTCATCAATAACTTGGCCGGTAAGTTCAAAATCGGTTATGGTACCCCGTTCGATCTTGAAGAACTTGCCGACAATGCGGACCTCAACCTTGACAGCATCGTCTATGTGCGCGTGATTGACGTGATTGGCACGATTGACCCGCAGTACGCTTCTTACGATGCTTTCGGACATATTGTCAACGACCCGTGGCCCACGAACTTTGCCTCTTCCGGTTTTGATTTGTCGGGTGTGGGTGTCATTCACCAGAAGCCCGTTGGCATTGACAGCCACGAGATGCCGCAAGTCTTCGCTTACCCGAACCCTTGCAATGGCACGCTGTACATCATCAATGAGAATGCCGAAAGAGTGGAGCTTTACAATGTGAATGGTCAACTCTTGGAAATGGTGAACAGCGGCGACACGCACATCACCTTGAACATGCAATCTTATCCCGCAGGTCTTTATATGCTGAAAGTCGGCAATGGCGTTCAGAAAATCCTGAAAAAATAACCCTTTTATATTAATGAGCGGCCGGTTTCGGGATGAGTGGCCGGCTGAAAAGGAACGGCTCCGCGATTGCGGGGCCGTTTTTGTGTATTAGCAGCTATTGACATCCGACTTCTTTCCGTTTATAACAATGATTTCTGCTTGTCGGTTGTCTTGATTTATAAAAAGATCAATTCACCCTATTTTTTATCACGCGCTGTACCGCCACACCATCGGAAGAAATGCAACGGAGAATGTAAACACCTGCGAGTCAAGCAAACATGTTGCCATTACGATATAACAATCCCTTACTCTCCTTTCCCGAAAACCTCATCAACCAATCGCACAAATTCCTTATACGCGAAGGTGTCGCGCAGCTCGCTCAAGGAAGCGGCTAATCCTCGGTAGTGCCACTCGTGCGAGGCTTTATCCGTGACATGGAAGATCTTCCACAGTTCGTCGCCTTTCTCCTGGTAATCGCGCCAGATGGCACGCATGTTGCTCAACTTGTCGCCCATCGCCACAACCTTCGCGTCATGCGATGCCGATGCCAAACGGTCAATGGCGGCCTGCTTGCGGTCGTGCCAACTGTCTTCTTCGCTCACCCCCTCGGTGAACCGGTCGCTCTCGGCATACACGAGGTCCGCGACGCGGTCGCCGAACTCCGCTCGGAGCTGCTCCACCGTCACTTCGGTGTCCTCAACCGTGTCGTGTAACGCCGCTGCCGCCAACAACTCCTGGTCGGAGGTGATGGTCGCGACAATCTCAACGGCTTCCATAGGATGGACGACATACGGAAATCCCTTGCCGCGCCGCTCGGTGTTGTGATGCGCTTTAACCGCAAACACAATCGCCCGGTCGAGCAAATCAGTGTCTATGAAATTATTTGCCATTTTTTGTTAATTCTATTTAACCGACAACTATAATGATTCGTTTCAACCCAAAAGTCTCACGTCTTACGTCTCACGTCCTAATACACAGTCCCCTCCAGCATCGCCCTGAACTGCGGCATAGCGCAGTGGGTGTCGCGCTCAATGATGAGGGTTTTCAGGCCTGCGTAGATTCTGACCGTTTTCTCTATCTCGTCAAGGTCTGCATCGGGTCCGAAATACTCCGGAGCAAAGGCATCCCAGAACCGCCGGGCCGTGGCGTTGGACATGTGGTTTTGCGTCTGTGTCCAATCTTCGTCGTTTAAGCAGCAGCAAAGATAGACCATGCCGAGGTCGAACATCGGGTAGCCGTAGCAGAAATCGCCGAGGTCGATGAAATAGGGGGTGCGCACGCCATCTTTCTCCACAAAGATGCCGTTGCCGAACTGCAAGTCGCCGTGGATGGCGGTGTCGGCATCCGGCGCAGCGGCAATGAAGTCGCGTATCTTCCGCTTCTGCTCGTCAGTGAAATAAGGATTAGCGGCTAACATGGCGTACAAGCGGTCTTTGACATTCTCGAATTGCGTGGTGTCCACGTGGGTGGCGTGCAGTTTCTTGCACAGTTGCGCGAACTCGCGGGCATACTCTTCGGTGCGTTCGGGGTTGTCGCCGCAGGCACGCGAATAGGACTTCTTGCCATCTATGCGGCGGAAACGGATGCCCATCGCCTTGCCGTCGGTCACGAGATCACCAGGCTCAGGAGTGGGGATTCCCATCGCATACACTTTCAGCGCCACCTCCAATTCTTGTCTGGCGGCTTCGAAATTGCGGAAATACATCTTGAGCATGATGTTCTTATCCGTCTTGTGGTTGTAGCTGGCACCATTGGCCCCTTCACCCGTGCGCTCGTAATCGTCGAGGTTTATTAAAACAGGTTCCATAATTATTTTTGCATAAATGGTAAATCTTTCGCTTGGTTATATGTCATCTCTGCCAAAAGTTCGTTTTGGGGATTTTCACCATTGAGGGCGTTGAAGAAACGGACGAGTCCTCTCTTACCACCACCTGTTGCGAGAATGCAGACGATGCAGATGTTCTGTACGCCCACCGACGAGGAAAGAATGTCAAGGTCGGTGTTTCCCAACTGGTGCCGGGCGAGGGCGTAGGCATCGTCCATGTATTGTTTGTACAGCCGGTCCACATCGCCTAACGTCTTGCAACCGAGGGCTATAAACTCACCAAGATAATTGGTCAGCGGCACTTCCTGTATCTCCGCCTGGTTGATGGCTGCAATACGGCGGTTGAACATCTCAAACGGTTTGGTCTCGAGGTAACTGCGGAAAGTGTCACCATCCAACTGCACGTCGTCTAATTTGCCGTTCTGCACAAGCTGTTGCACACGACGGCGGTAGTTGTTGATCTCCGTGCGAATACGGCTGAACTCGTCATCGGCCATCTCCAACATACCTGCCAAACGGTTGATCTGGCGCATATAGAAGTGCGGTATCTCCACATCCGTCTTGTAGCCGATGTCGTGGTTGATGGACGCCCACGCATGTTGTAGCGTCGTGCGGAGCTGCAACTCGAAGCTTATCTCGTTCAGCTGCGGACAGTCGGGTTCGTTAACGATTGACTTGGGCAAACGGCAGATATAATGCAGCGAATTGTAACCGAAACTGTCCGTGTCGTGCAGGCGGCGCTTATCGACGGAATTTTCCCAATCGATGTCGAAAAGCTTCTCGGTCAGGGCGGCGATGCGATCGACATCGTCGGTGTAGAACGTGATGATCCGTGCGCCGAGGATGTCGGTGATGTCGCCCAGCGAATGGTATTTGTCGCCTTTGAGCGCCAACTTGCCGGCAAGACTCTCCCGGGATTTGACCCGTGCGCTGACAGCCGTCACCGTCAGCCCGTTGTTGTCTATGATATTCTGCAGCGAGATTTCCACGATACGTTCCAACCGCCGGTATATCGGCAACAACGCATCGTACTCCGCCAGAATCATTTCGTTGTGGATGTTCATCGCTACTGGATTTCAAAAATGCTGATGAAGCCTGTCATCATGAAGACCTGGCGGATGTCGTCGTTGATATTGCGCACAATCACTTTGCTGTTGTGGGGTGCCGCTTCCTTGCGGATGCCGAGGAAGATGCGCAGTCCCGACGAGGAGATGGACTCCAGTTCGCTGCAGTCGAGGACAATCTCCTTGCCGACGGCTTCTAACAGCGGTGCCACATCTTCGGCGGTTTGTACGGCGGCGGCCGTGTCCAACCTGCCGGAGAACTTGGCGATGATTTGATTGCTGTTGGTTATAATTTCGGTTGTCATAAGTGTTTAATATTTCGTTGATTCTATTTAATTGGATAATTCTATTACAAGAAAGGTACAATCAGGTTACGAAAGCTGCTTTTGGTAAAGTTTGAACAGTTCTGCCACACATTCACTTTCGCTCATTTCAGCGGAAAATCCGTAGGCATCCATCACAGCTCGGTCATTGATTTGGTGCGCCTTGCGCAACTCTGGCGGCATAGCATTTTCTTTGTATAACTCAGCAAGGCTGCAATCAGGATAAAGAGCTCGAGCTTCCAAAATAGATTGTGCTGTTTTGATTATCTTATCTCTCTGCTTCTCTGTCGGCAACGGCCAAGGAAAACTATTATATACCACAGGAGAGTAGCGATAGTCTGATTTCAAACGTCCGCACACGACTCGCATCCAAGCCATGTGAACATTAGAAGTGAGTATTCCGAACATATAAGGAGACGCATTCGGCAACATTTGATTAGCATTGCCGCAAATAATGTCTTTTGACATATATCCTATAGGAATATAACGACGACTTTCCCCTGTATGACTTGGAATAATCAAATAATCGCTGTCCGGTTGACGAATTTGCGTAAACAGCATAGGAGTGTCCGCATCCCGTCTGACAGATGCTGTCGGGCTGGCGTGCCGCATCTCACGTACCTTTTGCAAGCGATCCATGATAGGAGGTATATGAACATACTCGTGAGGTGAAACATCTTTAAGCCATAAACAATAACGTTCTTTATTGTTTATGAACTCATCAGCTCCCATGAAGCGTTTGACAAGATGTTCGGATTGTGGGTATTTGTTTATCAGTTCCTTTCTTTCTTTCACCGAAAGGAAAAGATTTCCGCCGTCAGTGGGTTGGCTGCCTTTCGTCATTTTGGGCAGACCTTTTATGATCTTTCCACTGCGACTCTGCACAAACACATTTGGAGCTGCAATAAGATAGCCGTTGATATTCTCGACAGACAGAACAGTGTGTTCATTGATAAATAATTGTCTTCTTGTATCCGTATTCCCACAGGTAAAACCCACGATCACACAATGGACAGCAGCCATACCAGAACTTTCACTTGTCCACTTGAACGTCTGATAAGCAAAAATTATGGAAAGGTTTCTTTTTTCAAACAGAGGCTTCCACATAACAGACACAGACTCGCCTTGACATATAGAATTCGTGCTGACAAAGGCGGCCTTGATAGTTGTGTGCTGCATTAAGTCTGCGGCTTTTTTATACCATGCAGCAACGTAGTCCAACTTGCCATAGGAATCAAATCCCTTGAAGACAGAATCCATATCTTCTACTTGTTTTTCTGTACGATGCTGATGCCCCACAAACGGTGGGTTGCCAACAATATAGTCAAAATCCACGTTGTAGGTTTCAGACTTTTTCGGTGCAGTCCTAAATTCTATTTCATCACTATATAAATCAACGTTTCCGTACTTTGCGGGACGCTCTTTGGCAACAGGTGAAACTGTTTCACCGCTAATAGGATAGATAACGGTGTGCTTGGCTCGGATGACCGTGTTGTTCTCAGGAATTTCCCACTCATTCCATGGCAGTCGCAGCGCATTTCCTTCCTTGATATTTGCATTGGTCTTTAAAGGCAGAAAGTTCAAATCCACCCCAATGATAGCCGATGTTTCTTGAAGCATTTGGTTTTCAGCTATCCACAAAGCCGTTTTAGCTACAGTGCAAGCGAAATCGTTGATTTCAATGCCATAGAATTGCGATATGCTCACCTTGATGGTGCCTTCCAAATTCAAAACACTTAATCCGTTGTTAAGTTCATGTATCACCTTGTTTTCCAAACGACGCAGAGTCAAGAATGTTTCGGTGAGGAAGTTTCCACTACCGCAGGCAGGATCCAAAAAAGTAAGTTTCCCTAACTTGTGCTGAAAGTCAGCAAGAGCTTGTCTTTTGGCGGTTGTTTGCCTGATAGTCATGATTTTCTGAAATTCATCCTCCAAGGCATTCATAAATAAGGGGTCGATCACTTTGTGAATGTTTTCAATGCTGGTGTAATGCATGCCACCCAACCGGCGTGTTTCAGGGTTCAGTGTGCTTTCGAATACCGCGCCAAAAATAGTGGGCGATATTTCGCTCCAATCAAAATCGTCGGAAGCTTTTTCAAGGAGCAGATCTTTGAGTTCATCGGTAAACTGCGGAATCTGTAACTGTTCATCGCGGCTGAACAATCCGCCGTTGACGTAAGGAAAAGCTTTGAGCATTTCATCCAGATACGGGTCACGCATGTTCTCAGGCGTATCTAGCGCATCAAAAAGATCGAAGAGCGCACGGCGCATGTCCTTCGTCGGGTATTGGGCAAGGTAGTCGTGGAATGCAGTCTTGCTGCCGAAAAGCATGGCATCTTCAGCATAAAGGCAGAACACCAGACGTACGCACAACACATTGAGACTGCGCTGTGTTTCTGGTTTGTCTGTATCAATATACTGCTTCAGCAATAGGTCGTATATTTGTCCAACCAATGCACCAGCCTTGACGCTGACCTCCATCTCGCGTTTGAGATGAGCGTTGCCGCTATCTACGAGGAACGAAAGACGATAATATTCTTTCTCAAGGTTTTTTAGTGCAATTTTCTGGGGCTCGCCATTTGGTTGTTCCATATCATAGACCCAAAACTCTGCAAAATTGCAAGTCACAATCCATCGAGGGTGCCTTGATAGCGGCAAACCGACAACATATTTCTTCGCCTGTTGGAAAGGATTGAGCCAGGAGCCGTCACTTTGTTTGACAGGCTTGCCGAGTTCCTTCTCTATGCTCTTTTGCTCAATAAGCACCTTTGTGGTGGGGATATAACCATCCATGAAGTTCGTGCTTTCCACCATTACCTGGTCTTCAAATTCAATGAACTTGTATGGATCTTCTACACCGAACACTTTCTGTACCAGCTCTAACCAGAATCGTTGAGTATCTCCTTTTTCATAACCCCTGCCCGCCCAATCCTTCGCGAATTGTGCGGCAGCTATCTGCTGTTGGGTGGAAGTTATATGATTATTCTTTATCATCTCTTGTAACAATAAATGTTTGTGTATCAGTTATTTGTTCTTTTCAACAAGGTAAGCACGTTTCTCCTCTCTTCGCGGCGGTAGTGAATCTCGTCCATGATTTGCCGCACGAGGTGTATGCCCAATCCGCCGAGCTTGCGTTTCTCGGCGGGAAGGGTGATGTCCGCCTCCGCCTGCTGTGTCGGGTCGAAAGGGATGCCGCTGTCGGTGACCGTGAAGACAAAAGTCGGATGCTGCGGGTCGGGGGCTTGGCGTTTCACGAACTCTACGAGGACTTGCCCGCTCGTGTCTTTGGGATACGCGTAGAGCATCACATTGCTTACGATTTCCTCGACTGCAAGATTCACGGATTTGTTAAGTTCTTCCGGAATGCCCAGACCGTCAACCCATTCGGTGAGGGAGGGGATTTGCTGTATGTCGTTGCCCAAAACGATGGCAGGGGTCTGGTAACGGATGGCAAGCATGGTCAGGTCGTCGCTCTGCTGCGCCCCGTTCACAAACGCCTCTGCGCTTGCCTGCATGTATTCGACAATCTCTCGCGGACGGCTGGCGGTCGTGGCGGACAGGCTCTGCAACATCCGCTGCTCGCCGTACTGCTCGTGGCTGCCGTTTTCCGCTTCGGTAAGACCGTCGGTATATAGGAACAGCATGTCGCCGCACATCATCTGCGTGGTTTGCTGCTTGAAAGGGAAATCCTCTTCTATGCCTAATGGCAGATTTGCAAAACAATCGACCTTTTTCCATTCGCCGCCAACCATTATCACCGGCGGGTTATGTCCTGCGTTGCAATAGTTGAGCACACCCGTCTTGCAGTCGAGTACGCCGAGGAAGAGCGTGAGGAACATGTTCTCCGTGTTCTGCTCCGCAAGGGCTCTGTTCATCTCGCTGACGATGGCTGCCGGATTTTCCTCGTGCGCGGTGACGTTGCGGAGCAGCGAATGGGTCATCGCCATCACCAACGCGGCGGGCACTCCTTTGCCACTCACGTCGCCGGCACAGAAGAACAGTTTGTCATGCCTGACGAAGAAATCATACAGGTCGCCGCCTATCTCTTTGGCGGGGTTCACCATGCCATAGACATTGAGGTCGGGACGGTCACTGTAGGGAGGGAACACTTTCGGCAACATCGCCATCTGGATTGTGCGGGCGATATGCAATTCCCCCTCTAAACGTTGGTTCTTCTCCGTGGTGATAACGAA
>JAEEGI010015819.1_pt1 | contig 15658 bp, 17 predicted proteins | sample 8958751 | NCBI WGS metagenome assembly JAEEGI01 (sample SAMN16246545, study PRJNA631951) | gut metagenome | biome: gut microbiome; feature: rumen; material: KS-attached | host: Bos | place: Iran: Karaj | collected 2018-10
AGGTAAGAACCGCATAAACACATGCAAAAAAGCATGCCGCTGCCAATACCAAAACCACAGTCTGACCGGGGATCAGATTATGCTGTGGCTTTGACAGGCTTAATGCCATAACCGTCAAAACAATGCACAGGAAAACAATTCCTATTATGCGGTTTATTATTTCGGAAAATTTACTCATACCGTTATCAATTCTACCATGAAGAGCCCCAAATTAATGCATTTTTCCATAAAATCATATATTATTATCTACATGAATAAAACGTCGGAGAAAAACTCCATAAAAGACTTCTTTAAGTATCAGATCCTCCTGATCATAGGCATTATCCCCACCTGGCTTGCCGCATGGCCGGGCTTTTTTTGCTACGATGCGGAGACTGAAGTCTATGAGGTAATGACCTATAAATATTCAAACCACCACCCCATCCTCCATGAGCTCCTTCTCGGAAACCTCTTCAGGATAGGCTACCGAATAAGCGGATCCTACAATACAGGTCTCGTACTTTTCCTGATCCTGCAGGTCATCATCATGACCGCAATCTTCGCTTACCTCCTCCTTACCCTTAAACAGTGCAAAGTAAGAAAAAGCCTCATAGTCCTTTCCGGCATCTTCTTATCTCTTTTCCCGCCTGTTTCAATCTACATTGTATGCTCGGCTAAGGACGTACTTTTCAGCGGAGGCGTGGTACTTCTGTTTACCGTCTTCTTCCGAATCGAAAAAGGCCTCTCACCTCTCAAAAACAGGTTCACGATGCTTTTCATCTTTGCAGGCACACTTCTTACCTGCTTTTTCAGGAACAACGGAATATATGCCCTTACTCTTTTTGCAATTATTCTTTTGATCTTTTTCAAAAAATACAGAAAAGCCCTCATCCCTCTTATATCAGGGCTCATCATATATGTAGCCGTGACCCAGACACTTATTGCAGTCCTTCCCGCCAAAAAAGGCGAGTTAAAAGAATTCTTAAGCGTCCCCATGCAGCAGCTCGCAAGAGTATATAACGAAGACAGGAAAGCCTACTCAGAGGAAGACTTAGAGACACTCTATGACCTCATCCCTGCAGTTATCCTGGACAGATACGATCCCGACTGCGCAGACGACGTTAAAGTCAACTTCCTGGAAGATAATTTCAAAGCGGATAAGGGCCGTTTTATCTCGCTCTATGTCAGAACTTTCTTCAAAAGCCCCGGCGAATACGTCAAAGCCTTTTGGTACATGATCGATAGCTATATCCTCCCCTGGGTTCCCGTAACAGGATACGAGGGCAATCAGATCGGACAGATGGTCTACGGAAAAAGCGCCTACTTCCAGCACGAAATAGAAAATCCCTGCACCGCGCACTCCCTCTTCCCTGCATACAACAATCTTATCAAGAGCATGTCCCACGACATCCGCTGGCAGAAAGTTCCCGTACTTTCATTTATCCTCTCACCCGCTTTCTACCTCTGGATCTGCCTTGCGGCGTTCATTCTTCAGATAATCCGTAAGAAAAAAGACCGGATGCTGAGATATTTTATCCCGCTTCCGATCTTCTTAACCGTACTCCTTGGTCCCATGGCACTGGTCAGATACGTACTCTACCTTATCCTCCTGTGCCCTTTGTTCATATATGATTTGTCACCTTCCACAGATCAAATCTCTCCATCCCCATAAATCCCATTCCGGGATTGTGCTCGACTTCAAGTCCATACTTATCTATAACATCCTGTGAAAACTCTGCACCCGCAAGATTGATCACCCAGAATGTCTGCCCTTCCATCACAGAAAGATCCAGATCATCAAAATATACAAACTCATGTCCCGGCATGTAATACTGCCATATCAGCTTAAAACCTCTGTCATAGTCATATACCATCACCGCATCCGGATCCACATTCGCTTCGATAAAAGAAACCGTCTGAGGCATCAAGGGAGTCGTATCATATTCATACGCCTTCTCCACAAGAAAGCTTGATAAACAAAGCTCCGTGCTCCACAAAAGGAATAGTACATTAACGAATGCGCTACATCTCGAATAAACAATCGCCAGGAATATCCATACAAACATCAGACAAAAGATAACATATCTTGATGCGAAGAAATGCCCGTTCAGGCTTCCCAGCCACTGTGAGAAATACCAGCAGAAAACCGTATTAACAAGAAGCATCACAAGGAAGCCCTTTTCAGCTCCCGAATACTTTTTTCGCAAAAGCACAAATGCCATAACTGCCACAGCAAAAAGCATAAGTGCCATAATCCCGCCGTTTTCCAGATTCGTTCCGAAAAGCTCTTCGAAAATGTCCGCAGGCCTATACAGGAATTCATAATTCTCACGAGGTTCGCCCTCTCCGATTCCCATATTTTTCATTCCGTATAAAAGCCAGGGAATATAGAAAACCACATCCAAAGCGCAGACGACAATGAACCCTGCGATCCCCTTCTTATCCTTCCTGCGGATAAGGCATATAAATATCCACAAGAAACATACAGCAATGGGAAGCACTGCAAAATACTGGGTATAAACCGCAAGTATTCCGAAAATGAAAAGTGCAGCGTAACGCCATACCTTAAACTCCTCTTCGCATACGATCTCATATCCGATCAGAATGACTCCCAAAACAAACAGATCCATCCAGGAATACATACGAAGATTCAGATTGTAGTGAAGCATAAAGGGAGCAAATCCGTATGCAAGATTAAAAAGAAGTGCCGCGGCAAATCCCCATCTCTTCCTGATAAACAGTGCAGCTAGTATCATTCCCAGGATCACAGGAACAACCGAAGTCCACAGCATCACCTTCATAGACTCTCCGAATACCGCAAAGGAAGCCTTAACTATCAGATAATAAAGAGGCGGGTGAACATCCGCGGCAGTTGCCACAAGAATCCCGCTTAAGTCATGATTTACAACCACATCCCAGGAAAATGCTTCGTCGTAATCGATCCCGACTCCGCCCGAGAGCATGGCAAATACAAGTACGGAAATTAAGATTTCAAGTGCAAGTAACGCATTCTGTACTCTTTTATCATCTATGAATTTGGAAAGTTTATTTACGATCTTCACGCCTTATAAACTCCCATAAAACTCCGCCCAATATCCACATAAAAAGCCATGTAAAGATCACGTTCTTAATATTTAGCTTCTGCCTGTATACGTACTGGCCGAAGCTCTGTATCCCAAGATATTCTCCGTTCTGATAAAGACCGGTAACCCCTGCAGCAAAATCTTCCGGATAAGGAGTACAGGTTATTCCTATCCCGCCTTCCGAACCTTCAACACGAAGGGTATACGTATACTCCGCACCCTCTTTCATCTTCAGTCCGAGTTCCACCGTCCTGAATCCCGTCTCCGTAACCTGCTCACCCGTAAATTCTTCATGAGCAAGTACCGCCCCCGAAGAATCCTTCAATTCATAAATAAGCTTCCAGTCACTGCTGAGCGTTCCGACACGCTTTACCGCAAAAGAATGCTCCTTGATAACATCACCCTGTGATACGAAGCCCTGGGTGCACTCATCACCTGAATATAAGGGCAAAGTAAAAACATATGCATGGGTATCACCTGAACTGTACATGGTATCTCGCCTGATAAGACCTCCCGGCCATACCGCGATCATTGCGATCAGTTCTATGACGATCAACAGGGCAAGTATTATCTTATTTTTCTTACCGGCCATTATCTGTTCACCTTTACTTTCCACATATCAAATGTCTCCGGTTCCATAAATCCCATGCCCGGATACATTTCTATCTCAAGTCCGTATTCTTCTGCCGTCTCATCGGGAAAAGGCACCGCATCATGGTTAAGCATCCAGAATTCATCCGTATCTATAGTCTCAAAATCCAGATCATCGATATATATAAACTCATGACCCGGCATGTAATAATCAAAAGCCATCCAAAATCCCGGATCATAGTTATATACGATAACAGCACCGGGCTCCACATTTGCTTCTATAAATTCCATCGTATATGGCATCTTGACTGTCGTGTCATATTCATATGATTTTTCAATTAAGTAACTGGATAATCCGAATTCAATTACCCATAACAGAAATGCTCCCGATACAAACAGATTGCACCTCGTATAAACTATGGATAATATCAGCCATACAAACATCAGACAATATATCACATATCTCATCTCGAAATGATGTCCGTTCAACTTGCCCACGAATTGAGCCACTATCCAGCAAAAAAACACATTACAGGTGAGCATGATGATAAAACTCTTTTCACCACTCGAATACCGCTTCCGGAAAACGATGAATAAAATGCATGCCACAATGATCAAAACGACCGACATTATAACGCAGTTTTCAAGATTCGATCTGAAAAGAGTTGTGAATATCTCGTTCAGATCAAAGAAGAACTTATAAGACTCCGGCTTTCCGCCTCCACCTACGCCCATGTTACCCATGCCGTACAATAACCATGGAAGATAAAACATAACATCAAGTAAGCCTACGATAAGGAAAGGAATACACTTCCTGATCCCACCTTTACGCAACAGGCTGGCAAAGAGCCATATATAACAAACAACGATAGGAAGAAGCGCGAAATACTGAGTATAAACAGCTAAGATACTGAAGACAAATAAAAGAACATAATCGGATGTCCTGTGCTCAAGATATACTTCATAGCACATAAGAACAGTTCCCAGAACGAATAACTCCATCCAGGAATACATCCTCAGATTCATATTGTAATGAAGAATGAAGGGAGCAAAACCGTAAGCAAGATTAAAGATAAGCGCTGTTCCGAATCCCCATCTCTTGCTGATAAAAACCGATGACAAAATCATTCCCAGAAGAACAGGAACAATTGACACCCACGTCAGGACTTTGATAGACTGCCCAAATAGAAGAAAAGCAGCCTTAATTATCAGATAATAAAGAGGGGGATGAACATCTGCAGCCGTTGCGGCGCATATCCCCCTGAATGAATTATAAACAACTATATTCCAGGTAAAGCCTTCGTCGAACTCAACTCCCATTCCACCCGAGAGTGTATAAAACAGCACAAAAGAGATAAGTATCTCAATTGCAAGAATTGCGGCTATTACCCTTTTATCTTTAAGTTTAGCAAATATCAACCTATTACTCCACCATCTCAAAATCGCTTGCGGGATGTTTACAGATCGGGCATATGAAATCATCCGGAAGCGCAGGTCCCACATATTCATATCCGCAGATCTTGCAACGCCACTTATGAACACCCTCGGGAAGTTTATCGGAAGCTGCGGGAGCAGCACTTGCCTTAGGCTTGATATTCTCCTGATAATAAGCATAAGTAGCGGAAGCTGCACTTGAAAGCACAGCCATATCAGTGGGAACTCCGATAAAAAGAGTATGAGATCCCAGATCAACGGTCTGAGTTACATCTATAGAAAAATAAGCATTGGTTCCCTTGGTAATATGAGGAATACCATTTTCTGCAAGCTTATAATCTGAGAAGCTTTCGAACTTGTTCACATCTCTTCCGGACTGAAATCCGAAATGCTTGAACAGATCAAATGTAGCTTCTTCGCTTATAACTGAGATATTGGCCTTCTTAGACTCCATCACAAGATCATGAGTGTAATTAGCCTTATTAATCGCAAAAGAAATCTGATTAGGATCGGATGCTACCTGAATAGCGGTGTTGGTAATACACCCGTTTACCTTATCTCCTGACTTAGTGGTAAGAACAAACAATCCATACGACAATTTGTACATAGCCTTGTTATCCATGAGTACCTCCTTTGCATAAAGCCCCATCTTAAAAATCAAACAGCCTGTTAAGATTCTCTACGCTCTCTTTAAGAGCTTCTATCGATTCGTTAAGTGCCTCAACATCCAAGGCCTGAATCTGCTCCATCGAATCAGAAACATCCTGCATTGCCCTTGCGGTACTGTCGTCTATACTCTGAATAGTCTCAGATAACTGCAGAGTAGTCAACTTCTCGGATACCTCCTCCATATTCTCAAGAGTGGTCTGAGCTGTTCCGATGAGCCTGACTGCCTTGGGAACAACCACCAGAGCACAGATCAGCAATACCAGAAATGTGAAGACAGAACATCCGGCAATAATCATAGTAAGGTAATAAGTACGCTTACTATATTTATCCGACTCATCCGCCACTTTTTCATTTATATCCATCCATTTACCTCTTAATAGTTTCTTAATGGGGTCTGACCCCTTTACAATATTATTCTACTACAACAAATGTCTCGTAAATCCTCTTATATCTGTATCCCTTTTTCATAACCGTGCTGTCAGGAACAAGTATTCCCAGTTCCACAAGCTTATCCACCAATTTTGATACAACATTGATAGATACTCCGGATACATCAACCAGCTCTTTCTTCGTAAATACAATTTGTTTCTTTATAGCAGGCATGAGACGATATATCGCAGATCCTTTTATCTGTTTAATTGTCTCCATATCCTCTGCATAGATACGTTTAACCCGGTCAATCTTGTAGATATAGTTTGAACACTGATCAATAACGCACTGCATGAAGAACTTTAAATATCCGGTTACATTACCCTTTCTCAATTCCATAAGATTTCTTTGATATGAAGGTTTATATAATTCCAATATTTCAGATAAATATAGAATCGGTTCGGATTCATCCAATATTGCCATTTGAACAGGAATCAATGTTCTGCCAAGTCTGCCGTTTCCATCCTTATAAGCATGAATTGTTTCGAATTGTGCATGAGATAACGCTACATTTACCAAAATAGGATCCACATAGCTGTTATTCATATATTCATATAGATTTATCAACAATCCATATACTTCTTCCGGTCTGGGTGGAACAAAGCTTGCAGTCTCTATTGTGCAACCTATTGGACCGATCCAGTTCTGTGTATCTCTGATCTTTCCGGGATTCTTTCCCGATCCTCTGACACTATCCAATAGGATTCTATGCATTTCATTAACCAGATCAAAAGTAATTCCGTCTGACACTCTCTCACCTGCATAATTAAGCGCAGTTTTTAAATTCTGTATTTCACGATTATCATCCGTTTTCTCCAAATACTTCAGATAAAACATCTCATCCTGAGAAATCTGAGTTCCTTCTATCTGAGTAGACTTAAAGCTCTCAGTAAGCATCAATGAATCCAGAAAATAAGAAGCCTCCATTTCAAGCGTATTAAGGAGGGACTTATATTCTCCATACTTCAGATTCGCTTCAGCAGATAAACGCAGCAAATCCTTATCAATTTCATATGTAAATGGTAATGATTTAGCCTTATATGGTTCCATAATTGTGCCTTTAAATATTTTTTCACTGTTTACATCGAAATTATAGCATTTCTAGCATAAAAAAATCACTGTTTTTTGAAAAAACAGTGATTTTTTTATGCCGGAAACCTTCATTTTTCACATAATCAGTGATTATTCTCATCAAAAATGAGCCATTTTATCAGTTAATAGTATTTTAATGGGGTCTGACCCTTTCTTCGAACTCAACCATCAGTTCAGCATAAGCTCTGCACAGTTCCGATTTTGGAAGAGATTTAGCGTAATTGATGTATTTGTCATACTTCTTCGAACGCCTTTCATCTTCCTCAGATGAATAGACAGTCTTTTCATTCTTAAAACGCTCCGCCTCGGATTCATCCACACAAAATGATACAGCAACTATATGCTTGCATATGACCATTTTTCCATCTGCAAGCGGACAATTGCACTTTGACTTACGAGGATGGGACATATCCAGATGAACCCGATAGGTTTCATTTCCGCTTCCTTCTACTTCACCCTCGTACGTACCATCGGCATTCTCTTTGCAGAATTTAACTTTATTCTGTTTATAGTATTCCATGCCACGCCATACGGACTTGTGGCTCGCAAGATCAATTATTCCCATAAATCACCACTTAGTTAATAGGGTCTGACCCCTTATTATCGTCACAATTCAGTTAATGGGGTCTGACCCTTTTGATCCCTTAAAAAATCTTTAGCTGAGACTTAAGAGCATCCTGCAGTGTTTGAGAAAAATTTATTCCCGCCTTTACCGCTGCATCGTTTAACCATGCAGGAATAGATAAGGTCTTCTTTACCGCAGCATTATTAAGCGTAACCCTATAAGAAATCGTATCAACACCTATGAGAGAAGAAAACTCATCCTTTCCCAAAGACAGGTTCCTGATTTCAGAAGGGTTAGGAATAGATTTATGCTCATCCTCCAAACCAACCAGGAATATGGAAAGCGCATCATTCGCCATTTTCAAAGCATCTTGAAGATCATCTCCGCAGGTAAAACACCCTTCTATATCGGGAAAGTGAACCGAAAAGCCTCCTCCCTTTTCAGGGGTAAAAATAGCAGGATATATATATTTAGCCATATGCACCTCCTATCCTCATTTCAATCCGGCGGCTTTATATATACTATCCGCTGTACCCTTTTTCACTTCCTTAGATGAATGCCTCGGAATTGTAAATGATATACCGGTATCCGGATTGATCCAGACATCATGTTCTGCACCATGTCTGATAATATAACAATTCGTGTATTTCTTGATCTTTCTGATTATTTCAGAAACCTTTGCCATATACTATTCCCGTAAATCATATACGTAATTAATACGTATGTCAATTTCGCTTGAACAAAATCATAAAAATTTAATGGGGTCTGACCTTTTGATTCGTTTTTTGAGGAATATTTCAATTATATGAATTAGTCTTCAAAAAAATTAGGCTCATCACGGAAGCCACATATCATCTTCTTTCATATCTTTTTGTATGAGCATCTCCTGCTCTTCATGTGAGTTCTTTCCCTCCACGAACATCCGATACTCTTTCCAGTCACCCTGATCAAAATATTCTAAAATCCTGTCCGTAGTTACGATTTCTGAGATTATACCCTGCAATCCGGCTTTCCCTTCAACGAACATTCCATAACTACTATAGTCATAATCCAGGGGTTCCCGGACCATATTTGCCTTAACAGGGTTCAGATGTATATAACGGCTTACTTCAAGGAAATATCTTTCATCTTCAATCAGTTTAGCGGTATACCTTCCTTCAAACAAATGACCTGTAAACCCATGAAGGTAATTAAACTCTTCGGCATACATACTGAGGAGTTTCTGCATGATCTTCGATAGTTCAACAGTTTCCGTTTCGATCAAAATATGAAAATGATTTGTCATAAGGCATATACTGTGTATCTTAAAGCCCAGTTTATCCCTGATCATTTTCAGATACATCAGAAATAACTCATAATCATTGTCTTTGAGAAATATTTCTGACCGTCTGTTACCCCTGCTCATTACATGATAGATCGCACCCGGATACCATATCCTGTTTTTTCTCGGCAATATTACCTCCTCTTCTTACCACTCTTTCCGGAAGAAGAATTCATCGTAATCAATGCTTCGGCATATCCCATGAGTCTGTCTCTCTCAGCCTTCTCTAGATTATTAAACCGGGAGATCATGAGTCCTGTATCTGTTTCAGCATCCACGACATAGTACTTATGATTTTTTCCCCTTGAAGCTGCAGGATCAACTCCTGACAAGAGCCATTCGGGCGACACATCCAGCACCTTACATATGGTAAGTATCTTCTCTGATGAAGGATTAGTCTTATTCTTCTTCCATTCACTTATGGTACTCTGCTGTATTCCGGTCTCCTCGGAAAATTCTTTCTGTGACATCGATAGCTGCTTTAATCTTTCAAATATTCTCTCGCTGATCGTCATACCTTCTCCTTGATAGTTCAATTGCTCAATTCTAATATTCAGAAAATATTCAACTATATGGATTATATTGTTATAACATCTTCCTGTCAACCACCATGGAATTATCAATTTCTTAAACATGTTTAGATGTATTTTCGCTCTTGAAAAAAGCGACAAAAATGTTATTATAAGTAAAGAAAAGCACCCACTCCTTAGTGGATGCTCTCGTGAAAGGTTTAATTAGTTGCTCTTACGAGCAGCCCCTCTCTCGTTTGCAGACGAGAGAGGATTTTTTATTTCTGATTCTTTCTCTTATTGAGAAAGTTCAGCAGTGCTATGATAAGCATGCCGAGCGAGATCAAAGTTCCGACCACGCTCAACAAAACCGTAATGATTTCGTATGCTGTCATAAGCATCACCTCCCTTTCTATAAATTCCGGCAAGCCGGTTAAAGAGTCCGGGAGGCATCCACCTCGTCATGGGTACTTTTCTGCATGGGTTTCCATGCAGAAATAAACTATCATCTCAACACTATCAAATCAATCAAACAAAATCTTAAATTCCCGTTATCATTATGCACTCAATGAGTGTAAATATTTAATAAATCTTTTATGGGGTCTGACCCCTTTACGGTTCCCCAGAACCGTCCTCATTACCGCATTTTCACCTAACTTCTATCGTCAACTTATCGGAATAAACAATCACCTTTGAAAACGAATCCTCTGGCTTATACTGTGCCACAACTCCACCGCTCTGATCTAAAACTTCAATCGTGCGACATCCGGATTCTGCACCGCCGAAATCCTCGGAATTCCCGGAATCATCCGAACCACTTACATCATCCACCGTATACTCCTTCCGTTCCGCTATCCGCCCTGCAGCATAGTTCTCCATGCTATCCTCTCCCATCAAAGCAATCAAGCATCCGCCACTATATGTTATACCCATATCCCTGTCCAGAGGATCATCTCCGGAATTCGCCGGAGCCTCTATGAATACCATTCCGCCGTCCATATACAAGATTCCGTTTGAATCTATTCCGTCACCTGCCGAATCAATATAAATATCACCACCTCTGATCCTGACGTATGGCACAATGATCTTCTTACCAGATGCGTTGATACCGTCGTCTTCTGCGTTAAGATTCAATACTCCGCCGTTTACATTGACCATCCCGGCTTCTATGGCTTCCCGGCTTTTCGTAACAGTATATACGCCGTCTACCATCACAAATCTTCTCTCGGAATGAATCGCATCGTCTCCGCAGGATATGGTAAGCTCTCCGCCGCCGATATACACATAACCTTTATCCTCATCATCCGAGTTGGTCACCTGTATCCCATCATCTGCGGCATCTATGCTAAGAACTCCCCCGGCCATTCTGAAAGAGTTCTTGACCTCAATACCAATATCCGCAGAATCAATCCTGACATTTCCTCCCGTAAAAGAAAAATCATTCTTACACACGATCGCATTATCACGAAATGATCTTATATATAAATCTCCCTCTCCCTGAATTACCAGATCATCGTCGCTGAGGATCACCGCATTGTTCCTGCCCGCAGCTTCCGAATCCATATCCGTACTCGATATGCTGTTAACCGTGCCCGCCTCCGTCATCAGATATACCGTATCCGCACTGTTAACATATATGGCCGGTTCTCCATCGCTGCAAATACTGACTCCCGCCAAAATAATCCGTACCTGACTATCTTTGGATGCATCCACTTCTATCTGTAAATTCGCCGCCTCTCCGGTTAAACGGTAGGTGCCTGACCCCATTAAAAATATCTTAACTCCGTCGGAACCGGTTTTTATATCCACGTAAGACTCATCCGGACCGGAACACAAAACTCCGGAAACATCTTCACTGTCAAATACAATGTCGGTGACTAAAGTTTCATCGTAAACCGGACGGAGATCTTCTTCGGAAAAAAGATCTCCGCCGTCCGGTTTTCTCCCCTCTAAAAGATTCAATTCATACTCACTTTCGTGAGTACCCTCTATAAGAACAGGATCAGAAAATGCGCATCCCGTCATAAGAAAACAAAAAGCCAAACCGCATACAGCCATTAAATTATCAAAGCGTCTATAATTCATTCGGCTCATCCTTCATTCTCGAAACGGATATCTCAAGGTTTCCGTTCCTCTCCCTGAGCTTATCCATAAATTCTTTGATACTCTTTCCACGTATCATCACAATATCATACTCCAGCCTGTACATGGTACCCATATTGCAGGTTTTCACATGCATAAGCTCGTGCCTTTTAAGATACGCATCAAATACATCATCGAATTTGCCCTCGTAATCAAGGCTCTCCGGTATGAATATCCTTAAGTTCCTGGCTTCGTCAGCTTCACCTCCGAAGTTCACCAGATTAAGTATCAGTTCGACCAGGGAAATAAGCAGAGCAAATAGCACAGCCAGGAATACATATCCCATACCGGTGGCAAGTCCCACAGACATAGCAAGAAAGATCCATGATATCTCCCTTCCGTTACCCGCTGCGGACCTGAATCTCACCAGGCTGAACGCCCCGGCAACCGCGATACCCGTCCCGATATTTCCGTTCACAAGCATTATCACTATCTGTACTATGCAGGGCAGAACAACAAGGCTGATGATAAGACTCTTGGAATACCTGCTCTTAACCATATACATCGCAGCTATTATAAGTCCTGACAAAAGAGAACAAAAAGTCGCGATCAGAAAAGCACTTAATGTGATATCACCTTTTGTCATTATTGAGCTAAACAGGTTTGCAGGCATTTCCTTGACCTCCTTACATATTCCTTATAAGCATTTCCGTATTTGGAATAAGTTGTCTTGTAGATATGATGCTTACTAAGTATCTCCGCAAATTCAAAGGGGACAGCTCCCCCGCATTTAACCTCCATAAGCCTGCATCCCTTATCCAAAAGTTCTGCTCCGTAGCCGCCGTCCGACAGATCAAGATCACCGGTCCTCCAGGTGATATTTGTATCAAAAGTCACTCTGAAATCCGGATCTTTAACTCCCGTGAAAGCCAGCCTGTCGTATGAAATGACCATCATAGGCTGAAGATTCTTGTAATAGGCGATCATGCTGTTAATCTCATTCTCAATCTGAGTATCAACAGAAAATTTGAGTCCCTTTTCCAAGGCCTCCTCTTCCATACAATGAAAGGGTTCACCCTTTTCGAGATTTTCCACAGCCTGTCCGTAAGGAAGTCTTATCCTTCTCTTATAAACCACTCCTTCGTATTTTTTCTTAATTTCCAGAAAACACCCCGTGTTTTTATCCGGAACGCAATATGAACGAAGCCTTAATTTTTCCCTGTATACCGGCTTTTCTATGGATGCCCTGATAAGTCTGTAATCAGGTGTATCATAGTAAATATTGTAGATACGTGTATCCCCATACACGTCAGGTTTGATAAGTCCCTTAAGACTTCGCATCAGACCGTCATAACTGCCTGCATCGATCATGTATTTGGTTTCGATACGTGCAAAGTTCTCCTTATAACTTACTTCTCCCGATCCCATCTGTACCCTCCAAAATAGTCTCACCCAAAGATAAATTTGATAAAATCGTATATCCACTGAGAATTCGCAACAACTATCATAGTAAATACCTCCTTTTTCATATAAGCTTTCTTATTTACTTAATCGTTTGAGTAAAAGTGTACGCTGCGCCAACGATCTGATTTCAATATATCTGCTCACCATACCCCTTATCAATTTAAATGTAACGAAAGCCGCTTTTTTGTAACGAAAAAACATCCGGTGATCTAATGATCACCGGATGGCAATTCTATGTGGACCCTCATAAGTCCGTCTTCATATTTCCAGTCTGCACTTCCTCCGCAGCCTTCTGCAATGGACCTGATCTTTCCGACCCCCAGCCCGTGTCCCGGAGATTTTTTACGAGATATAAGATCTTTGTCCGGTTCACTTGCGGAATTTGTGATATCCCAAAAAACAAGATCGTTATAATGAGATATCTCCATCTCAAATACTTTCTTACCCTTAACCTTCTTAAGCGCCTCCGAAGCATTGTCGAAAAGATTCGAAGCCATAATGGCCATATCCACATCATCGATCTTCACAGACCTGTCAAACACACCAACCGACGAATAACTGAAATCCGGGTCATCTTTAAATTCCTGCATCAGCTTGTTTACAAAAATATCCGCTATCCGGTTACCGGTTTTCAGATAGTGAGTAAATTCATATTTCCCCTTCAGGCGGGCGATATATTCTACGATCCTTTTATCCTGTCCCTCATCTGCCAAAGAACCGATCATGATCAGATGGTTATTAAAATCATGTCTGAAACTTCTAAGCTCGGATTCATTTTCTGTCACCGAATCCAGATATTCCTGTCCAAGCTCAAGGATTCTCCTGGTGTACTCGCTCCTCTCTTGCATCTGGGATATCCGAAGCCTCTGATACAAACTGATCACTACGATAAAAATAAACAATGCTGCAAGAACTATACTGAAAAACTCCGCATACAAAAGCAGCCTGTTATTTGGGTTATCAAGGATAAGAACCCACATGATCCCCACCCAGAAAAAGGCTATCAAAGAGATCACAAAAATCCCTATCTTAACCATAGGCTCCTTCTGACACAAGGCGTTGTGTATATACTTCCTGTGTTTTGCGGCGATAAGCGCACCGACCACCAGAACAACCAGCGATAATATATTTTCGATCAGTAATTTCGTCCCGCCCTCAGCAGGCACAAATAAAAACACATTTGACACAACCAGAGCAGATACCGATATCATACTTACGGACAGCATGGAAAGAGAAAACTTAATACCCGCATCTCCTTCAAAAAACAAAATAGAAAAAGCAAAAAACCAAATGAATTTATATACACTTTCTCCGCCGATTCCGGCTAATGATAAAAGTGGTAATACCAGGATGGGATATATGAATGCGACATAACCGGATAGCTTACGTGAAGGTTCAAATCCGAATATATAATGAAATACAACATAAGACTTAACAGTTTCAAAAAATCCCCATAAATATATTAAGCACAGATTATTCAGCAATAGACCGCCCTCTTTCGACAATACTCAGAGTATTTTTCTTTGAATTCCTTGTAGTAATTATCGGAGATCTTCAGATTCTTATTCCCGACAGATACATACTTTTCATGTGCTGCCTTGTTAATAACCTTTTTCACGAATTTCAGATTAACGATGCAGCACCTGTGGATCCTGACAAAATCGAAATCCGACAACTGCTTCTCCAGATTATGCATCCTCTCTCTGTAGAGCTTCTCCGATCCGCTTTCCAAGTAGAATTTCACATACACCCCGCTTGAAATAATGCAGCTTATGCCGGAGGATGAAATATCATCAAAATAAATCTCATTCCTATTTAACCGTTCGGCAGCTTTTAGAAGAAGTTTACCCAGTGCAGGATGCAGGTCGCTTTTCCTAACAAATCCAATCACGTTCATCCCAAAGGAATCGAAAACATAATCGGAATGAGCGGATACAAAAATGATTATCACATCGAGCCCGTTTTCCTCTATGTAATCCCTAACTGAAAACCCGCTCTCTTCGCCAAGCTCAATATCAAGAAGCAGGATATCCAATGACTTAAGATCTTCCTTCACCTCATCCGAAGAAGAGTATTCCGAGACACTGATCACCCTTCCGCCACCGCATTCAAGAGCCTCACACTCCTTACGCATCATCTTACGGTAAGCTTCATTATCATCACATATCCCGATCTTCATCAAGCAGTCCTCCAAATTAATAAAAATGCGAGGGGCAACAAATGCCCCCCGCACATTCGTATACTATACCACAAAAGATGCTAGATATCATTGGGATATTCAAAGTTTTTGGTGTTCTCTCTTCGTTAGGGGTAAACTTTTGGAAATCTGTACTCACTTTTGAGACCTTATCATTATTCTCTTACAATCTTTTCACAATTACTTAATTGTATCCGAACTTATCTAGACGGTGCTGATCACCGGGCAATAAATCAGATAAAA
>JAEEGI010015821.1_pt1 | contig 15657 bp, 6 predicted proteins | sample 8958751 | NCBI WGS metagenome assembly JAEEGI01 (sample SAMN16246545, study PRJNA631951) | gut metagenome | biome: gut microbiome; feature: rumen; material: KS-attached | host: Bos | place: Iran: Karaj | collected 2018-10
CGGGCAGACACAGGATCCTTCGGAAATCTCCCGCAAATGGAACGAGATCCGTCAGCTCTGCGAAAAGTATGACGACGGCGCGGACTCCGCGTACCGCATCCTCAACGAACAGCTCGCCGCCACGAAACGCGACCCCGTGGCCAATGCGATATGGCACAGCTGCCTGGGGCAGTTCCTGTCGGATTATTGCGACGGGAACCGTTTCCTCCTCCGTGACCGTACGGAAGTTGCGGAAGAGACTCCCTTAGACTTCAAAGAGTGGGACACTCGCACTTTCAAGCGTCGTGCCCGAGAGGAATATCTGCTGTCACTGAAGAATGCCAAGACATTGCAGGCAGTGGATGCGAAATCCTATTCGCTTCTGCTGCAGAAAATGGAAAAGCAGCATCCGGCCAAGACGTTGTATGAAGTGCTGGCCTACCGCGCCATCGATTTTCTGACTTCGGATCTGAATGACGAGGCTCCCGACCGTTCGCTTTCCGGCGATGCCCTTTGGCACAACGATCAATTTCTGAAAATACCGTTGGCAATCACGGAAGATGCTTCGGTGTTGCGGATGATATTGTCTGTTTATCAAGAAATTACCCGCTACCAAAGTAAACAGAACCACGAGATGGATCTCATCATGCTGACTCTTGAACGTTACGATTTCATGCGTGGTCAAGGTCTTGCGCCCGACAATTCTTTGGACTGGTATATCCCATTTTTGGAGAAATGGGCGAAAGAATGCGAACAAATGGCAGGTTATGGTCTGATTGCGTACAAGATAGGCTGTTTGTATTTGGAACGTAACGATAACCAATCAGGTTTTGAAGGAAAGAATATAGAGAACCCTTATCATGACGATTTGATCAAGGCGGAGTCCTGGCTGAAAGTTGCGCTCAACTCTTCGGGCAAGTCCTTCTATGAAGAATCTGTCAGTCGTACGGTTAAAGAGCTGCACGAACGAACCATTGCAGTTTCCGCTCTTTCGGGAGAGAACTCGATTTCCCCTACTGGGTCGGCTACTCTATGGCGTTTCGCATATACGAACTGTAAACAGTTACATGTAAAGGTCGTGAAAGCTACTTCTGCTTCAAAGGGGATGATAAATGATGAGGCTATGATGTATGTGATCAGCGAGAAGCCCGTTTACGAGGATGTGGTGGAACTTCCGGACAATCAGGATTTGATGAGGCATAGCGGTTTATACCTGTTACCTGAACTGCCGGCGGGAGCCTACTGGTTGTTGGTTTCCGACAAGCCTTCTTCGCAGTGGGATAAGAGTACTCCTCGTGAGTGTACTTTGTTCCAGATAAGCGACATTGAGATACTGCCACGCAATACCGAGTACGGTTTGGAGGTCTTGGCTTTACACAGACAAACGGGCGAGCCGTTATTCAACGCCAAGGTGACGATGCATAAGGACAAGCAAACTATAACCCGCACTACTGACAGAGACGGATTCTGTCAGTTTGGTCGTTTGCGGAAAGACGAGTATGGAAGAAGTAACGGCTTCACGGTCTCTTGGCAGGGGCAGACGTTGTCTCATGGAGGGTTCAGATGGTGGCAGCACGACCGTGCGAAACAAGGAGATCAGATTTATGCTCACCTTTTTACGGACCGCTCGCTGTATCGTCCTACCCAAACCGTCCATTTTAAGGGGATTTTCGAATTCGTAAATAGAAATAAGGACTCCCGATTGTTAGCTGACACCCTTGTCAAGGTCATTCTGAAGGATGTGAATTTCCAACAGGTTGAGGAAATTGAGTTGAGAACCAATGAGTTCGGCTCTATTGCGGGTGAGTTTACGTTGCCCGAGGGTGGCTTGACTGGCACATATTACATATATGCCTATGTGGACGACCATTCGTTCAGCCATTCGATTTCTGTGGAGGAATACAAGCTGCCGGCTTTCGAGGTGGAGATTGAGACCCCCGAGGAGACTTTCTCTATCGGGCAGGAGGTGACGGTGAAAGGCAGTGCCATGGCGTTGGCGGGCTATCCCCTCGACCATGCATCGGTGAGCTACCGCGTGACTCGTAACGCCTCGTTCCCGTGGTGGCGCAGCTATTGGTGGTGTCCCACCTATGAGCCGCGCACCGTGGCGTATGGTACGTTGGAAACCGATGATGACGGCAACTTCCGCATCACCTTCCCCACTGAGGAGGACATGACGTTGCGTCGCTACACGCCGCTTTACCGCTACGAGGTCAGAGTCGATGTCACCGACATTAACGGCGAGACCCACAGCGGTCGTACAGTGGTGTACGTCAGCAGTCGTAACTTGTTGCTGTCTTGTTATATACCGGGTGAAATTGCGGTCGGAAAGAACGATAACCAATATAAAATCTCGCTGACGAATACGGCTGGGAAGCCGCAGAGTGGCACGGTCGGCTACGAAATCTTCCGTTTGCAAACGCCCGACATATATATGTATGAATTGGATGCGAAGGCGGATATTGTGATTACGGATACGAACCAGATACATCAGAATTTTCCATGGCTTGCATTCCATGAGGAGAATCAGCAACAGAACTGGCCGGCTGCCTCTTTGAAGAAAGGCACGGTTAACGTGAGTAAGGACACTGCCGCCTATTTCGCCTTTCCGGATTTCAACAACTTGTCCGACGGCTATTACAAGGTGGTGTTCAACACGGAAGATGCTAACGGAAATCGCATAGAGTCAGAAAATTATGTGCATATCTTTCGTGAGGAAAGTACGAGATGCAGTGCCTATAGACAACTTTGGACGTCTATAGACAATTCCGTCAATGTGGGGGAAACCCTGACCGTCACAATCGGCAGCGTGCTGCCCGAGGCGCATGTCCTTTTTGAGATATATTCACATAACGAAAAAATGTGTGCGGAGTGGGTCACGTTGCATGGCAACACTCATGCCATTACCTATCCGGTGACCGCAGCAGACCTGGGTGGTATATGTATTCATCTTCTTTGTCTTAACCACAATCAGATAGAAGATGAGTCCTATACGGTTTCAGTCACCGATGAGCAGAAGGACATCCGTTTCGAGTTCTTGCGGTTCCGCGACAAGACGGTGCCGGGCAGCCAGGAGGAGTATCAGGTTCGCCTGACTGACAAAAGCGGGAAACCTGTCTCCGCCGAGCTTCTCTGTTCGATGTACGATATGGCCCTGGATGCTTTAGGAAGCAGTAATTATCACAGTATTAGCTTCTTTTCCCCGTGGAATGGGGCGCGTGGGTACTTCGAGAAGCTCTCTTGGGGAAGAAGTTTCAGCCAATACAACAATCGTAGCATATATCTCTACTATTCTCCCGAATTAATTAAAAATTGGCTTCAGTTCTACCCGGTCGCCTGCACGCGCAACTATGGTTTTGGCAAGATGATGAGCGTGCGTGGCAATCGGAGTGATGGTGCTAAAACAATTGTTGACGGTGTGCGGGTGCAGAGCAATGGTTCGTTTGATGTTGAATTTTCTGAAGACGAAGCTGTTGTGGAGTTGGCTATGGTTGCCGATGAGGTTGAATCCGCTCCTATGGCCGCTAAAGCTACAGGAAGTGGTGCAGAAGAACCAGCCGAGCAGGTCCGCACCAACTTTGCGGAAACAGCCTTCTTCTATCCGCAGTTGCGCACTGATGAGCGCGGCGATGTCTATATCAGCTTCACCATGCCCGACGCGCTCACCAAATGGAAGATGCAGGGTGTGGCCCACAATCCCGCCTTCCAATACGGCCGTTTCGAGAAACTTGTACAGACTGCAAAAGACGTGATGATCGTGCCCAACGCGCCGCGCTTCCTCCGCGAGGGCGACACCATGGACTTCTCCGCCAAGGTGGTGAACATGAGCGGCCGGAACATTAGCGGGTATGTGACGTTGCAGATGTTCAACGCGGTGAATAACCAACCGATTTCGATGATCATTACGGATTCGGACCGTAGAGACGTGCCATGGCGCGTCTCTACAACGGACGGCACCCAACAATACGACATCCCCGCCGGCACCTCCTCCGAAATCCGTTTCCGTATCGTGGTGCCTGAGGATGTTCCCGCCGTCACCTACCGAATCATCGCGCACAATACTGACCCGAAGGATGTGGCCGGCGATGGTGAGGAGAAGACCCTCCCTGTGCTCACCAACCGCATGATGGTGACGGAAACGATGCCGTTTTACATTTCGGGAAAGGGCGCGAAGACGTTTACGTTCAACAAATTGCGGGATGCGTTCGGTGTGACAGCCAACAAAACCCTCAAACATTACCGTTTGACGGTGGAATGCACGCCCAATCCCGTGTGGTACGCCATCCAGGCGATGCCCTACATGATGGAATACCCGCACGAGTGCAACGAACAGCGTTTCAGCCGCTACTACGCCAACGCCCTCGCCACGCACATACTGAAGGCCAACCCCGTCATCGAGGAAGTTTTCAACCGCTGGCAGGTGGAGAGTCCCGATGCTTTTTGCTCAGCCTTGGAGAAGAATCAGGAGCTGAAGCAGGTTGTATTAGAAGAGACTCCGTGGGTGCTTGACGCGCAGCGCGAAGGAGCCAACAAGCAGGCACTGGCCGCTATGTTCGACTTCAAGCGGATGTCCAAGGAGGAAGCTTCCACGCTGCGGAAACTGCAGCAGGCGCAGAACGGCGACGGCGGCTGGCCGTGGTTCTCCGGCGGGAAGAGCTGCGACTTCATCACGCGGCACATTGTGGCGGGCTTCGGCCACCTCAAAGCCCTCGGCGTCAGCACCGACGTGGCCAACAGCACGCTCCGCAACGCCGTCTCCTACATGGACGAGCAGATGTACCAGCGCTACCTCGACCGCAAGAAATACCACTACACCTACGTCGATGAGACGCACTACCTCTACGCCCGCAGCTTCTACAAAGACAAAGTTTCCGCCAAACACAAAGCCGCATACGACACCTGCTACAAGGTGCTGTTAAGCGGTTGGAAGTCAGAGTCCTATTACACGCAGGCGATGATTGCGCTGACAGCATGGCGCAACGGCGACCAGAAAGTAGCTAAGGAGATAATAGCCTACCTGAAGAGCATGGCCCAGCACAATGAGGAGATGGGCATGTTCTGGAAAAAGCAAGGTGGGGGATGGTTCTGGTACGAGCAGCCCGTGGAACGACAGGCGATGCTGATCGAAGCGTTCCACACCATCACGCCGGAGGACGAGGAGTCGTTAGCGCAGATGCAGTTGTGGCTCCTCAAACAGAAGCAGACCCAGCATTGGAGCACCACGAAATCGACCACGGAAGCCATCTATGCACTGTTGCTGAACAAGACGCTCGTAGCCGACGACAAGACCGTGGCGGTCACCGTGGGGAACGTTCGTCTGCCGGATGAGACCGTGCAGACCGAAGCGGGCACCGGCTACTTCAAGAAGGCTTGGACGGGAGAGGAAATCACCGCCGACAAGGCCAATGTTCGCATAGAGAAGGGCACCGACGGTCCCGCGTGGGGTGGCCTCTATTGGCAGTATTTCGAGAATCTCGACAAGATTACCCGCAGTGACGACAAGAACCTGATCATTGAGAAAAAGCTTTTCAAGGTGGAGAATACCGATAAGGGCGAGGTTCTGAAGGCCATCACAACCAATCAGCCTTTGCAGAAGGGCGACAAGGTGCGCGTGCGGGTGGTCATCACCGCCGACCGCGATATGGAGTTCGTGCATCTCAAGGACATGCGGGCCGCCACCTTCGAGCCCGTCAACGTCTTCTCGCAGTACAAATACCAGAATGGGTTGTGGTATTACGAGTCCACCAAAGACGCCGCCACCCACTTCTTCATCGACTGGATGCCGAAGGGCAAATATGTTTTCGAATACACTCTCTTTGCCACGCAGTCCGGCGACTTCAGCAACGGCATCACGCACATCGAGTGCATGTACGCGCCGGAGTTCCAGTCACATTCGGCGGGAGTCAGGGTGAAGGTGCGCTGACGGTACATCGTAGAGACGCAAAATTTTGCGTCTCTACGGCGGGAGTCAAAGGAGGGTGCGGTAAGGTATCTAATTCAGTGGAGAGATTTTAGTAAAGATGATTTGCGAAAACGCAATGTTTTCCGCCTCTTTTTCAAGGGGACGGTTGAATATGTCATGTAACAAAAATTCATTTCCCGCCCTTCAGAAAAAAATTGTATCTTTGCACGCTTGATTTTTTGCTCGCTATTTGCCTCTAAACAAGGTGTAAATGATTGATGATTAGTGTGTTTTGGCTGTGAATAATGAACAATAGGCGGTGAATAGTGAATGTTTTTTTTTTAAGGGAAAATAGTAAAAACAGTCATAATGAAAAACTTTGTAATTCACACATTAGGATGCAAGCTGAATTTCAGCGAGTCTTCGGCGATTGCCGCAGAGCTGGAGAAGCGCGGATGGACACAGGGCGGTGTCCCTGAAATTGTCATCGTAAACACCTGTGCAGTGACTGGCTCTGCCGAGAAGAAGACTCGCAATTTGGTTTCCAAACTCCATCGCGAGAATCCGTTGGCGGCCATCATGCTCATCGGCTGCTACGGTGCGCTCAAACCCGAACTGCTCGAACGCTGGGCAGGCGTGGACAAGGTCTTCGGCAGCAGCAACAAGATGAGCGTGGTCGATTACGTTGTGACCCGCGAGGTGAAACCGACCCCCAACTTCTTCGCCACATACTCTATTCACGACCGCACTCGCTCGTTCCTCAAAATTCAGGACGGCTGCAACACCCACTGCACATACTGCACCGTGTGGATTGCCCGCGGCAAGAGCCGTAGCGACACTATCGAGGGCGTGCTTAAGAACATCAAAGAGATTGCAGATCAAGGCGTGCATGAGGTTAACCTCACCGGTGTGAACATTGGCGACTTCGGGCGCGGCACCAACGAGGATTTCACCAAGCTGCTCAAGGCCATCGTCAAACAGAAAGCTATCGAGCGCGTGCGCATTTCCTCTCTCGAACCCGAGTTGCTCACCGACGACATTATCAAGTTGGTGGCCAAGAACGATATCCTGATGCCGCACTTCCACCTGCCGCTGCAGTCGGGCTGCGACCGCATTCTCAGTGAGATGCGTCGCCGTTACACTACAGCTCAATATGCAGAGAAGGTGCAGAAAATCAAGAAGTTGATGCCGGATGCCTGCGTCGCCTGCGATGTCATCACCGGTTTCCCAGGCGAGACCGACGAGGAGTTCGAGGAGACCTACAACTTCCTTTCCGAACAACCCATCAGCTACATGCATGTCTTTAGCTACTCGCGCCGTCCCCGTACCGCTGCCAACATCATGGAGAATCAGATTTCCGAGGAAGTCAAAGAGGAGCGCACCCAGCGGCTCATCAACCTATCCAACGAGAAGAAACGCGCCTTCTATGAGCAGTGTGCCGGTCAGGAACGCCCCGTGCTGGTGGAATCCCAGGTGGTTGACGATATGCTCTCTGGCTTCACGGACAACTACATCCGTGTTCAAGTGCCTTACAATGAAGATATTATCAATACTATCCAAACTGTCACAGTAGATCCATGCCGCACCGTGTTATAAGACTGCGGAACGGTCTCAGGCTGCTGCACATCCCCACCGCGTCCCCCATTTCCCATTTCGGCATCCTCATCGATGCCGGTACGCGCGATGAACCCGGACAACATCCGGGATTGGCGCATTTTGTGGAGCATACCATCTTCAAAGGAACTGAAAAGCGGAACGCCTACCGTGTCATCAACCGCATGGAGAGTGTGGGCGGCGACCTCAATGCCAGCACCTCCAAGGAGGAGACGGACTTCTACGCCTCTTTCCTCTCCCCCGATTATCCCCGCGCCGTCGAGCTTCTCGCTGACATCTTTTTCCACGCTATATTTCCCCAAAGGGAGTTAGAGAAGGAGAAAACCGTCATTTTCGAAGAAATCAACTACTATAACGACAGTCCATCGGAGTTGATTTTTGATGATTTCGAGTCGTTAGTGTTCCACGGGCACGATATGGGCAAGTCCATTCTCGGCACTAAGGAGAGTGTGCAAAATATTCACCGCGAGGATATTATGGACTTCATCGTCAAGAACTATACCTTGGAGAATGTGGTATTGGCTTCCGTGGGCAATATCAGCACGAAAAAATTGGTGCGCCTCTGTGAGAAACACTTCGGAAATGGCAGAATGAGACAAGGCTGCCGCAAACGTGTGACTTTCCGCGACTATTGTCCGCAGACCCGCCGTGTGTGCAAGAGTACTTCGCAGACTAACGTGCTCACAGGCGCGCCTGCTTACGACATCCGCCATCCCAAGCGCATTCCATTTATGCTGCTCAACAACATCTTAGGTGGTCAGGGGCAGAACACGCGCCTCAACATGAGCGTGCGCGAGAAGAAGGGACTGGCCTACACCGTTGAATCCTACTTCAACCCGTTCTCCGACTGCGGTCTCTTCTCGGTCTATTTCGGCTGCGATGCTCACGAACGCGACCATTGTCTGGAGCTTGTGCGACATGAATTGGAAAAGCTAAAACGGCAGAAATTAGGCACATTGCAACTATATTACGCAAAGAAACAGTACATCGGACAACTCGCGCTCGCACAGGAGAGCAAGCTCAACGAACTGCTCGCCTCCGGGCATCTTGCCCTTTTCTATGACGAGGTGGGCAACATGGACGAAAATATCCAGACGTTGGAGAAAATCACTGCCGAGGAACTTTGCGAGACCGCCAACGAGATTTTTGACCTCAACCGTTTTTCCACTCTCATATTTGATCCCGAAGAAGAATGATTTCCCTGTATTCCCAAAATTTAGAAAACGCTGTTAACGAAATCTCGAAGCTGCCGGGCATCGGGAAACGCTCTGCGCTGCGTCTCGCGCTGCATCTCATCAAGCAGGACGAAGCCAACGTGACGCTGCTCACCGACCGCATCAACAAACTGAAGAGCGAGGTGGTCTTCTGCAAGCGTTGCCATAACATCTCCGACCACGAGATTTGCGATATCTGCGCCAACCCGAAACGAGACAGCGGGGTCATCTGTGTGGTGCAGGACATCCGTGATGTCATCGCCATTGAGAATACCCATCAATACCAGGGGGTTTACCACGTTCTTGGCGGGGTTATCTCCCCGATGGACGGCATCGGCATCCAGCAGCTCACCATCCAGCAGCTTTTCGACCGTGTGGCGAATGAGCCAGTGAAGGAGGTTATCCTTGCGCTTCCCGCCACTGTGGAGGGTGACACCACCAACTTCTTCATCTACAAGAATATCCAGGACAAGGTCCCTACCATCACCACCATTGCGCGCGGCATCGGCGTGGGCGAGGAACTGGAATATGCCGACGAGGCGACATTAGGCCGCTCCATCATGGCGAGGACGGAGTTTGAAAATGCGTATGGGAATAAGGAGATTATGTGATGAAATTTACTTCAAGGTAATGCAGTAGAACATGTTCCATGGCTCGAAGAAAAGAATAATCACCTTCCCATCATTTTCTTAATTTCCCCCCAATTCATCTTCGCCAGCACACCTAAATATCCGGCTAAGATCACTGTGTTCACCACCAATCGCACCCAAACCTTTTCTATGCCAAACAGTTGGTTGACACCGATGCTCAGCCCATAGACGGCTACGGCGAAGAACAGATAGAAAAGGATATGCTTGAGGTCATAATTCACATGGTAGTATTTCTGGCCGAGGAGGTAAGAGACCACCATCATGGAGAGATAGCAGACAAAAGTGGTCCAGGCCGCACCCATGTAGTCGATGCGCGGGATCAGCAGCCAGTTGAGTCCCAGCGTGATGGCCGCCCCGAAAATAGCAATGTAGGCCCCGAACTTGGTCTGCCCAGTAAGCTTGTACCAAATCGAAAGATTGTAAAAAATTCCGAGGAACAGGTTGGCCATCAGCAGGATAGGGACAATCGGCAGACCCTCGCGGTAGCCCGGTCCCACGAAATATTGCACGAGGTCAATGTAGAGCATGATGCCGACGAAGATGACCGAGCATACCAGCACAAAATAGGTCATCACCTGCGCGTAAGTCTCCTTGGCGTCGCGGTCTTTAGCTTTGCGGAAGAAGAAAGGCTCGGCAGCATATTTGAAAGCCTGGATGAAGATGGTCATCAGGATGGAAATCTTGTAGCAGGCGCTATAGATGCCCACGGAGGCCTGCGGGTCGTCGGCGAGCGACAGCCGCTTGAGCAGAACACGGTCCATCGTCTCGTTCACGATGCCGGCGAGGCCAAAGATGAGCAGCGGGAAGGCGTAGCGGAACATCTTCTTCCACAACGACCAGTCGAACACGAACTTCTGTCTGAGGATGCCAGGGAAGAGCATCAGCAGGGTGACGACGCTGGCCACGAGGTTGGCGATGAAGATGTAGCCGACCCCGATCTCCGGGTTATAGATGGCATTGACGAAGGCTGAATCGGGGTTCTTCTGCAGCAGCCACGGACAGAGCAGCAGGAAGAAGAGGTTGAGCAGCACATTGACGAGAATGTTGGTGATCTTCACCGCCGCGAATCGGATGGGACGGTTCAGGAACCGCAGGTGTGCGAAAAAGATGGAGGTCAGCGCATCCACACCAATGATGATGGCGAACCAGCGCACGTATTCGGGATGGTCGGGGTAGCGCAGCCAGTCTGCAATGGGTTGCACGAAGACCGAGCAGAGCACAATGAAAAGGGTGGAAGTGACGAACAGCGACCCTACCACGGTGGTATAGACGCGGTCTTTGAGGTTGTCGTCCTGCGAAAACTTGAAGAAGGCGGTCTCCATACCGTAGGTTAGGATCACGATGAAGAGGCTCGTCCATGCATAGAGTTCGCCTACCACGCCGTAGTCCGCCGCGTTAGGGAAGACGTAAGTGTGAATCGGAACCAGCAGGTAGTTGAGGAGCCGCGCCAGCACGGTGCTGCCGCCGTAGATGACCGTCTGTCCAGCCAGTTTTTTCACTTCGTTGTCTGCCATTGGAATGGTTATGGGTTATGGGTTATAGGTTATTGACATTGATGCGGGCAAAAATATAAAAATTCCAAACGCCGCAAGGGTGTTCGGAAATCCGTAATCACCACAGCGTTGTTCATTTTTTATTTGGGCGTTCCGGCGCGGCTGTGGAGGTATCTGTGTCCCGCGTGCCCTCTCCTGTCCAACTTGTGCACGCAATAATTTATTCATCGTTGATTCATTGAATCTACTTTTCTTATATACAACGGAGCCAGTGCTGTCGGAGCAAATACCATAGTGAAGTTAGGTGGTAATGGAACCATCACAGAACCCATCTACACCTCTGAAAATGTTGTCACCATACGGTTCAAAACAGACGGGAGTGTTGTTAGAACAGGATTTGCGTTAAGCATTGACATGGTGTCGAAGCCGTCATGTACAGCGGCCAAAGCGGTGGATGTGCAAGGTAATTATTACTTCACGGTGCAAATCGGCGACCAGTGCTGGATGCGCGAGAACCTTCGCACCACGAAATACGCGAATGGCGCGAATATTCCTGATGGCGGTTCCAATATGAGCGAAACCGAGCCATATTACTACAATTACAGCAGTTCCGGCAGGCGGCTGGAACAACGAGTTCGTCGGCACTGGCTACTACGCCAACTTCTGGTCTTCTACTCAAGAAAACAATTCCATCGTGTGGGGACGCGAACTGCACTACGACAATCCGCACGTGGGCAGGTATGGCGGCGGCAAGATCTACGGATATTCCGTCCGCTGCCTCCGCGATTAAAAAGAACATTATCCAAAATCGGAAGGCCGACGATAGGAGGCCAACCGGTTTTGACCTTTTTTCAATGTACAATGTACAATGTACAATGTTGACGCAGAATAAGGGCGTGGCCGGAGGCTGCGCCTTTTTTGCGATGAGGTGATGAAAAACGATGAGGCGATAAATATTTATGGTTAGTTCGTGGTGAATTCGTGACAATTCGTGTCCAAAAAGAGCCTGCTCTTGCGAGTTCCAGTTTCCGTTTGGCCGTGCAAGGCCTCGCGTTAACGTTAATGTAGTGGGGTTCGGAAATGCGTGTTGTTTCCGTTAGGGGAGGGTGGCCAAACGGAATGGTGCGCCACATTCAAGGAAAAAGGGGGAAAAAGATGGGCGGCGGTCGTGAAACTTCAGGCAACGGCAGCTATTTCCCCGCCGCCCATCTTCTTTCCCTTGGTCTCATACGGAGGTGCGCACCATTCCGCCGCGAACGTAGTGAGAGAGCGGAATCTCCAACGGAAAATCACGAAAAAACGCCAACAGCTGTAACAAAAAAGAGCTTGCAAAACTTAAATTATGTTTTCGCCATTCCACAGGAGATATTACGGGATATGGGAGAAGTGGGTGCGAATAATCATTCGCACTTATTTGACGACTTTCAGGGCTTTCTCGGTGGCGTCGAGTAGCGGCTGGGCGGAGAGTTCGCTGTTCAGGGAACGCTGCATCCACAGTTTCGGGGTTACGCGCCCCTGCTTGTACATGCGGATGACTTCCGGGCCGATGGTCTTGTCACGGAAGTAGGTCTCTAACTGGTAGTCGATAAGATGTCCGATGGGGTAGGCGGCAAGGTAGAGCGGGTCGATGACGGCGTGCGAATAGACCGCTAATATGGTCTGGTCCGACACTTTGAAGACTGGCGCGTAATACTGGTTCCAGACCTCTTTGGCAATGCGGAGATTCGCCTCTTTGAGCTCGCCGACGGAAACGCCCGGATGGTCATATAGCCACTGCCAGACCTTCAGTTCTGTGAGCGCGACACCCATGATTTCGTAGCAGCTCCAGAACAGGTCGAGCGCTTCCAATTCCTCACTGTTCTTGCCAGCGTTCTGCTTGACACCGAGAAGCTCCACGTCCTTGCCTTGGAAAACGAACGCCAGCGCCTCGGTGAAGGCGGTGTTGGGCACGCCGCTCAGGAAGTAGTTGGGCACGTTGTAGAGCGTGATGGTCTGCTCCACATTATGCCCGAACTCATGCACCCCGATATTGTAACCCTTGTAGTCCATGCCGTTCTCGCCGATGCGCGTGCGCAGCATACACGGGTCGCCTTTCATCCGGGATTCAATGGCGTGGCCCGCACCCACAGAAGCGTCCACATGTACGTTGTTGCACACTAAGTCGATGGTCTCCTTCGGGAATCCTAATTTCTGCATGATGTTGGGCAGATCCTGCGCAAAAGCCTCCTTCGTCGGGTATTTCTTGCGGACGATGTCGTCCAAGTAGCTTTGGTCGAGGTTGCTGCGGTTCTTGAAGCCGTCGTACCAGATGTCGAAGGGCTGGAGTTTTCTGCCCAACCGTTTGGAAATCAGGTTGGCCACCTGTTTGACGAGCGGCGAGGAGAGCAAGTCAGTGAAAAGTTTTTCGGCCTCCTCCACGGTGATTTCGTAATCGTCTTCAAATCTGCGTTCGATGAAGTTGCGCTTGCCGAGGCAGTACTCGTCCGCCGCTTTCTCGGCGCGGAAGAAATCAAGGATGTATTGGTAACGAAGCGGTTTCTCCTTTCCCTCGGAAATATACTCTATCGTATTGAGCATGAGTTGGTTGGTGGAAGGATGCCAAGCGAAAGAAATGTCTTTTTTGATAACCTCAATCGGGACGTCGCAAGCGATGATACGGGTCATCGCGTCGTAAATCACCTCCTGCTTCTTCACACCGTTGACCGGGTCGGCGTAGGCCGCTTTCAGCTCGTCGCGCAAGCCCCAGTGGGAGATGAGGGGCAGGGACGACTTCCAGTAGAACTGGTTGGTGTAGCTGCCCACCTGCTTCATGTCGATGTTGTAGTTGTCGATGTACTGGTTGGCGGCGGCCGCCACGTTGCTGACCCGCTGCTGCACGTCGGCGGGGATGCGCGAGGTGAAGAGGTCGCCGAGACGCACGAAACCCCATTCCAGCTCCGACCATTTCTGCCCGTTATTGTTCTTCTCCTTCAAGGTGAAGTGCGGGAAATTCAGCATGATGACAAAGGCAGCCTTGCTCGCGAACATGTCCTCCTCGAAGTGGGCCATGCTGTTGTAGGCACTGAACATCTCGTCCACCATCGTCTTGGGGTAGCCTGTCACCTGTTCAGGCCGTTGCAAATCAATAGAAATGCGATTGTTATGGCCGTAAATGATCTCGAAATCCTGACAGAGCCGCTCAAAGAGCGCGGTTTTCTCGTTCAGGTCTTTGCAGTAATGCTCTTGGCAGAATTTGGCAAACTCCTTGGCCGTGCCGTCTTTCTCCGTCCAGAATGAGGCCGCCTGTTGCACGCCTCGTTCGATGATGTGCTTCGGGATGCTGGAGCGCTGGCTGAGGTACTGGATGGTCTCCTGCCGTGCGGCTTCCGGCACGTTGCTTTGTTGCGCCCAGACTAAAGTGCTGGCACCAATAATGCTGAGCATAATGAATAGGTTTTTTCTCATAATGGTTTTGGTTTTGGTTATAGTTATTTGTTATAGTCCAAGTCACAAATCACAAATTGATTTTCGACGCGGCAAAAGTACTCAAAATAACTATAACTTAGACTTAGACTATAGACATAGCAGGGTTCACGCATCTTTTTTTTATTTGGGCGTTCCGGCGCGCCTAGCACCATTCTCCACCAAAGTCCCGAATCCCCCTCAATAACCAATAACCCATAACCGATAACCATTGAAAGGCGCGCCGTCGGGCTTTCCGTTTCAATGTTTTTGGCTTAACACACACTACCATTCCGCGAGACGCGAAGCGTCAAGCGGAACCTCTGTTTCGCCAGGGAACGCATCCCTGCCAAAAACATTTCCACTTCAATCCCTAACGCACGCTCGTCCGCAACATATCCTCGTTTCGCGGCGAAGCACCCAATTCCCTCGTTCCAACATTCTCCCTCGCCGCGAACCCCGTGTCCGGACCTTCTCTCAAAATAATGGGGACCCCGTCCGCATCCGGCTACAGACATGCAACCGCTGACGCGGTTGATTCGTCGCCTCATCGCCTCATCGCGTGAGACTGATGATGCGAAGGGTTTTTATTGTTGTTTGTCAACATGAATTGCGTGTCGTTTTCGGTTCAGGAGGGTGGCCAAACGGAATAGAGATGGGTTGGTCGAGTCGGTTTTGCGGCGAATCTTTCGAGAATCTGCGAAATCTGAAAACATTATTTACAAAAAATTGTTAAAATATTTTCAATATAAAAATCTAATTTATTGATATTCAGCAATAAAAATTTTTTCTAAAAAGTGTTGACAAAAAGTATTATTTGTTTTATCTTTGCGGCATATTTAGTTTAAAATTTACAGACCATGAAGGAAAAAGTATCACAATTAGAATTAGAAGTGCCGCAATTACGGCAGATGGTGTTGGAGAACACCAAAAGAATAGACAGAAACGAATTGACGATCAACAAAATGCGTATGGAAGCCACCGAACAGACCCGTAAAATCAGCGAACGCGATGAGAGTTTGGAAATCTCCCGCAGGGAACATGATCGTCGCATGAAAAGCATTGACGAACGGCTGGACCGAATCGCACAGCTTACGGAAGCCTCGAAAATCAAACAGGAAGAGCGCGAAAACGAACTCAAAGAGACTTGGAGGCTTGTAAAGGAGAACTCTGCTCAGATAAAAGAGAGTGAGGAAAAGTTCAATAGGGAGTTGAAAGCGAGCGGGGAGGAGTTCGAAAAACGGATGAAAGAGAGCGAGGAGAAGTTCAATAGGGAGTTGAAAGCGAGCAGGGAGGAGTTCAACAGAGGGCTAAAAGAGAGCAGGGAGGAGTTCAACAGAGGGTTGAAAGAGAGCAGGGAGGAG
>JAEEGI010015822.1_pt1 | contig 15655 bp, 10 predicted proteins | sample 8958751 | NCBI WGS metagenome assembly JAEEGI01 (sample SAMN16246545, study PRJNA631951) | gut metagenome | biome: gut microbiome; feature: rumen; material: KS-attached | host: Bos | place: Iran: Karaj | collected 2018-10
CTCGCGTACGTTGAAGGACATGCCGCGATGATCGCATGTCCGCTCGCGTCCGTTGAAGGACATGCTGCGACGGTCGCATGTCCGCTCGCGTTCGTTGGAGGACATGCCACTAAAGAAGAAACGCGTGCCAATCCGCGTGGCGCGATACTTACTGCAAAGGGACAAAAATAACGGACAACCTTTCGGGGCTGTCCGTTTTCCTAAATACTTTATTGTGCACTAAAATCACTTCTTGGTGCGATTGCCATAACGGCTGAGGAACTTATCAACACGACCGGCGGTATCGACGAGCTTGTGCTTGCCAGTGTAGAATGGGTGGCTGGCCGAAGTAATTTCGAGCTTTACCAATGGATACTCAACGCCATCGATCTCGATGGTCTCTTTGGTGGCAACGGTGGAACGAGAGATGAATGTCACGTCGTTCGACATGTCCTTGAATGCTACAGGACGATAGTTTTTTGGATGCAGATCCTTCTTCATTTCTTTCAAGTTTTGTGACCGGGGGTCATGCTCGGTCTGTTAATAATCGGGCGCAAAGATAGTCAATATTTTCCATCGGACGAAATTTATCGCAGCCTAATTTTTCAGATTATGGCAAAAAACGTCGCAACGTCCCTCTTTTGTCATCTGCATCTTGCACTCCCTCTTCGTTCGAACCCAGGAAAAACATCGCAAAGACCGGATTAAACCTTTGAGGCTGAATTGCGTCTAAACCCTGTCATGAAATCAGCTTCGACACGTCGAATGTACCACACACTCGCCCTCATCTGCTTCATCCTCGTCGGATGGAGCTGTTGTCCTGCGGCCTATTCGTTCACCATCACGGGGCGCGTGGCTTCGGCTACCGACGACACGCCCCTGGCGGGCACCACCATCCGCCTGCTGACCCTCCCCGACTCGTCGTTCGTCGTGGGCACCTTCGCGGACCGCAACGGCAACTTCGCGCTCAACAGCTCCCGACTGGACGGTCTGCTCCGCGAACGCAAAGCCCACCAGCGCGTGCTCGTGCAGTTCACCTACGTGGGATTCCAGGAGACACACAAGGCCTTCACGCTGCATCATCGGCAAAAATCGTTCTCGCTGGGCGACGTCTATATGCAGGAGGAACACCGCCTGCTGGGCGAAACGGTGGTCTCGGCCACCCCTCCCCCCATGGTCATCCGCGAAGACACCATCGAATACTATGCCAGCAGCTACCAGCTGGAACCCGATGCCACCGCCGAGGACCTGCTGAAACGCCTGGCGGGCATCGAGGTGGATGCCGACGGCAGCATCACCGCCCAGGGCGAGACGGTGACGAAGGTCTATGTGGATGGCAAGGAGTTCTTCGGTTCGAACGTCCAGGCCACCACCCGCAACCTCACCGCCGACATGTTCGAATCGGTGCAGGTGGTGGACATGAAGACCGAGGAGAGCCGCCTGACGGGCATCGACAACGGCGAGCGGGAGAAGGTGATCAACCTGAAGCTCAAACCCAAGATGCGACGCGGCTACTTCGGCAACGCGGCGGGCGCCTGGGGCGACGGTTCGGGCATCGACGACCGTTTCGAGACCAAGGGCATGCTGGGCTACTTCCACGGCAACAGCCAGCATGCACTGGTCGCCAACGCCAACAACACCAACAACACGGGCTTCGGCGACATGGGCGAAAAGGTGATGCGCAACTCGTCGATGCGCGGCAACCGCAACAGCGGACGGCGCGGCGACGGCCTGAACACCTCGTGGAGCGTCGGCCTCAACCTCAACTACGACAAGGGCAACCGCCTGCGCGACGAGAACACCCCCTTCGCCGTGGGCGGCGACGTGCTCTACGGCGGCGAGAAGCAGAGCGAAGAGTCCAAATCGCACCGCATCAACTACCTCGCCTCGGGGAACACGGGCACCGACACCGAACAGACAGGCGACAACAGGGGGCAGAACGTCCAGCTCGACTTCAAGTTCGAACGGACCTGGGGCAAGCCCGCCGAGGGCGAACACCGCCTGCAGTTCAGCCCCGAGATTGCCTACAACCGAACGGAGACCGACGAGCATTCGAACAGCCGCAACTACCACCTCGACCCCAATGCCGAGGACGAGATCACGGCCCCTCCCTCGACCTACATCAGCCAGACGCAGCGAGCAGGCAACATGAAGCAGCAGGGCGCCACCTACGAACTGGGCCTCACCTACTCCTACACGAAGAAGACCGGGCGCGGCAGGCGCCGAAGCAGCATCCGCCTCAGCCTGAACGGCCGGCACAACGACGGCGACCACTACACCCAGTCGTTCACCAGCTACGACAGCCTCCTCGTCGGCGACCTGAGCCTGCGCAACGACACGGCCATCAACCAATGGCAGGAGGAACGCTCGAACTCCCGAAGCTACCGCGTGCGGCTCACCCACGTGGAACCCATCACCGAACACCAGTTCGTCGAACTGGCTGCCACGGGCAACTTCACCCGCAACACGCAACGCCAGCTCTACCACTTCTGGGACTACGACCTCGGACAATACACCGATTCGGTGAACGGACGTTCGAACCTCGACTACAGCTCGGACTCGCGCACCCAGCAGAACAGCTACACCCTGTCGGCCAGCTACCGGCACGTCACGGAGCGCAGCAACACGTCGGTCGGCATGGACTTCCTGCCCAACACGCAGGACTACACCGACCACTACGACCACTCGCGCGACTACAGCCGCTTCTACATGAACTATGCGCCCCGCGTGGAATACCGCTACAACTGGAGCCGGCGCAAGAACCTGCGCATCACGCTGAACGGCCGCACCACCCAACCCTCGATCAACCAGCTGCAGGCCCGCAAGAACCAGACTTCGGCCACACACGTCACCCTGGGCAATCGGAACCTGGAGCCTGCCTATCAGACCAACTTCCAGGCACGCTTCCGCGCCAACAAGGAGACGGGACAGACGCTGGAGGCTTCGGTCAGCGCCTCGGCACAATTCAACACACTTGCCACCAAACGCTGGTACAGCGCCGACCTCCGCATGGACACCACGATGACGGTGAACCTCGACGGACTGGGGGCCTGGAACGTGCAGGGCGACTTCCGGGGCTCCTTCCCCTTTGCCGACAACCACTGGTACGTGACCACACAGACCATGCTCGGCTACCGCGAGAGCGTGGGTTATGCAAACCTCCGTAGCACCGACACGCAGGTGAACCATATACACAACCTGACGGCCAGCGAACAAGCGGGCATCGCCTACCGCAACGACTGGCTCAATGTGGAGCTGCACGGCAACTACAGCCTGTCGCACAGCGAGGCCACCGTGGTCACTTCGGGAGGACTGGGCACCACCCACCACTTCGGGCTTCGAAGCACTATCTCGGCCCGTCTGCCCTGGAACCTCAGCTGCTCGACGAGCATCGGCTACACGGGGCGTCGCGGCTACTCGGCGGGTCTCACGCGCAACCAGACCCTCTGGTATGCCCAGCTCTCGCGCGCCTTCCTGAAGCGCAAGAACCTCTCGGCCTTCGTGAAGGTGTTCGACATCCTGCATCAAAAGTCGAGCATCTGGCGCAGCATCAGCGCCACGTCGATCACCGACCGCGAAAGCACCACCCTACGGCAGTATTTCCTCGTGGGCTGCAGCGTGAAGTTCAACCAGCGGGGCGGTCACGAAGGACGGGGCAAGCGCGAACGCTCGCCCCGTCGGGAATGAATCTCTTTTTGTCACGAATTAGAGAATTAAAGAATTATCTTTGAACACGAATTATCTTGAATTGACATGAATTTTGTCTGGATGTTTTTTCTTTGTCACGAATTAGAGAATTTGAGAATTATTTAAGTGGGTCGGATGATGGAGATCGTCAAATCAAAAATTCTCTAATTCGATAATTCGTGATAGAAAAGAAAAAGATTCGATAATTCGTGATAGAAAAAAGAATCGATAATTCGTGATAGAAAAGAAAAAGATTAATCTTCGAGAACCGAGACCTGCATGGTGATGTCCTCAACGGGACGATCGCCCGCCTGAGTCTGGACCAGCTGGATCTTATCGACCACATCGAGGCCCTGTTCGACTTCGCCGAAGACCGTGTAGTTGCGGTCGAGGAACGGGATGCCGCCCACCGACGTATAGATCTCGCGCTGCGCCGCGCTGTACTTGGGCTCGCCCATCTCCTTGGCCTTCGCATAGGTTTGCTTCTGCAGTTCCTCCTGCAGGGCCATCAGACCTGCATTGTCGCGGTTCTTGCGCAGCTCGATGATGCGGCTGCGATGCTCGACCACCAGGTCGTTGAAGATGTTCTGCAACTGCTGCTGCGCCATCTGTCGTTCGAGCTGGGTGAGCTTGCCGGCACTATAGACTTCGCCCGTGACGATATAGAACTGGCTACCACTGGAGCGCTTCTCGGGGTTGACCTCATCGCCCTGACGGGCTGCAGCCAATGCTCCCTTCTTGTGAATCAGGTCGTTATTGAACTCAGCCGGGATGGTATAGTCGGGTCCGCCGGAACCGAGGCGTGCGGTCGGTGAAGCGCCACGCGAATCGGGGTCGCCTCCCTGTACCATGAAGTTCTTGATGACGCGGTGGAAGAGCGTGCCATCGTAATAGCCCTCGCGGGCCAGCTTGAGGAAATTGTCACGATGGAGGGGCGTCTCGTCGTACAGGCGAACGACGATGTCACCAAGAGGGGTTTTGATCAGGACTTTGGACATGGGGGTTAAGAGGGGTTAAGAGGGGTTAAGAGGGGTTAAGAGGGGTTAAGAGGGGTTAAGAGGAGTTAAGAGGGGTTAAGAGGAGTTAAGAAGGGTTTGAAGGGTTTGAGGGGGTTGAGGGGTTGTGCAAACCATTGCATTTGCAATAGTGAGATGACAAAAATATGTTTTTCAGCATATTTTTCATCCAATATTGAAATTTTCGACACAATAATTTGCAAAGAGCGGGAAAATCCGCTATCTTTGCACTGTGTTTTTCATGGTATTAGATTTTAAGGTTAATGCAAAAGGGTCGTTGTGAAACGCCCCTTTCGCATTTTTAAACCCTATTATTCGTATTCAAATATTCCATTCTCGGTCTTGAGCGTCACCTTCGCACCTTCCGGACGTGCTTCGACACGACCGATGATCTGTGCGTCGATGTTGAAGCTCCGGGCAATGTCGATGACCTCCTGGGCATACTGGGCGGGGAGATAGACTTCGAGGCGATGGCCCATGTTGAACACCTTGTACATCTCGGACCAGTCGGTGCCCGACTGCTCGTGGATGGTACGGAAGAGGGGTGGAATGGGGAAAAGGTTGTCCTTGATGACGTGCAGGTCCTTGATGAAATGGAGCACCTTGGTCTGGGCACCACCCGAGCAATGGACCATGCCGTGGAGGTCGCGAAGCGAGCGGTTCTGAGGGGTTAAGAGGGGTTCAGAAGGGTTAAGAGGGGTTGCGTCGGAAGGAGAACGGAAGGCATCGAGGATCTTCTTGACGACAGGGGCATAGGTGCGCGTGGGGCTCAGCACGAGCTTGCCGGCATCGAGGGGACTGCCCTCGACCGGATCGGTGAGCTTCAGTTGTCCGCTATAGACCAGCTCCTCGGGCACGGCGTGGTCGTACGATTCGGGATACTTCGCAGCCAGATACTTGCCGAAGACATCGTGACGTGCCGACGTCAGGCCATTGGAACCCATACCGCCGTTGTATTCCTTCTCGTAGGTGGCCTGTCCATAGCTGGAGAGGCCCACGATGACATCGCCTGCAGCGATGTTGGCATTGTTGATCACATCCTTGCGCTTCATGCGGCAGGTAACGGTGGAATCGACGATGATGGTGCGCGCCAGATCGCCCACATCGGCAGTCTCGCCGCCCGTGCCATACACCCCGATGCCCATGGCACGCAGTTCGGCCATCAGCTCGTCGTTGCCGTTGATGATGGCGCTGATCACCTCACCGGGAATCAGCAGCTTGTTGCGGCCGATGGTCGAAGAAACGAGTATATTATCGACAGCACCCACACAGATGAGGTCGTCGATGTTCATGATGAGGGAATCCTGCGCGATGCCCTTCCAGACGGAGAGGTCGCCCGTCTCCTTCCAGTACATATAGGCCAGCGATGTCTTGGTGCCGGCTCCATCGGCATGCATGATGTTGCAATACTCGGGATCGCCGCCCAGGATGTCGGGGATGATCTTGCAGAAAGCCTGCGGATAGAGGCCCTTGTCGATGTTACGGATGGCATTGTGCACATCTTCCTTGCTGGCACTTACGCCGCGCATCATATACCTTTGATCTGCCATGTATTCAATTAACAATTAACAATTAATAATTAACAATTAAAGCATTGGGCGGCGAGGGCATCGGCACAACGCTGCCCGTCCATTGCCGACGAGACGATGCCGCCTGCATAGCCCGCACCTTCGCCGCACGGATAGAGTCCGCCGATGGTGGGATGGCACAACGTCTCGCGGTCGCGCGGAATACGCACGGGCGATGAAGTGCGTGTCTCGGTGCCCACCAGCAACGCCTCGTTGGTGAGAAAGCCGTGAGCCTTCTTTCCGAACGCCTGGAGCCCCTCCTGCAACCGAGCGCTGATGAACCTGGGCAGCCAGAAATGCAGGGGACTGGCCACCACGCCCGGCGAATAGGACGAGGCAGGCAGGTCGGCCGAAAGACGCGAACCGACAAAATCGGTCATCCTTTGCGCAGGAGCCACCTGCGAACGTCCACCATTGAGCCAGCTTTGGTGCTCAATCTCCTCCTGAACGGCCATCATGGCCAACGGACTGGTCGGGTCGATGTCGAGGTGGAGCTGGCTGGCCAGCAGCGGGATGTCCTCCACACGAATTTCGGTCACCATGGCCGCATTCGCCCATCGTCCGCCTCGCGAACTGGCACTCATGCCATTGACCACCACCTCTTCGGAACGGGTAGCCGACGGCACAATCACGCCACCCGGGCACATGCAGAAGCTATAGACACCCCGTCCATCGGCCTGCGTGACAAAACTGTATTCGGCCGCAGGCAGATAGTCGCCCCTCCCCTCCTTGGAATGATACTGAATCCGATCGATGAGCGACTGAGGATGCTCCAGGCGGCAACCGATGGCCAGTCCCTTGGACTCGATGGGGATGCCTTTGTCGAAAAGCATCCGATAGATGTCGCGTGCCGAATGTCCGGCAGCCAGAATCACGGGGCCCATGAATTCGCGTCCCTCGCTGGAGCGCACACCGACGACCTTGCCGGCATCCAGCATCAATTCGGAGACAATCGTCTCGAAATGGATTTCGCCTCCACACGCCAGAATCCTTTCGCGAATGCCGGCAATGATGGCAGGCAGCTTCTCGGTGCCGATATGGGGATGGGAGGCATCGAGGATGCCCGTGTCGGCCCCAAACTGGCACAAGCCTTCGAGCACACCCTGCACATTGCCGCGCTTTTTGGAACGCGTGAAGAGCTTGCCATCGGAAAAGGCGCCTGCTCCACCTTCGCCGAAACAATAGTTCGAATTCGGATCGACGCGCTGTTCGCGGGTAATCAGCGCCACGTCGCGACGACGGTCGTGCACGTTGCGCCCTCGTTCGAGCAGGATGGGACGAATGCCCCGTTCGATGAGCCGAAGGGCCGAGAAAAGCCCGCCAGGCCCCGCTCCGACCACGACGGCCTGCGGGGCATCGGAAGGAAGTTCCCGATAGTCCACGGGGCGAAAAGTCTGCTGCGGAGGAGCCTCGTTGATGTAGAGGTCCAGGTCGAGCTGCACCATCACCTGACGCTGGCGTGCGTCGATGCTGGTGTGCTTCGTGCGCAGTCCCCACAGCTCCTTCCGGCTGATGGAGAGCTCCCGGCAGACCTGTGCCTCGAGTTGTTCGGCATCGCGCCACACCTGCGGCAGGACACGGATTCGGATATTCTTGATCATATTCCTTTTTTATCACGAATTAGAGAATTATCGAATTGGTGACGCAGAAGCGAAACCTACTAAATGCTAATTCTTTCATTCGATAATTCGTGATAAAGAGATTGATATTACGGGATTACTTGAACAGAAGACGGAACGCCTCATCGACCCGCGAAACGGGACAAACCTGGATCTTGAGCGAGTTCGTCTCGATGCTCTTCAAGGCGATGTTGGGGATAAGGATGCGCTCGAATCCCAGTTTCTCGGCCTCGCGGATGCGCTGCTCCAGCCGAGCCACGGGACGAATTTCGCCCGACAGGCCCACCTCGCCCGTCATGCACGTCAAAGGAGGCAAAGGCATATCCAGATTGCTTGAAAGGATAGCTGCCATCACTGCCAGGTCCATGGCAGGATCGGATACCCGCAGACCTCCGGCGATGTTGAGGAAGACATCCTTCTGCGCCAGCTTGAAGCCTACGCGCTTCTCGAGCACAGCCAACAGCATGTTGAGACGTCGCTGGTCGAAGCCGGTTGTCGAACGCATCGCCGTGGCATAGACGCTGGTGCTGACGAGTGCCTGTGTCTCGATCAGGAAGGGACGCATGCCTTCGATGGCAGCTGCGATAGCGATGCCCGAAAGGTCCTTGTGGTCGGAGTTGAGCAGCAGCTCCGAGGGATTGGTCACCTGCCGCAGGCCCGTGCCCAGCATCTCGTAGATGCCGAGTTCGGACGTCGAACCGAAACGGTTCTTGATGGCGCGCAGGATGCGGTACATGTAATGCTGGTCACCCTCGAACTGCAGGACCGTATCGACGATGTGCTCGAGCACCTTCGGCCCTGCCAGCGAACCCTCCTTGGTGATGTGACCTATGAGGATGACGGGCGTTGCCGACTCCTTGGCGAACTTGAGGATGCGGGCGGCACATTCGCGCACCTGTCCCACGCTGCCCGCACTCGATTCCAGGTCGTCGGTGGCAATGGTCTGGATAGAGTCGATGATGAGGATGTCGGGCTCGACATTGGCGACGTGGGTGAAGATCGCGTCGAGGTTGGTTTCGCAGGCGATGAAGACGTTGTCGAGGGGGGGCGCAGCCATAGATGGCTGCGAGGGAGACGCGGAGGAAACAGGAGACGCGGAGGGGCCAGAGGGGGCGGAAGGGGAAGAGGACGATGACAGGCGGGTGGCGCGGAGCTTGAGCTGATAGGCGGACTCTTCGCCCGAACAATAGAGCACCTTCTTGTCGTGGATGTTCATGACGGTCTGCAGGACGAGCGTGGATTTGCCGATGCCGGGGTCACCGCCCAGCAGGACCATCGAACCAGGCACCAGCCCACCTCCCAGCACGCGATTGAGTTCGGCATCGTGGAGGTCGATGCGCTGTTCCTCGCGTGCCTCGATTTCGGAAAGGCGCTTCGGACGCTCCTTCTGCCCCGGCAGTCCCAGCGTGCCGTCGTGGCTCCACTGGACACCGCCCGACTTGCGCGGAGCCTTGCCGATGGCACCTGTCTTGACATCGACAATCTCTTCGACGCACGTCCCCCATTCGCCGCACGAGGGGCATTTGCCGAACCATTTGGGCTCTTCGCAGCCGCATGAGCTGCAGAAATAGGCTGTCTTCTTCTTTGCCATATCGTCTGAAAAACAATTTGCGGCGCAAATATAGTGATTTTTTCGATAACTTGTATCAAAAACGAATCAAATAACCGGAAAATCCTTGGTCACTTCGGGAAAATGACTTATCTTTGCAGCGCGCATTTCAATATTCGGAAACAAAATGGAACAGAAACGAGCAATCATCATGGGAGCCACCTCGGGCATCGGATATGCCGTGGCCCGACGGCTCAGCGCCGAAGGATGGCAACTGGGCATTGCAGGACGAAGGATGGAACGCCTCATCGAGATGCAACGCAAAGACCTCAACGTGGTGGCCATCCAGCAGATCGATGTGACGCGAGAGGAAGCATCGCAGCAGCTGCTGACACTGGTCGGCAAGATGGGAGGCCCCATCGACCTCTATTTCCACAGTTCCGGAATCGGCTACCAGAACCCCAATCTCGACATCGACAAGGAACTCAGAACGGTCGAAACCAACGCCCTGGGCTTCACCCGCATGGTGGCAACCATGTTCAATCACTTTGCCGAAAGACCCGAACAGGAGGCACAGATAGCCGTGATCAGCAGCATTGCCGGCACGAAGGGACTGGGAGCTGCCCCCTCCTATTCGGCCACGAAACGCTACATCAACCATTATCTGGAGTGCCTCACCCAGCTGAAGCACATCCGAGGGCTCAAGCACCTGACCATCTCCGACATTCGTCCCGGTTTCGTTCGGACACCCCTTCTTGACGATGGAGGGAAATACCCCCTGCAGCTCGACGTCGATCAGGTGGCCGCAGAAATCGTGGAGAAAGTCGGGAAGAAAAGGCAGATCATCACCGTGGACTGGCGCTACCGCATCCTCGTCTTCTTCTGGAAGATGATACCACGGTGGGTGTGGGTGAGGCTTAAGATCATATCAAAAGAATGAAACCAAAATTCATCCTACAATTATAAACACACTATTTTAATACAGTTGAACATGAACAGAACTATCACATCACTTCTGGGTGCCATTGCCTTGACATTCGGCATAACAGCGACAATGCAAGCGCAGGCTCCTTCGAACACCTGGAACCCCAATTTGAAGAACGGCATGTATCGCAACCCCGTCATCGATGCCGACTATTCCGACCCCGACGTCTGCCGTGTGGGCAACGACTACTACATGACCTCCTCGTCGTTCGCCTGCTTCCCGGGCCTGCAGATCCTCCATAGCACCGACCTGGTGAACTGGGAGCTCATCGGACATGCCCTGACCGACGACTATCCCGTTCTCCCGGAATTCGAAGGCACCGACCTCGACTGGCGCAAGAAGATCCAGCACGGCAACTACGTATGGGCACCTGCCATCCGGTATCACGACGGTTGGTTCTACATCTATTGCGGTGACCCCGACCAGGGCCTCTTCATGACCAAGACACAGGACCCCGCAGGCACGTGGGAGCCCATCGTCTGGGTGAAGAAGGGCAAGGGAATGATTGACTGCTGCCCCCTGTGGGACGAGGACGGCAAGGCCTACCTTTCGCATGGTTGTGCCGGTTCGCGTGCCGGCGTGAAATCTGTCCTCTTTGTCGCACCCATGTCGCCCGACGGCACAAAGGTGATCGGACCCTCGCGTATCGTATATGACGGACACGAGGACCAGCCCACCATCGAGGGCACCAAGTTCTACAAGCGCAACGGCTACTACTACATCTTCAGCCCCGCCGGTGGCGTGAAGTACGGCTGGCAGGTAGAACTCCGCAGCCGCAGTCCCTTTGGTCCCTACGAGGAATATGTGGGCCTGGCTCAGGGCAAGTCGAAGATCAATGGCCCTCACCAGGGCGCGTGGGTCGATACACAGAATGGTGAGGACTGGTTCCTTCACTTCCAGGACAAGCATGCCTATGGCCGCGTCGTACACCTCCAGCCCGCCCGTTGGGTGAACGACTGGCTCGTCATCGGTGAGGACAAGGACGGCAACGGATGCGGCGATGCCGTAGCACAATGGAAGAAGCCCAACCTCCCCTCGTCGGGCGAATTCCAGCCTCTCGAAGACGACGAGTTCGACTCTCCCGAACTGGGTCTGCAATGGCAGTTCGAAGGCCCCTACAGCCACTATTGGTACTTCTGCGATGCCAACAAGAGCAAGCTGCGCCTCTACGGCGTGCAGCGCCCCGACGACTTCAAGAACCTCTCGGACCTGCAGAACGCCCTGCTCCAGAAGTTCCCCACCGAGAACTTCACAGCCACGGCCAAGATGCAGTTCATCCCCAACCCCGACTACAAGGACAAGGGTGAAGAAGGCGGATTCATCATCAAGGGACAGGACTACGCAGCAATCAAGATTGTCAGCACCAGCGATGGCTGCGAACTGCGCTATGTCACCTGTGCGGATGCGATGAAGGGTAAGGCCGAGAATATCGAGAAGCGTGTGGAGCTGAAGATGTCGAAGATGAAGGCACCCTACACCCAGAAATATGCCGTCGATGACATCCCGCAGCCCCGTATGGCCACCCAGGACGTCTATGTGCGTGTTACGGTGAAGAGCGAAGGAACGGGCAACGCCATCAAGTCGAAGGCACAGTTCTCCTACAGCCTCGACGGCAAGAAATACAAGAAGATCGGCGACGAATTCACCGTGAAGGAAGGACGCTGGATTGGCGCAAAACTCGGGTTCTACAACTCCCGACCTGGCGTCAAGAACGACGGAGCCTTCCTCGATATCGATTGGATCAGATTCGAAAAGTAGACTTTCAACCCCTCTTAACCCCTCAAACCCCTCAAACATCTCGAACCCTTCGCTCCGAGCTCTGCTCGCGCGCAACGAAGTGAGCAACCCCTCAAACCTCTCAAACATCTCGAACCCTTGAACCCCTCTATTGTACTAGGCGTCATCGTCCTTTACTTCCTGATGGTGTTTGGCGTAAGCTGGTGGACAACCCGCCGACATGACCGCGACACCGAAACCTTCTATCGTGGCGATCGCAAAAGCCCCTGGTGGGTGGTGGCGATTGCCATGATTGGTACGTCCATCTCGGGCGTGACCTACGTCAGCGTGCCCGGCATGGTCGAGGCCAAGCAGATGAGCTACATCCAGATGGTCCTCGGCTTCGTCTGCGGCTATTTCGCCGTGGCATACATTCTGCTGCCCCTCTACTATCGCCTCGGCCTTTCGAGCATCTACGTCTATCTGGAACAACGCTACGGACGCTATGCCCACAAGACGGGAGCCTCGTTCTTCCTGCTGAGCAAGTACCTCGGCTGCGCTGTCCGCATGTACCTTACAGCCGTCGTGCTGCAGCTCGTCCTCTTCGACCAGCTGGGTGTACCCTTCGCCCTTTCGGTGGCCTGCATCATGCTCGTCGTCTGGCTCTATTCGTTCCGTGGAGGTGTCAAGACACTCGTCTGGACCGACCTGCTGCAGACGCTCTGTCTGCTGGCTGCCATGATCGGCTTCGTCATCTGCATCAGTTCGGCCATGGGCCTCAACTTCACGGGACTCTGCCACACCATCTCCGAAAGCCCCATGTCGCGTGTTTGGTTCTTCGACGATGCCAACGACACACGCTTCTTCTGGAAGCAGTTCCTCGGCGGCATGTTCACCACCATTGCCATGACCGGCCTTGATCAGGACATGATGCAGAAGAACCTCTCGTGCAAGTCGCTGAAGGAGGCGCAGAAGAACATGGTTTCCTACGGTTTCGGCTTCCTCCCCGTCAACCTCATATTCCTCTCGCTCGGTATTTTATTATATATGTACGCGCGTGAAGTGGGTGTCGATCGCAGTGGTGACGAGCTCTTCCCCTACCTGGCCACCGGCATCAACCCCACAACGGGCCAGCCTTTCCTGCCGCTTATAGTTAGCCTGCTCTTTGTCCTGGGTCTCGTGGCAGCTGCCTTCTCGTCGGCAGGCTCGGCCGTCACAGCCCTGACCACTGCCATCATGGTCGATTTCCTGCGAAAGAATCCCAGTGAGGAAGGATCGAGGGGTTTGAGAGGTTTGAAAGGTTCGAGAGGTTTGAGAGGTTTGAGAGGGTCGATAGAAGGCCAGCGATTCTGGGTCCATCTCATCAACTCTATCCTGATGGGCTTCATGATCTACCTGTTCCACCTCCTCGCCTCGGGTTCGGTCATCAACGCTGTCTATGTGGTCGCCTCCTATACCTACGGTCCGCTCATCGGACTGTTCTTCTTCGGCATGTTCACCCGTTTCGAGGTGAAGGACGGATGGTGGATTCCCGCCATCTGCATCGCATCACCCCTACTCTGCTTCGTTCTCGACCAATACTCCGAAGCCTGGTTCAATGGGTACAAGATTGGCTACGAGATGCTGCTCATCAACGGCGCCCTGACGGCCCTCGGCCTGTTTATGGCCAAAAAGTAAACGACCTTACTTTCTCAAGCAAGATCGTTCATGTAGTGATTTACCATTAAAATCCCTTTAGATTATGGGGAGCCGAAGACGGGACTCGAACCCGTGACCCACGCATTACGAATGCGTTGCTCTACCAACTGAGCCACTTCGGCAATATTGTGCTTAAAAGCGGGTGCAAAGATAGCGAATTTTCACATTATCTCCAAATTTTTTGCCAAGAAAATCTCATTTTTGGCGCATTTTTTGTGTTTTCACCTAAAATACGATGTCCAAATCGAGCAGAATTGGGAGGTGATCGCTATAACCGCCCTCAAACTCGTACCCGTAATAGCTTCTCTTCGGGCGATGTCCGAGATAGGTCACATCCTCGGTGAGCATAAAGGGCAGGCTGAACGAGCAAGCATCGCTGAAGGACAACCTGGGACAGCCCGCATGCACCACGAACTGGTCGAGAAAGCCCCATGTGCCCTGGTACTTATGGCTGCCATAGTGCGAAGGATGCCGCTTCAGCGACCGCTGCAGCCCGACCATCAGGTTCGTATAATCCTTGCCCCACCATGCCTTCGAGGCCTTTGCGTAGTCGTTCATGTCCCCCATGATGACGATGCTTGGCTTCCTTCTGATTCCACGAAGGCTGTCGGCAAGATGCATCACGGTTCGATGAGCCGCATCGCGAGCCTTCTGGCTCAATTTTGCACCACCCAACCGGCTGGGCAGATGGCAGACTATCACATCGAGCGTGTCGCCGCTCACCACCCTGCCCGCAGCATGCAGCACATCGCGTGTCGGACGGACACCATCGGGCAACTTCACACGATGGAAGTCGGCATGAAGCAGCTTGAAGTCGGAAGGCTGATAGAGCAGCGCCGTCTGGATGCCGCGTACGTCGGGACCATTGCTCACAATGTAGTTATAGTGCAGGTCGCGCAAGGGGGTGCTATGCGTCCAGTAATGCATCACGCTGTCCCCTTCCACCTCAGCAAGACCAACCACCATGGGTGCCATACCATCCCCTGCCGCCACAATGACACGCGACAGCTGCAACAGCTTCTGACGCAAGCGTCCCCTCGTCCAGTGGCGGATGCCCTCCGGCGTATATTCATCGTCAAGCCGCAGCGTATCGTCATCCGGCCAGAACGCATTCTCTACGTTCCAGAACATAACGCGTTGATGCTGCACGTTCTCCCTGTCCTGTGCCAGCGAACAGGAGAAGAGGATGAAAAAGGTGATAAGGGTTACAAATCTCATAAGGAAATCCTTGTACTGAAACAAAGCGGATGCACGGGAAAACAGATGCTCCTGATTCAAGCGATAAAAAAACCGGACCACCCAAAAGATGATCCGGTGAGCCATTATCAGTAACTCGATTAAGCCTCTGCAGTCTGAGCCTCTGCAGCTTCAGCAGCAGCCTTGGCCTCAGCAGCCTCAGCAGCAGCCTTGGCAGCAGCCTCAGCCTTCTTGGCATCAAGTGCCTCTTTCTTGGCATTCTTGACAGCAACCTCAGCATTGGCAACCTCCTTGGCCTTCTTGGCAGCCTCAGCAGCCAGACCAGAGATCTTGGAGGTAATCTTAGCCTCCTTGGCCTTCATCCAGGCATCAAACTTAGCCTGAGCCTGCTCAGCGGTGAGGGCACCCTTCTTCACACCTCCGTTGAGATGCTTCATCATGAGAACACCCTTGTAGGAGAGAATACGACCTGCAGTGAGAGTGGGCTGTGCACCAGTCTCAACCCAGTAGAGGGCGCGTTCGAAGTTGAGGTTAATAGTAGCAGGGTTGGTGTTGGGATTGTAAGTACCGATCTTCTCAATATACTTACCATCACGTGGCGCTCTGCTATCTGCGACTACGATGCTATATACAGCGTAGTC
>JAEEGI010015823.1_pt1 | contig 15655 bp, 10 predicted proteins | sample 8958751 | NCBI WGS metagenome assembly JAEEGI01 (sample SAMN16246545, study PRJNA631951) | gut metagenome | biome: gut microbiome; feature: rumen; material: KS-attached | host: Bos | place: Iran: Karaj | collected 2018-10
CTATGTTTATGATTCGGTTTCTTGGGGGATTCACCAAGGTGGTAGAATCTAATTCCTCATAATCAGGCGCCGGGCTTCTTCGATAATAGTGTCTTCGCCTTTTAGCAGGTCATCCTGTTTGAGATTGACATTGACGTCTGGAGCGATGCCTTGTTCTGTACTCTTCTTGTTCACATCGTACATCGGACAGGCAGAGAAGCGTACACCCCAACCATTGGGAAGCGTGCTTGAGAATGGAAGACCAGCTCCGCCTCCCGTCTGGTCGCCTACGACGGTCACGTTAGGACACTGTTTCATGTATTTCACAAACTCGTTGGCAGCACTATAGACCTGCCTGTTTGTGAGCAGCATCACGCGTTTCTGCCAGCGAATGCCTTTCGAAGGTTTCAGCCGTTGCTCCTCGAGCGAAGAAAAATCGTTGTGTCCTTTACCTGTCTTGTGTTGCATGTAGCCCACAAGAATCTCCTCGTTGGTGAATCGCGCGGCCAGTTCTTCGGCAGAGGTGACCATTCCGCCGCTGTTGTCCCGGATGTCGAGAATAAGTCCGTTGCAAGTCATCAGATACGACATGATGTCGTCCAGATTGCCAGCACCCATGGCTCCCGAGAAACTCCCGCAATAGATGTAGCCGATATTGTCGTCGAGTATGCGGTAGCGCATGCCCGTGGCAATTTTATAGTCGGTATCCAAGTAGCGCCGTAGCAGCGTGTCGCTGAAGTTTGAGGGGTAATCCTCGTGCCAGCTCCAGTTACGTCCATAGTCGAATGAGGTAAAGAGATTCACATGCCCGTCGCGCAGTTCGCCAAGCATATTGCTCAATACCTCGAACAACTGCGTCTCGGTCATATTATTGTCTATGCGTACCTTATATTTATTATAGATGGCATTCCAGTCAATACCCTTCTCATTGAAGAAACAGTAATGCTCGTCCATGATATGCCAGAGGGCGTCCAGATTGCCTTTCGGGTTGTCTGCATATTCGTCCTCGTCTACGCATGACACATTGAGCAGGCAGACAGGCAAAATGGTTAAAAGGAAGGAAATTGCCTTTTTGCTGATGATTCGTCGTATGATATGTGTATTTGTCATAACTTTCCCTTCAAGTTCTCGATACTTTTTTATTACCTTTTGGCTTGCTTACCTACTATCTTTTATAGTAAACAGTTCTGAACCGCTTCACGATACCAATCATCAGACGGTGGTTGTAGACATGCTGTTTCAGGTTGTTCACCTTTGCCTGCTGGTAGTTACCCAAGTATCCCACACGCAAGTCCCACGAACGTCCGGCCCTCCAGTCAATAGAGATCTGGTGTCGCAGGCTGGGCGCACTGATAAAGGTGACAGGAACGATGTTGTGGTCGTAGTTCCCACGGTTGAAAATCTCGTAGTACGACTGACCGTAATTGGGACTGAACATCAGTCCGGCGAGCGGTAGGTTCAGTTCGTAGCGCAATGAGAATTGCTGCCGGAACAGGCTGAAAGGCTTGCTGACGACGGCCGATGGCATCACGTTTACCGAGAACCGGGCTTGTGCAGGGTTGTTCGAATTGCTGGTGTTGTAGATAAATCCTATGTTTCCGTTCAGCAGTCCGCCTGCTTCCAGCCGCCACTCATGCGGCAGGCGGAACGTCAGGTAACGTCCCCAATAGATGCTGTACGTGCCTTCCATTTCCTCCGAACGCTCGGCACGGTCGTCGGCAAAAGAGAAATTAGCCTCTTGCTCCACGATGGTGTGCCACCGTTTGCCCGGCCGTTCTTTCTGGGTGATGTTCAGGAAGGTGAGTCCTGATCCTGTGAATTTCTCTTGCGAGAGGTAGGTGTCGAGAATATTGGTCGCACCAAACCCTACCATGTTCACCGATGTCCGGATGCTGGTAGAGTCGGTTTGTGCCATGGCTGTCTCACAGAGCAGCAGCAACAATATGGCAAGCAATTGCCTGAAGTGGGGGAGTGGGTTAGAAATCATCGCCGAATAAACTTAGCTGTTCGCTTTTCTTGTCTTTCACCTGTTTCTTGCTGTGACCACCACGAGGATTAGACTTTTTTCCTGTTTGAGGTGCTTCGTCGGGTTCTGCAGCGTTTTCAGGCTGAGAGTCAGAGTCTGGGAGCTGGGAATTCTCGTCAGACTCGTTGTCTGCTGTTGTTTCCGGCTCATCTTCTTGAGCATCGTCAATGCTTTCTGAAATCACCTCTTCGTCCTCCGTTGGCACCTCTTCGTTCTCAACCGCAGTCTCTTCATTCTCAACTATAGTCTCTCCGTTCTCGTCTGAAGGCATAACGCTGTCCTCATTTTGGGCGGGTTCTTCACTTTCATCAGAAGAGGCCTCCTCATTCTCGTCCTGGGCAGGCTCCGGCTGCCGCAAAGGTTCCAGTTCCTCGATGCTCTCGACACTCCATGTCGTGAGTCGTTTGCCCCTCGCCTTAAAGCCCTTGACGGAAATAAACTGCTCGGCATCAACCTCCATGGGGTCGCGGAAAGCGTCGTTACCGCCGAAGGTAATGCGTATGCGAGGATAGGGAACATCGGTGAGCAGCACCAGTTGTGAGTTCGGGTTGTCGCCCAGATAGTTCAGTTTGCGCTTCGAGGCCTCCATGAGGAATCGCTTCAGGTATGGATAGCCTTGCTGGTCGGCATCGAAGAGAACAGCGCTCCATACTTTCGAACTGTCGTATTTCTCTATTCTGTCGATATTGTCCTCGTAATGGTTGTTCAAATCGAAATTGGTCAGGTAGAAATCACCGTTCTTCAGAATTACCAGAATGCTGTCATCCTCGTTGAACTCGCCCAGCAGTTTGCCGTGCTCGTCGTAGTTCAAGCGGTTCACATCAGGGTCGAACCACACTTTGCGGCCGCCCAGTGTAGAATGTCCATGGCTCTTCAGGCCGATGCGGTGCACCGTGTTCTTGGTCAGCAAGTTACCTTTCGACGCCCTTCCCTTGATCATAATTTCCGAGAAGTCTTTCTCAACGAAAATCTTCTTGAGCTTCGGATTGGGGTCAAGCGTAATCTTGATAATCTCAGCCTCGCCGTTTGGATTAGCCGTAAAGTAGAGAACCCGTGAGCCTGGTGTGCCTTGTGTGAGGTCGTATTCCTTGTCGCGAGTGATGCCTGTCACGTTGAATCGCTTGATGAAGTAGAATCCCTGACGGCCGTCGCGGTAGACAACATTATAAGTAGTGCGCTTGTCGTTCTTCTTAAATACCGCCACATGGAGGATATTCTTGCCCGTGAACACCTTCTCTGCCACCCGGATAATCTTGTATTTTCCGTCTCTGTAGAAGATAATAATGTCGTCGATATCCGAACAGTTGCACACAAACTCGTCTTTCTTCAGACCCGTACCGATGAATCCTTCCTGACGGTTGATATAGAGTTTCTGGTTGGCCTCGACCACCTTTGTGGCCTCGATGGTATCGAAGTTCTTGATTTCAGTGAGGCGCGGATGGTCGGCTCCGTATTTGTCCTTGATATATTGGAACCAGTTGGCAGTCACCTCCACCATATTGTTCAGGTCGCGGTCGATGCCTGCTATTTCGTCGTTGATGCGTGCGATGAGCTCGTCGGCCTTGTCCTTGTTGAATTTCAGGATACGCTGCATCTTGATTTCGAGCAGTCGAAGGATATCCTCCTTGGTCACCTCACGTATCATCTGCGGATAATAAGGTGTCAGCCGGTCGTCGATATGCTCGCAGACCGCGTCGACATTTGGTGCCTGCTCAAATTTCTTGTCCTTATAGATGCGCTCCTCGATGAATATCTTCTCCAGTGAGCAGAAATGCAGTTGCTCCAGCAGTTCGTTGCGCCGTATCTGCAGTTCCTGACGGATGAGGCCCATCGTGCGGTCCACTGAGTGGCGCAACACATCGCTCACAGTGAGGAACTGCGGCTTGTTGTCCTCGATAACACAGCAGTTGGGCGAGATATTCACCTCACAATCGGTGAACGCATAGAGTGCGTCGATGGTCTTGTCCGACGACACGCCAGGTGCCAGATGCACCTGAATTTCCACCTCGGCAGACGTCAGGTCGGCCACGTTGCGTGCCTTGATTTTGCCTTTCTCAATGGCTTTGGTGATGCTCTCGATGAGCGTGTTCACCGTCTTAGAGTAGGGAATCTCGCGAATGACGAGCGTTCTCTGATCCAGTTTCTCAATCTTTGCACGTACTTTCAGCACACCTCCGCGCTGACCGTCGTTGTATTTCGACACGTCGATACTGCCACCCGTCAGGAAGTCGGGATATAACTGAAACTCCTGTCCGTGCAGATATTTGATGGCGGCATCGCAAAGCTCGTTGAAGTTATGTGGCAGAATCTTCGACGACAAGCCCACGGCAATACCTTCGGCGCCCTGAGCCAGCAGCAACGGGAACTTGGCGGGTAGCGTGATCGGCTCTTTGTTGCGTCCGTCGTACGACAACTGCCATTCTGTGGTCTTCGGGTTGAACACCACGTCGAGGGCGAATTTCGACAACCGCGCCTCAATATAACGCGGTGCGGCGGCACGGTCGCCAGTCAGGATGTTACCCCAGTTTCCCTGTGTGTCTACCAGCAGGTCCTTCTGTCCCAGCTGAACCAGCGCGTCGCCGATGCTCGCATCGCCGTGAGGATGGAACTGCATGGTGTGTCCCACGATATTGGCCACCTTGTTATACCGTCCGTCGTCCATACGCTTCATCGAGTGCAGGATGCGCCGTTGCACAGGTTTCAGTCCGTCTTCGATATGTGGCACGGCTCGTTCGAGGATTACATACGAAGCGTAATCCAAGAACCAGTTCTGGTACATGCCGCTCAGATGATGCACGGCAGCCGCATCGAAGCGGTTCACTGGTTTATAGTCGGAGTGGGCAGAGGCGTCACCGTCGTTGTTGCGGCTGTCCTCGGTCTCGTCGATTATATCGTCCTTGATATCGTCACTCATAATTATCTTAGATTCAGATTTTCAGTTCTACAATTTGCAAAAATACATATTTTTATTGAGAAAACGGCAAAACCGCGTGAAAAACTTGGCAAATGGGAATGAGAAACGCTGCTGTTCAGCGTCTGTTCGATGTCAGTTCTGAGCTTATAAGGCATCTTCTTCCGTACAGTTTATGCTTGTTTGGGGTACAGAAGATGATGAATAAGGGTACAATTCATGCCTGTTTGGAAGCTCTCACTCCAGTGATAGGACTCTCTCACTCCAGTGATAGGATCCTCTCACTCCAGTGATAGACTGCTTTCACTCCAGTGATAGGCTGCTTTCGCTCCAGTGATAGACTGCTTTCGCTTAAGTGATAGCCTGTTTGAAAGAGCGTTTTTAATAAGCCGGCAAAAAATCTTTCCAATGCTTTTTGCACAACTATTCTTTTGCAAAGATACAAAAAAAAGGCGGAAAATCAAATGATTCCGCCATTGTTTTTTCTGTTATTCGTTCGGGTTGATGTAAAGCTTGTTGTTGTACAGCTTGGCATTCACCTTGTCCATTCGGTTGAGTGTCTTCACAATATAGTCGATGCCCTTGTCGCGCGGAACGATGAAGCGCATGCGATAGTCTAACAGCCAGGGCCGTAGGGTGATAATGCTCACATTATAATATTGTCCGATCTCACGCAGGATGTTGCGCAGCGGAACGTTGTCGAAATAGAAATATCCGTCACGCCACGAAGTGAACTGGTCGATATCGTCAATGGTATTCACAGCCATTTGGGCATGGTTCACCATCAATTGCTGACCGGGCTGGAGAACGACTTCTTGCTTTTCACCTCTCGTCTCAGCTCGCTCACCTATCAATCTGCAGGCCACACGGCCCGTGACAAGTGTCACATATTCGGGATGTCCCGGATAGGCGGTGATATCAAACTCTGTGCCCAGCACGGTGGTCTGGCACTGGTCGGTGGTCACCACAAATGGATGCTGGGCGTCGTGAGCCACCACAAAATAGCCTTGTCCGCTGAAGGTAACCTCTCGTTTGTCGCCCGTGAAATGGTTGGGATAAACAATGCGGCTGCCTGGATGCATGAAGACGTGGCTTCCGTCGGGCAGGTCTACCTGCAACGACTGGCCCAACGGCACATTAAGCCGCAGTTGTTCTACCTCTGTTGTTTGCTCGCCTACCTCCACCTTGCTGTCGGGATGATTCGCCTGGGCTACCATCTTAATGGGCAGTTTTGTGCCGTCGGCTGTGGTTACAGTGGGCTGTTGCTGCTCAGTGGCAGCCTCGAAGAACAGTCCTTCCTCCTTCTTCTGGTTGGGTTTCAGTATCAGTACGGCAGCAATCAGTACGGCTGCAGCTGCGAGTACAGCAGCTGCAATGTTACGTATGCGGGCCTTGTGGTGCCTTGAGTGGAAGCGGTTGAGCTGCTCCTCCACGTCGGGAGAAGCCATTTGCTGGCGTGCCAGCACGTTTTGAGCCACAAAGATATCCTCGCAAGCCTCTCTGAGGTCTGCGTTTTGGTCGATCATCCTCAGCTGCTCGTCGCTCACCTCGGTGTCGGGACTCATGATATCCAGTGCTTCTTCTGTCATTGTTGTTTTTCTTCCTTTCTTTATTAATGTAACGGATATACAGTTGAAATAGCTACCGAAAAAACTTAATATTTTATTTTTTTTCGTTTTTCGCGTATCAGGGCCAGTGCTTTCGATATGTGTTTCTTCACCATGCTCACGCTTACGTTCAGTCGTTCGGCCACCTCTTTATAATGCTTCCGGTCTACATAGCACCAAATGAAAATCTCTTTCGTAGGCGGATTGAGCGAATCGAGCATCTCTTGCACAATCCTCTCACGCTCCTCCAATTCCATCGGGTCGGAACTCTCATCGTAGGGAACCGATATCTTGGTGTAAAGCTCCGCGTAGTTGCGGCGCGTCTCCTGACGGCGCAACAAATCTATGGCCTTGTTGCGTACGTTTTTGTAAAGAAATCCCCTGACACCGGTGGTTTCCATGGACGAGAAATGGCGCCACACATCCTCATAGGCATCGTGCACAATGTCGCGCGCATCGTCGTCATCGTGTAGAAACTGCATCGCGAAACAATACAACTCGTGGTAGTACTCGCGGAAAATGCGGTCAAATTCCTTTCTCTCGTTCATGAAAAAGCCTAGTGAAAAGCATCACTTTTCGGGTACAAATATAACAAATTCTAAAGAAAACTGCAAAAAAACGTAGCCATTTCTTTTTTCCATCCGTTTCATTAACAGATAATCTAATTACAAACTTCTAATTATTTACAGCTTATGAGCAGAGAAAAACTAACAACGCTGTTGCTTCTTCTCGTCATGAATGTGCTGCCGATGCTGGCACAAGACAAGGGAAACATCACGCTTAGTTTTAGTAATGAAAGCCTGCCCACGGCCCTCCGACAATTGGAAAAGGCCAGCAACTACAAAATCATGTTTACCTATGAGGATGTAGAAAGCTACAAAGTGAGCGGACAAGTGAAAAACGCATGGTTTGAGCAAGCCCTTCAGATGATTCTTGGCGGCAAGCCCCTCGACTACTCTGTTGAGGGTAACTTGGTGACGATCACCAAGAAGCGCGGCAATCAGACCAATGGTCGCAACCGCGACATCACCGGTATGGTGGTCGATGAGTTGGGCGAGCCGTTGCCTGGAGCCACTGTTACCAACGTGAAAAGCGGTGGTAGCCGTGAAACGTTTGCCGTAGTGACCGATGTGAACGGCCATTTCAAACTCACAATCAGCAACGATGTCAAACAGCTGGAAGTGAGTTACATTGGTTTTGAGCGCAAGGTCGTGAATCTTACCTCGACCAACAACTACAGAATTCAGCTCCTGCCCGACTCGAAGGCCATCGAGGAAGTGGTCGTAACCGGAGCCTTTACCCGTAAGGCCAACACCTTTACCGGTGCCGTGACCACAGTGAAAGGCGAGGACCTGCAGAAGGTGGGTAACACCAACGTGTTGCAGTCGCTGAAGAACATCGATCCCTCGTTCATGCAGATTGAGAATCTCGGAGCCGGTAGTAACCCTAATGCGCTGCCCGACTTCCAGATGCGTGGCGCTTCGACGATTGCCAGTGTGCAAGGCGAATATGCGTCGAGTGCCAACCAGCCGTTGTTCATTCTCGACGGTTTTGAGACCGAGTTGACCAAGATTCTAGACCTTGATATGAACCAGGTGGAGAGCGTTACCACTCTGAAGGATGCTACCGCCAAGGCCATTTATGGCTCGAAAGCCGCCAATGGTGTGATCGTCATCGAGACCAAGCGTCCAGATGCAGGCCGCATGCGCATCACTTATACTGGTGCTGTTTCGCTGGAAGTGCCCGACCTGACCAGTTATGACCTCACCAACGCTGCCGAGAAACTCGAGGTCGAGCGTATGGCAGGACTGTTTACCAGCGAGAATCCACGTACCCAGATATCTCTCGATCAGGCATATACCAGTAAACTTCGCGAGATACTGGCCGGTGTAGAGACCGACTGGCTGGCACAGCCCGTTCGCAACGGTTTCGGACATAAGCACTCCCTCTATCTCGAAGGCGGTGACAAGGCCATGCAGTATGGCGTCAATCTGTCGTTCAACCGCATTGGAGGTGCCATCAAGGGCTCCGACCGTAACACTCTTTCGGGAGGCATCACGCTGTCGTATCGTATCAAGAATCTGCAGTTCCGCGACAAACTGACCGTCGACTACAACAAGAGTAACAACTCGCCTTATGGCTCGTTCAGCCAGTATTACCGCATGAATCCCTACAGCCGTCTGTACGATGTCAACGGCAACCTCATTCCGTCGTATTCATATACGGGTAATGACCGGGCTGCCCTTAATTATGCCAACCCGTTGTATAACACCACATTGAACACATTCGACAATACGGGTTATACCACTATTACCAACGATTTCTATCTGGAGTGGTTCATCAACGAACAGCTGAAACTGACCGGACGTTTCGGCATTATCAATAAGCACTCTACTGCCGACCAGTTTAAGCCTGCCAACCATACCGACTTTATCAATACTACTGATGTGTTCCGCAAGGGAACATACTATCAGCTGAACGGAAACAACACCGATATTAGTGCAGACTTAGGCCTGCAGTGGTCGAAACAGTGGAACGACCATCTGGTGTTCATCAACGGACAGGTGAATATGGCAGACAACAAATACAACTCAACAGGTGTCACCGCCGAGGGATTCCCCAACGACTTCATGGACGACATCAAGTTTGCCGTGCAGTATGCCAAGGAGAGTAAACCCACTGGCGCAGAAGGTATCTCACGCAACTGTGGTGGATTGCTATCTTTGAACTATTCGTTTGCCGAGCGCTATCTGTTTGATGCCAACTACCGTCTGATGGGCTCAAGCGAGGCTGGAAGCAAAAACCGCTGGGGCTCGTTCTGGTCGGTTGGTGCCGGTTGGAATATCCACAACGAGAAGTGGTTTAAGGACAGCGACGTGGTGAACCGCCTGAAGCTACGCGCCTCTTACGGATATACCGGTTCGCAGGGCTTCTCCAGCTACGATGCCATGCCAACCTTTGTTTATTATGGCAACCGCTCTTACAACGATGCCATCGGATCGTATATAAAAGGACTGGCTAACGAAACACTGAAGTGGCAGGAGAAATATGATACCAACTTCGGACTTGACTTCGGTTTCTTCAAGAACCGCTTCACCGGTCGTATTGACTACTATATTGCCCAGACCAAGGGTATGGTGACCAATGTGACAGTGCCTTACACCACTGGTTTCACCACCTATGTGGCCAACCTCGGTGAGACGGAGAACAAAGGTGTGGAACTCTACTTGAACTACAGAGTCTATGATGGTGGTCGCAATTACGTGAATGTCTTTGCAAGTGCTGCTCACAATAAGAACACTCTGAAGAAAATCTCCAACTCGTTGCGCGCCTGGAACGATGCTCAGGATGCCAATGCGCTGGCCAACAAGACAACTGCCCCGCAGGTGAAATACTTCGAGGGCTGCTCAATGAATGCCATTTGGGCTGTTCCCTCGCTGGGTATCGACCCGCAAAACGGTAAGGAAATCTATGTGAAGCGCGACGGAACCGTTACCTACGAGTACGATATGGCCGACCAGGTGGTATGTGGTGACACACAGCCAAAGTGGAACGGACTCTTCGGTGTGAACGGTGAGATTAACGGATGGGGATGGAACATCTCGATGAACTACCGCTGGGGTGGACAGATGTACAACCAGACATTGGTCAACAAGGTGGAGAATGCCCAAATGCAGTACAATGTAGACCGCCGTGTGATGAACGACCGTTGGCAGAAGCCCGGTGACGTGGCTCTCTATAAGGCTATCACCGACCTCAGTACAACCTATCCTACCTCGCGTTTCGTTCAGGATTACAACCTGTTCACCATGTCGAGCATCTCTGTCTATTACGACTTCCGCAACTGCAAGTTCGTGAAAAACTCTTTCCTTGAGCGTCTGAAAGTCACCGCCTACACCAACGACCTGTTTGTTATCTCGAGCATCAAGACCGAGCGTGGTACCGACTATCCGTTTGCACGCACCTTCTCGCTCTCGGCACAACTGACGTTCTAATTGATAATTGACAATTGATAATTGATAATTATGAATACAAAAGCTATTATACACAATAAGGTGAAGAAAGTAGGGACGACTCTCTGTCTCTTGCTTCTTGCCACTTGCTTCTTCACTTCTTGCAATGACTGGCTCGACGTAAGTCCGAAGTCGCAAATCAAAGAGGAAGACCATTTCAGTCGTGAGGGAGGCTACAAAGACCAGCTCACGGGCATCTATACAGCCTTGACCACCCAGAGCATGTACGGTCTGAACATGGGTATCGGATTTGCCGAGGTGTTATCACATACCTATAACATTGACCCCAACGGCAACTGGCGCTATGCCAATGATTTCAACTACACTGAGTCGTTGAGTGAAAGCACGATATCGACAATATGGAGCAGCACATATAGTGCTATTACCAACTGTAATATTCTGATTCGCAACATCGAGAAGGCCGATCCGAACATCTTTACGGATTACAACTATCACGTCTATCACGGCGAGGCTTTAGGCTTGCGAGCATTCCTGCATTTCGACCTGATGCGCCTCTTTGCCTGTGCTCCGTCGATGAACGGCACAGCTCCGGGTGTGCCTTACGTCACAGAGTATTCTACCGAGGTAGTAGGGCAGAAGAGTGTCAACGAGACCATGCAGCTTATCGTCAATGACTTGATGAAGGCTCGTGAAGAGCTGGCATACGACACGCTTACAGCTACAGGTGAGTATCCTAATAAAGACTTCGACTTCAAACGCAACAACTTCAATTATTTTGCTTGCACACTGACGCTGGCTAAAGCATATCTTTGGATGGGCGACACACAGAATGCGCTGCGTTATGCCAAAGAACTGGTAGACTGGACAGAAAGTGACATTTGGGATCACTGCTTCACTTGGGTTCACTACACCAATATGCAGCAGACTGCCCGCAACCAGTTGGATACCTCTTTCTCTACTGAGCATATTTTCCAGCTCCGCATTAACGATTGGGAGGACATCGGCAACTATTACTTTATGAGTGAGGGTGGCGCCAATGCACTGACCCCGGCTGAAGCTACTGTCGAGGATATCTACGAGATTTCCATGGGATTAGGTGGTGACTGGCGATATACGAAAGGATTTGAGCAGGACGGTGAAAAACGCTATTCAGCTAAGTTCTGGTATGTTGCAGGAAGCAGCTATAACAACATTTATCCGTTGCTGCGCATGTCGGAGCCTTTCTATATTGCAGCTGAGTGCTATAAAAACACTAATCCGAAAGAGGCTATCCGCCTGTTGCAGGTAGTACGTGAGAACCGTGGTCTCTCGGCAGACAATTTCCCGCTAAGCGAGAACCTTACCGCTGAGCAGATTCAGAACGAAATCTATAAAGAGTATCGCAAGGAGTTCATCGGCGAGCACGGTGAGTTGTTCTTCTACTATAAGCGTTTGAATGCCGCTGAGATCAAAGGTTCTGCCCTTCGTCCCGGCAAAGGCGTATATGTGCTTCCTATCCCCAGCAATGACCAGGAGTTTGGAGGATACTCTAATTAATTAATAGTTTACAGTTAAAAGTTTATAGTTATGATTACACATAATTCAAACAATATGAAATCAGGGATGAGATTGGTAGGAGTATTCTCTTGCTTCCTGCTTCTGGCCGCTTGCTTCTTAGCATCTTGCAGCAGCACCGACGAGGATTTCTTCTATCAGGATGAGCCTCGTGTGCGACTGGTGGGCGAGGATACGTGGGCTGCCGGTACCGACAGTGTGACCTTCTCGTTTGTGGCTTATACCTCTGATGTGACAGAACAAGAGATTTTGGTTGATGCACAGATTATGGGCGAGGTACAAAGCCGCGACCGGGTAGTGAATCTTACCGTTGACGCGAGCAAGACGACGGCCGATGCCAGCATGTACACTGTACCGGCAACCGTTACCGTCCCAGCCGGTCAGGCCAAGGGTACCTTCTCCGTGATTCTGAAACGTGCTACTGCCTTACAGTCGAAGACCGTCCGCCTGTATATTAAGGTAGCCGAGTCGGCAGACTTTAAGGTAGGTGTCAACGAGGAAAACCACATCACCATGATTTGGAATGACATTCTCTCGCGTCCTAACAACTGGGCGTCTCTGGAACCCTACTTTGGTGTTTATAGCGATGCGAAATACCGTTTTATGCTGGCCAACTCGGGTGGCGCAGGTGAATTTAGCACCGACACCATGTCGTGGGCTCTGCTCATGAGCTATAAGATTCGTTTCCAAAATGCACTGAATGAGTATAATGCTGCTCATCCCGGCAATCCGCTGACCGATGAGAACGGCAATTTGGTGACATTTGAGTAATTGACATTCAATCATTAAAAACAGAAATCATCATGACAAAAATAAGTAATAGAATGGCGGCTCTGGCCAGTTGCTTTGTGCTTTTCGCAGCTTGTTTCTTTGCCAGCTGTGCAAAAGACGATGGCAACTACGACTATCTGCCCGATGAGGAGGTGAGCAAGATCAAGCTGGATGTTGATACCGTGCGCACTCCCAACGAATTTGTGCTCTATCGCATTGCCCCAGGAACGGATGTGGAGTATTATATGAAAGTTGATTACGCTTATCCTGAGCATTTGAAGTATCGTTGGTTCTATCTGAAATTAACCAACTATGCCTATCAGCAAGAGCAAATTGGCAACAAGATGGTGTGGCCACCCCAGCAGACTATCGGTGAGGAAAAAGACCTGAAGTGGACTTGTAACCTGGATCCCGGTCAATACTACATCTATTGTGAGGCAAGAGATACGGTGAACGGCATGGTGCCCTATTACCAGTATACTCCTTATACGGTTGTGACTGAACCAGGTAACGTAAGCGGACTCTTCCTGCTGACTGAGCGCGAGGGACAAACCGACCTTGAGGTGTTCCGCAATCCGTTGATGCTCATCTACAACCCTGCCGGTTGTGACTATAAGTACTACAGCACCTCTTACGGCAAGTATCTGGAGGGCAAGCCACGCTTTATTTGCGGTACGCATACGGGAAAGACCAGCAAGAATGCTTATCTGGTAGCTACCGACAAGAACCTGTATCGTCTGAGCACATCAGGACTGAAGACGGTGAACACATGGGAGGATATGTTCTACAACACGCCGGAGGTGTTCAATCCGCAGGGTGCCATCTTCATCAACAACTGCGAGTTCCTCATCAACGACGGCAAACTGCATGTGCTCTATGCCAACCAGCCCAACGACTTAAAGTTCTCTGAAGCCATTGCAGGCGACTATGTGGCCTATCCGGCGCTGATGAAAGTAACTCGTACTACATGGAGACCAGTCGATGGAGCTATTAACGCTTGGAACATCATCTACGACCAGAAGAACCATAAGTTCCGCCCATACTTCTCGAACAGTTCGCAGGTGAGCAACTTCAAAGGAACAAATCCCGATGCCGTGGTCGATGCCAACAATGTGCCTGGAGACGTGAAGGCTGTGATGCAGGTGGGAAGCTCTTATACAGGTGTGGTGACACATGTCAACGGCAAGCCTTATCTCTATCTTTACAATTTCTACAATCGCGTGGATAATGGCGACCTGTCGGCACAAGGTGATCGCTCGATTATCGACCTGAGTGCTTGTGAGGATATCATGAATGCAAAGATGTATACGTCGAGCGCTAACACGATGGGCTTCTACTATGCCACGCCAAAGGGAGTTTATGGCTTCTCGTTCATTACCGGACAAACCACCGCGCGTGAGGTTTACAAATGTGAGAGTGGCGAGGAGATTTCCTGCCTCTACATGGGTGGCAGCATCGGTGGTGGCTGGCCTACATCGAACTGCATCTTCTGGGTTGGCATCTGGAATGAAGGCAAGCAGGAAGGCAAGCTCTTCCAGAGTGAGATGGACAACACAAACTGCATGCCATTCTCGATGTATGGACCGATGTTTGGTGCTCCCGACAATCCAGTGATTACCGAAGGTTGGGGAAAGATTGTCAGCATGTGCTGTATCGATGCTGAGTAAACGCAAGTAACAACAATTGCCACGGATGAATCATTGATTCGCCATCAGCAGGAATCCGTGTTTCATTCGTGGCAATTTCTATATAAAGTCAGAATAAATCGTTATTAAATAAACATATTAGTCATGAAGAAACTACTGTTTGTCATTGCCTCACTGGCAATGACCTTGGTGTTGAATGCCCAAAAATACACTATTAAAGCCACAATCGGCAATCTGCCCGATGGCACCGTGGTGCAGCTCATTCCCATGAGCCATGAGAAAGAACAGCCGCTGGGCGAGACCACCGTCAAGGGCGGAAAGTTCGAGTTTACGGGCACTGCCACAGAGCCTATTTGCGTGTACATACTGGTGAAAGACAGTTACGGCCCGTGCTCGTTCATGCTGGAAAACACCGACATCACCGTTACGGGCAGCGTAGAGAAAGGCAAGGCGTGGGACGGCGTGGACCGCTATACATGGAACACCACCGTCACGGGCTCGCCGCTTACTGAAAAGTTTCAGGGATTTGTGGCCGAGCGACAAAAACTGGACAAGATGTTCAACGACAACCAGCAGCGGTTTAAGCATATCTACCAGCAGCTGAACAAACTGAAGGGCGACGAGCTTGCGGCTTACAAAAAGTCGGACGAATATAAGGAGATGGAGAAAGCCGACCGTGAGTTCATGCAGCATGCGGAGAAAACAATGAACGGTATGATTCTCGATAACAAAGACTCGTTCTGGGGACCGCTGCTGGCTCATCAGTATATGAGCTACTTCACGCCCGACCAGCGCGATATGTACAACCAGTTCTCCGATGCAGCCAAGAACTCCTGGTATGGCAAGAAGATGCGGGCTGAGTTGTGGCCTGCCGGTGGAGTAGGAGAGAAGATCCACATGTTCACCGTGAAGGATGAGGCTGGCAAGGCCATTACCTTTCAGCAGCTGGCACAGGGCAAGAAATATGTGCTCGTCGATTTCTGGGCCTCTTGGTGCCGGCCCTGCCGCAACGAGATACCCAACGTGAAGCGCCAGTACGAGTTGTATAAAGACAAGGGCTTCGAGGTGGTCAGTATCTCTATCGACCGCAATGCCGCCCAATGGAAGAAAGCCCTGCAAGAGGAAAAACTGCAGTGGCCCAACTTCCTCTCTACCGAGGTGGCTGACCAGTTTAAGGTGAAGGCTGT
>JAEEGI010015826.1_pt1 | contig 15654 bp, 11 predicted proteins | sample 8958751 | NCBI WGS metagenome assembly JAEEGI01 (sample SAMN16246545, study PRJNA631951) | gut metagenome | biome: gut microbiome; feature: rumen; material: KS-attached | host: Bos | place: Iran: Karaj | collected 2018-10
CAGTCTTGGCGCCGTCCTGGCCGCTGGCCGGGCGCTTGTCCTTGGATGCCGCCCTGCCGGTCTTGCCGCCCTGGCCCTGGCTGGCTGCGGGAGCGGCCTTGCCGGGCTTGGCCCTGCTCGGGCCGTCCAGATCTGTCGCTGCCGGCTGGCCCTTGTTCTTGCGGGCGCCGGGAGCGCCTTCGGCCTTGCCCTGGGAGCCCTGTCCGGCCTTGCCCTTGGCAGACTGCGCCTTGGCCTTGGCATCGCGCTCCCTGGCGGCAGCGGCTGCGGCCGGATCGCCCTTGCCCATGTCCACGCGTCTGGCGCCGATGAAGGTCTTCCTGAAGAAGTCGGTGTCCAGGGACTCGACGCGAACCCGGGCATTCGGCTTCGGCGCATGGATGAAGCGGCCGTCGCCGAGATAGATGCCGGTATGGTAGCCGCCGTCGCGGCGCCGGAAGGACACGATGTCGCCGGCCCGCATCTTGTTCCTGTCCGTCACGGCGTAGCCCACGCGCGACTGCTCCTGCGCCGTGCGGGGCAGATTGACGCCTGCGCCCTTGTAGGCCCACTGCACCAGCCCTGAGCAGTCGAAGCCGCCGGGATTGCGTCCGCCAGGCACGTAGGGCGTGCCGAGGGCGCTGTGGGCGCGGCCCGTGACGCCGCCGGCCTCCCGTTTGCCGTTGACCACCTCGCGGCGCGGGGCGGCCTCCCTTCCCTTGCCGGCCTTGGCAGAACGCGCCGGCTTGCGCTTGCCCGCAGAAGGATAGCCGTCGCCGTAGGCGTAGGCGTCCTCGTGCGGGGAGGCGTGCCGGCTGGAGCAGGCGGGGAGGGCGAGGCTGAGCAGCAGCAGGAGGAAGAGGGCGTGTTTAAGGGACATGGGCGCACCTTGCGTATGCCCGGAAGTCGCAGGCCTCAGGGCAAGGCCAGACGGGATCACGGGCAGATCACCCGTCAACGCTAAAGAAAAGCCATGTCAAAGTCGAGAACTTCTTGCGAGCGGCCTGCGATCAGCGGCGCAAAGCGCCGGCCGGATCCGGCCGGCGCTTCGCGCCGGACCGCCAGGGAAAGGGGAGCCCCTTTCTCCGCAGCCGGCGTTTCCGGGCCTAGAGGGCTACGGCCGGTCGAGGAAGGCGACGAGGCTTTTGCCGTCCTTCTTGCCGATGAAGGCGGCCACGCGGCTCTGCGTCTTCGCCATGGCCTCCTTGAGCGCGGGAAGGACCTCTGCCGGCACCTCCCCCAGGGTCTTGTCGAAGTAGTTGACGAAGAGCTTGCCCGCCGGGGCGTCCTGGCTGCCGTCGTCCTCGGTCCAGACCTTGGGCTCGATGTCGAGCTTGGCGCAGAGCACGGGCATGTCGCAGGGCGCAAGTCTGCTCTCCACGGCGAAGACCAGGGCCCGGCACTCCTTGGAGGGCGAGTAGGCCAGATCGAGGGCCGGCTTGGGGGCGCCCTGGGCGAGGCGGGCAAGGCACGCCATGCCGGACTTGGCGAAGAAGAGGAAGTTGGCGGGCAGCTTCCCGATGCGGCCCATCTTGGAGAGCACGAAGACGTCCTCCCACTCGCGCTCGAAACCGACTTCCTCGCCGGCCAGCATGCTCTTCACTATGGCTTCCCGGGACGTGCCGTCGCGGTTCACGTCGTCCGCTGCCTGCAGGGGGACGCCGGCAAAGGAGACGGCGCCCGCAAGGGTCGCCTGGGCCTGCCATTCCTCTGCGCCGACAATCCGGGCGTTGACTATCGTTTCCGGCCCGTGGCCGCTCTGCTTGTCCATGCTGACCTCCTTGGCGTTCCGTGGTGCTTTGGCGTGCTGCCGGCCTGGGGCCATGCCCCAAGGCCTGCTGCATGATAGGCTGAGCCTGCGGCAAAGGAAAGGGCCGCGGGTCCGGAACGGAAAGGATCCGGCGATCCGGCGATGGGCTGGATTGCCGGCACAAGAGGTGCTACAAGCACCGAGTGCCATGCCCTTTCCCAGCGCTCAACACCAAGAGGCCGTCCATGTCCCACATGCACCGCATTCCGCTTCTTCCCGTCTTTGTGGCCGCCCTTGCCGGCTTCTACTTCACGGAGTCCCTGTGGAAGCCCCTGCTGGACGACATCGCCCTCATGTTCGGCTCCGTCCTCACCCTCGGCTGCCCCTTGACCGGCATGCTGCACTGGCTGGTCCTGCAGGGAAGGACGGCTCTCGGGCGCTTCCTTCTGGCCTCGCCCCTCTCGGACATGCTCGTGGTCTCCCTCGGCGAGTCCTTCGGCTGGTCCCTGGCCGCCATCGTCTTTCTTGCCCTGAGCCGCTGGTTTACGGCCTTCGACTTTGCGGCGGCCGCCTTCATGGCCTGCGCCGTCACTGCCTTTGCTTCCTACCTGAACGGCTTCCCGGCCCTCTTCTACGCCTGCATCGGCAGGAGGCGCTAGCTTCCGGTTCAGCACTCCTTGATAAAGCTATTTGGATAGAATAGGATATCTCTGCTGCAGCTGAACAAGGAGACATACCCGGCATGGCAAGCAGTGAACGACCCCGCCCGCAGGCGGATGGAGCATGGGATCAGGAGAACGGCTTCGTCTTCAGGCCGTCGGACAGCCGCGTGCTGGAATGGCACAAGCGGCAGGGCCTGCCCCGCGTGCTGCTGCTCTGGGGCGCCGCCGGCGGGGGCAAGAAGCACCTCGCTAGGCGCTGGGCCGGCAAGAAGGGCCTCTGCCTGGCCTGCGGACCTGATCTGGAATCCACCCTGCGCGCTCCGGGCTTCTGCCAGGCCTTTGGCCAGATGACGGGGGCAGAGCGCCGGGTCATAGCCGAAGTCCTCATAGACCGCGCCGTCCAGGGGCCGCTGGCGCTCATGGACTGCGAGGTGCTGCTTGCCAACGACCTTGCCTTCGGCAGGGCCCTTTCCCAGGCCTGGCTCGACAGGCGCAAGGATCATCCCTGCCTCGTCCTCGGCGGCGAGTCCGTGCCCGTGCCGGCGGGCCTGCCTCGCGAATTTCTGCGCATCCACCACATCCAGGCCGTGACCTTCCAGGAGTTCAGGCAGTGCGTGCCTGACATGGCGCCGGCAGAGCAGCTCTTTGCCTACGCCGTCTTCGGCGGCCAGCCGGGCTTCTTCCTCAACCTCAAGCCTGGCCAGTCCGTTGCCGAGAGCGTCTACGGCGTCCTGCTGCACCCGGAGCGCATGCTGCCGGCCCGGGGCCTGTGGTGGGAGCGCCGCTCCGATCCGAGGATTGCCCTGGAGCTGCTCGCCAGCCTCAGGCAGAGCGCCGTTGCAAGCGCGGACCTCTATCTTGCCCTGCACGCCTCGGGGCTGGCAGCCGAGGCCTGTCCCGAGGCGCCGGAGAACGAGAAGGTCGACGCCGCCGTCAGCGCCGCGCGCTTCACCCTGGACGAACTGGCCCGCGCCGACGTGATCCTTCAGGTCGCCAACCTCTGCCGCAAGGAGGCCGGCCCCGTGAAGGTGGAGTGCTACGATGCCGTGCCCGGCGCCCTGCGCTTCTGGCTTGCCATGCACGAGGCCCTTGGCAGGGAGCCCGGAAGTCCGCTCGAGCTTTCCCCGGACGAAGCTGCCTTCCTCTGTCAGTCCCTGCCGGAGCTGGCGCAGAGCTTCGGCCTGCCCGCCTTCCGCGATGCCTGCTTCCAGTGGCTGTGGCAGTCCAACGCCTGCGGGCTTCTGCCCCGAAGCTTTTCCAAGTTCGGCCTCTGGATCCGGGCCGTGCCTGGCACGCCCGTGGAGCAGTGCTACGCGCCTGGCGACAGGCTGGGCTTCGTCATGGAAAGCGCCGACGGATCCCACGTCCTGGCCTGCGACTGCTCGCTCAATCCCAAGGGCGAGAGCCGGGCCTTCGTGGAACGCCTGGTCTCCAAGCTCAGCCGCGACGTGCCGGGCTACCGCGCAAGCGACATACGCTACTGCGCCTTTTCGCTGCACGGCTTCGACGAGGACGCAAGACGCGCCGCCGAGGCCCTTGCCGGCAGGCTGCACACCTGCATTCTCCTAGCCGACGCCGGCATCGTTGCAGCAGGCCCGGCGGCCGCCGCGTCCGGCCTCCAGCAGGGCCAGGCCTCCAGCTACGCGGATCTTGCGCTGCGGGCCCTCTTCAAGCCCGAGGAAGACGTCCTCTTCCGCGCAGCCGCCTCGCCGCTCCTGCAGTAGCGCAGGCTTGCGCAGCAAGGCAGGCTGGGACGCGGACAGAAGCAAAACGGCAGCAGGCCTTGACGCAGGCTGACTCGGCGACTACCCTTGCCCCATGGACGCCATCCTTGCCATACCCGCCAGGGCGGGGCGCGCGCAGCTCTTCTTGCAGGCCATGCAGGCAGAATTCTCCTGCAGGCTGCCGGGCTTGCAGACCTGCGCCTGCAGGTGCACGGCGTCCGCCGGCGCCACCTGACCCGACTGCGGCAGGTGGGGCTGGATGTCTTGCCGTCAAGCGTGAAGCGGGCGCTTCTGCGCCTGCCCGCTTTTTCGCATCTTCCTCCCTCCTGCCTCCGGGGCCGTTCCGGCGCCTCAAGGTAAACCACATTCCAGCAAGGGAGGAAAACGCATGCGTCATCTCTTCACCGTCATGGCCGGCCTGTTCTGCACGGCGGCTCTTGGCTGCCTTGCCTCGCCCGCCGGCGCGGCCGATCCCCTGGATGCCTTCAAGGGCCTCAAGGGCACGCTCGACATCGCCGGCGGCACGGCCCACATTCCGGTCATGAAAGGCGCTGCCCAGCAGATCATGGCCGCCAACAAGGACATCCGCATCACCGTGACCGGCGGCGGATCGGGCGTCGGCGTCCAGAAGGCCGGCGAGGGCCTCGTGCAGATAGGCAACACGGGCCGCGCCCTCAAGCAGGGCGAGATCGACAAGTACGGCCTCGTGAGCTTCCCCTTCGCCATCGACGGCGTGGCCGTGGCCGTGAGCCTCGACAACCCCGTCTCCAGCCTCGCCAAGGCCCAGGTGAAGGACATCTTTGCCGGCAAGATCGCCAACTGGAAGGACGTGGGCGGCAAGGACGCCCCGATCACGCTCTACGTGCGCGAGGACGGCAGCGGCACCCGCGAGACCTTCGAAGGCCGCGCCCTCGACAAGGGCACGTCCGCGCCCAGCGCCAACGTCGTGAACTCCAACGGCGCCATGAAGACCGCCATCGCCAAGGATCCCAACGCCATAGGCTACGTCGGCATCGGCCATCTCGATGCCAGCATCAAGGGCGTGGCCATCGACGGCATGGTGCCCACCCAGGACAACGCGGCCAATGGCAAGTACACCGTGACCCGCCTGCTCTACATGAACACCAAGGGCGAGCCGCAGGGCCTCACCAAGGCCTTCGTGGACTACATCTTCACGCCTGCCGGCCAGGAGCTGGTGCGCAAGGCCGGCTACATCCCCTATGCCAAGTAGCGGCAGTCCAGACATCCCGGACGCGTTCGCCGCGCCGTCCCCGCTGCAGGACGCCCAGGCGCCCGTGCCGGAAGCTGTGCAGGAATCTGCGCAGGGAGTCGCGCAGGATCTGCCGGTTCTCGAGGCGCCTGCCGATCCCGGGGACGGCGCCGGCTGGGGCGCCAGGCTTGCCGCGGCGCTGGCTGCGGGCGGCGCCGTGCTGCTCTGCCTCATGGTGGCGCTGGCAGCCCTGCCGGCCCTCTTCGGATCCGGTGGCGAGAGCCCCTTCCACTGGAACTGGCATCCCTACGAGGGCCAGTTCGGGATCCTGCCCATGTGCGCCGGCACCTTGGCGCTCACGGCCTTTGCCCTGGCGCTTGGCTGGCCGCTGGCGCTGGGGCTGGCGTGCTGGCTCCTCTGCGAGGAGGCGAAGTTCCTGGCGCCGCTGGTGCGCTTCACCGCAGGCCTCGTGCGCTTCATGACCACCATACCCACCGTTGTCTACGGCTTTGCAGCCGTTTTCCTGCTCACGCCCCTGATGCGGGGCTGCTTTGGCGGCACGGGCCTGGGACTGGCCACGGCAGGCCTTGTCCTCACCCTGCTCATTCTGCCCTCCATGCTCCTCACCCTGGAAGCGGGCCTGAAGCCCCGCCTCGAGGCCCTCTGCCCCTGGGGCCAGGCCCTCGGCTTCTCCAGGCTTCAGCTCCTGCGACGCTTCGTCCTGCCGGAAGCGGGTCGCACCCTGGTGGCCGCTGCCGTGCTTGGCTTCGGCAGAGCCGCCGGCGATACCCTGCTGCCGCTGATGCTGGCCGGCAACGCCCCCCAGGCGCCGGAAGGGTTCTTTGCCAGCCTGCGCACCCTGTCTGCCCACATGGCCATGGCAACGGCCAACGAAGTGGGCGGGGGCGCCTACAACTCCCTCTTTGCCGCAGGCTGCCTGCTGCTTGGCGCAACGGCCCTGGCAAGCCTTGCCCTGCGCAGGCTCATGGCAGGCGACACGTGCGCTTCCGGGAAGGCAAGGGCTGTGCAGGAGACGCCCAGGCCATGACCAGAGCAGGGCTTTCCGACCTGATCCTGCGCTGGTGCCTGCGCCTCTTCGCGCCTCTGGTGATCCTTGCCGTGGGGGCGCTCCTCGTCTTTCTCGTGCGCCAGGGCTGGCCTTCGCTGTCGCCCTCGCTCGTCTTCGGCTCCGTGCCTGCCCTCGACGCCCTGCTCGGCCGCCAGGCTGTGTGGGACGGCCTGTGGCCCGCCTGCGCCGGCACCTTCTGCCTCGTGGCCCTGGCAGCCGGCATGGCGCTCTTTCCCGGCATAGGCTGCGGGCTCTACCTTGCCGAATTCGCCCCGCCCCGCAGGGCTGCCGGCATACGCCTCGCCATGGACGTGCTGGCGGGAACGCCCTCCATCGTCATGGGGCTTTTCGGCTTCACCCTCATCCTCTTTCTGCGCAAGACCCTGCTGCCAGACGCCAACACCTCGCTCCTGCTCTCCGCGGCCTGCCTGGCCCTGCTCGTGACGCCCGTGCTGGCCGCCACCACCGCCGAGTCCCTGGCAGCCATGCCGCAGAGCCTGCGCGCCACCTGTCAGGCCCTTGGCTTCACCAAGCGGCAGTGCGCCAGGCACATGCTGCTCCCCTGCGCCCTGCCCGGCATAGCCGGCGGCATCGTGCTCGCCGTGGCCAGGGCCGCCGAGGACACGGCCGTCATCATGCTCACCGGCGCCGTCGCCAATGCCGGCCTGCCGGCCGGGCTCTGGAGCCGCTTCGAGGCGCTGCCCTTCAGCATCTACTACACCTCGGCCCAGTACCAGGACCAGGACGAGCTCCTGCGTGGCTTCGGGGCCGCCCTCCTGCTGCTGGCCCTCTCCTCGGGCCTGCTGCTGGCCGCGCATCTCCTCGAAAAGCGCTTCCGCAGGCGCTGGCAGGGCGAGGTCTGAGCAGGGGCAAGGCAGGCTGTCCATGAACCATGCCACGAACCACGTCATGAACCAGGCAACGAACCCGGCTAGGCGGCAGTCCATCTGCGTCGAGCATCTGGAGGTCGCCTTCGGTGGCCGCAGGGTGCTTGAGAACGTCGATTTCGATGCCAGGGCAACAGGCCTCAGCGTCATCGTGGGGCGTTCCGGCTCAGGCAAGACGACTCTGCTGCGCGCCCTCAACCGCCTCAACGAAACCCTGCCCGGCTGCCGGACCAGGGGAAGGGTGCGCCTTGACCTGGGACGGGGGCTGGAAGACGTCTATCCCCAGTCCCTTGGCGCCCGGGTGCGTCCGTTGAGCGAGCTGCGCCGGCTCGTCGGCATGGTCTTCCAGACCCCGAGCGTGCTGCCGGTGAGCGTGGCCCAGAACATCGCCGTGCCGCTCAAGGTGGTGCGCGGGGTGCCGGGATCGGAGATAGGCGACCGCGTGCGCCAGGCCCTCGAGGCCGTGGGCCTGTGGCAGGAAACCGCAGACCGCCTGCGCCTGCCGGCTGCCAGCCTGTCCGGCGGCCAGCAGCAGCGCCTCTGCCTCGCGCGGGCGCTCGCCCTGGAACCTGCCGTGCTCCTGCTCGACGAGCCCACCGCCTCCCTGGACGTCCATTCGGCCCGCGCCATCGAAGATCTGCTCACGGGGCTTGCCGAACGCTATCCCCTGGTCGTCGTCTCCCACAATCCGCGCCAGGCCGCCAAATTGGCCCAGAGCCTGGCCGTCATGGCCAAGGGGCGCATGCAGGCCCGCTTCGAGCGCGACATCCCGGATGCCGGGGAGATAGGGCGCCTGCTCGGCGAGGCCTGAGACAGGAGTCCTGCCGGAAGCTGATCCGCTTCCGGCACCCTCGCCGCAGGGGCATAGGAGACAGGTGCGCAGGGCATCGCGGCAGCGGCAAAACCTGGCACCAGCCAGCCTGGCGAGATGCCTGGCCTGCCGCCAGAGCGATGCTGCCTACTCGGTCTCGTAGCCCAGCCGGTCGAGCAGCGCCTTCTGGAAGTCCATGAGCGCGGCCACGGAGTCGGACTTGAGGCGCAGGGCGCTGCGCGTGGAAAGCCAGCGCTTCATCGTGACGAGGGTCACGCCTATGGCCTTCGCAAAGGCCTCTTCGTCCAGCCCGGAGAGCTTGAAGAGGTTGCGTATGGCCGTGCCTGTGGGATGGTCCGCCTTGACGAGGCCGCGGGGACGGGGAAGCTTGCCGCCCGCCTGAGGCGCTGTGGCGGGCGCCGGCTTGGGCTTGGGCTCGGGCGCCGGCTTGGGGTCAGGCTTGGGCTCGGGCTTGGGGGCAGGCCTCGGTTCAGGCTTGGGCTCGGGCTTCGGCGCTGGCTCAGGCTTGCTTTGCTTTGCCTTGGCTTCCTTCGTCTTTTTGGCTTGCTTGGCCGGCTTGGCTTCTGCCGGAGAGGCAGGGATGCCGGGAGCATCCTGCGTGGCCCCGCCCATGTCGAGGTCGATGCCAAAGAGGGCGCCCATGTCGTCCACGTCGAGCTCGCTGGCGTCGGCTGTCGCTTCGGTGGTCGCCTCCAGGCTCTGGTCGAGCAGATCCGCGGAGTCGACGCCGCGCAGGAGAAAGATCTGGTCCGGCTCGTCGTCGAAGCGACGGCCTATGCCGTAGAGCACGGCGGCCACGTGCTTGCACATGTAGGCCCAGTCCGGACAGGAGCAGGAGAACTTGATTTCATTGGGGGAGGGGAACATGCCCGTTTCAGGCGCGCAGATGATCTGCATGACCTCCTTGGAGAGCTTGCCCTGCAGAAGCTCGACGAGGGAGCCCACGCGACCTGCGCACTTGGCGCAGATGGCCTGCCAACGAGCCTTGTCGAGGGGCTCGATCTGGATTTCGACGTCGTAGAGGTGGGAGCCCGCCACCTTGGCCTTGACGAGGCCCTTGGACAACTCCAGGTGGCAGACGCTGCCGTTGCGCACGTAGCTGCGGCCGCGGGGCAGCCTGTTCTCGTAGTCGGCGTACTTTTCCAGGCCCTCGCACCAGGCCTTGCCCCAGAAGGTCTTGGCCAGGGCGCCTTTGAACTCCGCGATGGGCTGGACCTTGAGGCCTTTCTTCTCCAGTTTGGCAAGGGCTTTCTTGGCCCGGGCCATCTTTTCCGCGACAGAGACGTATCTGGGGTAACCGCCGTAACCGAACATGGGCTTTCCTGCTGACTGGTGCTTGAGGTTGATGCATTGAAACCGTTGCATCTTGCCCTAGTCTGGCGCAGGCTGGCAAGTATTATCCGGCACTTGAATCGCATTTTGTCCCCAGACCTTTTTCTTTGCGCCCCTTTTGGGGGATGTCCCAGGCCGGAGAAAGCAAGACGGGGCATGGATTTGCCCTCCTCCACTTCCGGAAGCTCTCTTCGCGAGGAAAGAGGGGGCGAACAACGTGCCCTTTCGGTCAGGAAAATCTGAGTTTTGGCATGTTTTCTATTAGTATCAGCTACGCTCTAATTGTCTATATGAAAAACTCAATATTTTCGCTAGCTTAGAGATGGAAATGCGGATGTAAGAACATGTGGTGGCCCCTGATTTACCAGATACAGCAAAACTCTTTTCTATTAGAAATCTACTAGCTTCGAGGGCCTCTCTCATGGACGGGCATCAAAAAAATAGATTATAATCAGATAGTTAGCTGGACGATAGTGTTTTCTAGTAGAAAAACTGCCAAAACTCAGAAGGAAAAGTGTTCGGCGCGCGTGCTGCGCCGTCTCTCTGCGGAAGATGCCAAGCCCTGCCCCTGCCAGAGCTGTGCAGAGCTCTTCTTCGACGAGGAACCAAGCCATCGGGACCCCGGGGAGCGTTCGTCGCCACGCATCACTCGCGCCAAGGTTCAGCCGTGGCCGCTCCTGGCTGCAGAGGGCAGTTCCGCCTTTCCGCTACTCGAGCACCTGGGCGGCGTCCAGCCTGACGAGCTTAAAGATTTCCTCGTCGCTTAAGCTTGCGATGTTCACCTCCGCGCCCGTGCCGAGCACATCGTCCGCCAGCTGGCGCTTCTCCTGGATGATCTTGTCGATCTGCTCCTCCACGGTGCCCTTGACAAGGCACTTGTGGACAAGGACGTTGCGCTTCTGGCCGATGCGGAAGGCGCGGTCGGTCGCCTGGTCCTCCACGGCGGGATTCCACCAGCGGTCGAAATGCAGCACGTGGCTGGCTTCGGTGAGGGTGAGGCCCGTGCCGCCGACCTTGATGGTGAGCACCATGAAGGGCGGGCCGTCCGGGGTCTGGAAGGCGTTCACCAGAGCCTGGCGTTTCTTGACGGGGATCCCGCCGTGCATGACGAGGCCCCTGGCCCTGAAGATGCCGGCAAGGAAGTCGGCCAGGGGCTCGACCGTCTCGCGGAACTGGGAGAAGACGAGCAGCTTCTCCTGGCGCGAGGCGATGGTCTCGCAGAGCTCGCCCACGGCCTGGAACTTGCCGGAGAGGGCGGGATCCCAGGCGTCGCCCGATCCCGCCTGGGCGGGATGGTTGCAGATCTGCTTGAGCATCATGATGGTCGAGAGCACGATCATGCGGCGCTTGGCATTGCCTTCCTCGTCCGTGTCCACCTTCTTGAGCTCCTTGGCGAGCCGGTCCGTCACAGCCGTGTACATGGCTGCCTGTCGCGGCGTGAGGCGACATTCCAGCGGCATTTCTGTCTTGTCGGGCAGACTGTCGATGACGGATTTGTCCGTCTTCATGCGTCGCAGGATGTAGGGACGGGTGAGCCGGCGCAGGGGGGCAAAGGCGTCGGCGTCGTGCGACATGCTCTTGGCCTTGGAGGCAAAGACCTTCGCCGCGCCGAGCAGGCCCGGATTGAGGAAGTCGAAGAGGGCCCAGAGGTCGGCAAGCCCGTTTTCGATGGGCGTGCCGGTGAGGGCGATGCGGGCTGGGGCCTTGAGGGCCCGCACGGCCCGGCTCTGCTTGGTGCCGGCGTTCTTGATGGCCTGGGCCTCGTCGGCCACGATGCGCTTCCAGGACACCTTGGCCAGCCAGGGCATGCCCACGGCGCCGGCATAGCTTGCCAGCACTAGGTCATAGCCGTCCAGGGCGTGCGGGGCTGCGTACTTCGCGGTCTCCTGCCTGGTCATGCCGTGCAGGCGCAGAAGCTTCAGGTCTGGCGCGAAGCGGGCCGCCTCGGCCTGCCAGTTGCCGAGCAGGGATGCCGGCGCCACGAGCAGGCTGGGACCTGCGCCGCGCTCCTTGAGGAGCAGGGCCAGCACCTGGATGGTCTTGCCGAGGCCCATGTCGTCGGCCAGGCAGGCGCCGAGATGGAGCTGGCCTAGGAAGGCGAGCCAGGCCACGCCCTGGGCCTGGTAGGGGCGAAGCTCGGCGCGAAGGCCAGGAATGTCGCCTGCGGCCTGCGTGCGCGCCGACTGGAGGAATTCCTTGAAGCCGGCACCTGGCAGGGGCGAGGACCAGGTGCGCACGGCGTCCTCTTCGCCGGCCTCGGCCTGGCCTCCGGCATCGTAGCCGGCAAGCAGGCGCATGCCGTCCGCAAAGGAGACCAGGCCCTGCCTGGCATCCTCGGCGATGCGCTCCCAGTGACTGAGGGCCTGCTCGAGCTTCTCCCGGTCGAGCTCCACCCAGCCGCCCTTGAAGAAGACGAGGCCGTCGCTGCCGGCCTCGGCCAGCAGGGCGGCCAGCTGCTCGTCGCTGAGGGTCTCGTCGCCGATGGCGATGCGCACGTCCACGTCGCAGAGGGCAAAGGTGTCCAGGGCCGACCCCTCGCGGGCGTTGACCGTGGCCACGACCTTGGGCCTGGAGCGCTGGCGCCACCAGTCGGGGAGGCTGACGCCTATGCCGCACTCGTCGAGGGTCGCCGCGCTCTTGAGATAGGCAAGAGCCTGGCGGGGCACCCAGGGCTGGGGCCGGTAGACGGCGCGGCTGTCCAGCATCTTCTGCACCCAGGGCAGAGCCTGTCCCGCCTTGCCGAGGGGCTCGAGCAGCCGCATGAGGGCCGGCTTGTCCTTAGCCTGGGCGTACTGCTTGAGGGCGTTGGCCAGGGGCAGGTGCCGGGGCTGGCCCTTTTCGTTGAGGCCTGTGGAGTAGGTGGCCAGGAAGGCGAAGGGATGATTGGGATCGTTCTTGTTTTCCGCCAGATGGAAGAAGACGCGGCCCACGTGGCTCCACTGCGGGGCTTCAGCCTTGAGGAAGGAGGCCACGCCGCCCTTGGCTAGGGCTTGCTCGGCGCACCAGGCAAGCAGCTTCTGCCAGAGGGTCTGGAGCATGAGCAGGCCAAGATACTCGCCTCCGGGCAGGGGCGGCGCCGAGGCAAGCCAGCGCTCGGCATCGGCAGGCAGGGGAATGGCGGGAAGACCTGCAGCCTCGGCTTCGGGATCCGCTTCGGGCGCGGCCACGTGGCAGAGGGCCGTGATGCAGGCGGCGCCTATGCCGTGCCAGAAGGCGTGCACGGCGTCTGTCTGCGGGGTGCGCCTGGCTCCCAGGCGGAACCAGAGTTCCTGCCAGGGCTTGTCCTCTCCGCCTTCGAAGCGGAGCCTGCCTGTGGGTGTCAGGATGATGTTCTGATTGGCCTGGGCCATGGGACGTCCTTGAATGTGGGGATGCGGCGGATGCCGGATCGCGCGGAAGCGCTTCGGCGGTGCCGGAATCTACAGCGCAAGGCCTGGGGAGGGCAACTGCCGGCGCCGAAGCCGCAGGGGCGGGGCAGAGGAGGGCGGCTTGCGCACTATCACCAGACGGCTTTGGCGAGGCGTTCCGCCATTTCCCTGGCCTCCTTTCTGGCCGGCTTGCCCGTGCCTGTCCTTGGCAGGGCGTCCACCTTGAAGCAGGCCCTCGGCACCCAGTGGCGGGGAAGCACCTGCCTGGCCCTGGCCTCGAGTTCGGCAGGATCAGCCTCTTCCTCGTGGAGCAGGACGATCTTCTCCCCGAGCCGGGGATCCTTCACGCCGGCTATGCAGAAGGGAGCGTGCATGGCAGGTCCGAGCAGGGCCTCCACGGCCTCGATCTGCACCTTGACGCCGCCGCTGTCGATGACGTTGTCGCGCCGGCCGAGGATGCGGAAGCGCCCCGTGCCGTCCATCTCGCAGAGGTCGTTGGTGGCGAGCGTCCCCTCGCAGACGGCGGGGGCGCTGATGCACAGCGTCCCTTCGCCGGAGAGGCTGAGGACAACGCCTGGAAGCGGCTCGTACCACTCGCTGGCGCAGGGGCCGTTGACGCGCCTGAGCGCAATGTGGGAGAGGGTCTCGGTCATGCCGTAGCTGGACCAGACCTGGCAGGGGGCGTCGCGGAGCAGTTCCGCAAGCTCTGCCGAAACGGGCCCGCCGCCAAGGAGCAGATGGCGCGAGGCAAGGAGCATGTCCCGGCTTCGGGGCTCCTTCAGGCTCTCCCAGGCCTGCATGGGCGTGACGGCGGCAAAGCCGCAGGGGGCGTCAAGCTGCCCGAAGGGCGCGAGGCAGGGCTCGACGGGGACGAGATCCAGCCCGCAGACCAGGGCGCGCACCACCACCATCTTGCCGGCGATGTAGCGCAGGGGCATGGCGAGCAGGGCCCTGTCGCCAGGCTTGAGGCCCAGAAAGGCGCAGGTGCGGCGGGCGCTCTGGGCCATGCGGCGCTTGTCCGCCAGCAGGCGCTTGGGGCTGCCGGTCGAGCCCGAGGTGTCCACGGGAACAAAGGCATCGGGCGAGCGCCACTGGGCAAGAAAGCGGGCCAGATCGCCGCTGAAGCCGGCTTCGGCAAAGCGCTCCTGCACAAAGCAGGAAAGCGCCGCGCCGGCAAGCCTGCGCCCGCAGAGGGCGAGGGGAAGATCCCGCAGAAGGTCCAGGCGCTCGTCTTCAAGGCGAGCAAGCGCGTCGAATGCGCTAGCCATCGAGTTCGATGCCGAGCCAGCCCAGGAGATCGGGTTCGGCCCCTGCGGGGTCGCAGCGCATCTCGGAGCCCTCGAGCCAGATGGGGAAGCCCTCGGCATTGTCCGTGAAGAGCTGGCCCGTGCCGAGGCCCTGGGGCATCTCGGGCAGCTTCACGGCGCACCACTGGGCGATGGCGTTGAGCCCGACGTTGGACTCGAGGGCGCTGGTGACCCAGGATCCTATGCCTCTGGCCTTGGCAAGCCGCACCCACTCGTCGGCACCACGCAGGCCGCCGTGGAGGCTTGGCTTGAGGACCACGTAGCGGGGACGGATGGCATCGAGCAGGGCTGCCTTGCCGGCATGGTCGCTGACGCCGATGAGCTCCTCGTCGAGGGCGATGGGGATGGGGCTTTCGCGGCAGATGCGGTGCATCTCCTCCCACTGGCCCTGGCGCAGGGGCTGCTCGAGGGAGTGGGGGAGGAACTCGGCGAGCCGCTCCAGGCGCTCGAGGGCGTTCTCGGGCGTGAAGGCGCCGTTGGCGTCGAGGCGCAGCTCCAGATCGTCGGGGCTGGGGTAGAGGCTTCGGATGTGCCGAAGCAGGGCGAGCTCGTCCTCGAAGCCGATGGCGCCGATCTTGATCTTGATGCATTCGAAGCCGGCTTCCAGCTTGGCTTCAAGGCGCCTGGCCATTTCCTCGCGGCTGCCCATCCACACGAGGCCGTTGATGGGGATGCCGGTCTCGCCCCGGCTGAAGGGCGTTTCCCAGAAGCGCACGGTGCCGGCCTCGGCGTGGGCCAGGGCCGTCTCCAGGGCGAAGCGCACCGAGGGGCAGTCTGGGGTTGCCGCGCTTTCGGGGGATCCGGTCTGCTCGAAGCGCCGGCAGGCTTCGGCGAGGCGGGCGGGCAGCTCCGGACCGGCGTCGCAGCTCAAGTCCGGCAGGGGGGCGCATTCGCCGACGCCGAAGCGTCCCTGGCGGTCCCTGATGGCAACGTACCACACTTGGCGTTCGCGGTAGACGCCCCGGGAGGTGCCGGCCGGCTCCTTGAAGTGCAGGGTCCGGGGCACGACGGCCGTCTTCCAGGCCTTGCCCCGGTCGGGGACGGAGAGCTTGAGGGTCATGATGCCGCTCCTTGTTGGGATGGTTGCAGGGGTGTCCAGTCGAGGCCGAGGGCGCGGGACTCGCGCTCCAGGATGAAGTCGATCTGGGCCGGCGTGCAGCGCTGGTGGCGGTGGGCCAGAAGATTGCGGGCGTCGCGCAGGCTGTGGACGGTTTCGCGCAGGGCCTCGTCCGGCACGTAGACCTCGCGCTCGCCCTCGGGCGTGCGCAGGGCGAGCAGGTAGACGAGGGTGCCGAACTCGAGCTCGTCGGGAGAGTCGAGCCTAGCCCCGAACTGCTCCACCCGGAGGCGGTCGAGGGCCTCCTCGAGCTGGGGCCGGAGGTGGTCGACGAGGCGCGTGCGCTGCATTTCAATGATGGGGAAGAGCACCTGGATCTGGGCCGTCCAGACGCGCTTGGCGAGCTCGTCGGGCCGGCCCAGCCTGAGATGCGCCAGGGCGTGCCGGCTGCCCGGGCCCCGGCCCCGGCGGGCAAAG
>JAEEGI010015827.1_pt1 | contig 15651 bp, 13 predicted proteins | sample 8958751 | NCBI WGS metagenome assembly JAEEGI01 (sample SAMN16246545, study PRJNA631951) | gut metagenome | biome: gut microbiome; feature: rumen; material: KS-attached | host: Bos | place: Iran: Karaj | collected 2018-10
AGTGAACACAAAGAACGTTTACTTTGTTAACCTTTCTGACGAGCCTTCAGGTGGCTAATACTTTATTTTGGTAACATCCAACTGCAATGCAAGTAACTGCACACCCGGCATAATGTCGGGTGTGCAGTATAGTTGAGCCAATTGCAAAAATCCTTTTAGGAGGTTCGAGAATTGAAAAAAAACAACAAGAACGGTTTCACGCTTGTAGAACTTGTTATTGTTATTGCAGTTATTGCAATACTCGCCGCGGTATTAATCCCGGCGTTTGGCAATATAATAAAGAATGCTGAAGATGCGACATATGAGGCAAATAGAAGCAACCAGCAGACCAAGGACACAATTGAGAAAATCGACGAGCCCAACTATATGACGTGGGAAGATTTTGAAGCTAAATTTGCTACTCTACTCGCTGGCGTTGGTTCAAATCCAAGCGTGGACGATATAAACAATGCTATAAAAGAAGCACTTGCAGCTCAATATATCGACAAGGGTATTAGCGAAGAGCAAATTAAGGATATTATTGAAAGAACGATTAATGGTAAGTACACAGACGTTCAATTAAAAGCTGTAATTGAGGCCGCGCTTAGTAGATTTGATAATGTAACGCCGGAAGATGTTAATAGTATCGTTAATAAAGTTTTATCCAAATTGGATAAAAGAGTTGGTATCAGCAAAGATGAAATGAAAACCGCAATAGACGCTGCTTTTGAGAATGTCCCAGATGGTACTTCAATAGCTGATATGATTAGCGGTGCTATAGAGAATTTTAACCCGACGCTCACGGACGATGATTATCAAGCGATTGCGGAAATAGTTGTCGCACAGATTGGTAAACCCAAAGCCCAAGTACTGCCCCTTGATTGTTTAGAATGCAAACTTGACGATTTGGCACAGAATCTTGGCTTAAACGTGCCAGATGAATTAAATGGCAAATCACTCAAAACAGACGTGGCATTTGCGTTTGTCGCTTCAGATGAGCCAACTGACATAGACTTGAATTTTACTAATCCACATAATTGGTACGCTGATTATGAAGTAACGTTTGATAAACCCATCGAAGCAAACACTGTCTGCTTAATGGGTGCATATGATATAGTTTTCAACGGCAAACCCATACCCATTGACCTGCCCGCGGTGCCCGCCGGTACAAGGCAATTTTTATTGAAAGATTATGTTTTTCCTATGATTGCCAACGGAGCTCATGGCGCAGTTAATTATTCGGACGTTTTGACTTTGCATGAATTTAGAGGCGGTGCATTTAATATCAGCGAAGACAATCATAGCAAAAACGTGAAAATGACTGTTAGACTTTGCATATATGAAGGCTTTGACGGAACCGATTATTTTGGCAGACGTATAGTTATTAATGAAACAACATGGAATATGGGGGAAACTTCCATACAATCAAGTAATGTTGATTTGGCACCTATTTTGATAGAGCTATTCGGCAATTAATTTTCTATTAAATGTTGTTCAACCCATATTGATTAGTAAGCAGCCCGCTGGTTAATAACCGCGGGCTGACTTTTTACTGAAAAAGAGCCGTGCGCGGTTTCCTTTTTTTATGCCGTGCGCGCGTTTTCCCCTTTCCCCACCCCTTTGCGCGCGCGCCCGCCGCCGTTCCCCCGGCCCGCTCCGCGCGCCTCCGCCCGCGCGCGCAAAGGGGTAAAAAGAAGGGGCGCGTTTCCTTCTGTGCGAACAGGGTAAAAGCGTCGGCGCGCCTCCGCCCGCGCGCAAAGGGGCATAAAAAGAAAGCGCTGCGTTTTCCCGATGCGCTTCCGGCGCTCATCATTCGGCGCAGCTGATCATAATGCGCCGAAGGCGCTTATAATTTGCAAAGCGATCATCCTGTCTCTTGCGCTGCCGCGCGCCGCACCGAGCTCACCACGCTGCGGCATACCGCGGCGGCGGGTGGGGCGAATATCATCCCCCACACTCCAAAAAGCTTCAGCCCCGCGTACATGGCTATAAGCGCCGGCAGCGGCGGAAGTCCCACGCTTTTCGCCACCAGACGCGGCTCGGCGATCTCGCGTATCACCGTCATTACGCCGAACGTGATAAGCAGCGCCAGTCCGCGCGCCGTGTCGCCAAACAGCAGCGCGCCTATGCCCCACGGCGCAAGTATCATCCCCGCGCCCAGTACGGGCAGGATGTCGAACGCCGCTATGAGCAGCGCGCCCGCCAGCGGATATTCCGCGCCTATCAGCGAAAGCGAAGCGAAAAGCTCGGCGAACGTCATCAAAAACAGTATCGCGTATGCGCGCAGCATCGCGGGAAGGGTGGAATGCAGCTCGCTTTTGCATACCGCCGCGTATTTGCGCGCGCCGCCCGGGACGAGCGAAGCGAGCGCCCGGTTGACGTTTTCGTACCCCACGGTCATGTAGTACGAAGAAAGCGCCAGCACAAAGGCGTAAAGGAACGCTCCCGGCAGAAACGACACCAGCGCGCCCAGCGCCGGCAGGACCGCCGAACTCACCGCGCTTATCACGTCGATCGCGGCGTCGCCGAGCCGCGCGTCTATATCGTTCCACACGCCGGTCAGCCAGTCTTCGATATCTAAAAACGGCACGGCGGAATCTATGCGCTTTATTATCCCGGCGGCAAATCCGGGGTCGCTGCGCGCGCGGTCTATAAGTCCGGCGGCGTCGCGCGCAAGCGAAGAAAGCTCGCGGTAGATCCGCGCCGCGGCGAGCGCGCACAGCCCGGCGAACAGCGCCGAAGCCAAAAGGACGAACGCCGCCGCGGCTATCCTGCGCGCCGCCCGCCCGCCGCGTATCCGCCGCATAAGCGGCTGCAGCAGCGAAGCGAGCAGATACGCAAAAATAAACGGCGAAAGCGCCGGCAGCGCGTAGCGTACCGCAAGCCATACCGCGGCCATCGCCGCCGCCGCGTAAAGCAGTATAACGGGTATGCGTTTGTACGGTTCCTTTGGCAGCATTTTTACCCCTTTGCCGTTTTTTGCTTTAAAAAAATAGAAAATTGGTATTGACAAACCGAAAAGCGTGTGATATTATAGTTAGGCTAATCGGGACGTGGCCTGTTAGTCAAGCGGTCAAGACGTCGCCCTCTCACGGCGAAGACAGGAGTTCGATTCTCCTACGGGTCACCACTTGTCAACCGTTATTTTTGCCACATTGCATTTTATGTAATCGTTTGTGTAAAAATATTAAATATATCAAATCTTTGCGGAATAGTGTAACGGCAGCACGCCTGACTCTGACTCAGTCTGTGAGGGTTCAAATCCTTCTTCCGCAGCCAGAAAAAAGCACGCGAAAGCGTGCTTTTTTCAATGATGTTTGCCCTGCCGGGCAAATGATGTGTGTCTGCGACACATGATGTTGCCTTCGGCAATGATGTGTCCTGCGGGACATTGGGGCAAACATCTCATCATTGATCGCAAAGCGATCTACATCATTTCGGAGCGAATAGGGGTTCCCCGACGCGAACTTGAGAGCGTTGGGGGTTCCCGTAGCGAAGATACATCATCAGCCGCCATAGGCGGCGACATCATTGATTTTTGCGTTCAAACATGATATAATTCAACAAAAAGGAGAACGTGAAAATGAAAGAAAACAAACTTGCCGATATTTCCACGGACTTTTTCGTTCAAATAATAAATGATGAAAAAAGCCCGCCTGTTGGCGGACTTTTTTGTATGGTGGATGTTAAGGAACTCGAATCCCTGACCACTCGCACGTCAAGCGAGTGCTCTACCAGCTGAGCTAAACATCCGTTTCGATGGTGAAAGTAATTATATCACGCAAAATCGCGTTTGTCAATAGGCAGTTTTTCAAAATTTTCCGTTTTGCGCTCCGGCGTTTTTGCGGGCGCTGACGCGGAAAAAATCCGCTTTCCGCATTCAAACGCTGCGCTTGTATTTATTTCCGATTGACTTTTTACTCTTTATAATATATAATAGCATTCGGAACAACATACGGAGGTGTGGCGTAATATGCAAATCAAAAAGCACCGCGTCTTTTACAATATAGCGGCGGAAGAAAAATGGCTGGATTCGATGGGCGCAAAAGGATATCTGCTCGTCGGCGCCTCGCCGTTCACCTATCGTTTCGAAAAACGCGGCGGCGAGCTGACCTATTCGGTCGAATGGCTGGATTCGTCTCCGTTCGCTGCCGAAAACGAACCTTACGTCAAATCGCGCACGGGCAGGGAAACGTTCTGCTGCGGCAAAGGCTGCCGCGCCTATTTCGCTTCCGCCGGCGAATGCGCGCATTCCGCAAAGAGCGTGCTGCTCGCCAAGCGGAGATATAAGCGGACCGCGATCTTCTGGACGGTGATCGCCGCGCTGATGATCGGCCTGCTCGTATACAACGTGATATGGGCGGGCAAGTTCGACGAAATGGAATACGCCGCCAAGTCGGGATTATTCAAGAACCGTAATCCGGCGAGCGCGTTTATGATGTTCGTGCTTCCGCTCACGGCGGCGGCGCTGCTTGCGGCTTTCTACTGTTTCGTCACGTATTTCAACTATAAAAATTACGCTTTCGGGCTCGATACTTTTCCGGAGCCCGCGGGCGGGGAGGAGAGCGCGGAGTGAAAAGTCTTAAATACAAAGTGCGGCTTTCGGCGGTGGCGAAGCATTTTGCGCTGGAGCCCATATTCGTGCCCGCCAACTATAACGAAATTTACGTCACGCGCAGCGACCTTTCGCGCCCGGGACTCCCGCTCGCGGGGTTCTTCCTGCACTTCGAAAACGAACGCATACAGCTCATAGGCAATATGGAACACGGCTATCTTTCGTCGCTCACGCACGCCGAACGCGTATCGTCGCTCGAAAAGCTTATGCAGCACAGGATCGTGGCGCTTATCGTCACTTCCGACCTGCCGGTGTTCGACGAGCTTTCGGAGCTGGCTAAACAGTACAACACGCCGGTTTTCCGCACGCATCAGACCACTTCGGCGTTTTCCGCGGCGCTAGCATCGTATTTGAGCGTGGAGCTCGCCGAGCGCATCACCATCCACGGCGTGCTCGTCGAAGTCTACGGCGAAGGCATACTGATCCTCGGCGATAGCGGCATAGGCAAAAGCGAAACGGCTATCGAGCTCGTCAAGCGCGGCCACCGGCTCATCGCCGACGACGCGGTCGAGATCAAAAAGGTGTCGGCGATCTCGCTCGTTGGCACGGCGCCGTCGCTCATCCGCCACTACATAGAGCTGCGCGGCATAGGGATAGTCGACGTCAAGCGTATCTTCGGTATGGGCGCGGTCAAGGAAACCGAAAAGATAGACCTCGTCATCAATTTTGAAAACTGGGTGCAGGGCAAGGATTACGACCGGCTGGGGCTGGATTCCCAAACGCACGAGATACTGGGCATTTCGCTCCCCGCTATCACCGTTCCGGTGAAACCCGGCAGAAACCTTGCGGTGATAATAGAAATAGCCGCCATGAACAACCGTCAGAAGAAGATGGGTTACAACACGGCGGAGGAATTCCTTAAAAAAATGAACGAAGAGACCGAAAACGAAAACGCGGAGGAATTAAAAGATGTATTATCTTGGCATTGATCTGGGAGGCACATTCATCAAAGCGGGCGTCGTGGATGAAAACGGCGCGATATTATACAAGGATCAGCTGGCGACCGAAGTCGACGGCGGGGCGGAGCATATCGTCGACCGCATGGCTCAGATATCGCTGGACGTCATAGAAAAAGCGGGACTCAAAGCAGAAGATATCGAATACGCCGGCGTGGCTTCGCCCGGTACGGCGGATTGCGAAAAAGGCGAAATGGTATACTGTTCGTCGTTCCCGTTCCTGCATTTTCCGCTCGCCGCAAAGATAAGCGAGCGCACCGGAATAAAGAAAGTCTACATAGAAAACGACGCCAATGCGGCGGCGAAAGGCGAAGCCGCGGTGGGCGCCGCAAAGGGATACGCCAATTCGGTGATGATAACGCTCGGCACCGGTATAGGCGGCGGATTCATCTTCGACGGCAGGATCTACACCGGTTTCAATTTCGCGGCCGCCGAGGTGGGGCATATGGTCATAGACCCTTCGGGCCCCGAATGTCAGTGCGGCAGAAAAGGCTGCTGGGAAAAACTCGCTTCCGCCACCGCCATGATCCGCATGGCGCGCGAGGAGATGGTATCGCATCCCGAATCGCTGATGTGGAAGCTCTGCGGCGGCGATCTGGACAAAGTCGACGCCAAGATCCCGTTTGACGCCAAGCGCGCCGGCGACGAGGCCGGGACGCGCGCAGTGGACAAGTTCGTTTATTATCTCGCCTGCGGACTGACCAATATAATCGATCTGCTCGAACCCGAGATAATCACCATAGGCGGCGGCGTGTGCAATCAGGGCGACTATCTGCTCGATCCGGTACGTGAAATAATCGCGCGCGAGCAGTATTCGCGCCACGGCGAACGCACCACGAAAATAGTTCGCGCCGCGTTGGGCAACGACGCTGGTATGATCGGCGCCGCCATGCTCGGAAGGTAATGATTCGGAAGGAATAATTTATGTCTCAGAACATCCAAAGCAAAACCTGCGTCACCATAGCGCTGCGCGGGATCGTCGTATTCCCGGGCGTGACCACCACGTTCGAGATCGCGCGCAAGGCGTCGGTCAAAGCGATGCGCCGCGCGCTGGAAAACGACAGCGATATCTTCCTCGTCACCCAGCGTGATTCCGAAGTCGAATCGCCGTCGCTCGCCGACGTGTTCCCCGTGGGCGTGCTCGCAAAGTTAAAATACACGTTCCGCCTGCCCGGCGGCACCTGGCAGATAATGGCGGAAGGCGTCCGCCGCGCCGCGGTCGAGACCATGGCCGAGGAAGACGGCTGCCTGGTTTCACGCGTGGCGGTGGACGACACCGTTTACGAAGCCGATTATTACGCCGTAAAAAGCAAGATCGCCGCGGTGTACGAGGAACTCGAACAGTATCTGCGCTATTTTTCCAAGCCCTCCAAAGAGATCCTTGAAGAAGCGCGCAGCATAGAAGATCCCGGCGTTTTCGCCGACCGCGTGGCTTCGGCTTTTATCGTAAAGTACGAAGATAAACAGCGCGTGCTTCAGGAGCTCGACCCCGTAAAACGGCTCGACGTCCTGCTCGAGATATTCGACCGCGAAATAGATATCATGGAGCTCGAAAGCTCCATACACAACCGCGTGCGCACGCGGCTTTCCAAGACCCAGCGCGATATCTACCTGCGCGAACAGCTGCGCACCATAGAAAACGAGCTGGGCATGGACGACGATTACGGCGCCGACGAGGAATACGGCGCCAAGATCCGCGCCCGCAAGCTCCCGCGCGAGGTGGAAGAAAAACTGCTGGAAGAAAACGCCAAGCTGTGCAAAATGCAGTTCGGCTCGCCCGAGGCGACGGTCATACGCAATTACATAGAGACCTGTCTCGAACTCCAGTGGGGCAAGATGTCCAAGGGCGTCGCCGATATCAAAAAGGCGCGCGCCATACTCGACGAAGACCACGACGGCCTGCAGAAAGTCAAGGAACGCATACTCGAATTCATCGCGGTCAAGCAGCTCGCTCCCGAACTCAACGGGCAGATACTCTGCCTGGTGGGGCCCCCGGGCGTGGGCAAAACTTCGGTCGCACGCTCCATCGCGCGCGCCACGGGGCGCAAATACGTGCGCATTTCGCTGGGCGGCATACGCGACGAGGCCGAGATCCGCGGCCATCGCAAGACCTATATCGGCTCCATGCCCGGCCGCATAATCAACGCGCTCAAGCAGGCGGGCACCTTCAACCCCGTCATACTGCTCGACGAAGTCGACAAGCTCACGCAGGACGTGCACGGCGATCCGACCTCGGCGCTGCTCGAGGTGCTGGACGCGGACCAGAACAAGGCGTTCAGGGATCACTTTATGGAGATCCCCGTGGACCTTTCGGAATGCATTTTCATAGCCACGGCGAACACCGCGGCGACCATTCCGCTGCCGCTTATCGACCGTATGGAAATGATAGATATGGATTCTTATTCCGACAGCGAAAAGATATCCATCGCCAAGAACCACCTTATCCCCAAACAGCTCAAGCGCCACGGGCTCAAAAAGAGCAACCTGCGCTTTACCGACGCGGGGCTTACCGAGATAATCGACGGCTACACCAAGGAATCGGGCGTCAGGAATCTTGAACGCGAGATCGCGTCGGTCTGCCGCAAGACGGCGCGCGGCATAGTGGAAGGGAACTTCAAATCGTTCACGTTCGAACCCGGCAAAGCCGAAAAACTGCTCGGCCCGCGCAAATTCCTGCCGGACACCGTATACGCGCAGAACGAGATCGGCGTGGTGAACGGGCTGGCGTGGACACAGCTGGGCGGCGAGATGCTGCGCATAGAAGTGCTTTCCATGCCGGGCAGCGGAGCGCTCGAGCTCACGGGGTCTCTGGGCGACGTTATGAAAGAATCCGCGCGCGCCGCGGTCAGCTATATCCGCAAGCACGCGCAGGAACTGGGCGTGGAGGAAGATTTCCACAAGAAATACGATATCCATATCCACGTGCCGGAAGGCGCCATCCCCAAAGACGGGCCTTCGGCGGGCATAACCATTGCCACCGCCATAGTCAGCGAGCTTTCGGGCAGGGCGTTCAAACAGTCGTACGCCATGACGGGCGAGATCACGCTCACGGGCCGCGTGCTTCCCATAGGCGGACTCAAGGAAAAAGCCATGGCTGCGCTCAAAGCGGGCGTAAGGAAAGTCATCGTCCCGCGCGAGAACCTCAAGGATGTATCCGAATTCGACGAAGCCATAAAGAGCGGGCTCGAATTCATAGGCGTAACGCGCATAGACGAAGTGCTTTCGCTTGCGCTGGAGGAAAAGAAAAATGGAACTGAACCTGCATAACGTCTCCCTCGCGCACGTGGCGGGCCACGCTTCGCAGCATCTGCGCGCCGGAACGCCGCAGATCGCGTTTTCGGGGCGGTCGAACGTGGGCAAATCGTCTATGATAAACTCGCTGCTCATGCGCAAAAAGCTGGCGCGCGTGTCTTCGGACCCCGGCAAGACCGTGACGGTGAACTATTATCTTATAGATAAAAAGCTCTATCTCGTCGACCTTCCCGGCTACGGGTTCGCGCACCGCGCAAAGGAAGACAAGGCGCGCTGGTCGGCGGTCACGCAGTCGTATTTCGAAAACAATACGGCGCTAAAACTCGTGGCGCAGCTTATCGACTGCAAAGTGGGCATAACCGCCGACGACGCGGATATGCTCAGGTGGCTCAATTATACCGAAACGCCGTATATCGTTATCTGCACCAAGTGCGACAAACTGGGCAAGACCGAGCTCGCCGCGAGCGCCGACCGCATTGTCAAGTCCGACCTCATAAGGCCGGGCACGAACATAGTGCTGTATTCGAGCAAGACCGGCGCCGGCAGGGAAGCGGTCGTAAACGCCATGCTTTCCGTGCTCGGGTGATAAAAACTTCAAACACAAACAAATCTCCCGAAAAGCCGTTTGGCTTTTCGGGAGACGTTTTTATTCATTTACCGTTTGCTTGGATCATTCCTGCTTTTCTTCTGCTTCGTCTTTCTTTTTGCCGGAAAGCATCACGTTGGTGAGGATACCGAGTATCAGAGCGCAGGCGATGGAAGTGATCGTGACCTGGCCGAAGCTGACCGCGAGTCCGCCGATACCGGCTATAAGGATGACGGAGACCACGAAGAGGTTCTTATTGTCTTCGAGGTTGACTTTCTGGATCATCTTGAGACCGGAGACCGCGATGAATCCGTACAGAGCCATGCACACGCCGCCCATCACGCAGGAGGGGATGGAGTTGACGAACGCCACGAACGGAGCGAAGAAGGCTATGAGGATTGCGCCGATAGCCGCGGTGAAGATAGTGATGACCGAAGCGTTGCCGGTGATGGCGACGCAGGCGATCGATTCACCGTAGGTGGTGTTGGGGCAGCCGCCGAAAAGCGCGCCTGCCATGGAGCCGACGCCGTCGCCGAGCAGAGTTCTGTGGAGACCGGGATCTTCAAGAAGGTCTTTTTTGATTATGGAGGAGATGTTCTTGTGGTCGGCTATATGTTCGGCGAACACGACGAACGCCACGGGGACGTAAGCCATTGCGATGGTGCCGAGATAGCCCCAGTTTTCGGAAAGCACTTTGAAGCCGTCTTTGATGTTGAGGAAGGTAAAATCGGGGACGGTGAGGAAGGTCTTGAGCCCGACGCCGTCGGCGACGAGAGCTTTAAGCGGATCGAAGTTGATTATCATCAGGGCCTGCGTTTCGGTCGCGTTGCCGATGAGGGTGAGGATGGTCGCGAACACATAGCCCGCAAGTATACCGATTATGAAGGGGATAAGGCGGAACATGCTCTTGCGCTTGGTGTAGACCGAGCAGATCATAGTGACCGCGAGAGTCACGAGACCGACGAGGATCGCTATTCTGGAATCGCCGCCGGCGGGAGCGGTCTGAAGATCGCCTATAGCGTTGCCGGCGAGCGAGAGACCGATGATGGCGACCGTGGGGCCTATAACGACCGCGGGCATAAGTTTGTTGAGCCATTTGACGCCGGCGAATTTAACTACGATGGCGATAACCACGTAAACGAGACCGGCGAAGATCGCGCCTATGATGAGGCCGAGATAACCGACCGACATCGAAACGGCGCCGGCGAAAGCAGCGGTCATGGAGCCGAGGAACGCGAACGAGGAGCCGAGGAACACGGGACTGCGGAATTTGGTGAACAGGAGGTACACTATTGTACCGACGCCTGCGCCGAACAGAGCGGCGGCGGGGCTCATCTGAGCGGTGAATTCCCAGGTTATTTTGCCTTCTTCAATCAGGCCTGCAACGTTGCCGTTGATGATGACGGGCACCACGAGGGTCGCCGCCATTATGGCGAGCAGCTGCTGGATCGCAAAGATGATCGTGGATAGGAACGGAGGTCTGTCTTTGATCTGGTAGATGAGGTTGTTTTGCGCTTTGTCCATTTTTTATTCTCCTTTTCTAACCTAAAATTACCACTTCTTTTTGCCCATCGTATTCGGGGACGCGGACGGCGATTATCTCTTTGCGCGACGTGGGTACGTTTTTGCCTACGTAATCGCCCCTTATGGGCAATTCGCGGTGACCGCGGTCTACGAGCACGGCGAGCTGGATCTTCTGCGGTCTGCCCAGCGCTATCACCGCGTCCATGGCGGCGCGCGCCGTTCTGCCGGTATAAAGCACGTCGTCAACTATTATTACGGTCTTTCCTTCCACGTCAAAATCCACATCCGTGTGGTTCAGCGACGGATCGAGTGCCTGTTTCCCCAGATCGTCGCGGTAAAACGTGATGTCCAGCGTGCCGGTGTAAAGCGTTATGTCCGAAAGCTTTTTTAAGTTTTCGGCTATCTGCGCCGCCAGCGTGGCGCCGCGCCGCAGCACTCCCACTATGCACAGCTCTTTCGCATCCGGATTCCGTTCCAGGATCTCGTGCGATATTCTCATAAGCGCTCTGTCCACCGATTCGGCGTTCATGATCCTGGATCTTTCTTCCATTTTACCGTTCCTTTCCAAAGAGCAACAAAAAACGCGCCCTTTTCGAATGCAAGGGCGCGGCAAAACGGCAGACTTTCGTCACCACGTTGGAATAACATCTTGCCGGCGTCTCTGCACCTGCTTAAAGAATGTGTTTCAGGTCGTAAATGATATTATCATATAATTCGGCGCTTGTCAAGGGATTTTTGCGCTTTTTTGCAAGAATGTAAAAAATGTATAGCAAAAACCAAAAAACAACTCTTTCGGCTTGACAAAATCAACTAAAAATGCTAATATAAACCGAATATATATATTAAGGAGAGGTTTGCTTATGGGACGCGTGCTTTTTATTACGTCTTTTAAAGGCGGTGTGGGCAAGACCACGGTTTCGGCAAATCTTTCCGCCCTGCTCGCACGGATGGGTTACCGTGTGCTCGCCGTCGACGGCGATATGGGAATGCGCTGTATGGATATGGCGCTGGGCGACGAAAGCGGCTGCGTTTACAGCGTCGCCGACGTGCTCGCCGGCGACTGCGCGCCCGAGCGCGCCGTGGTCGAAAGCGGCTCGGTCAAGGGCCTGTACTTTATGGCGTCCCCGGCGCAGAAGCCCGATATGATTCCCGACCGCGAAAAATTCCTTTCGCTCTTCCGCAAACTGCGCGAAGAATACGATTACGTCATAATAGATTCCTCGGCGGAAGAAACGCCGTATTACCTTTCGTTCGCCGCCTGCGCCGACGACGCCGTCGTGGTGTGTATGCACCAGTCCATATCGGTGCGCGCCGCCGAAAAGACGGGGCTCAGGCTCCAGGATATGGGTTTCCGCTCGGTGCGCCTTGCGGTCAACTGCTACCGCGCGTCGCTTGCGCGCGCCGGCGAGCTTCCCACCGTGGCGCAGATGATAGACGGCAGCGCGATAAGGCTAATAGGCGTCATCCCGCGCGACGACAACGTCGTCATCGACCAGGAGCGCGGCCTCACCGCGTTCGGCGCCGGCAGAAGAAGAGTTTCGGCATACGAAGCGGCGCTTTACAATATCGCCTGCCGCGTCACCGGCGAAAACGTCCCGCTCCTTTACAACGTGGACCCGCCCAAAAACAAAAAACGTTATCCCCGCGTAAACGGGTGAACATACATTCCGGAGGTAGAATATGGAAATAGCCATTATATCAAGCGATACCAAAAAACTCTTAGTCACCGAATTCTGCATGGCTTACTGCGGCATTCTCAGCCGCCATCATCTTTGCGCGACGGCGACGACCGGAAAGTATATCACCGACGCCACGGGGCTGGTAATAGAAAAACTGCTCACCGGTTCGCGCGGGGGGATCGACCAGATCGCGTCGCGCATCACCTATAACGAGATCGACCTGCTTTTGTATTTCGGCGATCCCACGCACGAGATGAGCTATCTCGAAAACGAGATGAACATCATCCGCCTGTGCGATATGAACAACGTCCCCGTGGCGACTAATATCGCATCCGCCGAGGCGCTCATCTTCGCGCTCGAGCGCGGCGACCTCGACTGGCGCGAAAACATACGGAAAGAAGGCCGCAGGATATGAATATCAAAAAACCGCGCGGCACTTCCGACATCCTCCCCGCCGAGATCCCGGCGTGGCGGTTCGTCGAGGAAGTCTGCCGCAGACAGGCGGCGATATACGGATTTTCCGAGATCCGGTTCCCCACCTTTGAATGCACCGAGCTTTTTGCGCGCGGAGTGGGCGGCACCACCGATATCGTGCAAAAAGAGATGTACACTTTTACCGATAAAGACGAGCGCAGCATGACGCTCCGCCCCGAAGGCACCGCCTGCGTCTGCCGCAGCGTGGTCGAAAACGGGCTCTACGCCGGCGCGCTCCCGCTCAAGCTTTTTTATCTTTCAAATTTCTTCCGCTACGAAAAACCGCAGGCGGGCAGAACGCGTGAATTTTTCCAGTTCGGCTGCGAATGTTTCGGGCCTTCCACCCCGCAGGCCGACGCCGAGGCCATACTGCTCGGCGATTCGGTCATCCGCGGATTGGGCATAAAGGGCTGCGTGCTGCACCTCAATTCCATCGGCTGCGCCGACTGCCGTCCGGCGTACCGCGCGGCTTTAAAGGAATATTTCGCTTCGCATTACGACGAGCTGTGCGACACCTGCCGTTCGCGGCTCGAGACCAATCCGCTGCGCATACTCGATTGCAAGTCGCCGGTGTGCTCGGCGATCGCCGACGGCGCGCCAAGGACGACCGACCACCTGTGCGAAAACTGCCGCGCGCACTACGAAGAACTCAAATCCATACTCGCGCAGTCGGGCGTGGAATACGTTGAAGATCCGCGCTGCGTCCGCGGGCTCGACTATTACACCGGCACGGTGTTCGAATTCGTTCACGGCGGCATAGGCGCCCAGTCGGCGCTCGGCGGCGGCGGAAGATACAACGGGCTCATAGCCGAACTCGGCGGCCCGGAGCTTCCGGCTATAGGATTCGCGCTGGGGCTTTCGCGCCTTATAATGGCTATGGAAGCCGAAAAAGCCCCGCTCCCGGCAAGCGGCGAAGGTTCGCTGTATATAGCTCCGCTGGGCGGCGACGCCGTTACGGCGGCGACTCTGCTGTGTCAGCAGCTCCGCACGCGCGGCGTTAAGTGCGAGACCGATATCACCGGCCGCAGCGCCAAGGCGCAGCTCAAATACGCCGACAAAAGCGGGCACACGTATGTTGCGGTCATCGGCACCGACGAACTCGCCGCCGGCAAATGCGAACTCAAAAACCTGCGCACCGGCGAAAAGACCATAATCGCGCTCGACGCGGATTCGCTCGCCGCGGCTATAAAATGACATTTATTTTCGTTTTACGAAAGGACATATACACGTTATGGCTGAATTTTTAGGCAATTCCAGAAGAACGGCTTACTGCGGCACCGTCAGGGAAGACCGCATAGGCGAAACGCTCACCGTCGCCGGCTGGTGTCAGCGCCGCCGCGACCTCGGCGGACTCATATTCATCGACCTGCGCGACAGGACCGGCATAGTCCAGCTGGCGTTCGACGACGCCACCGACCGCGCCGTGTTCGAAAAGGCGTCCTCGGTCAGGAGCGAGTACGTACTCGTCGCCGAAGGCACCGTTCGCGAGCGTTCTTCCAAGAACCCCAACATCCCTACCGGCAATATAGAAATTTTCGTCACCTCGCTCAAGATCGTGGGCGAAAGCGAAACGCCTCCCTTTGAGATACTCGATAACACCAACGTGAGCGAGGACCTGCGGCTCAAATACCGCTATCTCGATCTTCGCCGCCCGTCTTTGATGAACAACATCATCTTCCGTCACAAGGTCGCCAAGATCACGCGCGATTACTTTGACGAAAACGGATTCATCGAGATCGAAACGCCGATGCTCATCAAATCCACGCCCGAAGGCGCGCGCGACTATCTCGTCCCTTCGCGCATACACAAGGGCTCGTTCTACGCGCTGCCGCAGTCGCCGCAGCTTTACAAGCAGCTCTGCATGGTCGCCGGTTTCGACCGCTACGTCCAGCTCGCGCGCTGTTTTCGCGACGAAGACCTGCGCGCCGACAGACAGCCGGAATTCACGCAGATAGACGTCGAGATGTCTTTTGTGGACGTGGACGACATCCAGAATATGGCGGAAGGGTATATCAAGCGCCTGTTCAAGGAGGCGCTCGGCGTGGATATCGAAACGCCCATCCCCCGCTACACTTATAAAGAAGTTATGGAACGTTTCGGCAGCGACAAGCCCGACCTCAGGTTCGGTATGGAGCTTATAGACCTTTCCGAAACGGTCAGAGGCACCGCGTTCCCCGTGTTCGCTTCCGCGCTTGCGGAAGGCGGCTCGGTCAGGTGCATCAACGCCGAAGGCGGCGCAGAAAAGCTCACGCGCAAAGAGCTGGACAAGCTCACCGAATACGCCAAAGGCTGCGGCGCCAAGGGGCTTTGCTGGCTCAAGTTCGGTCACGACGGCGTTTCGGGCTCGTTCCTCAAAGCGGTGACTCCCGAAGAAATTGAAGCCATAAAACAAAAAGCCGCCGCGAGCGAAGGCGACGTGCTGCTCATACTCGCCGACGGCAACGACGCCAACGTGCTGCCCACGCTGGGGCTTCTGAGACTGCGCGTGGCGGAAAAGCTCGAGCTCGAACGCAAGGGCTACAAGTTCCTGTGGGTGGTCGAGTTCCCGTTCTTCGAATTCGATAAAGAAGCGGGCGAATGGGTGGC
>JAEEGI010015828.1_pt1 | contig 15650 bp, 12 predicted proteins | sample 8958751 | NCBI WGS metagenome assembly JAEEGI01 (sample SAMN16246545, study PRJNA631951) | gut metagenome | biome: gut microbiome; feature: rumen; material: KS-attached | host: Bos | place: Iran: Karaj | collected 2018-10
TGGGGCATCGCGGTAGAGCATTACGACGATAATGCAGAACAGGATAAGGGATAGTATGGTGGGGATGATGACGGAGGAAGGTATTCCATAAAGTGAGATGTTGTTGGGGATGTAGTTGCAGATTCTATAGGCAATAGTGAATATGACGATGGGAATGAGGTATCTGAGCATGGGTTTTATCCGCCCAGAGGGAAGAGCGGCGGGAAGTGAGAGAATGAAGATGGAGAGCATGGCTGTCCAGGGGTGGGTGAAGGAGAGGATGATGATGATTGCCTGCAGCCAATAGGTCTGGCTGCATTGAGGCAGACGAATGTGCCACAGGTCGAAGAGAACCGAGGCGAGGACGGCGACATAAAAGATGTATGACAATGCGCTGAGCAAATAAGGAAAGAATATGGAAAAAACGATTAGTAGTATGGAATAGATGATGATTATGCTGCCGTATTTGCGGACAATCGGCAGTTGGCTGAGGTGCATAAGCAGTCCGGTCAGTCCACCAAATAATGTGAGAATCAGTGGGAATTGTTTTACACGGCCGGTATGCGACATGTCGTAAAGGAGAAATCCGGCGAGGACGATGCCGGGGATGCAGTCAAGGAGTGTGCGGCATGCGATGTGAAACCGTGGACTCATATTGACACTGCTTTGAAAAAAAGGATAGATTGCGGCAATGATGAAGACAAAGAGTTGCGCAATGGTGTAAATAATGAGATAGCGAGAGAGTTGTTTATTCATGGTTTTTTTTATAAAAGGGGCAAAGACAGCTGCAAGGTTGCTGATGGGTAGAGCCTGCACCTGTTTTTGCCCCTGGGAAATGGATTATCTGAGGTTGTTGTGAAGATAGGCGGGGAGGTTGTCGATGGCGATGCGTTCCTGCTGCATGGTGTCGCGGTGGCGGACCGTGACGCTGTTGTCGTTGAGGGTGTCGTTATCCACGGTGATGCAGAAGGGGGTGCCGATGGCATCCTGACGGCGATAGCGGCGGCCGATGGCGTCCTTCTCGTCGTACTGGAGCATGTAGTGCGGTTTGAGCATATCCATTATCTCGCGGGCTTTCTCCGGGAGGCCGTCCTTCTTGACCAACGGCAGCACGGCGGCTTTGTAGGGCGCCAGCATGGCGGGCAGGCTGAGCACGGTGCGGGTGGAGCCGTCGGGAAGAGTCTCGTCCTTGAGGGCATGGCTGAAGATGGCGAGGAAGGTGCGGTCAACACCGATGGAGGTCTCGATGACGTAGGGCGTGTAGCTCTCGTTGAGCTCGCTGTCGAAGTACTGCAGCTTCTTGCCGCTGAATTCGCTGTGGCGGCTGAGGTCGAAGTCGGTGCGGCTGTGGATGCCTTCCAGTTCCTTGAAGCCGAAGGGAAACTCGAACTCGATGTCGGTGGCGGCGTTGGCGTAGTGGGCCAGTTTCTCGTGGTCGTGGTAGCGGTATTTCTCGGCGGGTATGCCCAGGGCGAGGTGCCATTTGAGGCGTTCCTCTTTCCAGTAGCGGAACCACTCCATCTCGGTGCCGGGACGGACGAAGAACTGCATCTCCATCTGCTCGAACTCGCGCATGCGGAAGATGAACTGGCGGGCGACAATTTCGTTGCGGAAGGCTTTGCCTATCTGGGCGATGCCGAAGGGGATTTTCATGCGGCCGGACTTCTGGACGTTGAGGAAGTTGACGAAGATGCCCTGTGCGGTTTCGGGACGGAGGTAGAGGGTGTCGCTGTCGTCGATGACGGAGCCCATCTTGGTGGCGAACATAAGATTGAACTGACGCACGTCGGTCCAGTTGCGGGTGCCGCTGACGGGACAGACGATGCCGAGGTCGAGGATGAGCTGCTTGAGACCGGCGAGGTCGTTGGCGTTCATGAGTTCGGCATACTTGGCACGGATTTCGTCAATCTGTTTCTGATGTTCAAGCACACGGGCGTTGGTGGAGACGAACTGCTGGCGGTCGAAGGCATCGCCGAAGCGTTTGTGAGCCTTCTCGCATTCCTTGTTGATTTTCTCCTCAATCTTGGCGATGTGGTCCTCGATGAGCACATCGGCACGATAGCGTTTCTTGGAGTCCTTGTTGTCGATCAGCGGGTCGTTGAAAGCATCTACATGGCCGGAAGCTTTCCAGATGCGGGGGTGCATGAAGATGGCGGAGTCGATGCCGACGATGTTCTCGTGGTACTGCACCATGGCGCGCCACCAGTATTGCTTGATGTTGTTTTTGAGTTCGGTTCCCAGCTGGCCGTAGTCATACACGGCGGCGAGGCCGTCGTATATCTCGCTGGAGGGGAATATAAAGCCGTACTCCTTGGCGTGGGATACTACTTTTTTGAAGAATTCTTCTTGATTTGCCATATATTAGATATTATGATTTAGCAGTAAGAGTGACATTTACGTTCACCGTACCTTCACCATCGTACCAATGTCCGTCGCCACCCGAAAGCGGTATGTCGCGCGTGGGAATGTTCAAAGAGGTGTCGCAGTAGCTGCCGTTTTCAGTGCTGTCGATATCGGAGAATGTGAGTCGTATGGCGTTAAGGCATACTCTATAGAATGTCGTATTAAAGTTTCCTTGTTCATCGGTGGTATCGCGAGGCTGGCGATTTGATGATTCGGGAGCCCAATTCTGCGATACCTCTATGCCGGGGACAGGGGTTCCGTCGGGGGCAGTGACTCTGCCTTTGACATGATAGGTGGCTTCAGGAGTGCCGTATTCACACATCATGGTTCTTTCGCAGCCTACATTCATGCCCAAGGCAGCAGCGCCCAAGGCAATAAGCCAGTGTTTCAGTTTGAGGTATTTGATTTTCATGGGTTGCAGACTTTGGGGTAATCTGATTATTCTGAATATTCGGAGTATTCTGAATTATCAGAATATTCCGATTGGTAATTTACTTCTTGGAGGCTGCCTGGGTGGCGGTGATGGCCACGACGTTGACGATGTCTTCAACGCTGCAGCCACGGCTGAGGTCGTTGATGGGGGCTGCCATGCCCTGCATGACGGGGCCTACAGCCTCGGCACCGGCGAGACGCTGGACAAGTTTGTAGCAGATATTGCCGCTCTGCAGGTCGGGGAATACAAGCACATTGGCCTTGCCGGCGATGTCGCTGCCGGGGGCTTTGCTGGCACCCACTTTGGGAACGATGGCGGCATCGGCCTGGAGTTCACCGTCGAGATGCACGTTGGGGTCGAGTTCGTGAGCCACACGGGTGGCCTCGATGACCTTGTCAACCAACTCGTGCTTGGCGCTGCCCTTTGTGGAGAAGCTGAGGATGGCGACACGGGGGTCTTCAAATCCGGCTATAGCCTTGGCGGTCTGTGCGGAAACAACGGCTATTTGACCCAATTCTTCAGCAGTGGGGCAGGGGGTGGCGGCACAGTCGGCGAAGACAAACATGCCGTTCTCGCCGTAGGTGGTGTCTTTGAGAATCATGATGAAAGCACCGCTGACGACGCTGACGCCGGGCAGGGTCTTGACAATTTGGAAAGCGGGACGCAGCACATCGCCAGTGGCGTTGCGGGCACCGGCAACCTCACCGTCGGCGTCGCCGTTCTTAATAAGCATGCAAGCCAGGTAGAGGGGGTCGGCCACTAACTGCATGGCCTCGTCCATCTGCATGCCTTTTTTCTTGCGGATTTCGCAGAGCATCTGTGCGTAGTACTCGCGTTTGGGGTTGGTCACGGGGTCGATGATGGTGGCTTTGTCGATGTTCTTCAGTCCCCACTGGGCGGCGAGATTCTTTATCTCGGCTTCGTTGCCAAGGAGGATGAGGCGGGCGATGCCTTCCTGAAGGATGATGTCGGCGGCTTTGAGGGTTCTCTCCTCGGTGCCTTCAGCCAATACGATGGTCTTGTTGGCGGCTTTTGCCTTTGAACGGATTTGCTCTAAGAGTGTCATGATGTATTGATATTTAATTAATAATTTTTCTAGTCAAAGAATTTCCATGTCATGCCGAAGAAGAAGCCGAACTGTTTGGCGGGATAGTGGGGGAGGATGCAGTAGGAGTGTTCTTCGAGGAAGGAGTTGATGTGTGCGGCTTTGGCGTAGATGCTGGCACGCTTGACCTGGATATTGATGAAGAAATCGGCCCAGAGGTAGTTGCCCACTTCCACCTCGTCCTGCCGGTAGAATGCCCCCATGACGGGGTCGTAGCCGTCGGCTTTGTAGGCCGTGTGGTAGCGGATGTCGGTGCCGACCTGGGTATGTAACACGTTGTTGAAAAGCTTGAAGTCGGCATAGATGGAGTTTTTGCTGGCAAACAGCGGCACACGTATCTGCTCTTGGTCGCTGCTGTATTGCACATGCTGCTGCATGTCGTAGTGCAGCCAGCCGAAGACTGTCAGGTTCAGGTTCACACGGCCTTGCAGCAGCAGGGCGCTGCCGTCGCTTTGCTGGGGAAAGAGTGACGTCTTGTTGTCGGCAAGGGTATACTGGTTGAACCAGACGTTGTGGCTGATGTGCTGGGCTGCAAGGTGCACTTGCAGGAGTTTGTTGTGGGAGTAGTCGGCCTCTATCTTTCTGATACCAATGGCTTTTAAATCATCGGCCACAGGGCTGTCGGTACGAAGGCACTGGGCGGTGTAGATGAGTTCGGGTTGAAGGGCTTTGACAACAGCGCGGAGGGTGATATTCTGTTTGGAGTTGCCCACGCTGTCGCGGAAGGGGAAAACAAGACGGGCGTCGAGGTTGTATTCCGAGAGATTGGGCGCCGCCTCGGCATAGACGTTGAGCTCTGTGGCCGGCCACGGGCTAATCTCCACACGGCCGAAAGGATAGAGCATCACGCGACGGACAGTGGCACGGGTGTACACGCTGTCGCTCATCGCAAGCCACGCCATCTGCGGACGCACACCGCCGTAAATCTTCAGCGGATTCCGCCAGCGATGGTCCATGTATGCGTCGTTAGTCCAGAACAGCGAGGCCGTAAGGCGGTTGTAGAGCGTGGAGTCCACACAGCGGTATTTCTGCTTGTCCCACTGCAGTTCGAGGCCTAAAACACCTGTGTTGTACACGTGCGGGTCATAAGGCTGCAGGGTGTCGTAGCCTACGATGGTGTCGCGCAGCTCGTAGCGGTAGGTGACCGCGACCGAGTCCCGCTCCACTGTGTCGTGCGCCACGGTGTCATATACTTGCAGCTTCACTGTGTCGTATTCGGCAATAGTGTCCACATAGCTCTCTTTGATGGGGCGATACCATTCAAACTGCCGCACCGTGTTGAACGACTGGCGCACGAAGACCGTGTGGTCGGTGTTATTGCTCATGCGTTGTGTCTGGTTGACGGGTATGCCGCCCATATTGCTGATGCGCTTGTTGATGTAGGTGTCCTCATTGGACAGGCCACCGTTTTCGCCCAGCACCATGCGTTGCCAGATGAATCCCGCCGAAATCTGATACCGTGCATCGGGGGAATAGTAGTTGGTGTTGAAGTCAAACAGGTGGTCGGTCGCCGAGCTGTTGGAAAAAACCCCTTCAGGACTGAACAAGTGGTAGTCGAGCGCGAAGTTCCACCGCTCGTTGATGTTCTGTGTATGCGTTACATGAACCTGATAGTCCTGGTCAAGCGAGCTGTTATACGACAGCAGCGTGTAGGGATTTTGTACCTGATAGAAATGAATGTTGTCGGGCGTTTTGTAAAAGGCGGGGAAGATGTTGCTTTTGTAGACAAGGCCCGGTGTGTTGTCGAATGATGGAGTCAGCACCAGATGCGGGTGACCCAACTCGGTGACGGGGAGGTAGTAATTGCCGTTGAATGCATCAAGGCAGTCCGTAAACTGGACGCCGGTGGGAGAGAGGGTGGGGTGTTTGAGTTCCAGGATTTTCACTTGATGCTGAAGCCTGTGGAAGAAGAACACCGAGGCCTGCAGCACGCTGTCGGGGATGTCGACATGATATTCCACACCCTTGGGACCCTCCTCGGCCGTGCTGTCGGCAGCAGTTGAGTCGGGAGTATGTGCATGCGATTCATTCTGTGTGCGGGCGCTGGGCAGGGGCTGGTTTGAAATGCCCCGCAGGTTGCTGATGGGCAACTGCCCCCATGCGGTGACGGACAGCAGGGAGAACAGCAGCAGAACTATGAGCCGACGGCGTTTCAAGGCAAAGGATTAACTGTTGGCCTGTAGGAAACGCTCGGCATCCATGGCGGCAATGCAGCCTTTGCCTGCGGCCACGATAGCCTGGCGGTAATGGGGGTCGCACACATCGCCTGCGGCAAAGACGCCGGGAATGTTCGTGGCGCTGCCGGGGTTCTGCACTTTGATATACCCCTGTTCGTCGAGTTCAATCTGTCCTTTCAAGAAGTCGGTGTTGGGCTTGTGTCCGATGGCGACAAAGAAACCGGCGATGTCAATATGGCGTATCTCGCCTGTTTTTACGTTTTGGATGTCGGCTCCCGTCACACCGTCGAGGTCGTTGCCGCAAATCTCTTTTGTGGTGGAGTCCCACAGCATTTCAATCTTGGGATTGGAAAGCACGCGGTGCTGCATAGATTTCGAGGCGCGCAGCTCGTTGCGGCGATGGATGAGATACACCTTGTTGCACAAAGTGGCCAGATAGGTAGCCTCTTCGCAGGCGGTGTCGCCGCCGCCCACCACGGCCACGTCCAGCCCTTTGTAGAAATAGCCGTCGCATGTGGCGCAGGCGCTGACGCCCTGTCCGTAGAGTTTCTGCTCGCTTTCCAAGCCCAGCCAGCGGGCCGAGGCACCGGTGGCGATAATGACGGTCTCGGCTTCAATCACATTGTCGTGGTCGTCGATGCAGCGGAAAGGCCGCTGCGAAAAATCGGCCTTCACAATATAACCCTGCCGCACGTCGGCGCCGAAACGCTGAGCCTGTTTCTTCAGGTCAGCCATCATGTCGGTGCCCGAAATGCCTTCGGGATAGCCGGGGAAATTCTCAATCTCTGTTGTAATGGTGAGCTGTCCACCGGGCTGCATGCCCTCGTAAACGATGGGGTGGATGTCGGCACGGCCTGTGTAGATGCCGGCGGTGTAGCCGGCAGGCCCTGAACCAATAATAAGGCAACGTGTATGTTCCATAGTCTATTCTTTGTTTTTTTTCTTTGCTAACGAAAAATAAATAATAAATCCCAGTCCCACAACCAGCACAACGGCCTGCTGCGAAGCCCACAGCAGCCAGCCCACGGCCAGTCCCACAGTCTCTCCGATACCATAGAGGGCGAGAGCCTGCCACACAAGCACAGGATAGGCTCCCAGGCCGCCCTGCGAAATGGTCATGCCTATGGAGCCGAACAGATACAGCACAAACGCGGCGGAAAAGCCGAGGTGCGCGGTTTCGGGAAAAGCCTGAAATATGATGAGTCCGCCCGCGATATAGAGCAGGTAGATGATGATGCTGTACAGGATAAAGAGAACCAGCTGGCCGCGACCCAGATAAAAGATACTCTTGAGCCCGTCGACACCGCCCATGATGATACCGTCGATTTTCTGGAACAGCGGGTATTTCAACAGCCGCTCGCGGAAATACCGATAGAAAAACACCGACGCGACGGCGGCGACAAGCAGCGCCACGACAATCACGGCGATGTGGGGCAGACTGTGGCTCTTCTCGCTCAGGGTGTTGTAAATCCATTCCTGCGCCTGTCCGTACATGCAGAGGATGCCCAGCAGCACCACAATGCCAAAGGCCAATACATCGACAAACCGCTCCGTCACCACTGTGCCAAGCGATTTCTCCATCGGGATGTCGTCGCTGGTGCGCAGGGTGGCGCAGCGCATCACCTCGCCCAGTCGCGGAAAGGCCAGGTTGGCCATGTAGGCCACCACAACCGACCCAAACGTGTTGCCCAGGCCGGGACGGCAGCCCAGCGGTCCGAAGAGCAGCTGCCACCGCAGAGCCCGCACAAAATGGCTGAGCAGGCAGCAGACCATCGTCACACCGACCCAGAAGTAGTCGGCATGGGTGAACGACGTCCAGATGGCCTCTTTTTGAGAGGGGTCAAGTTTCAGCAGGAACCAGTAGATGAAAAAGAATCCGATGCCAAGGAATATCACCAGCTTGACGATGTCCGACAGCCGGTTCCTCTTTTTAAGCGACGGTGTGGCAGTATCAGGCATGGCTCTTCCTATCGCAGATGGTTATTCTCAGGGAAAATGACTGTGGGGTGCCATTGGAGGGCCTCCTCCTGCTCCATCATGCCGTATGCAGCGATGATGATTAGCGAACCGACGGGCACTTTCAGGGCGGCGGCTCCGTTGAGGCCGATGACTCCGCTTCCGCGTTCGCCCTTGATGGCATAGGTGCTCAGGCGTTCCCCGTTGGTAATGTTGTATATGTCGACTTTTTCGTTCTCTATTATGCCACTGGCCTCCATGAGCGCTTCGTCAATGGTGATGCTTCCGATATAGTCAATGTTCGACTCGGTTACAATAACTCGGTGAATCTTAGATTTTAATACAGTTACAAGCATGGCCTGTTTTTTTTGCAAATATACGTTTTTATTTTTAATAATAATATTTATTGTTTGCCTGACCACAAATAACGTGTCAATCGGCATTATATTGCCTGTCTTTTTCTGTCAATTTGTACTGGCTCTTTTCAGCCTTTGTCGTAGTCCCGTTCCCTGTGCTGTCGAAATCCAGTCGCTTCCATTTTCTATGACGGACATCGGGCGAATAATGAATGGCGTCGCCACAGTCTCTCGTATGGGTGTCGGTGTCGGGTGCAGGGTGAGGATTGCGGCTTGCGGCTGCCGCGAGGCTCAGAGTCCGATAATCAGCGACAGGAGAAGGAAGACGATGAAGCAGTAGAGGATAATCTTGCCGCCCGAGATGGGTTTCATGTAGTTGGTGTCGGAGATGTCGAAACGGCGCCGTATCTTGATTTTGTGGATGGGCTGCCTGTATTTCTCGGTCAGAGTGCTGTCGTCGGGGGGAGTGCCGCCGTCGGTTGCACTGTCGGAGCTGCCAGCGGGGGTGGCGGTTGCACTGCCAGAGAAACGGGGCTGGTAGTTGAACGTGGGCATCTCGCGTTTGCGGAAAAGGTCTTTCCAAGTCAGGCGCGACGACTGCCGGCGCTTCTCGCGGTCGATGGAGCGGAGACGTTGCTCGAAATAGGCCAGGTCCGACTCGCCGCCTTCTGTGTCGCTGTCGGCTTTTACGGCCTCTTTAAGGGCCTCCTCCCTCTCTTTTTCAATGGCGTATTTTTTCTTCAAAGCCTCCCATTTCTCCTTCTCAGGGTCGTAGAAACGGGGCTCGTAGTGGAAACGCCGTGGCTTTGCTACTTCAAACATGGTGTTTCGGATATTACTTTGTTCATGGGCACGTCGAGGGGCTCGGTGGGCACTTGCTCCACCATCTGGAAGTCAAACGCCACACCCACCTTGATGGCGTTGGGGGTGGTCTTCAGCAGTCGGTCGTAGAACCCGCGGCCGCGTCCCAGTCGGTTTCCCTTGCGGTCGAAGGCTACGCCGGGCACGATAATCATCTCAATCTTGTCGGTGTCGGTGTATTCCGGGCCTGTGGGTTCGCCGATGCCGAACTGCTCCCCCTGGGTCATGCATTCAGGACCCGTGTATTGCCTAAGCCTCAGCTCGTCGCCATCGACACAGGGCAGCAGCAGTGTTTTCTCCTTGTACCAGCGGTTGACGAAGTCGTGCGTCTGCACCTCGTCGTCCATCGACCAGTAGAGCAGCACGGTCTTGGCCTGCTGGAACTGGGGCAGAGCCTCCACCTGTCGCATGATGGTGGCCGAGCGACTGAGTTTTTCACAAAAAGGGACGGCTCTTTTTGCCGCCCTTATCTGTTTGCGCAGCTCCTGTTTCTCCATTTTAGAAAGGCAGGTCTTCTTCGGGGTTGGGCATCGAGGCGAAGGGGGCTGCCTGCGGGGCAGGGGCTGCTGCGGGGGCTGCTGCCGGTGCGGCGGGAGCCACTGGGGCAGCGGGCTGTACGGGTGCTGCAGGGGGTGTGGGCCAGGCATAGCCCGTGGCGGCCGGAGGCATCTGTCCCGGCACGTAGTTCTGTATGCGGGTGCAGCGCAGGTCGGTGTACCAGCGGCCTTCGTATTCGCGTGATTCAGGGTTGAAATTCACCACGACGGGAGAGTTAAGTGCCAGCGATTTGACCATTGCCAGACGGTCTTCGCCGAATGTGGTGAAAGCTACTTGACGGGGATATTCGCCGTCGGTCTCGATGACAAATCCACCTCTTACCCAAGGGCCGCGCTGGCTTTCGCCGCGCACTTCCTGCAAAATCTTGATTAGTTTACCTGAAATTTCCATAGTATGCTGTGTTGTTTTGTTTAATTATCAAGTGTTTATCATTCCCATATCATGGGAGATGCAAAATACAAAGATAGCAAAAAAAACAATACCGTCGGATGAAAAGTTTTCAACAGGTTATTTTATTATTAGTTTGCGGACCGGGCTGCGGGGTTCGTCTTCGATGCGTACAAAGTAGTTTCCGGGTGAAAGGCGGCTCACGTCCAGTGTGGTGATGCTTGTGGTGAGGGTTTTGCGCAGCATTTCCCTTCCGTTGATGTCGGTGATAGTGATCGTGGCGGGACGATGGTAAGTGACGGTGACTGTGCCGGAGGCTGGATTGGGGTAGAGGGTTAGTGTGTTGATGTTTGTTTGCGCTATTGTGTCAATGTCTGTTATGTGGACAAAAACGGCGGTAAGATTTATGTCGCTCATTATGGTATGCAGCCGCGGGTTGCTTTGGTTGTCGTCATCCCATTTGTCGAAGCGGTAGCCATCGAAAGGAAGGGCGAGGAAGGTGGCTACAGTGCCTTCGAGATAGGTTCCGGAGCCGGATACCCTGCCGAATTCATTGTTGTTGGGCTGTAGCGTTACGGTGTAGTAGATGGGTTCTGATGTGCTGACGTTGAGGAGTGAGGCTGTGCTGTCGGCATACCATCTTTCGTCGCATAGGGTTGTCACGTAGAAGTCGTAAGTCTTTTGCGGCTCGAGTCTTGTAACGGTGTGGGTTGTGCCTGTCGCCGTATCGACATGACCGGAGCCCGAGGTAAAGCCGGCGGTGTCGTACTCAACGAGGTATTTTTGTGCAAGGTTGAGGGTGTCGTCATCCCATTGCAGGGTGACGGAAGTGGATGTGGTGTTGGCGAGCCTTAGGTTTTCGGCTGCGGGACATCCCCACTGGGTGATGGTTATGTTGTCGATGGCTGCAGGGGGCTGTGTTCCGGCTCTGTTGTCGTTGGCCCAGTAGAACACCAGGTCATATTCGCCTGGTTGGGGTATTTCAAAGTCGAATTCTTTGTCTCTCCACCAGAAGTATTGGTATGGGGTGTAGTTTATGCCCTCTCCGCCGTCCAATGGTATCCATCCTTCGGGTGTAGTTGAGCTGAAAGCGTGAGAGTTTGCATTGCCGTCGGGATTGAGGCCGGGCGTGAGTTCAACGGTAGAAGGGATGAGAAAAACGCGCAGGAAGTCACAATTACGTTCGCCTCGAGAGCGCCAGCGGTATTGGATGCGGTAGGTGGAGCCGGTCAGGTGCAAGGCTCGTCGGGCATAGACGTGGGATGTTTGGTCGATGGAGTAGGCGTTGGTGATGCCGTTGTCGTTGGATACGTATAGTGACAGGTTGTCGTCGGTGCCGTCATAGATGGCAGAACCGATGTGCCACTGGTTTGTTTGGGAGCCGTTGGCCAGTTCCCATGCACTGTTTTCAGTGCTGTCGGCAAAGGTGCACTGGTAGGGGGTGTTGGCGGCAGGTTGTCCTACTGTTGTTCTGAAAGTCAATGGTTCACTTGTGCTTTGCGATGTGTCGCAAAGAGCGGTGATATAGACATCGTAGGAGGTTGAGGGTTGGAGGTTGGTGAGTGTGATGCTTCGTGTGTTGGTTGTGATTGTGTCGCCTGTGCCGGGGGTGAAGCCGTGTAAACCGTATTCTATCCTGTAGGCAGGGGCTTGGCTGGTGCGCCAGGTGATTGTGGCAGACGAGGTGTCGCGTGAGGCCAGCCTCACATGCGCAGGTGCGATGCACTCTAAGTATGAGATGGTATCGACTGTCAGGTCGTCGATTGCCGCAAATCCTTCGACGAAAAGGGCTATATGGTTTGCAGTGCCAGTGTAGTCTGTCAAATAGAATTCCACGATGCCAGGGGCATACACTTGGCTGTTGGGCAGAGTGTCGATGGGGCTGAAACTGGAAGAGAAGCCGGGTGTGACGCTATCGACGGTTCCGATTATCAATTTGTTAGTTTCTGGGTATGAACGATAAAGATGGAACGATAATTTCAGATTGTTGATGCTTTCGCTAAACTGGGGCAGTGCGACGAAATATGGGCCGTTGAAGAAATGCAGGTACGAGGTGCCTGAGGATACTAACCATTGGTTGGTGGTGGTAGTCACATAGGGGGGATCACTGTAGCCGTTGGGTCGCTCGCTGTACCAGCAGGTGGGCAATGTATTGCTTGAGAATTGAGTTATTGAATCCAATACATTCTCAAAGTCCATTATATAGGGCAGGGTGTCGATAATGTCGCATTGGGGCTGGGTTCTGAAGCGCACCGGCCCGTAATAGGTTGTGGTGTCGTTGCCGCAAATGGAGTAGATATACAGTTCATAATAACTGTCGCTGTTAAGACCGGTCAGTGTAACGGTGGTGTCGAATACAATCAGCTGTGTGCCTGAGCCAGGGGTGAAGGATATCGGTCCGTATTCCACCATGTAGGAGGAGGTGAGTTGGAGTCCTCTGGTGCTTGGCCAAGTTGCAACGGCACTGGTTATGGCGACAGAGTCGATGCTGCATCGTTCCACCGGGGCGCAGTTGGGGATGGCTTCCAGTACAATATTGTCGATGTATTGGTATTGTTGTCCCGGTGCATAGAAGACCAAGTGTCCGTCAATGGAGTCGAGTGTATTTAACATGTATAGGATTGGGATGATGGAAGAGGGCAATCTCCGGGGGTATGAGAAGGTGTCGATTGGCGTGAAATTAGTGATGGTGTCGTCGATATCGTTGAGCACTCCCAGAATAAGGCGGTTGGTGTCGATGAACATTTGCAGCAGGTCGAATCGGATTTGCAATTGATTGAGGGGGCGACTGGCACGGGGCATTACAAGGTAGCAGTCGGACATTGAGCACATTCGTTCATAAAAACCGAAAGGTTGATCGATAGTGGGGTATTCGCTGTTCGGTCTTGTGGAGAGTGTGCCGCTTTTCCAGCAGGGTCGATAGTAGGTGTCGCCAATATAGTAGTAATAAAAGTCTTCGGAGTACGGCAGGCCGACAGGGAAACAGGGGAGAAAAACGACAGCCCGGCCGGTGAGGGTGTCGGTGCTGCAACTACAGGTCACACGTATCTCATGGCTGACTCCGGGCGTCAGGCCGCCCAGATGGTAGGTGCCGGAGGTGATGGAGTCGTCGGCAATAGTCCAAGGTGCGGAAGAGTCTGCGGGTCGATAGGCGCAGGAATAGATGATCGAGGAGTCGGCATTCCATGCCAGGTCAATATAACCGTCGCCCATTCCAGCCACAAAGACTATGGGGTTGTCGCATGCGGGCAGTGTGCAGCCTGTGGTGCCGAACCGAATGCGGTTTACATGGTTGCTTCGGTACCCGACTCCCGGATTTGTCGGGTTTATGTCGTCGGAACCTGTGCTGTAGATTGAACGGTTTGTTCCGTTGCCGACGAGGAATGCGGGTAGGGCGGTTGCGGAGTCGTTCAGGTCGTTGTCGATGGCAATGACCAGATTGCTGTCGGCTATCCTGACAAAGGGAGTGTCGAAATGTATGGTTACCTCCCGTCTGTTGTTATATATTGTTCCTGCAAAGACTTGTGTCATTTGTGTGAGGGACACGAAGTCGGAGTCGAACTGATTGCGCGAAACGTCGCCGAGATACAGGGTAATGGGTGTTGTGTCGATATTGTGGCTGTCGGCAAGGAAGAATGTGAGGCTTGTGATGGTGTCTATGCCTGTCAGCTCTGCAGAGGAGTATATCTGTTGTGTGTAGCTGTACAGGTTTCTGTAGGCAATGGGCAGGTGGATATCGACTCCGGCCGAGTCTATTGCGGTGGCGCTGCAACCGAGGGTGTAGGCGGTAATATAGGCGGGTGTGCCGACACTGTCGGAACATTGTGCTGTGATGCGGAAGCCATAGCCTGTGTTGGGTGTGAGTCCGGAAATGAAGAAATAGCGTTCTGCGGTGAGGAAAGAGAACCAATGGGTATCGGTCAAGGCTATGTATTCTACTTGGTATGTGACAGCATCGTCGCCTGCGTCGGGCGACTCCCAGCTCAGTCCTATGGTGTGGTGGCTGCTGGTTGCTTGGAGATTGCTTATAACGGAGCATCCCGGCTGTGCCGCCATAGCCATAGGCACACATATCATGACGGACAGGATTGTTCTTTTAAAATACTGTTTCATATTCTTTAATTCTTTAGTCTGATTAATTTTAGTCAATAACTAAGCGTAGGGTGGAGGAGGCGTCGGGGGAGGAGAGAGTGACGAAGTAGGTGCCGGAAGGGTATCTGTCTAAGGGGATGGAGAACATGGAGGATTAGCCCAACAGGAATCATACCACCATGTGTAGTGATAGCCGGGCAGACGGCCATTCGGACCAGTGATGGTGTCGAGGGTCTGTGCCCTTGCGGGAGCAAGCAAGGCAATCATGACTATGACAAAGATGGATATGTTTTCATGATGGTTTAGCTTATTTTTTGTCCTCATAGATGCATTCTATTTCATAGCTGTCGAGATTGTCGGATTGAATGGTGCTGGATGATGACGTATATACCTGTAGGTGGACGTCGGAATCGGTTGTTTCGGAATAGGTTCTTATCCGAGATGCTGTCTGGCACCAGGCACAATCAATAAAGAGCAGAGCCACAATCGCTAAGGTAATAGTTTTTATTTTCATGGTTGATTTTTTTTACAAAGATACACATTTTTTTGAATAAAGAAATAAAATTACCAAATCGAATTTTAGTTCTTAATTCAAATTCTTGTTTTTACCGGTTGGTGCGGCGGTAGAAATAGATTATCAGTATGGTTGTTATCACCAGCATGACGCCGATGATGCACCAGAATGATGTGACGTTGGTGATGAAGGGGAAATCAACGTTCATGCCGAAGAGGCCGGTGACTACGGTCAGCGGCATCATGGTGGTGGAGAAGTATGTGAGCACCTTCATGATTTCGTTGGTGCGGTTGGCCTGCAAGGAGTCGAATGTCTTGGAGAGACCCTCGATCAATTCGCCGTAGTCTTCAATCGAGTCGAACATTTTCTGGTATTGGTCCAGTATGTTGCCCCAGTAGTCCTCCATGTCCAGCACTTCGGGATCTACAAAGCCTTTGATGGTACCGCCTTCGAACATGTGCAGCACCCGCACTTGCGGCTTGAATGTGGTGTTGAGCAGGATGATGTTGCGTCGGGTGATGGAGATGAGTTCGATGATGCTGCGGGCACGCTTGTTGAAGATGTCGTAGTTGATTAAATCCACTTCCGAACCCACGCGCATGATGAGGGTGTAGGTCTCCAGCATCAGGCGGTCGAGGATGTGGTAGAGCAGCAGGTCGCTGGAGGAGAGTTTCTCTTTCACGTCGTCGTCGTCCTCTTTCAGGTCGGCCTGCATCTCCTCAAAGAGTTTTTTCACCACCCAGTGCGATTTGCCGATGGTGATGATATAGTCTTTGCCCCAGAAGATTTTCACCTCCTGGATACGTATGAACTTGTTGGTTTTGTCGAA